>Ga0326727_10006532_pt1 | contig 31888 bp, 19 predicted proteins | sample MB2enrmetagenome_FD_207643 | JGI IMG/M metagenome (GOLD analysis project Ga0326727, IMG submission 207643) | Lab enriched peat soil microbial communities from McLean, Ithaca, NY, United States - MB29MY | ecosystem: Environmental > Terrestrial > Soil > Wetlands > Peat | place: USA: New York...
GTCCTTGAACGCGGTCATAGTCGCGTAGCTTGTGAGGTCCCACTGGAGAGGCGTAAGAGAAAGGTAGCCCTGATCGACTGCATAAAGATCGGTCCCCACGATTGGCTCGAATCCTTCACCATCCCCGCCCATCCAGTAGTACGCGCCGCCTCTCGGGTCCGTTCTTTCAATTATATTACCATTATATATCCTTTTTCCAAGGCTTGTCACCACAAAACCCTTAATCGCCTCATAGGGGATATTGGGGATATTCACGTTGAGGAACGTACCCGGAGGGAGGACCGGGCGTCGCATTTTCTTAATAATGTCGAGAACCGAGCGACACGCATCGTGAAAGAGAAGGTCGCTCCTTCCGTTAAGGGATACGGCCAGGGAAACGATCCCCCCGAAGGCCCCTTCCTTTGCCGCCGCCACGGTGCCCGAGTAGCTCACATCCTGCCCCATATTCGGGCCTTTATTGATGCCCGAGATAACCATATCCGGTTTTTCCGGCAGCAGGACCCTGAGCGCCAGAAGCACGGAATCCGCAGGAGTGCCGTTCGTCGCGAATACATGATCGCCGAGTTCCTTGATGCGGAGCGGCTTGTGGAGGGTAATTGCATGACCTATGCACGTCCGCTCCGTATCAGGAGCAACAACCCATACGTCGGCGATTGGCGCAAGGGCTTCCTTCAGGGTCTGCAATCCCTCGGAATCTACGCCATCGTCATTTGAAAGGAGGATGAGCAAGAGGTGTCCACCAAAATACCTGAAAAACAAATCGGGGCGACTGGATTCGAACCAGCGGCCACCAGCACCCCATACTGGTGCGCTAACCAAACTGCGCTACGCCCCGACCGTCAGTTTTCTATTATAAGACATTTTTTTGAAATCCACAAGCCCGACAATACCCGCCGACAGTAATTCCCGGTCACCTGCTGCTCCTCGTCTTTCTCATTGCCTGACTGCGTTTGTTTCCGTCTTAGCGTCAGCGCCTGCCTTCATTTCCTGCCCTTTCCTTCTCCTATGAGCTTTTCTCCGGTAGACGGAAAGGGTAATGGGCGGGTGAAGGCGCATTTGTCATCAACCGCCTCGCCGTTCCGGCTACCCGTCCATGGTGCGCTGCGGACTGCCGGCCTGTAGCAGCGGGAAGGGCCGGCTACTCGCGGGACCGGGCGGCGATCCTGTCGAGATCCGCGAGGGCGAGTTCATAGCCGAGCCGCGCCTGAAGCTCGTCGCACTCCGCTTTCTTCAGGGCCGCGAGCGATTCGGCGTATCCCGCCTCCGTCACCGTGCCTGCCTTCATCCTGTCGGCGCTGAGCCGCAGCCTCTCCTTCTGAAGCACGAGGGCCTCTCGGGCGACCTCCAGCACGGTCTTCATCTGCCCTAGCCTCCTGAAGGCCTTGTCGACTTCTATCTCTATCGCCCTTCGGGTGCGGTGAAGGTTCTCCTGGGCCTGGACGAGCTGTTCCCTCCGCTGTCCGATAATGGCCTCCCGCTTTCCCCAGTCGAAGATGTCCCATGTCATCTGCAGGCCGAAGGCCCCGATATTGCTCGTCACGAAGGGCACGCCGTTCTGGTACATATAACGTCCGAAGACGCCTATGTTGGGAATGTACTCGTAGTAGGCGGCTTTGACCCCGCTTTGCGCCTTGCTGATCGATTCCATGGCGGAGGCGACCTCGGGGTTCCGTGCGAGGGCCTCCCTCACGTAATCCTCCCTGGACTGCTCGCTCGACTGCCTTGAAGGGACATCGGCCGGCTCGAATTGGGTGTCGAGGGGCAAACCCAGAAGGTCGCTCATTTCGGACGCGAGATCGGAGAGCTGGATCTCCGCGGAAATCAGCACCTGCTTATTCTGGAGGAGCCTGACCCTGCTTCCCGTTGCCTCCACGCCGAGCACGTCGCCCGACCTGACTGCGTCCTCGCTTTCGCGAAGGGCTTCTTCGGATGCCTTGAGCGCCGCCTCTGCGGCCTCCTTTTGTTTTCCTGCAACGAGCAGGCCGTAATAGAGGCGGTGGATGGCAAAGACCACCTCGTTTTCCGCCTTTCTCAGGTCTGCCTCTGCGGCCCTCCTGTCTGCCGCGGCGATCTTTTCGCCCTGGGAGACCTTGAACAACTGGGTTAAGGGCTGGCCGAGCGTCGTTGTGCTGAGCAAGAACATATTCGACCCCTGGTCTATGGTGACCTTGCTCGTCGGAAAAGGACCGAGGCCCGGGAGTGTACCGAGCCCTCCCGCCGGTATCGAGACGAGTTGCCGGTCTGTAAGGCCCGCGAAGGTGGAGTTGTTAGAGAGGTGGGGGAAATAGTCCGCCCTCGCTGATGTCACCTTTTCCCGTCCCTCCCGGACCTTGGCCTTGGCTATCTTCAGGACCGAGTTGCCGGAAAGGGCGATCTCGACGGCCTCCTGAAGGGTAAGCTTTCGCGTCTCGGCAAACGCCTGTCCCGAGCCGAAAAGGAAGAGGGCCGCGAATACGGCCGCTGCGATGGGGGCCAGGGACCTTCGGGCGCGCGAGCGGACGACAACGAATAGGACCGGGACGACGAGAAGGGTGAAGAACATGGAAAAGATGAGACCCACGGCTATGACGCTGGCAAGGGGGCTCCAGAGGCTCGAACCGGAGAGGATCAAGGGCGTCACGCCCACGGCCGCTGCCATAGTGGTCAGGAATATGGGCCTGAGGCGTCTCTGACCGGCCTCTGCCGCGGCCACCTCTATGGAGTGCCCTTCGGCCATCTTTTCATTGATGTAATCGACGAGGATGATGGCATTTCTGACGACGATGCCGCAGAGGCTTATGAGCCCCACGAAGGCGGTGAACCCGAAGGGATTGCGGGTGACGATCAACCCGAAAGCAGCGCCGAGAAGGGCGAGAGGTATGGATGACATAACGATAAGCGGCTCCGATAGATTTTTGAACTGGACGAGGAGGACGAGGAAGATCGCGACGAGACTGATCACGAGGGCGATGAGCATCTGGGGGAAGATCTCGTCCTGGTTCCATTTTTCCCCACCGTATTCCATGCGGTAACCGGGCGGCAGGCGGAGGGCGGCTATGCGGGGGGCGACCGCCTTGAGGAGGTCCGAGACATAATGGCCGCGCTCGACGAAGCTGCGCACGGTCAGCGTCCTCACGCCGTTCCTCCGCACAATGCGGCTCGTCTGCCACTCGGGCTTGAGCGTGGCGATGGAGCGAAGGGGAACGCTCGCGTGGGTGACCGCCGACGTCACGTAGGCGTCTTTCACGTCGGCAAACGAGGAGCGGGCCTCTTGATCGAGGCGCAAGAGGATTGTGACCGGCCTGTCGCCCTCCCAGAAGGTACTCACCGGCCCGCCGTCGAAGGCCCCGGAAAGGAGGCGCGATACGGAGGCATTGGTCAGGCCGAGACGGTTGGAGAGCTCGTTGTCGATATTGACGTCTACCATATAGGAGTCGTTGAAGTAGTCGCGATGGGTCAGCTGGGAAAAGGGGACGGCCCGGACGATGTCCTCCACCTGGGCACCTATCCGCTTCAGCTCTTCTATATCGTCTCCAGAGATGCGTACCTCCAGGGGCGCTTCCATTTGCGTCCCCTGCTGCAGCTCTTTCACGATGACGAGTGCCTCGGGCGCGAGCCTTGCGAGGTCCGTGCGGAGGTCCGCAACGAGCCGGGGCGTCTCGTCTTCCGACCTTGTTGTGACGATAAGCTGGCTGTACGCAGCGTCCGGCTGCTGGGGGTTCACGTTGTAGTAAAACCTCGGGGCGCTTTGACCGACAAAGGTGGCATAGTGGGTGATCTGCGTGATGCCCGCCAGGTGCTTCTCCATGCGCTGCATGACGCCGTCCGTCGCCTCGATGCGGCTGCCCTGCCTCATCCATACGTCGATGACAAATTGATTGCGCTCGGCCAAAGGAAAGAATTGCTGGGGGACGAGCCGGAAGAGCAGCACTCCGACGAGGACCGCTGCAGCACCTATGGCGAGGGCGAGGCGCTTACGCGCCATCAGGTAGACAATGGCCGTCTTGTGGGCGGACTGCAGCCGGTCGAGGAGGGTCGCCTTTTTCTTGCCCGTTGCCTCGTGATCGTGGAGGCCCTTCTTTATGAAGAACCGGCAGAGCATGGGCGTCAGGAGGACGGCGACCGTGAATGAAACGGACAAGGCGATGGCAACGGTGAGGGGCAGTGCCTCGATGAACTCACCCACCGAGCCCGTCAGGATCAAAAGGGGCAAAAAGGAACAGATGATCGTGATCGTCGCGGTCAATACGGGGACGACGACGTCTGACGCGGAGCGCCAGGGCACGTCCGCCATGGGCGCCTTTCGGTCGAGAAGCTCCACGTAGTTGTCGGCAATGACGATGGCGTCGTCGACCACTATGCCGAGCACCACGATGAGCGCCGAGATCGATACCTGGTGGAGCTGTATGCCGAGGGCGTTCATGAAGCCGAGGGTGGTGCAGAGGGTTATGGGGATGGCAAGGGCGGCGATAACCGCGAGCCTCATCGGCAGAAGCAGGAGGGTAACGAGGATCACCGACCCGATAGCGAGCATGAACTCGTGGCTGAGCCGGGTAATGCGACTCTTGACTACTGCGGGCTGGTTGGCCAGCAGGTCGAGCTTTATGTCGGGCGGCAGCAGGCCATGGAGACTGGCGAGGCAGGCGCCGATGCGGTCTCCCAGCTCGACGATGTTCCTTCCTTTCTGCATCTCGACAGAAAGAAGGACGCTCGGCTGCCCGTCATAGCGGACAATGAACGAAGGGTCCTGGTAGCGGCGTTCCACGCGGGCGAAATCGCGGATATAGACCGGCTGGCCTGTCTTCGAGACGTCTACGAGGACATTCCTGATCTGGTCCTCCGTCGTGAAGAGCCCGGTTGTCCGGAGCGGCACCTTAGTGCGGTCCGCGTCGACGCTCCCCGAGCCCTCGATTACGTTCCGCTGCATCAGGGCCTGGATGATCCTGAGAGGGTCGGCGAAGTACTGGGAGAGCCGCGAGAGGCTGCTCGTGATCTCGATCTGCTCGCTCTGCTCGCCGTAGCGGGCCATCTTGCCCACGTCCCTGATGGTGCGCAACTCGTCCTGTATCCTGTCCACGTAGTCGCGCAGCTCTCTGTAGCCGTATCGCGAGCCGTGGACGGCGATCAGCATGGCGACGGTATCGCCAAAATCGGAGTTGACGACGGGGCCCCTGACGCCTGCGGGCAGCTCCGTTGCCCGCGTCTCGTTCATCTCGTTGCGCAGCTTGGCCCAGAAGAGGTCGGCATTCTTGACGTATTCCTCAAGCTCCACGTTGACGATGACGAGGCCGGGACGGCTCGTAGAAAAGGTCTTCTCCTTGCACACCTCGGGGAACTTGAAGATGTGTTTTTCCAGCGTTTTGGTAACCTGCTTTTCGACCTGCTCGGAAGTGGCGCCGGGATACTGCGCGAGGACGAGGCCGGTGCGGATAGTGATGGTGGGGTCCTCAGTCCTCGGCATGTTGAAGAAGGTCCGCAGGCCGACGGCGACGGCCAGCGCGGTAAAGATGAGCGCGACGGCAGGATAGCGTAAAGAGGCCTTGATGGGGTTCATGGCTTTGTCCTTATTCCTTCGACTTCACCCCTCTCGGGGCAGACGCCGGGGCCGGGCCGGTGACGGTGACGGGGATGCCGTCCCTCAGCCTGTCCTGGCCTGCAACGACGACGGATTCGTCGCCGGACAGCCCGCTTTTGATCTCCACGTCACGGTCGCGGACCGTGCCCGTTTCCACCCGTTTCGCGTAGACACGGCCTTTATCGGGAAAATAAATGAATACGATCGTTGCGCCCTGGGGATCACGGACGATGGCGTCGCCCGGCAGGGTCATCATCGCGACCTTCCGGTCCCCCCGGATGCGCGCCTCCGCGACCATGCCTATGCGGAGGAGATGGGCAGGGTTGCGTATGCGTATGCGCGCCATATAGGTTCGCGTGGCCGGGTCGGCGGCGACATTGACGATGCGGACCATCCCTTCGAAGGAGCGTCCGGGCAGGGCGGGTATGGTCACGGACGCCTTCTGGCCGACCCGGACGAGCCCTATGTCTGTTTCGGGCACCCCTACGTCCGCCTCCACGGGGTCGAGGCGGACGATGCTGAAGACGGGGTTGCCTGCGGCGGCCATCTCGCCCGGCTCTATGGCACGGCGGGCGACAAAGCCGTCGATGGGTGCGGAAAGGGTCGCGTCAGAAAGGCGCTTTCTGGAGACGTCCCTGTTGGCGGCTGCCTGGTCGAGCTGCTCTTTCGCCGCGTCGCGGACCGCCTTGAACTTCTGAAAATCGTTGGGGGCAAGGCTTTTCGATTCGTAGAGGAAGCTCATCCGCCTGTATTCGTCTTCTGCGCGCTCGAAGGCGACCTTTGCCGCCCCTAACTGCGCCTCGGCAGCGGAAAGCCCCAGGCGGTAGTCGACAGCGTCGATGGAGGCGAGGAGCTGCCCCTTCCTGACGAATTCGCCTTCCCGCGGACCGACCGTCGTCACCCTTCCGGAGACGAGAAAGGAGACGTGAGACGGGCCGTCGGGCGAGAGCACCGAGCCGCTCACGGGCACGGTCTGGTAATCCTCGACGTGGCGGACGCTGCCAACGGCAACGGGGACGGGCGCGGCACCCTGCTCCGCCTTATTGCCGCCTGAGCACGAAACAAGGAATAGGAGCGTCAAAAGGAAAAAGAGCGGGAATGGAAGAACGAATTTCATGAAGCACACCCCAAACCCAACATCTCACGCAATTCAGACAATGTCTCATTCATAATATTCCCTCGTGGTTAATGGTGGTCCATCAGGCTAAAGGTTTCATTCGCAATCAGCCATTCTATTGCATCTTCGAAATTACCTCGGGCGCTTCGGGCCAACGCGGCTACTGGCAACTGCTGTTGTGGGCATTCGCAATCGCCAGGAACGTGATGCCGACCGGCGGGAAGGTCACACGGCCAGCGCACGTTGGTTCACCTGTGAGCTGCGGCACGTCGCCATTGCTGTCCAGTTGAAGCGTGTTCCCATTGAGCCGGACCGTTGTGTCCTGAAGCTGCCTGGCCGTGAGCGTGTAGCGTTCCGCGTCAACCGGCGACGCGATGTCGTAAGTGCGCTGCGGATCCGCATTGATAACCAGGAGCGCCATGCCGCCAGGGTGGTTCTGCAGGCAATGGGCGTAAAGATAAACGTTCGGCGGTGCCGAAAGGTCCGGATATAGGCAGGCCCCAGCGCTGCTGCGCACACAACTGCGATTACATAACAAATGCCCCGGGAGGAATGAACAAGATGCTTTCTTTCCATTTCGGCCGCCCCGCTGTCCGGCTGTTGGGTGAGACGATATTTACCTGCGACTCGTCGCCTTTCGTCCCACCCTCGCGGGTGTTTGCCTTTTTCATGAGATCGGAATGTCATGGTAAAACACCGCACAAGTTTATGTCAAGCTAAATTACGATCTTCCCGGCCGCTGATGCCGCCTCCTTTTCACGCCCTGTCGCGCCGCAAGTCGAAGTCTTATGTTTTTTGTAGAAAAGACGTCAAATTTCTGTTATGATCACTGGATCAAGGGTCCCATCGTCTAGGGGTCTAGGACGTCGGCCTCTCACGCCGGTAACGCGAGTTCGAATCTCGCTGGGACCATTTTTATTGCAACACAGCGGCCTTGCCCTTTCGCTATCTTTTCATGCATTATTACCCGGTAGTTCAGGAGGATTGCTATGATGCCCATTGCGCCCCTGATGATAGAGCACAGGCTTATCGAGCGTATGATCAAGGTGATGAGGACCGAGGTCGAGGCGATCCACAAGACGGGAAGGCTGAGACCCGAATTCATCGATCAGGCCGTAGATTTCATCAGAATGTATGCTGATCGCTGCCACCATGGAAAGGAGGAGGATATTCTTTTCGAACTGCTCTCCCGGGCCACCATCTCAGATCGGTACAGACAGACGATGGAAGAGCTGAGAGAAGAGCACGTCCGGGCACGGGAGATGACGGCTCGACTCGTTGCGGCCAAAGACCGCCATCTCGTTGGGGACAGCGCTGCCCTTGGCGACGTGGTGACAATCATGAAAGGGCTTGTCGATTTTTATCCCGTGCATATTGAAAAGGAGGACAGACACTTCTTCATCCCCTGCATGGCGTATTTCAGCAGCCGCGAGCAGGATGATATGCTGGAAGCATTCCGGGAGTTCGACAGAAGGCTGATCCACGAGAAGTACAGGTCGGTGGTTGAAAAGTTCGAGGGCAAGGGGTAAGCAAGGCCGATGATCTATCCGGCCCCGGCGCCGTTTTCCAGCCGGAAGACGACCGGCACGGTCAACTCTGCCCTGGCAGGCGGCCTGGGGAAGGGCTGCACCCTCTGCACTGCTTTCACCACGGCCTGATCGAGCATGTCATGACCCGAACTTTTGGTGATCCTGACGCGCTCGGCGAATCCGTTCTCCAGAACGACGAACGTGATTTGAACGACACCCTGCCAGCCCATTCTCCTTGCGACAGTCGGATACTGCAGGTTCTTATTGATGATCTCCTTGATGTACGCATAGTGCTCCCGCAAGTAACTCGGCTGCCCCTCGCCGCTTCCGGCACCCAAGCCTCTGCCCGCGCCCGCGCCAAGGCCCCCTCCGCACGCTCCGTCCACTGCTGCACGTCCTCTGACCGCGACCTCCTGGGCCTAGCGGAACAGGCTTTCGCGCTGGGCTTCGAGGACAAGTGGCCGGAGGAGACGGGTGAGTCCCTGTCCCGCGGCATAAGCTATTGAGAGGGATGGTGATGCGCTTCCTTTCAACAGGACGGTCTGGTATAGTCCGGTTGCTTTGAGTTATAATCACCGATACTATGAACCAGGAGATGAGACAGCAACTCAACGACGCACAATACGAAGCCGTGACGAGCATCGAAGGCCCCGTGCTCGTTATTGCAGGCGCGGGAAGCGGCAAGACAAGGGTGATAGACTTTCGCGTCCGCTACCTCGTGGAAGGCGGGACCAACCCCGCTTCAATCCTGCTCCTTACTTTCACCAGGCGGGCCGCGCAGGAGATGATATCGAGGGCCGCGAAGAGCGATCCGAGGTGCCGGGGCGTGGAGGGTGGGACTTTCCACTCCTTTGCCAACAAGGTGCTGCGGACATACAGTGATTGTTTCGGCCTTCCACACAGCTTCACCATTTACGACGAGGCCGATGCGGAGGAGGCCATACACCGTTGCGCGGTCCAGCTCGGGTTTTACGCCAAGGATAAAAGGCGTCCGCGAAAGGACATGCTCAGAAAGATCCTCAGCATGGCCCTCAATAAGGAAATGAGGATCGAAGACGTGCTTGAGAGGTACTATCCGGGCTTCGATCAGTACCTCGACGAGATAAAGGCACTCCGGCAAAAGTATATGGAGTACAAGATCGCGTCCCAGTGCCTGGACTACGACGATCTCCTCCTTTACCTGAAGATCCTTCTGGAGAACGGTGATATCCGCGATCAACTTTCCAGATCGTATCAGTACGTGATGGTAGACGAGTTCCAGGACACGAACGTCATGCAGGCAGACATCGCGTATCACCTTGCCGAACGGCACCGGCGGATCCTGGTAGTGGGGGATGACGCCCAATCCGTTTACTCTTTCCGGGGCGCCTCCCACCTGAACATAATGGGCTTCCCGGAGAGGTTCCCTGGGTGCCGGATCATCAAGCTGGAGGAGAATTACAGGAGCACCCAGGCTATTCTCGATGTGGGCAACGCCGTCCTGGACAACATGTCGAACAAGTATGAGAAGTGCCTCAGGGCGGCCAAAAAGGAATCCGGCGAAAAGCCTTACTTGATTTACTTCAAAGACGCATACGAAGAGGCAGCGTGGGTTGCCGATCAGGTGAAGGCCTTCTACGACGAGGGGATGGAATTGTCCCATCAGTGCATCCTCTTCCGGTCGGCCTATATCACGATCCCTCTCCAGACAGAGCTCGGCAGAAGGAATATCCCCTTCGCTGTATACGGGGGTCTCAAGTTCTACGAAACCGCCCACGTGAAGGATGTCATCGCCCACCTGAAGCTTTTCGAAAACCCTAAGGACGAGCTCGCCTGGATGCGGGTGCTCCTGCTTGTGCCGGGCGTCGGCCCAAAGACCGTAGAAAAACTCCTCGGAGAAATCGCCGGTTGTCTGACGCTCGACTCCATCATCAGCAGCGTCATCGAAAGGCATGTTCGGGCAGGCGGCAGCTGTGCCGAACGTCTTGCCGGCCTGGGAAAGCTGCTGTCGTTAGGACAGAGAGCCGCGAGTCCGGGCGAAAAATGCCAGGCGGTCGTAGACTATTACGAACCTGTCCTGAGAGAGAAGTTCGATCTCGACTGGCACCTCCGCAAGAACGACCTCGAAGCCGTCGCACAGATATCCGAAAGATACACCTCCATCCGCGACCTCCTGGTCGACCTTGCGATGGAGCCGCCGGAGCGAGGCGTTAAGGATTTTCACGACACGATCTGGGAGAGACCTCTCATACTCTCCACGATCCACTCGGCAAAAGGTCTCGAATGGCGCAACGTCTTTCTCATCGGCGCCGTCGACGGGGTCCTCCCCTCGAGCTACACGACGCATGACGCGGAGGGCCTGGAGGAGGAGCACCGCCTGCTCTACGTCGCCATAACAAGGGCCAGAGAAAGGCTTTACATCCTTGCCCACCACGAGGGCCGCAACAACGGGATCCACACCTTCAACCGGCTTTCTCGCTTTATCGACGTTGCGAACGTTCGGGCCTGTCTCGACCCTCACTACCCGTCCTGCTCTCCGGAGCAGGAACCCGAGGGAGGTCTAAGGCCGAGTTTCGACAAGAAAGAACTCCTGTCCAAGCTGCTCGACTCTTTTAAATGAATTCGTCTTGTGAAGGTAGGCAGGAGGATCGACGCCGGGTTGACGCCGGCCTTCACGAGGTGGCAGACGTGGGACATGGGTCCGGGTTTTCAGCGGAGCTTGTATGCCTTTTCTTTAAACAGCTTCACACACGCATCGACTACCGAGGCGTCGTACAGGACCCCCTTGTTCTGCTCTATCTCGGACAGGGCCGCCTCGATACCCCGGGCGGGTCTGTAAGGGCGGTGTGACGCTATTGCTTCGATGACATCCGCAACGGCAATGATCCGTGCCTCGAGCAGCACTTCTTCTCCCACTAAACCCAGCGGATAACCGGAGCCGTTCAGTCTTTCATGGTGCTGACGGATAATCTGCGCAATGGGCCAGGGGAACTCGACGTCCTTGAGCACCTCGTATCCGGTCTGCGGATGATCCTTGATGAGCTCGAATTCTTTTTGCGACAGTTTCCCCGGCTTGCTGAGTATCTCGGCAGGGACGGATATCTTCCCGATATCATGGATTGTTCCAGCGATGCGGATCCCCTCAGCCATGTCGGTTGGGAGGTGCATTTCACCGGCTATGTCGCCGGCGAGGTCTGCGACCCGTTTCTGATGTCCCGCCGTATAGGGGTCCCTCGTTTCCACGACGTGCACGATTGCCTGGATCGTCCCTCCCATGACCTTCCGGAGGCTCTTCAGCGTGGAGGCGAGTTTTTCCTCTGCTTGCTTCCGATCGGTCACATCGCGCACCACGGCTTGCAGAAAAACCTCCCTGCCCAGTTCCACGCGGTTGAAGCTTATCTCCGCGTCAAAAAGGGCCCCCCCGTATCTACGGTGTTTCCACTCGAAGAATTGGGGCGTGCCCGAAAGAGCGAGGCGACCCTTTCGGAGAAGTGTTTCTTTCGAATCCCTTCCGTCCGGTTGTGTCGGAGGTGAGAATGCAGTCGGAGACCGCCCGATGATCTGCTCCCTGGTACAGGCAAACATGCTCGATCCCTTCGGGTTGCACTCAACAAACTTCCCTCCTTCGACAAGGAAAATGGCGTCATTGGCATGTTCAAAGAGCACTTTGTATTTGGACTCGCTTTGCCTCAGCGCCTCTGTGATGCGTTTTCTAGACAGGGCAAAAGCAAAGATCTCCCCCACTATCTTCAGTAAGGAGATGATGTTCTCGGACCAGACCTTCTCTTCGTGGAGACTTTCGAACTCAATAAAGCCCATGACGGAATAGCCGGATACTATCGGGACAGCGACAATCGATCGAAGGCCTATGCGCAGGAATTCGTTTTTTTCTTGAACCGCTTCAGCCTGCAGTTTCCACACGTCAGGAATATGGACCACCTCGCAGCTTCTTATCCTTCCGCAAAGCCATGAAAGGCTCTCCGCTGACACGTACTCCAGCCGGTTCGCCACCCCATTTGCGCTCCACTCGTGCGTCCTGCCGACTTTATCGCCATTTTCACTGAATTGAAAAACACCGCTCCGGTCGACGCGGGCAAACGTTCCTATGGCCTTGAGCACGTCGTTTATCCCGTCATCAACATCATCCGGCGGAAGACTTATAAAGTTTGTCGACAGTCCGAAGATCATCCTCAAGAGCGCTTCGGCATGATCGGACTGCTGCACAGATTCGCGAATAATCGGCCTCCTTTCACGAAGGGGAGCGCCAGGACGGGCGACGACGCACACCACCCGCGATCAGCCCTTTATACTTCCATGCATGAGTTATCGACAGAACCGACATAAATCTTTAGTGTTACAGGCAATTTATGCGGCTTTCGTGACGCGTTTTTTGTGGCCGGCCGCCTCGTGTTGACGGCGCTTCCGAAAGACGCAGAAGGAAACGTTGTTTCCCGGTAACCCAGCGGAGGGGTACGCTTTTTCACTTCCGGAGAGTGTCTCCGGCAGAACCTACTAGAAACAACAGAAAAAGAACAAAGACGCTAACGGCAGGAGACAAAGCGGACGTTGCTGATCGACGTATGGATCACCTCAGCCAATAATTGCAGCGTTTTGTCTATCTCCTCGTCCGTATTATCGATGCCGAGGGAGAACCGCAGGCTGCAATGCGCCTCCTCTTCCGCAAGACCCATAGCCAGAAGGACATGGGATGGCTCCGGGGAGCCCGACTTGCAGGCAGAGCCGGAGGAAAAGAAAACCCCCCTGGAATCGAGGGCGAGGACGAGCGATTCTCCCCTTATGCCCGGCAGAGTCACATTCAGCGTGTTGGGAAGCCTGTTGGCGGGATGGCCGTTCAACTGCGCGCGAGGAGCTATCCGCGCTATCCCTTCATACAGCGCGTCGCGCATCCTCCGGACCCTGTTTTGCATTCCATCAAGGCGCTGAACAGCCAATTGGGCAGCCCGACCCATCCCTATAATGCCTACGCTATTCTCCGTTCCGCCCCTCAGACCCCCCTCCTGCTTTCCGCCGTGGATGAGTGGAGGAAGGACTTCGACCCCTTTGCGCACGTAGACCGCGCCGGTACCCTTTGGACCATGGAATTTATGGCCGGAGAGTGTGAGGAAATCGACACCCCACGCCTGGACATCGACCGGTATCTTGCCCACCGCCTGCACTGCATCGGTGTGGAACAGCACGCCCTTTCCCCTGGCTATGGCTGCCAGCTCCGTCACGGGCTGGAGGGAGCCCGTCTCGTTATTCGCCGCCATGATGCTTACCAGGCACGTTTTCCCGGTTACGGCCCCAAGCACGTCTTCAGGATTGACAATCCCGTCTCTGCCGACAGGGAGATAGGTCACCGTGAAACCGAGTCTCTCCAGCCAGCGGCACGTCGCGAGGACCGACGGGTGCTCGATGGAGGTGGTGACTATATGGTTTTTCGAGCCGCCGAGGGCGAGAGCGACGCCCTTGATAACGAAGTTGTTCCCTTCGGAGCCGCCGCTTGTAAAGATGAGGCGGCGAGGAGTGCAGTTGATCAGGAGCGAGAGGCCCTTGCGGGCCGCCTCGAGGCGTCCGTGCATCTCTCTTCCCGTGGAGTAGATGCTCGAAGGATTGCCGTAACAGCGTAATGCATCGATCATGGCTTCCTGCACGGCCATATCCACCGCGGTTGTCGCGTTGTGGTCCAGATATATGGGGGCGGCGGCCTGTGCCTGCCCTATCCGGCCGTCGACCGTATATTCCCCTGTGCCGACCACCCGTCTTTCCCCTTCATGCTCAACCTTGAGCACGTCGCAGAGTAGGGCCTTATAGGCAGGAAATCCTGAAATAGCGTCGTAATTGTCGAGGTCCGTCAACTCGTTTACACACGCATTCTTCCAATCGGTCGAACCCAGGGCGCCGCCGCCTGCCCCACTCGCCTCCACCGCGCCTGCGACAATGTCGTCGCTCACGCGCGCATACATCTCGATCTCTCCCCGTACCGTCCGGATCAGGACCTTGTCTCCATTCACAATTCCCCGTTTTGCGGCATCTGTGCCGTTGATCATGACCGTCGGCGCCGGTAGTTCCCTCGCCAGTGCGCCGATGGAGTGGTGCAGTGTATGGAGGTCGACATTGTGGCGCGCCCCGGAATTGAAGACAAGGGGGAAGCGCGAGGCCAGCTCGGGTTGTGAGGCCGGGCTTTCCCTTGGCTCGACATAGCGGGGCAGCGGATCGTAGCCGTATTCTTCGAGCAGCGAAGAGGCTATTTCGAATTTCCCGCTCGGCGTCTCAAATCCGGGCTTGCCGTCTTCCCGCAGCATACCTTTTTCCCACTTCCTGTACTGCATCATCACGGCCGGTACCTGAACCATCCCTCCCGCGTTTCTCACGTCCTGGGGGGTAAACCCCGAACCGGAGAGCACATACGACAGGAGCTCTTCCGTGTTCTGCGGATACATATGTCCGTAGCCGAGGCGGGACGCGAGCTCGGCCAGGATAGAAAAGTCATCCCGTGCCTCAAAGACGGGCTCGACCAGCCTCTCGCGGATTCTGAAGACGGAATCGTAGACCATGTACGACTCCGCTTCATAGTAGGTCGACGCGGGGAGTATGATATCGGCGTAGGCCATGTCGGCAGTCCACTGGCGATCGATGCAGACCAGAAAGTCGAGGGCGTTCAAGGTCTTTCTCCAGATGGTCGATTGCGGCCACGAGGTGATGATCGATGCCCCGAGACTTATGAGCATCCTGATGCGGTAGGGGTCCCCGTCAATAACCGCCCCGGGAAGGGCAATGGCGTGGAATTCGCCACGATATCTGGTATAGAGCGGAAACAGGTTGTGACCGGCCGCTTTGAGGGCATTAGGGTTGGCGACGAGCCCTTTGCGGTTGATGGGGAACCTGTTTTGCCTCATCTTGAAGCATTGGCCGCCGGGAACATCCAGTTGGCCTGCAAGGGCCAGCAGGGTGTGTACGGCCCTTACGGTCTGCACCCCGTTGCCGTTGTACTCCAGGCCGCTGTACATGACGGGCGCAACACCGTCGGCTGCCGCCATCGCCCTTGCAAGAGAACGGACAACATCAGCGGGCACTCCCGTCACGCTTTCCACATAGTCCGGCCTGAAATGCCGGACGTATGTGCTGAAGTCATCGAAGCCGACCACCCAGTTCCCGACAAACCCCTCGTCATATAACTCCTCTTCGATCAACACGTGACACATGCCAAGGGCCAGACAGCAGTCCGTGCCGGGTCTGATAGGGACCCATGAGGCTCGCGGATATCTCGCCATTGCCGTCTTACGGGGGTCGATCACGACGATCTCCGCGCCGCGCATATGAGCGGCCTCGATCTTCAGAAAATCGTCAGGCGGGCAGTGGGCGGCCGGGTTCTTCCCCCAGATCAGCACTAGATCGGCGCGGTCAATATCGGAAAACATGTCGATGTACATGCTCCCCATCGTGACGTGAGGGGCAATCATGGCGAATGCCACGTAGCAGAGCGCCCCTACCCCCAGTGTGTTGGGGGAGCCGTACGGAAAGAGCACGCTGGATGCCGATGAGACAGCAACGCCTGCCGGCTGGTACACATCGCAAAGGGCGCGGTCGAAGCTTCCGCTCCCCGTGTACACGGCGGCTGATTCGGGGCCCGATTCTCTCTTTATCCGCTGGAGCCCGGCAACGATCTCATCATACGCTTCGTGCCAGGAGATCCTCTTAAACGCATATTCCCCCTTCGGTCCATTCCTTCGCAGGGGATAGGGAATTCTATCCTTGGAATAGAGTATATCCGGCGAGCGCTCCCCTACTTTGCAAATCATGCCGAAGGGAGAATCTTTATCCGCCCTCACCGCACATATGCGGCCTTCCCGATCATACGTGACGACTACCCCACATCCGGCCGAGCATATGCCGCACATCCCGCTTTTTTCGTTTCCCCCCGACGTCATGTCTCACCTATGTTTTGCACCACCGTTGCCCGCATGCGGCGGCTTTCCCGACAGGGACAAAGACCCGCCGGCACCGTCTTTCATATAAAGACCGACTGCGAAGTAGGAAGCAGGGTCTGTCCAGACTTCCAACCGGCCGAAACCGGAGGCTACTGCCATCGCGTCAAAGCCTTCAACGGTATATTTGTATGAGTTTTCGGTATGGATGCGCTCGGAGGAATCGAATGCGACGGATTCGGTCCCTATTCTCACCCGCTGCACCGCAAGACTCTCCAGGTGCATCTCGATCCGGGACTGCGCTTCGTTATACACGGCCACGTGGCGGAACCTGCTCAGGTCGAAATCCGCACTCAGCTCCCGGTTAAAGCGGGCAAGCAGATTCAGGTTAAACGAAGCGGTCACGCCTTCGGGGTCGTCATAGGCCCGATGGAGCAGGGTGCGGTCCTTCTGCAGGTCATAGCCGATCAGGAGGCCGTCGCCCTCATCGAGGAGGCCGTAAAACCGGCCAAGCAACCACGCTGCATCAGGCGGATCGAAGTTGCCGATGCTGGAACCGGCATAAAATATGAGGCGCTTTGCGGCGGGAGGCAACAGCGGTCTGAGGCTGTCGAGCCCGGTGACAAAATCCATGGCCACGGCATGCACGGAGACGTGAGGGAAGCTGTCAGCCACGTCGAGCGCGGCATCCCGGAGAAATTCGGTAGAAATGTCCAGAGGAACGAACGCCGATACCTGTCGGCTCCCGAGCAAAAGGCGACCCTTCCCGCAGGCCCCGGCGCCGGGTTCGATGATACACAGGTCCGGTCCGATCCGGTCGAGGATGGTCCGGCCATGCTGTTTCAGAATAGCGGTCTCCGCGCGGGTCAGATAATAGTCGGGAAGCTCGCAGATCCGGTCGAAAAGCCTCGACCCTTCGGCATCGTACAAGTATTTGGGAGGTATCCTCTTCGGCGAGCTTCTCAGTCCCGTGAGCACTTCCTCTTTCATCGTATGCGCATCGGCCCCGACCCTGGTAAAGCTTACCCGGCCTCGATGACCGACGAGCTGCGCTGTCTCCGTTCGGCTGATGTCCATGGTGGACTCCTTTGGTTGCATACGACAAACGCAGCCCCGGGGCCCGGGTACCGGACGATTTCGCGGCAAAGACGACTTGTGAAAAGTATAATCACTCCTACGGGTCACGTACAACCCATTCTTCACCTGTCCATCGTCCCTCTCCTCTCTTTGCTCGCCACTCGGCTGAACCTATTGACTTTTCCTCGCCGTCGGCATATAAGTGTATTCTGGTGCAGAAGAAGAAAACCACAATGCACACGACAAGGTTTCTGAAAGCTGTTTCGATCGTTCTCGGATTAATCTTCCTGTTCAGCATCTTGACCGTAGAGTCTCACGCACGCGAAACGGGAAGCCTGGCGGCCAGATTACCGACGATCATTGACGGCACTATCGAGTTTGCCGTTGCCATCAATGATAAAATTGACTTTTACGTGTTCAGGGCAATAGAGTATCTCCCCCTTGCTCTAGAGGTACTCATTATAAATAAAGCCGCAATCCCGCCTCAGATATACAGAGGTCCTCCGGTTATCACCTTCTAAATTTACCACGTCTTTTTTGCGTTCATGCTTTTGGGTTCGACCATTCCGGTCGGGCCCGGTTTTAGACGGGGAAATTTCCCGAAGGAGGACCAACAAATGAAGACAATCCTATTTTTTGGTGTACTTGTGCTTTCTCTCCCGTTGAAGGGAAGTGCATGATCCTTATCCACATGGGTGTCATCGTGAAAAAGGAGACGTCTGTGAAAATAAGGTGTGCCGTGCCTGCCGCTCTGCTAGTGCCCCTCCTTCTTTTCTGCCAGGTGAGGGTCTCACACGCAGGCGAGCCCCTCACCTGGCAGCAGGTCAGGACGAAATTCATCGCCGTAAACCCGACGCTGCTCGCGGGACGGCTGGGCATCGAGGAGTCAAAGGCGCAGGAGATCACCGCATATTTGCGCCCGAACCCGCAGTTCACGGCGGCAGCGGATTACATCCACCCCTTCAGGTCGTACGGCGCCCTGGAAGACGCGCAGCCGTCGGTCTCGCTGAGCTATTTGATCGAGCGGATGAACAAGCGCGGCCTTCGCCTGGAGACCGCGCGGAAGGGGACGGCAGTCGCCGTCTCCCAACTGGCCGACCAGCAGAGGATGCTCCTGTTCACCCTGCGCAGCGCCTTCATACAGGTGCTCCAGCAGAAGGCGGTCCTGGACCTTGCGAGAGAGAACCTCGCGTACTACGACCACGTCCTCGATGTGAGCGGCGAGCGCTTCAGGACAGGGGATATCGCCCGCATAGACCTGGACCGCCTGCAGTTGCAGCGCGTCCAGTATGAATCGGACGTCCAGACTGCCACCGTGAACCTGCGCACGGCGAAGATCCAGCTCCTGACGCTCCTGAACGACCGGACACCCGTCGAACAGTTCGACGTGACGGGACCTTTTGACTTTGCGGAAGCAGTCTCCCCCCTCCCGGAGTTCCGCGCCATTGCCCTGGAGACAAGGCCGGACCTCCGGGCCGCCGTGCAGTCGATCGACCAGGCGAAAAGCGCCCAGCAGCTCGCCGAGGCGAATGCCTCGACCGATCCGACCATCGGCATGGATGTCGGGCGACTTCCCCAGAGCACTATGCCGGCGCCGAGTAACTATATGGGCGTGAGCGTCAGCATCCCCTTACGCATCTTCGACAGGAACCAGGGGGAGAGACTCCGCACGAAACTGGACATCACGCGCAACGAGCGGCTGCGGGACGTCACAGAGGCGCAGTTGTACAACGATGTCGACTCGGCCCACGCGACACTCAGCAGCACCGTCGTACTCCTCAAGCCCTACAAAACGCAGTACCTGAAGCAAGCGACGACAGTCCGCGACACCGTGACCTTTTCCTACCAGCGCGGCGGCGCATCCCTCCTCGATTTTCTCGATGCCCAGCGCGACTACCGGAGCGTCCGCCTCGCCTACCTGAACCTTGTCGGTTCCTATTTATCCGCCGCGGCTCAATTGAATCTTGCCGTAGGCCGGGAGGTTATCGAATGAAACGTCTCGTAGTGATAGTGCTCTGTTGCGCCCTTATCCCCCTTCTCGCCGCGTGCGGTCAGAAGGTGGATGCGGACCTCGGGGCGCCTCCTCAGGCTGAAGTAGAGCACGAAGAAGACTCCGGCACGTTCAAAGTAGCCCACCCGGAGCAGTTCCCCCTTGTCATAGCGGGCGAGCACAAGGCCACGCCAGAATTGACCGTGACCGGGGTAGTCAGTCCCGATGTGGCACGCTCCGTGCCCGCCGTCTCCCTGGCCTCCGGCCGCGTGGTGGAAATTAAGGCCCGCCTGGGGGATACGGTGAAGAAGGGGCAGCTCCTCCTGAGGGTGCGAAGCGTCGACATCTCGGGCGCCTTCTCCGATTACCGGAACGCCGTATGCAGTGAAGGGTTGGCAAAGGTACAGCTAGAGCGCGCAAAGGTCCTCTTCGAGAAGGGGGCGATCGCCAAGAAGGACCTGGAAGTGGCAGAAGAAGTGGAGGAAACGGCTCTTGTCAACCTCGATGCCACCATCCAGAAGCTCCGGGTCCTCGGCGTGACGGACCTGAAGAACCACCCCAACGGGATCGTCGACGTCTACGCCCCCATCTCGGGCGTCATTATCGAGCAGAACGTGACGGCCGGTGCGGGGGTGAAGACCCTCGACAATTCGCCGAACCTCTTCACCATCGCCAACCTCGATTCTGTCTGGATCATGTGCGACGTGTACGAAAACGACTTCCCCTTTGTCCACCTCGGCGAGTACGCCGACGTCCGCCTGAACGCCTATCCCGACAAAGTGCTCAAGGGCAGGATCAGCAACATTGCACCAATCCTCGACCCCACTATCCGCACCGCGAAGGTCCGGCTGGAAATGAAGAACCCCGGGCTTATGCGCATCGGCATGTTTGCGACCGCCACGTTCTACGGCCATGAGCAGGAGACGTACTCCGTGGTCCCGGCCTCCGCAATCCTCCACCTCCACGACCGCGACTGGGTCTATGTCCCCTCGCAGGGGTCCGACTTCCGGCGCATCGAAGTGAAAGCCGGCCGGATGCTTCCCGGCGCCATGCAGGGGGTGACGGGGATAAAGCCGGGCCGGAAAGTGGTGGCCAACGCCCTGGCCTTCCAGGTCACAGCGGAGCAGTGAGATGATACGGAGAATAGTCGATTTTGCGCTGAACCAGCGCCTCTTCGTGCTCGCCTTCGCACTTGTGCTCCTCGCAGGGGGCATGATCGCATTCCACCGTCTCCCTGTCGAGGCCTATCCCGATGTCGCGAACAATTACGCCTGGGTCATCACGCAGTGGCCGGGAAAGGCCGCCGAGGAGGTGGAGCAGCAGGTGACCATCCCCCTGGAGAACGTGATGAACGGTATCCCCCAGCTCTCCCATCTGCGCTCCGTATCCATTAGCGGGTTGTCTGTCGTCATACTCATCTTCGACGACGACTCGGACAACGCCTGGAACCGGCAGAAAGTGTTGGAGCGCATCTCCATGGTCAATCTCCCTACGAGCCTTCAGCCCCAGATCGGTCCTGATTTCAGCCCCGTGGGCCAGATCTACTTCTATACCCTGAGGAACACGAACCCGGGCTATGACGCCATGGAACTGAAGTCCCTGCAGGACTGGGTGCTGGTGAAACAGTTCAAGACCGTGCCGAATGTGGTCGATGTGTCGAGCTTCGGTGGTCCCACACGGGAATACCAGGTGCGCGTCGATCCGGCAAAGCTCGTCTCTTACGGTTTGAGCATAGGCCAGGTGGAGCAGCAGCTCGCGAACAATAACGTGAATGCGGGCGGCAGTTTCATCGAGGCGGGCACCCAGCAGATCAACGTGCGCGCCGTGGGGCTTGTGGCTAGGACGGAAGACATTGAAAAGACGGTCATCACGGCGAAGAACGGCACGCCGGTGCGGGTCAAGGATATTGCCACAGTCTTGCAGGGTCCGAAGATCAGGCTCGGCCAGTTCGGCAGGGCCATCCATCGCGCCGACAGGAAAGTCATCGACAACGACGACGTCGTCTCCGGCATCGTCCTCATGCGCAAAGGCGCCGATTTCGATTCGACCCTCGAGGCCGTCCACAAAAAGGTCGAGGAGTTGAACGAGCGCATCCTGCCCCCGGGCGTGAAGGTGGTCCCCTTCAACGACCGGAGTGACCTCGTCCACCATACGACGTACACGGTCCTCCGTAACCTCACGGAAGGACTCGTCCTCGTCACGTTCGTGCTCCTTCTCTTTCTCGGGAATGCCCGGGCCGCCCTGGTCGTGGCGCTCACCATCCCCTTCTCGCTCCTCTTCGCATCGATCTGCCTCGACCTCCGGAAGATACCGGCGAACCTGCTCTCCCTGGGCGCCCTCGACTTCGGCATGGTCGTCGACGGGACCGTTGTAATGGTGGAGAACATCATTCGCCACCTGGGCCATAAGGACCCGGCCTCATCCGTGAAAGACAGGATCAGGGCGGCCGCGCACGAGGTGCAGAGGCCGGTCTTCTACGCCATTGCCATCATCATCAGCGGCTATCTGCCTATATTCACCCTCCAGCGCGTGGAGGGACGCCTGTTCAAGCCGATGGCCTGGACCGTGGGGTTTGCGCTGCTCGGCGCCATGATATTCTCCATCACCATCGCCCCGGTCCTCGTCAGTTTCTTATTTAAAAAAGAAACGCCCGAGTGGCACAATCCGGCGGTTGTCTGGCTTACGAGACAGTACCGGACGGCTCTGGCCTGGTGTATCCATAACCGCGGGGCGATGGTCACTATCGCCGTGCTGACCCTGTGCGCGAGCGTCTACCTGGCGACGAGCGGCGTCATCGGATCGGAGTTCCTGCCCCATCTGGATGAGGGGGCTATCTGGGTGCGCGGCACCCTTGCGCCGAGTACAGGGCCGACCGAGGGCATCAGGATCGCGAACCAGGCCAGGGTGGTGCTCGCCTCGTTCCCTGAGGTGACCATTGCAACCAGCCAGGTGGGACGACCCGATGACGGAACGGACTTTACGGGGTTCTTCAACACGGAATACTGCGTCAATCTGAAGCAGAGGAAAGAGTGGCGTCCCGTGTTTCACCAGGACAAAGAGAAGCTCATCGCTGCCATGAGCAGGGAGCTCAAAAAGATCCCGGGTGCGATCTGGAACTTCTCCCAGCCGATCGCGGACAACATGGAGGAGGCCGTGAGCGGGGTCAAGGGGCAGCTCGCCACGAAGATCTACGGCGATGACCTGAAGGTGCTCGAGGCCAAGGGCGAGGAGATCATCCGCATCATGCGCCACATCAACGGCATCAAGGACCTCGGCCTCTTTCGCGTCGTGGGCCAGCCGAACCTGAATTTCGCGGTGGACCGCGACCAGGCTGCCCGCTACCAGATCAACGTGGCCGACGTGCAGGACGCCGTGCAGACCGCAATAGGCGGCAATGCCGTCACCCAGGTGCTGCAGGGGGAGCGGCGCTACGACCTCGTCCTCCGCTATCTCCCCCCTTACCGCGACACGAAGGAGGCTCTGGAGAAGGTGCGGCTCCTCAGCCCTTCCGGCGAGCGGGTGTCCCTCGCGCAGCTTTGCAAGGTGGCAACACGGGATGGCGCAGCTCAGATCTATCGCGAAGGGAACAGGCGCTACGTGGCGGTCAAGTACAGCGTCAGGGGGCGTGACCTCGGCGGCACCGTCGAGGAAGCGATGGCGAAGGTCGAAAAACAGGTGAAGCTGCCGCAGGGCTACTCCATCAGTTGGCTGGGTGAGTACGAAAGCCAGAAGCGGGCCGAGGCGCGCCTGCTCGTGATTGTGCCCCTCACGATCTTTCTCATATTCATGATCATTTACGGGGCCTTCGGCTCCGCCAAATGGGCCTGCCTCAACTTGGTCAACATGGCCGTGGCCCGTATCGGCGGCCTTCTCGCCTTGCTCGTGACGGGCACGCACTTCAGCGTCTCCTCCGGCGTGGGATTTTTGGCCCTCTTCGGGGTTTCCGTACAGACCGGCGTCATTATGGTGGAGTATATCAACCAGCTCCGCGCCAGGGGCTATCCGGTCATCGAGGCCGCAATCGAAGGGGCAACGCGCCGGCTCCGGCCGATCATGATGACTATGCTCGTCGCCACCCTCGGTCTTCTGCCGGCGGCCATGTCCCACGACATCGGCTCCGATTCGCAGCGCCCCTTTGCCATCGTCATCGTGGGGGGATTGATCACCGACCTGGTCATGAGCATCTTCCTGCTGCCCACTTTTTACGTCTGGTGGGCACGCCCTACCGATCACCTGCCGAAGCCCGAGGAGTCGAAGAGCATCGATGCCGAAGACGAGGCCAGGGAAGGCGTCTAAGGGGCACCGGCTGGGTCCGCACGCGCCGGTTCTGCCGGCAAGACCCGGGCAGAACAGATTGCTATTTAAAATCTTCCGCCATAGCTGTAGAATAGCCAAATATGGTTGACGACATGCAATCGCTCGTTCGCGGTTGTCTTTCCGGCAATGGGACTGCCTGGAGCGCCTTTTACACTGAGTACGCCCCTATTGCCATGAATATCCTCAACCGCAGATTGGGGGATCTTTCACTGGACGAAAAGGAAGATATTATCCAAAATACGTTTTCAAAACTGTTGAAGGGGGGCTTCAAGAATTTTCGCGGCTCGACCATGTATGAGTTTCTCGCCTATTTCAAGAGAATCGTCTTAAACGAGGCGCTCACTTATCTGAAATCCGGAAGGGCGTGGAAAGATACCGTCTCTCTGGATCGGGGAAAAGACAGCGATGAGCCTGAATTGCCGCAATCGGAAGCCTATGACGTGAAACAGGAAGCCTATGCCGGCGCAAGGAAGCATGAACAACTGCACATAATCCATATGGTTCTCGAAGGGTCCTCGGTTGAGACAAAACAGGTGGTCCTCATGAAGATGGAAGGCTACAAGGACAGGGAGATTGCTGATATCCTGGGCATTTCTCCGGGCACAGTGGCATCGAAGTATTCGCGGATAAAGGAGAGGGCAAGGAAGCTACTCGGCCACACAATCCCCGGGTGAGGGACATCCCGGAAACGTTCTACGGCGCACTCATCGACTATCGGCGCAATGTGCGCGGCATCATTTGCTCAACCTCTTCAGCATCTCCGCATAGCCCGGGTCAAGCGTCTTCAATCCGGCATAGGCCCACATCGCCTTCTCTTTATTCCCCTGCGCCAAATATGCCAGCCCAAGCTGGTAATACGTGTCCGCGTCCTCTCGGTCGAGGGTGAGCACTTTTTCGTACTTTTTTATTGCTTCCTCATACTCTCCTCTCGTTTCCAGATTCGATGCCAGGCCAAAGAGGGCATCGGTATTCTCAGGGTTAACCTTCAACACCTCCTCGTATTCCCGAGCTTCCAACGCATAAAGACGCTTTTTATAGTACGCGTAGGCCAGTTCGAGACGAGCGCCTTCCAGATGGGGATTAAGCTCCACAGCCTTCCTGAGGAGGTCTGTCGCTTCATCCCACCGCTGTTCGTCGCGGGCGAGAATTCCTTTCAGATAAAAGTTGAGCGCCCCGGCGGAGAACTTCACGCCTTTCAGGTCGCTCAAGGAAACGGCTTTACCTTCTTTTGCGAGCCGCTCGGCGTCGGCAATAGGCACCGCCAGGCTTATCCGTTTCTCCTGTGTGATGAGGAGGCCTACCAGTTTTCCCTGTCTATCGACTATTGCGCCCCGTGCAGCATTGGCGGTGAGAGTTGCAAGCTGGATGTATTGTATCGAGCCGCTTTTACGTCTGCCCGGCACCTGTTTGAAATCGCTGATGAGCGATTCCTTGAAGTCCGTTTTCCCCCCGGCACGGTCTGTGACAAGAAACACACTTTGTCCGATGCGGATCTCACTTATATCGGCCGTCGGGATAGAAGGGAGCGAGTCGTTGTCTATTTTCATCACCGCGAGGTTCTTATCCTCGTCCTTCCATACGCGTGAAGTCCTGTAGGTCCTTCCGTCCCGCGAGGTGATTTGAATGGCGCTGGCGCCTACCAATTGAGAGAGATTTGATGCGACGAGCCCTTTGGAGTTGACAACGACGCCCTGCACCTCGTTTACCACCGCTCCGCCGTCATCGAGTGCCCGCACGTTGACGAAAGAGTTCGCGTCGACGTGCGGAACCAATCCAGCCGGGGTATCGTGTCTCATTATGAGGAGGCTGATCAGGATTGCAACACAAGCAGTCGCGAGACTCACGGCTGAGTATCTCCATTGCCTCGCGGGAAAAACGACCAATGCTTTAAGCGTTTCGACTAACAACTCAGCCGCGCGGCCTTTCCCACTTTTTTTTTCGGCCGTCTGATACAGCCCTCTCAGCCGCCTGCTCAACTCGGGAGAAAGTTTCGCAGGATGTGCGCGGTAATGAAGCAACTCTTTCATGTCGTTGAGCTGCTTCAGGCAATAAAGGCACGTCGCGAGATGCTCTTCCGCCCTCTGCTTCTCTTCTCCGGACAATTTGTCCTCTGCGAAGGATCCGATCAACGTCGGGTCCAGACACTCCGGCGTCCTGAACCTGTCAATCTCCTTGAGTGCATTTTTTATTTTAGTTTCGAATGTGCTCATGCTTTTACCCTAAAGACCATATTCAGGACGTCTTTCTTCCCTCATGATAAAAAAATGTGTGTGTCCGCCAAATCCCGGCCGGAGAGGATAGATCCATTGTTTTGCAAAATCCCCCGCCGACGTGCGAACAGACAATAGCATCGTGGGTCTCTCCCATGAAAAAGGCCCGGAAAGCACCTTTTTGGAACTCAACTCACAATGTTAAGCCACGCAGAGAGGCATGTCAATGCTGATGTGAAGCCATGAAAAAAGGTGTCTCAATCAGTCTGTCATCAACCTCATCTTCGCCCCTTGCACCACCCGTGTTGCCCCGGGGAATATTCCGAACTGGGGATCATGCAGGTTCCGCGCAAATTTCCTCACAAATTATGGCCGGCATTCCGCTTTTCTCTTGCCAAAACTCTTCACATCTTGTATAAACGGAGAAACGATGTACAAATCCAACAGAAGGGAGACGATAACATGACGAAGACCGAACTGGTGGCGAAGCTGGCCGAGGTGGCCGCGATCACAAAGAAACAAGCAGATCAGGTCCTTTCCGCAGTTGTTGAGACAATCAATGCTTTTCTCTTGAAGAACGAGAGGATAGCATTGCCCGGTCTCGGCTCTTTCACCTGTATCACCAGGAAAGCGAGGACAGGCAGGAATCCGCGGACAGGGAAGGAGATTAAGATCCCTGAAAAGAAGGCCGTGAAGTTCTCTGCCGCAGCCGTGATCGCCAAGGGCCTCAACACACCGCCGGGAAAACCGAAGAAGGCGGCAAAGGCTGCCGCCAAAAAGACACCGGTCAAGGCAAGCAAGAAGAAGTAAGCTCCGTCTCTTGAGGAGATGCGACTGGGGAAGCAACAAGGCCTCTCGGCAGCTTATGCCCGAGGGGCTTTGTTGCAATAAGTGTAGAAGTGCGGCCCATCTGTGAACGATGGGCCGGCGTCCCGCTATTGTTGCGAGTCATAAACCAGGCCCCGGATGGCTCCGTAGTGAGTTGCGGTGTGACAATTCGCCCTGCGATAAGATAAAAACAGGGATTTAAATCCTCTACCCCTTCAGAAAGACATGCTGTATCGCCTACGCTTCGTGAGGAACGACGCGCGTCATGAGGCCGCCTTCTTCGCCTCCAGCAATGCCCTCTCGTAGTCCGGTTCGTTCGTCATCTCCCGTACGATTTCGACGTAGCGGATGACGTCCGTCCTGTCTATGACAAAAATCGATCGGGCGAGCAGCCTCAGCTCTTTTACCAGCACGCCATAGGAGCTGCCGAACGATGCATCTTTGTGGTCCGACAGGGTTTTCAATCTGTCGATCCCCTCGGCAGAGCAGAACCTCGCGATGGCAAAGGGCAGGTCCATGCTGATATTGATTATCACCATATCGGGTGAGAGCGATTGCGCCTTCTCGTTGAACGTCGTTGCCTGAAGATTGCATACGGGTGTATCGAGTGAGGGCGTCACGCTTATGATCTTCACGTTCCCTGAAAAATCAGAGAGGCCGACCGGGGTGAGGTCCTTGTCGAGCACGGTGAAGGCCGGGGCTTTGTCGCCGACTTTCATCTCATTACCGACCAGCGTCAGGGGGTTCCCCTTGAATGTCACCAGACCTTTTCTCTCCATTTTAACTGCTCCTTTTTATGATATAGGGAAAATATAAGCGCGGGGCGGAGAGAGGGCACGATAAAATGCATGATCAGCCTATATTCTGCTCATTTCTCCGGTCTTGCCCTAAAGAGAGGTGGACGAGGTCAGCTTTGAGGGATGGGCCAGTAGCGACCATTCCTTTTTATCAATGAGAGCGATACCCCATAGAGCTGCTCGATGGTCCGGGGGGTAAGGATTTCCTCGGTCACCCCCGCCCCCATAATCTTTCCGTTTTTGAGGATCAAGGTCCGTGTGAAAATGGGCAGGATCTCTTCGGGATGGTGGGTGACGTAGATAAGGGCCGGGAGGCTCCTCTGTTTTCCGAGGGACAGAAGGGCCGACAGGAACGTCTCGCGGGCGCCGGGGTCCATACCGGCGCACGGCTCGTCAAGTATAAGCAGGTAGGGCGCCGCCATCAGGGCGCGACAGATCAGGACCTTTTGTTGCTCTCCCTGGGATAGCGTGCCGAAGGCCCTCATGCCAAGATGGCCGCACCCCAGTTCCGCCAGATAGCTCCCGGCCGCTGCAAGATCGCCGGCCCCCGGCTCTTCCTGCGAGAAACTCCAGAGACCGAGCTGCGCATACTTGCCCGAGACTACGGTATTCAGGACCACCTCCCTCCTCGGTATATCGGGAAGCAGGGTTGAGGTGACCCATCCGATGCTTCTGCGCAGCACGCTCAAATCGAGGAGGGCCTCTCCGTTTCGATACACCTCGCCTCCGCGGTTAGGCCACAGCTCTCCGCAGACGATTTTGAGAAGGCTCGTTTTCCCGGCCCCATTCGCGCCGAGGATAGCCCAGTGCTCTTTCGGCTTCACGGTCCATGAAACACGGTCAAGGATATTTTTTCCGTTTAGCGCGTAGGTGACGTCTTTGAGTTCCAGCAGGGGGATGTCCATGCCCCTTCTCCTTTGTCGCCGGTCATGCCCCTGAAAAACAGGATGCTCCAGAGGAGATGTATATAACACAAAGCTGCGCCCTTTTCAACGCAGGCGCGGCGCCTCATTGAAGCGTGATGTGAGCGGAAGGCATCCTTCCTCTGTGCAGTCTTCCCGGCAAAAACGCTGTCCGCCTCCCCATTTCTGTTTTATACTATCTTCATCGGAACCGGTAAGTGCTCCGGCTTTCTTATTTGTTGACTTGCCTATGTGGAGATGGTAAATGTTTCTGCGACTTCATGCTGCACCAGGACATCACTTGCCGTCATCCTGTCTTTTTGCGCAACGATTACGGGCTCCATCTCGCGGAAGGGGCAGTCTTACCGGAAAATCGCGTGTCTTTCTTGGCTCGGAAGGGTCTTTTCGCACAATGCACATGAAACGATAGTGAGGAGGGATCTTATGGGGAAGTTATTCGGGACTGATGGTATAAGGGGCGAAGCAAACCGTCATCCTATGAGGTCGGAGATCGCTTTCGGGGTTGGACAGGCAGTCGCCTACCTCCTGAAGAAGGAGCACCATCGGACAAGAATCATCATAGGCAAGGATACGCGCATTTCCGGTTATATGCTCGAGAGCTCGCTGGAGGCGGGCATCACCTCAATGGGTGGTCATCCTTACCTGGTCGGTGTGCTGCCTACACCGGGGATAGCCTTTATCACACAGAGTATGCGGGCCGATGCAGGCATCGTGATCTCTGCTTCTCATAACCCTTACGAGGATAATGGAATCAAGGTATTCAACGGCAACGGCTTCAAGCTGTCCGACCAGGAGGAAAAAACCATAGAAGACCTTATTCTCGGCGGAGAGCTTGAAAACCTTCTGCCGCCGGCCCGCGAGATGGGGCAGGCGTTCCGCATGGAAGACGTGAACGGCCGGTACATCGTATTTCTGAAAAACACCTTCCCCCGTGATCTTTCCATGGAGGGGATGAAAATAGTTCTGGACGTCGCCAACGGCGCCACCTATAAAGTTGCACCCGTTGCATTTGCGGAGTTGGGCGCCCAAGTGGAGGTTATCCATAATGCGCCGAACGGCCTCAACATCAATGACCGATGCGGCTCCCAGCATACGGCGGACCTGAGAAAACGGGTTGTTGAGACGCAGGCGGCGCTGGGCCTTGCCTTTGATGGGGACGGAGATCGACTGATCGCCGTGGATGAAAAGGGAAACGAGGTAACAGGCGATCAGATTCTCCTGACGTGTGCCCTTGTGCTGAAGGAACAGGGTGGATTGAAAAACAACCTCCTCATAAGCACGATCATGAGCAACCTGGGTCTAAGGGTTGCGTGCAAGAGGCACGGCCTCAACCAGTATGCCTCCAACGTGGGAGACCGGTACGTTCTCGAAGACATGATCCGTCTGGGAGGCGTGATCGGCGGTGAAGAATCGGGACACACGATCTTCCTCGATCACCATACCACGGGTGACGGCATCATTACGGCCATGCAGGTGGTTGCATCCATGGTGAGGACGGGCAAGCGGTTGTCCGAATTGGCGGGGATGATGGACATTTTCCCGCAGAAGCTGATCAATGTCAACGTGAAAAGAAAACCGAAACTCGACAGAGTGCCCGAGATCACGCAGGCAATCAAACAGGTGGAGCAAGAGCTGGGCGATGAAGGCCGTGTTCTCGTCCGCTACTCCGGCACACAAAATATGTGCCGCGTAATGGTCGAGGGACCGTCCACTGCAATCACTGAGAAATATTGCAGCCAATTGGCTGCAATCGTCGAGGGCGCGTTGGGTTGACGGCCCCGGGGTGCGCCTCCCTTACCCGTTTTTTTCGCAAATTCGGCCCTACCCATGAGAAAGATTTCTCATTTCTTGACAACGCCCGCGCCGCCACTTTGCTGCTCCGCCATTGCTTTTTGTCTTGACATAAATTTTTATTGCATATAGAATTTGTCTTTATAGTTTTGTAATAATTTTCACAAAGAAAAAGAGAGGTCCTCATGAAGCTGGAAGGGAAGAACGCAGTCGTAACCGGCGGTGGGAGGGGCGTGGGACGCGCGCTCTGTGTCGCCTTTGCCAAGGAGGGCGCGAACGTCATCGTAAATTATGCGGGCAACGAGAAGGCTGCGAAGGAAGTAGTGGGAATGGTCGAGGCTCTGGGGAGAAAGGCGGTTGCCGTTCAGGGCGACGTGGCCAAATGGGAAGACGCGCAGAAAATCATCGACGCGTGCGTGCAAAATTTCGGCGCCATACATGTGCTCGTCAACAACGCCGGGATATCGAAGCCCGCTATGCTTCACAAGCTGTCGGACGAGCTTTGGGACGAGGTTGTGAACGTACAGATGAAAGGTCCGTGGCATTGCATAAAAGCCGCTTCCAAGTACTTCATGGAGCAGAAATATGGACGAATCGTCAACGTCACCTCGGTCGCAGGCATTGTGGGGACCACGGGTCAGATCCATTATGCCGCCGCAAAAGGCGGTGTGGTCACCCTCACCAAATCCGCGGCGAGGGAGCTTGCCCGATATAATGTCACCGCGAACGTGATCTCTCTCGGCATTGTCACTACAGAAATGACCAGCACTTTGCAGAACGACGAGAAGCTCAAGGAGATATACCTGAGACGGATTTTGTTGAACAAATATGCGGAACCGGAAGACGTCGCACCTGCATTCGTATTTCTCGCTTCCGACGACGCAAGGTATATCACCGGTCAGCTCCTGTGTGTTGATGGCGGCTACGGAATGACGTAGGAATGGGGGTGATAGGCAAAGCAGCGTTGAAATAAAACTACCTGGAGGTGTTTCATGGCTGGTGTACCAACTTCAATAAAGACATGGCAGATGGTGGTGCCGTGCTCGAAAAACAAAGAGACGGGTGAAGTCATCGCGGGCAAGCTGGAGAAGACCGAGATACCCTTACCAGTGCTTAAGGATGGAGAGGTCCTTGTCGAAATAGCCGGTTGCGGCGTGTGCCATACCGATCTCGGCTATTTTTATGATGGTGTCCCCACTGTCAGCAAGCCTCCATTGACTCTCGGACACGAGATCAGTGGGACTGTTGTGGCGGGCGACCCGGCATGGATTGGAAAAGAGGTTATCATCCCCGCAGTCATGCCTTGCCGGCAGTGCATCCTCTGCAAAACAGGCCGCGGCAACAGGTGCCTCGCCCAGAAGATGCCGGGCAACAGCCTGGGGATTTATGGCGGCTTCTCAAGCCATATACCGGTGCCGTCCGTTGACCTCTGCCTCGTTGCCGACAAAGCGGGGTATCTGCTCGAGCAGCTTTCAGTTATCGCCGATGCGGTGACCACCCCTTACCAAGCCTCGAAAAGAGGCGACCTGCAGCCCGGCGACAATGTCATCGTCATAGGGGCCACCGGCGGAGTGGGTGTCTATATGGCGCAAACAGCGAAGGCCCTGGGGGCGAAGACGGTGATCGGCATCGCCAGGAACCCCGAGAAACTGCAGAGGGCCCTTCAGTACGGCTGCGACCACGTCATCAGTACCCTGGACAAGGCAAATAAAGACATCGTTGGAGAATGGCGAAGCTATTGCAAAAGCAAGGGCCTTGCCAATACGGGATGGAAGATCTTCGAGGTGACGGGGGCAAAAGCCGGGCAAGATCTCGCGCTCGATCTCCTTTCCTTTGTCGGTAAACTGA
>Ga0326727_10006534_pt1 | contig 31883 bp, 24 predicted proteins | sample MB2enrmetagenome_FD_207643 | JGI IMG/M metagenome (GOLD analysis project Ga0326727, IMG submission 207643) | Lab enriched peat soil microbial communities from McLean, Ithaca, NY, United States - MB29MY | ecosystem: Environmental > Terrestrial > Soil > Wetlands > Peat | place: USA: New York...
CCTTGGGTCTTTCTTGGCTAGCCCTATCCTGCTCGGGAACTAGCAGGCATCGGTACATTGCCGTGTATGCTTTGGAGCTTGCACCTTTTGGATGCAAATCCACGCGGTTACCACACGCCCCCTGAAAAGGCGGCCTTAGTAAAGGAATTCCTGACAAGACTTATTCTTCGTCGCACGATGCCGATGAACTCGCGAGGCATCTCGATGAACTGGTGAAACCGCAAGTCTACTTAGGATCAGCAATGATTACATAGACTACAACCCTTGATACACGATGACTACGCGCACTGAGAAATTGACGATTCCGCTATCTGGTACGGCCTGGTATATCATGCCCGATCCAAGACGCTTGGGAGAGCAGGAAGTTGATGATGGCCAATGGTTCCTCCCGTCATGGTTCGAGGCCCATCAAGCTGAGTTGCAGCAGGTGTCCGTGCCGAATTCGTGGCAGACCATCGGGTCGCTCACGCGGTACGAGGGCGTGTGCTGGTACTTTACATGGATCCCCAAGCAAATCTGCAAGCAGCTGGTAGATCCGGGCGGCTTCGCGTTCCTGCACTTCAACGGAGCCAACTACATCGCACGGGGCTGGCTACATGGCATCTTTCTCGGCACGCACGAGGGTGGTTTCACGCCATTCTCGTGGCAAGTACCGTCCGATGCGGTCGAAGGTGCCATTGCAGCGGCTGGCGACGAAGGCATGTTACTCGCCGTGCGCGATGACAACACGCGCCGTCACGACCAGCTTCCCGAGATCGCATCGGACTGGTTCCAGTGGGGCGGGATCTACAGGGACGTGTCCGTCGTCCTGCAACCCGAACAATACATCGAACATTGCCTCGTCATACCCAATCTATCATTCGACGGCGGTAGCGGCTCACTGTCCAATGCTAGTATCGCCGTACGCTTGCAGCTATCGCAGGGATTCCAAGGATCGTGGGAGGTGCGGGACCCTGCAGGGGAGCTCGTGACAGGGGAAGATCTCGCCGCCCCGGCAGGTGATGGAAGTGCATCAATGGCCTGGCACGAGTTCCGTGCCGACATCCCGTGGGCAGTGCCCTGGTCGCCTGCCTCGCCCGCGCTATACACCCTGCGCATCTTCGGACAGGACCACGCCGGCATCGTGCACGAGACAAGGTTCGGCCTGCGCGAGGTCGGCACGAGGGGGCAAGACATCCTGCTCAACGGCAAGAAAGTCATCCTGAAGGGCTGTTCCCTGCACGAGGAGCATTATCCCCTAGGGCGGGAGTACCCGGCCGACCAGCGGCACCGCGATCTCGTGGGCATGCAGGCCCTCGGGTTCAACTTCCTGCGGACGGCGCACTACTCCCACGACGAGTCCCTGATAGAGGCGGCCGACGAGCTCGGGATGCTCGTGGGCGAGGAGATCCCAGTGTACCAATACGTGGATTTCAAGAACCCAAAGGTGCTGCGGCTCGCAACCCGCATGATGCGGGACATGATCTACCGGGACTTCAACCACCCCTCCGTCGTCTGGTGGTCGGCGGGCAACGAGGTGCCGGTCTCTAGGCTGGATTGCGCCCGGTTCATCCCAACGATAATGGCGTATAGCAAACATCTGGACCCGACCCGGCTGTCATCGTTCGTCACCAAGGCACTCGTGCACGACCTCGCCCGCAAGCATGCGGACGTCGTGATGCTGAACTGCTACTTCGGCTGGTACTACCTTTCAGAGAGAATTCTCCCGCTTGTCATCGATATCGTCCACGGGACGGCGCCTCGCAAGCCATTCATCATTACTGAGTTCGGTGCCAACGCGATGTACGGGTTTGGCCGGCACGAACCGCTTGAAGAAAAATCGAGTGAGTACAGGCAGGTATCGATCGTGTCACATTCCATCAAGGTGTTCAACAGCAAACCATATTTAAGCGGCTGGTGCATCTGGATCTACAGGGATTTCAAGAGCCACATGCGTCTTGGCAAATTTGAACAGGGTTATAACAGGAAAGGGCTGGTGGACGAGCTAGACCGTAAGAAATTGCTTGCTACTTGGATGCCAAAGCTCTTGGGACAGAAGATGCGGTATAGCAGCCTGCAACACGCATTGGCGAGTATCATGGCAAAGATGATCTGGCCGTTCATGGCCGCGCTCGGCACGATCATCGATCTGGCGGGTCCCGCTGTCAATAACGCGTCCAGCAAGGGATATTACACATCCGAGCCAGAAAACGCATGTTCGAGCCCATGATCGTTCATCTTTCCAAACGCACCGGCTTCGCGTTTTCCCGATCGGCGTTTAAGGCATCGATGCGGCGGGCATACCCTCCAAGGATAAAGGTCCGAGTTGGCAATTCAAACGAGCCATTGCTCGGGCTATTTAAACGATTGCAGAATTTTTAATACACGCAAGATGAAATTTTTACAATAGGCAAATTGAAATGTCTCCCAAGAAGGTAAAGCCCGCGGGAAAATCCGCATCGTCACAAAAGAGTGCCGGCGAGAAGCCTCCAAAACCTGCGAAAGCGGCAGCGAAATCGGCAGCATCTCGCCAAGGATCATCTTCTTCTGCAAAAAGAGAAAGCGCTTCCTCGAAAGCCAAGACCATCGGACCCGTCGCCGACCTGTCGAAACATGTTTCGAAGGAATGGTGGAAAGACATCTTCGATGAGCTCTACTTGAAGACCGATGGCGACGTGATCAATGATCCAAAAATTACCAGTACTGAAATTGATCTATTTACTGGCATCCTGAACCTCCCGCTCGATAGCAAGATCTTGGACCTGTGCTGCGGCCAAGGCCGGCACAGCTTGGAATTGATCCGCCGCGGGTACAAGAATGTGTACAGCCTTGACCAGTCGAGTTACCTCCTCCAGTACGGGAAGAACATGGCCAAGAAGGAAGGGCTATCGGCACGTTTCCAGAAGGGCGACGCACGGAAACTTCCCTATTCCGTCGATTTCTTCGACGCAGTCATGATCCTAGGAAACAGCTTCGGGTACTTCGAGAACGCGAACGACGATCTCAAGGTCCTGAAGGAGGTCGGCAGGGTGCTCAAGCCCGAGGGCAAGTTGTTGATCGATCTCTCGGATGGCGAGTTCCTGAAGGAGAAGTTCCAGCCCCGCTCGTGGGAGTGGATCGACAAGGAGTTCTTCTGCTGCCGGGAACGCTCCCTCAGCCCCGATGGCCGCCTCCTGTCCCGGGAGATCGTCACGCACGTGAACAAGGGCGTCATCGACGATCGCTTCTACGCCGAGCGCCTGTACTCGAAGGATGCCATCACGTCCCTGTTGCGGGACGCCGGCTACAGCGACATCACCTTCAATGGCTCGATCACGCCTGATTCCCAGCGGAACCAAGATCTCGGCATGATGGAGCGCCGGTTCATCATCACGACCCTGCTGCACAAGGAATGGTCCCCGAAGGCGAAGCACCCGGCGGGCTTGAAGCGGGTCGTCGTCGTCCTCGGCGATCCCCATTACACGGATGCGATCAAGCCGGGCGAGGCGTTCGATGAGGACGACTACTACACGATCGACCAGATGAAGAATGCCCTCGCGGAGATCCCCGGCTACAACTTCTCCTACCTGAGCAACCACAAGACCCTGTGGGACGACTTGGAGAAGATCAAGGGCAAGGTGGACATCGCGTTCAACCTATGCGACGAGGGATATTACAACCAAGCCCGCAACGAGCTTCACGTGCCCGCGGTGCTCGATCTCCACGGCATCCCCTACACCGGGGCGACCCCGCAGTGCCTCGCGTTCTGCTATGACAAGTCCCTCGTCAGGGGAGTCGCAAAGGAAATGGGCATCCCCGTGGCCGCCGCGTTTTTCATCAAGCCCGAGGATCAGGTGTACGACCTCACGGTCGGGTTCCCCGTCATCGTGAAGCCTAACCTCGCCGATAACAGCTGGGGCATCAACAAGAATTCGGTCTGCCACAACATCAACGAGCTGGACAGGGCCATCAACTACCTGCGCAACGAGCTCAAGTACCGGTCACCGATTCTCGTGGAGGAGTTCCTGACGGGCAAGGACCTCACGATTGGCATCATCGGCAATCCTGGCCTCTGCATCACGGTGCTTCCCATCGTGGAAGAGGATTACTCGGCCCTGCCCGAGGGCCTACCCAAGATCTGCGGGTACGAGGCTAAATGGGACCCTGATTCCGAGTACAACGTCCTTCGGAGCATCCCGGCCGATCTCACGGACGACCAGCAGAAGATCATCGAGGACTGCTCGGTGAAGATGTTCGAGCGGCTCGAATGCCGTGATTACGCCCGGTTCGACTGGCGGCTTAACGCAAAGGGCGAACCGAAGTTATTAGAGGCAAATCCCAACCCGGGCTGGTGCTGGGACGGCCACCTGAATAAAATATGCAACATCGCGGGGATCAGCTACTCCAAGATGCTCGAGATGATTCTCGAAGCTGGGATCGACCGGTACGAGTCTGAAAAAAATAGAGCGGCCGCGTCCTGCTTGGAAGGCTCCGAGAATCCTGCCTGATCCTTTGAATCTTCTAAAAAACATTTATTTTAAAAATATATCCGATTGTTCGATGTCATCGCCCGTGTCGAGCGAAGGCGCTCGCGACCTGGGTTGCTCGACCGAGAGCACGACCTCCAGGGTCTGGCTCCCGGTCACTCGGAACGCAGGCTCGATGCCCGAAATGTCGCCTGCGCGCACGGACACGAGCGTGGACTGGTTGATCCACGCCGCGGGTGCACCTATGGCCTCGGAGCCCTCGCCTTGCTCGCCCTGCTTCCACGACAGGCTGCAATCGACATCGGCGTGGTGCGTGTCGTCGAGCACGACGCCCGCGCGGGGATCGGCCGTCGCTTGGTGAAGGTGGATGTCCTTCAGGGCGATATCGCTTGCATGTCGGCAGTAGACTCCCCACGCGGGAAGCGGGCCGAACATGCCAGCATCCGGATAGGTCGCGATGCACTCGGGCACGTCCAAGTCGGCTTTTTCCAAGGATTCGGACTTCGCGGCGCCATACTCGATGATGATGTCGGACAGGACAACGTGTTCCACTGATCTCTCGGGAATGCCGGTGATGAGAATCGGGAGCGAGACGTTCTTGGCGTTGATGGAGGAGATCACGACGTTTTCCAGCGACCCGGGCACGTGGGGGTCCTGCCCGCGGCCCCGGTTGCCGACGCGCATGAAAATCGCGCATCGCGGGCTGTCCATGGTGATGTTGCTGATCGTGAAGCCGTCGAGGTGGGCCCCGTCTACGGCTTCCAGGGCGATGCCGCCGAGATACCCACCGTGGTCTTTACGCGGGTGCAGCACGCAGTTGGAGAACGCCACGTTCTTGCAGTCTCCTGTGCTCTCGGTGCCCATCTTCAGGGCGTAGCAGGACGTCATAATGCAGCAGTTCGTGACGGCGATGTTCGTCGTCTCACTTTTTCGGCCGAGGGCGGAGCTGGTCTTCAGGCACACGCCGTCGTCGAACGCGTCGATGTAGCAGTTCTGGACCCGGCAGTACCGACAGTTGTCGAGGTCGATGCCGTCGGCGAGGCCGTTGAAGATGCTCACACCATCGATGTTGGCGTTCTCGCAATCGATGAGGCTGATGTTGTAATTGGGTGCGTTGCGGATGGTGATGTCCCGGATCGTGATATTGGTGCAACTCTTCAGCGCGATGGGTTTTGGCCCGCCCCGCTTGAACGGGGCGCCGTCGATCGCACCCTTGCCGACAATGGCGATATTAGAGATGTTTTCCCCGGTGAAGAGCGCCCACCGGAACAGCGTCGTCTCGAAATCGGCATCAGGATTGTAATCGAGTTCCTCGGGCTCGTCGAAATCGTCTTCCTTCGAGAAGGCGAGCGTGGCGCCGCTCGACACTTCGATGGTGATGTTGGATCCGAGGTGGACCGTGCTGCAGAGGTAGCCGCCTGGTGGCACCAGCACCGTGCCACCGCCGCTGGCACCACAATCGTCGATCGCCGCTTGGATTGCCTTGGCAACGTCGGTACCATCTGGCACCGCACCGTAATCGGCGATGCTATATGTCGTTATCATGCTTGAACGGTTCCCACGGCAGGTTTAAAAGTCGAACGACTCGCTCAGCGGGCTCAAGAGGATCGGAAAGGAGACGTGTGACTCCTGTTTCTTTGGCAGGAAGACCTTGAAATCGATCTCGTACCAAAGGCGCACTAGGTGCCCTTGAACCGGCCATTGAGCCTCGTTGGGAACGAGGAGCTCGAACTGCCAAGGCGCGCCGCTCACCTCAGCGAGTAGTTCTTGATCCTTCGACACGACGTGGGTGAAGTCCCTGTATTGGCCTTTCGCCGTGAAACTATATCGAAACTGAAGGGCTACTTCCATGCCCTTCGTCTTTGCCTTTGGGACCTCGACCATCACGTTGCCCGAGATGGTGTTACCCGGCGCGAAGATGGAGCCCTCGATCATCCCGTTCACGCCGACGCCTTGGGATTGCGTGATGAAGGGCATCGGCAACGAAGCCATCGAGGGAAGGGGAAAGGGATCGATCTTGATCGGAATCTGCCCTATGACGGTCCTGAGATCTTCAACCTGCACGCGGATCACCAATCTATATTCAATTCGACCGAAGGTGCCAGATGCCAAGTCGAGTTGTGGCGGCACATCAAGCGATGGTGAGAGGTGCTCGGGGATGGGAAAGTTGAAGCTCACGGGGAGCTTGGCCGGGCCGAACGTGTCCGATACGACGGGCGTCCAGAGCACCCGCGCCTCCTGCCAGAGGGGAATGGATTCCTCCACGGGATCGGCATCCGGAGCCGCACTTTCATCAAAGATGCTGGCGATTTCTTGTCCCTCGAACACGATCTCTATCTTGCTCGCGGGCTCGGGTTCTGTCGCCTCGATCTCGACCATGCCGCTGAGGATTGACCCGGGAATGAAGGACTTGGGCGAATTGTCCAGCTGGATGTCTGCCATCAATGGGTGGTCGCTCGTTTCCGCGTGGATGCTGATCTACCTAAGATTGCATCTTTTGAACAACCACGGCTTAATGGCCGTGGATTCCTTCTTCATCGATCCGAGCCACCAAAGCTAGTGGTCTTACCAGATCTCCAAAGGCGTTACTTCCCGTGGTTCCCACGGTAGCGTTATCTAGGATAACCGTGATGTTTCGCTCGCGAAGGATTCCCATTCCTTCGCGCTTGATGTTTTTGGCCGCGTTCACGTCGCGGTCGTGGATGCTTCCACAAGCCGGACACGTCCACTCGCGTTGGTCGAGCGCCAGCTCGTGGTACTGGTAGCCGCACGACGAACAGAGCTGCGACGACGGGAAGAACCGATTCACCTTCACAAGGTGCCTGCCAAGCCGCGCCAGCTTGTATCCGAGCATCGCGATGAATTTCGACCACGATATATCCTTCGTGATGGACTTCGCGTAGCCCGTGTTGAACTGTTTCATCCCTTCGATGTTCAGATCCTCCACGATCACGGCATCGTGTTCATCGGCTAATTTTCGGGTAAGCTTGTGTTCCCAGTCCTTCTTCTGGTTCACGTAATGTTCATACGCAGCGGCGAGCTTCTGGCAAGCCTTGTCCCGATTGCTTGATCCTTTCTTGGTTCGTGATACTTTTCGATGGAGCTTCCTGATCTTGTTGATCGATTGCCGAAAGAACCTCGGGTTGCCAAGTTTGCACTCCTCGCTCACGAGGAATCCCTTCATCGACATATCGAACGCGACAACTTTCTCCTCGTGGATCTTCGATAATGGGATGACTTGATCTTCACATGCAATGAGGATGGATGCGAAGTACCTTCCGCTTTTGGTTTTCGAGACGGTAATGCTCCGTATTTTTTCCTCGAACACTCGATCATCGCGGTAGGAGATCCAGTCAATCTTCGGGAGCTTCAACTTCCGCGCAACGAAATCGATCTTGACGTTGTCGTTGATGTTGTTGGTCGTGAATGACTGCTTGCCGTGCTTGTGCTTGAATCGAGGATATCCGACATGTCGTTTCGTCATTCCAGCCTTCCGATCCTTGATGTTCTGAAAGAAATGAGTATACGTGTCTTGTAATTTCCAATTCACGTTCTGCAATGCTTTGGCATCGATTTCCTTGAGGAACGGGAATAGAATTTTGTATTCCTTCTCGGTTCTGTACTTTAACTTGATGCCATCGATCTTGTATTGCTCGTAGGATTGTTTGTGTTCGGCAAGCATCTGGTTCCACAGGAAGCGACAGCACCCGAATGCCCGATCCAACTGCTCCCGCTGCTCCTTGTCGGGGTACAATCGTACTTTGATGGCAGTCAGATCGGGCATGATGCAAGAATCAAGTAGCGTCATATATAGAGATGGGGAGGTCGGAATTTCTGGAGACGGGGACTTTGGCCCGATTCATCCCCGCCCTGAAGGGCGGGGCCTTCTCGGGTATGATTGTAAAACGACGTGCCCGTGCCTAAATTCGCCCCTCGTGGGCCAGTGGTTTACGGGGAAAATTGTGAAAATGATTTAAAAATGAGCCAGCCACGGTGCATCCATGGCTCGAACTCCCCGCCAGCCCGCGGTTGTCGGGCTCATCAAGCGGACCTTCAAGTCTCGGTTCGCGCTCGCCCGGCTCACGCGCAGGGCATTCTTCGGCCGGATCATCCGCCGATTCCTGTTCAAAGGTGACGAGATATTCTACCTGCCGCGTCTGCCCCGAGATGGCACGATCTTGATTGATCAGGATGTTGGGCCTGCCCCAGACTCTATGCCGGTGCCGTCGCGCCTGATCGATCATTTCATCGACCGGGCAGAAGTGCTGGTGGTTCTGGACAAGTGCATCTGCCGTGATGCCAGCCATTGCAAGGACTACCCCGTGGATCTCGGGTGCCTGTTCCTGGGCAAGGCCGCGGCGCGCATCTCCCCAGCCCTCGGGAGGCGAGTGACCAAGGACGAGGCCCGGGACCACGTGCGGCGCGGCCAAGAAGCGGGCCTGGTGCACTTGGTTGGCAAGAACAAGCTGGACACCGTCTGGTTGAACGTGGCACCCGGGGAGAAATTACTCACTATCTGCAGCTGCTGCCCCTGCTGCTGCCTCTGGAGGATGCTCCCCGACCTTGCTCCCGCCATTTCGGGGAAGATCACCCGCCTTCCGGGTGTTTCTGTTGCAGTGACCGATCGATGCCAGGGCTGCGGGACGTGCGCGGATGGCAGGTGCTTCGTGAATGCCATCCATCTCCAAGATGGACGTGCCAGCATCGACCAAGGCACCTGCCGTGGGTGCGGGCGGTGCGCCGAGGCCTGCCCATCCAAGGCCATCGAAGTGAGGATCTCCGATGGACTCTTCATTGATAAGACCATCGAGGCTATCGAGCGGATCGTTGACGTGACGTGAAAAAAAGGGGGAAAATTTGTTGCCATCACTTGCGTTTCCACGTTATGGAATAGTTCATACCCTCTGGCAGGATCACGCCAGGGTCTTCAATGGCCCAAGTGCCGTTCAGGCCCAAGGCCGCCGTTGCGAGGTCGAAATGGCACACGGCAATGCCGCGGTCGAGCCGACTGCCACGTGAAAAGTAGAAGTGGACGACAGCGCCACCATCTTCCATGACCACGCGCCAAGGTTGCTTGTTCGATGCCGAGGGGGCACGCCGGACCGCCTCCAGGGCCTGCTCGAACTCGCTAGCACGGGCCTGCGTGAGTGGCGTGTCTAACGACCCGTCGAAGAAAAGGCGCGTCCATGGCAGTCGGCCGTTGGCCTTTATGGCCAATCGAATCACTCGTTCCTTAAGGCGACGATTCGCAGGGTGTCCAACAGGCGTGATGGCTGCGATGGTTTCGTCATCGGTAAGCTGCACTTTCTCGCCGAACCCGGTGTGATTGAAGCCTGCCAGCCAACACGTTCCGAGACCGAGGTCCGTGGCGTGCAGGATTACGATTTCCAAAACATATCCAAACGTCTCTTGGCTCGCAGGATCGCTCTTCTTGACGACACCCGCGATGAATTCGCGTGCACCCTTGATGAATCCGTAGGTGCCGAGTTTCCTTTTTTCTTCCGGATCGACGCCTTCAAGCACCACCCACCTGAGATCGCAGGAGCCTCCGAATGGCGTCTCGGTAATACCACTCCCGATGCCGAGCAATTCATCCTTCACTGCTCGGTCGACCGGCGTGCTCGCATATGTGCGCCGCGATGTTCTTTCCCCGATTATTTCGAGGACAGGTTTATTGAAAGACATGCATCCCGGTTGGACGGGCAAGGATAAGGGGATTCCCACGTTCCCCCATCAATTCACCCCACTTTGAATATATATTAGGGTCCAAGTCGCTAATACTATACATAGACGCGTGTGACGGTTTCCAGCCATGAACCAGCCCTCGAATCCCGAAAGTTCCGAGGAACCTTCCGCGGAAGACTACTTGCGGTGGGAAGGTTATAAGAAAGTATACGACATATTTGCTGGCCACGCGAAGGAGAGGTGGCAGTGCGGGTACAACGTTTTGCAGATGTTCCTTTACACTTACGCCGATGTTAGCGTACCACTCTACACTCTTCAACTCTACTTGAGAAACAAGGCCCGGGCATTCAAGGAAGCAGAGGGCGAGATCGCTACCCTCACGCCCGAAGAAATGCTCAGGTTTGGGGAATTCACGCAACTCGAGGACATGGCGGCTTATGTATTTGGTATCAAACCCTTCTCCGACGAGTTCAACGATGCCATGTACTATCCTGCGTTGCAAAATGCCTGCGTTGGCGGGGCCCGGACCATCACGGTCGACGAGCTTTTCGCCAACGAGGGTGGAAAGTACACCGACAGCTCGCCGGAGTGCAAGGAAGGCCGCCAGATCTATCTCGGTTGCGTCGCGGACGAGAACAAGTACAAGATGTACACGGTCAACGAGAAGCAATATACCGGCGGCCAGCTCTTCGCGAAGGATAACGAAAACGAGGGCTACATCTTGAAAGGCCCGGAGTTTGACTCGCTCCGTTCCAGCATCGCCGTCGATGGCTGCAAGTCGCAGGAGGTCCGCGTCGGCGGCACTTCAACGACGGTCTCCAATCTGTTCTCCTACGAATTCGACAAGAAGCAATTCGAGGAGGATCGCAATTACTACGCACGCATCTTTCTCAACAAACTGCAAAATTACTTCGAGTACTCCGGTAGCAACGCGGGCGTGCCCGTCGTGTTCAATGCCATGATTTACCTGATCTCCGGCGTGAGCAACGCACCCGAGCCAGCGGTGTACCTCTTGGACCCGCACGATATGACCTACCTCGGGGACAAGTTCAAGGACAAGAAGAAGCGCGTCCCCGTGAATTACATCCTTGGCAGCCCGACCGGTGCCACGCTCTTTTTCCCGCCCAACGATCCCGAAGCCAAGGCTCGGATCAAGCAGGAACTTGAATCGGACGACTTGGCCAACGATGCAAAGGTCCGGTTCGCGCACCTGTGCGAGCTGGCGCTGTTCAACAAGGAATCTTATCTGTCACAGCTCACCCGCAAGCACGTGGGAGAACCGATTGAGGAGCTTGCGGAACTCTTCACGACCCTCGAAAGATTCGGGGAGAACGTGTTCGATAACGCGATCATCGATGAATTGGTCAAGATCTTTGGCGTTGGAAGGGATGGCTTGGCCCTGATCTTGGAATTTGTGCAGGGGCTTCCGTTTTCCTTTGACGTGCTCGCGGACGAAATCGAGCACCACATGAGCGAGGTACCCAAGGAAATCCACCGCGAGAAGCTTGTCGATCTCTTCAAGGTAAAGAACGTATTCATTTCACTGCCATCATTTCTGAAGTTGGTGGTATCGAAGGGGCTTGCAAGTACGGAGGAAATACACTATAAATCATGCATCGAGGTCGGGAGATTCATTAACATGGCACGCATCTCGACCGGGATGGCACCCGCGACGCGCTCGCCATTAAAGGACGAGGAACTCAACTATTACACGGCCATCTTCCGCGGCATGCTCTACCTATTCCACAGCCAGGACCGGTACAGCCACGTCGAGCTCGTAGACGAATACTTTGGTGGGAACCGTGGTATCGAGGAACTCTACGTGCTCGCGGGCATCGGCGAGGGGCTCGTCAAGGGAAACGAGTTTCGCAATCTCATCTGGGCAAACATCGTCGAAAATGCAATGGATGAATTTGCCGACAAGATGCACAAGGTGTTCTATCATTCGGTCGATTTCGAGAGCTCCATCGACCGGTTCCTTAAACAGCTCGAGAAGGGTGAGATGCGGCTCGATGAAAAGTTCCTGCAAGGTATCGCTGCAGTATACGAGGAGGCTTGCAATTACCTTGCACTCCCGCTTGAAGGAGTGCTCTGGACCGTGGACAAGCTCAAGAGCCGCATGAAAAGCGTGAACATCATCAAGCGCCAGATCCTCGTGGCCATCTCTGGTAACATCAACTCAGACCTCGATCTCATGGAGCGCATTTCCAAGATGATCACCATCGATTCCACAAAACCGACCTACGACTTCGTCAAGGTGCGCGAGAGCCTTCGCCAGTACGCATCCCGCCTCCATTTCAGGTTCGTTCACGGCTCGTGGCGCAGGGAAATTCCCAACGAGATCGCCGATGGCAGCTATTTCAAGGGTGCCGAGCATGCGGCCGACGTGCCGGAGGTCGTGAAGATCCTGAACCAGCTCCGGCTCGATCTTGGCAGGGACATAACCGGCCTCCAAGAAGCATTCGCCACGAACATCGGTAACATAGCCGACATCGAGAACTTGGCAGCGGTGGTCGGCTTCAACGACAAGTTCAAGCTCGATGGCCAGAAGGAGACGGACTTTGCCGCGAAGGTCAACGTGGTCTACAACGAGATGTATGAAAAGTTTGATTTCGATGAAGTCGTCGAAAACATCAGCCCGCTCACAATCAAATAAGCTCGAACATGCATAAGCAAATTTGGGCAATTTCGAGCAATTCCAAACGATTTAGAGCAATTTAGGGCTTAAGCAATTGAGCTCGCCGTTTGATATTTTGGCCGCGAAGGATTCCTTTTTGTGGGAATGAGCGAAACCACTAAACATGTCGTCTGAATTCATCACCGAGCCGGCAAAAGATGTTCCCGTCTACAAGGTCGTGGACATCTTGGTCATTGGAGGCTCGCAATCGGGTGTTGCCGCGGCCGTGGCGGCCAAGCGGGCGAATTCCGACGCTAAGGTCCTGCTCATCGAGCAGAACGGGTTTCTCGGCGGTCAAAGCGTGGGCGGCATGGTCGTCCACTGGGAATTCCGCGAGTACACGAACAACAAGGGCCAAGTCATTACCAAGGGCATTGGCAAGGAGATGATCCGGCGCATCGTGGCAAAAGGCCACAGCGATCCCCTGTTCACCGACTGGCTCGAAGGACGTGGGCCACCGTTCGAGGGGGTTGCCGACGGCCGGGCGCATGCCGATATCCCCCTGGACGTGAACGACATCCAGTTCGTGCTGGCCGAGATGCTGGAGGAAGCCGGGGTTGACGTGCTGCTCAACACGCGAGTTGTCGGGGCCCTATTATTGGAAGAGTCCACTAAAAAAAGACACGTTTCCGGCGCATTTATAGAGACAATCGACGGGCGCCGCGCCGTCAAGGCCAAGATCGTAGTGGATTGCTCGTCCTTCGCTGACATGGCGTGGTGGGTAGGCGGGGACGATGCGGTGATCGTTCCCGAGAAGCAGGCAATGGGCATGCAGGCTTACGCGTGGATCGACAACGTCGACCTCGAAAAGTTCGTGGATGATGGAATTCGTGGGCACACGTTTCAAATAATGTACCCGGACAATGCCGACCAGATAATGGACCATATCCGACAAGGTAAAACCTTCATCCTGCGAGGCTTTGCCGATATCATCGATGCCGCGTTCGATGCCGAGCCCGACCTTGTCGAAGCCTTCGAGAAGAGCGGTGCCACGCCAATCCTGTACTTCTGGATCAAGCCCGTCCGCATCAGGAAGGTCACGATCGGCGATCAGGTAAAATATCTTGGCAATTTTGCCATCGAGGGCCCGTCATACCACTGGAAGCAGGTCGATCCCGAGTCCGTGACGCAGGCCGAGCTCAGCCAGCTCAAGGGAGTGGAGATCATGGTCCGCATGCACCGGTACCTGCCCGGTTGGGAGGATTCAGTGCTCGATCGCATGATCACGAAGATCGGGTTCCGGCAGACCCGCATCCCGATCGGCCTGTACCAGCTCACAGCGACGGATGTCCACGACCACGCGAAATTCGACGATGTGATAGGCCGAAACACGGGCCACGACGTCGGCCGGGGCAACTTCGAGGCCGAGTACGGCTATGACATCCCCTATCGATGCCTCGTTCCCGCGAAGATCGATGGGTTGCTGTTCGGCGCGAGGTGCATCAGCGTCGAATCGGACGCGGCGGATGAAAACCTGACCGCGCTGAACGCGCACCGGGGCATCACAGCCACGATCGTCGTGAGCCAAGCATCGGGCGTCGCGGCGGCGCTCTGCGTGAACCAAGGCATCGAGCCGCGTGACCTCGACATTGGCATCCTGCAGGAGGAATTGCGCCGGCAGGACGTCGTCTTGGAGACACCGCTTGAATGAATCGATCGATCTTCTTTTCTTTTTGCATCAAGATCGATCGCGCAGGTACGAGAATGAGAACACTTTCTCGATGATTTCGGGAGCGTCTTTCAACCCGCGGTTTAGGCCAACGAATCTCAGGCAATGGTTCACGAGAAAGATGGCGAGCTGGTCCCTAGCATTGGCATTCATGTACAGGAGATTTTCCCCGTCGACGGTCGCCGAGCTCCCCTCTTGCCCGTGCTCTATCCCCACGACAACCCCCGGGAAGAACTCGCGGGCCACGGTCCACGAACCACCATTTTCTTGGGTTCGCCCGCCGACGAATTCGGCGAGGTAGGGGAGATCTACCTGCGAGATCATGTCGAGTCCGGACGCCCTCATCACGAGGCTCGTAGCAAGGAGCCGGGAAGGTATGCCATCGCCATCCGGGTACGAGATTATCTCGAGCCGGTCGTGCAGGTGCTCCAAGGTGAGGTCGACGAGGGATGCCAGGTCCTCGCTCGAGACGAGCTTGGCATGTTCCCCGCTGAACAGGAACTCGCATTTCGCCTCGTCGCTGGCTTCTGGCTCGTCTCCCGGCCCGAACCACGCGACGTGCATGCACACGCCTGGAAAGAACTCGAAAGATACCACGTAATCCTCGCCGATGCCAAGCTCGTCCACGGACCCGCCCATTGACTCGACCATCGCATCGAGACGCTCGCGCTCTAGCTCGGGAAGGAAGGTTAGTGCGAAGCCCGCGATACCTTTCAGCTCCCGGTCGTGCGGGGTCTTGATGCCGGTGCCGTCGATTTGTTGGAGAGTTAACAGCTGCCTCTTGTCGAGTTTCACGCGATTTTCACCGTGCAAAGTTAATCTGCTGGTACTTGTTCTTACCGCGTGTAGAATAATAGGACTATTCAAGCGAAAGGAAGGCCGGAAGGTCATTTCCATGGAGATATCGAGCCCTCTGCAATTTCTCATGTACGGAATGGAGGTTTTCCTCTGTATGGAGCTCGCATTCCTGTTCTTCGTGAAATGGTGGCAAGAGAAAACCGAACGGCACATCTCCATCCTCGGGCTGTCCTACCTCTTTCTCGGCATAGCTAGAATTTTCCTGATCCTTTGGGATTATGTCGCTCTCCAAGCCGTGCCGTTGTTCTACAACATCGCCGCATTTTTCGTCTTTCTCGCCATGGCCATCATGCTGCACGCCGCGGAAACGCTGATGGGGTTGCGCCGCAGGCTACTCTCGATCTGTTTCGTGGTGATCTCCCCGTTAATGATCGTTCTACCGATCGAGGTCGTACGCATCCTGTACTATACACTCGGCCCCGTCGTCGTCCTCGCAACCCTGTTCTTCACGGGCCTGCTTGTGGCCAGGACCTTCGGTGCGGTGCGGAAAAAGTTCCTGCTCCTGTTCCTTGGCATGATCCTCTACACGGCTGGCTACGGGCTCGGCGCGGAATTCATCAAGAACGCCATGCCACCTTTCTTCCAGATCATGCAGGAAGCCATCGTGCTCGCGGGTTTCTCGGTAACTGCGTTCGGGTTCATGAACATCCCCATTTTGGCGGAAATCCATTGGGAACGATACCTTTTGCACGTATACGTGTTCCACTCGAACTCGTCCGTCTGCATCTATAGCGAGCCACTTGCCGCGCTTGAACCCCCCGCGGGCAAGGCATCCAAGCAATCCGACGAGCAATTGCGGGAAAACGACGACGGCCCGGATGCCGAACAATCCCGGCAAAACGTGACAGAAACAACCGAAAACGATTTGTTAGGTTATGACGAGAATTCGGACATTCCAATGGATGCAGATCTGTTTGGTTCAGGAATGGCGGGCATCCGTGGCATGGTGCACGAGATGCTACGGAGCGAGAAACGGCTGAAGGAATTGGATCATGAGGACAAGAAAGTCCTGCTCGAATATGGCGATCACATAATTGTAGCCTTGGTGACGAGCCGGCTGCTCGACGGCTACCACGTGAAGCTGGAGCAATACGTCCAGCTAATCGAGAAATTGGGAGCGAATCTCCTCGTGAACTGGACCGGCGAGATCTCGAAGTTACGGCCGATCATTGAGGCGTGCACGAAAATCGTGTTTAAGAATATAGTGGATGTCGATTGGTGGAGGACCAATCCCGCCGCCGCGATAAACGCGAAGCTCCGCAGGGCCGCGGTTCAAGCACCGGATTCGAAATAGTTCTTGCACTGGTCGAACAGGATGGCGATGGGGCCAGGCAAGAAGAACCGGCGGGGCGTGTCGTCGGTCGCCGCGACGATCCCGCGTGCCTCGAGCCGCTTCAGGTGGTAGTCGATGAGCTGCCTAGAGATGCCGAGAATCGCCTCGATATTCTTGATGGTTTGGCTGTTTGGTTGGAGAACATCCAAGATCTTTTTGATCGTTGCGTTCTGGTAGAAAAAAAATATGAGCAGGCCATCTTGGCCCCAGTCGGCCTCGTCAACGTGCTTCGTGAAGTACGCATTAGCATTCGTGTCGAATGAGTAGGAGCGGATGCAGCCGAATTCCAGCAGGACCTCGACGTGCCATAATAAGATTTTCGTGCCTTTACCCATCGCATGTCTAACTTGGTTGAACGAGATGCCAGGATTGCGGCGGATCGTGAAGTAGATCTCCCGTCGGGTCTCGTTCTGGAGTAGATCCGCCCGCAACAGGCGAGAATCGGCCTTGATGAGCATGTCCTCCTCGAGCCGCTTGATCCCCTGCAGGATGGCCCCCGATTCGACGGCTTGCATTTCCCTGCGGGCGATGTTGTAAAGCTTGTCCAGCTTGATGGCCTTGTTTTTCTGGACGAGCTCCGTGCAGATCGCCAGCAGGTGTTGCGTGAGGTCTGTTAGTTCTGGAGCCATGCCATTATCCACGTGCGCCATGATGGGTCAGTTACCGGGGAAGGGGTTGGGTGTCAGGAATCCTGATCGTGGTACTCGGCTGGTTCGTCACTTTCGACTGGTTCATCATTCGTTGAACCCACCGACACCGCATCGCTCTCGAACCGGGATATTACACGGGAGGCAGCATCATCCTCGAGATGGCGAAGGTCTTCGTCGATCTCCGCGGCATCGCCGTCCGAGACCGAGTCCATGTCCCGCACGCCTCGCGAGAACTGCACGATCCCTGACGAGGTGAGCTGCCTCGGTCTCGAAAGGTCGACCGGGAGCAACCTACTAATTACCGATCCGGCCGATTCCATATTAACGTTCCCTGAAAACGGTTCACGCAGGGACGAGCCGAGCAGGGAAAGCGTGCGCTCTAGCGATGTATAGGCTGTTTCCGCGAGCGGGGCAGTCGAGATGAGGGAAACCCTGATGACGCGCGTCCCGTCGATGTTGAAGAACATGTCCAGCAGCGTGCGCGCCGGGCCGTTGTCCCGGGCAATCGAATACAGGTATGCCTTGCCCGTACTAGCTTGGTTTGGAATTTTTTCCGGCGCGAGTAGGATCGCCGAAGCCAAGAGGGATCGCGCCTCAGCCTTTGGCAGTTGCTCGTCACCCGAGTAGACGATCGTTCCCGCGTCGGTCCATCTTGGATGTTGCACATCACGCTCTTGAATGAGCAGCGACTCTAGCGCAGCGAAGAACTCGAAATTGTCCTGCCGGTAGCCATCTATCGGGCTTATTTCGGTCGCGTGCCTGTCCGCGGAGGAAGGGAGGGGGAAAAAGAAGGATTGGACCATCTTGGTGATGTTTCCCAGGGGCAGCGCCTTGATTTCTCTCGGGATTGCACGCGGCATGCCCGGATGCGAAGCGGCGCGCTTCCGGGTAAGCACCACGCCCACGACGATGACCACAACCGCAACCGCGACAGTGATGATGATAACGACTGGCACCCAAACTGGGAGGCCCGCACCAGCGAGGCCAGCCCATCCTATCGCGAACGCCTGTAAATCACTCGTGGCCGTGTTGGAGTAGAGCGAAATATTACTTGACGTCATGGCCGAAGCCGTGGCCGTGGCCGGCACTCCGGAGCCGCTCAGCCAGGTGGCGGCAGCGTTAAAGAACTTCAAGAGCGTGCCGATCACGCCCCAGAAGTACCAGACATCTGCTTGGATCCTGGTGTCGATGTATGATTGCTTGGCAGTTACGTTGGCCGAATCGCCCCAGCTAACGGCCCAATTATTAATGTCGTAATCGAACGCAAGTAGCATGTAGGGCCCCTTCGATGCGAACAGGATGTGCTTGAGATCCGTCTGGTTCACGTGGATGAGCAGGGCGTGGTCGACCTTTGCAAGGTTAAGGGGGGTGATGGTGAAACTGCTATTCGTGCTGTCCTTCTGGAGCCATGCGACGAATAAGTCCCACACGGTGGTGATGCTGTTAATCGTCGAGCTGTTCAATCCCGCGTTTGTCAGGACCTGTCTCGCGGCGGCAATCTTGGGATTAGTACCGGTCAAGTTAAGGGGCTTGTCAAGGATCCTCCCGCCTGCGTTAACAAAGCTCGCGCCGATGATCGACGCGTTCACGCTGGCATTCGAGGCACGATACCAGATAGTGGTCCAGCAGGTCGTGTTAACCTTAATGTTATCAAAATCTGCCACCGTGATGCTGTTATAATACACGGGCTTGTAACCGTGAATCGTGGTATTGGCGTGAATGTAGCTTGGCAACGAAGTCGCGGCCGCAGCGCCTTGAGCTGCAACCAAGAGCACGAACACGGTCAATATACCGCTCGCGGTGAGCAAGGTCTTATTCGACGTCATGGACGATCAATAAGCTCCAATCCAAGGAAGCTTGAAGAAAAGAACCTTGGAACATGAATACAACTAAATTCGAATTGTTAATGTGATGGGGACCTCTTTTTTGCGCTAGCGATCACCTTAGCCCGAGGCCCTTTTTTCTCTGCTGGACCTCATTTAGAGGGCGTGACAACAAAAATACCGTTATCATTACCCTGATAAAATTGGTTGTTGCCACGTGATTATAGCCGTGATGCATACTTCACTAAAATGGGAACGGCTTTTTGCGACGGAATCGATCCGCACCACCACCAACTTGATTACCAGCACGGCGCGATGAATTCCACGTCGTGAGATCATGAAACCAGACACCTGCGGAGACGAGTATCAATCACTTACCAAGTATATCCGCAATCACCTGCCCACGCACCGGCTGGAGTTCGATAAAATGCCTCCCCAGTTCAAGATCTACGAGGAGGCTGCTATCATCGAGTTGCCACGTTCATTCGGGTTTAAAACGAATGAGTTCATGAAAATCTTGACCGGGAGGAGATCTCGCCGGGTGTTTTCACCGGAAGCCCTCCCGTTGCAGGATCTCTCGACCCTGCTCAAGTTCACGGCTGGCTCGGTGCAAGACGAAATCCCGGATGCGGGCTTTGCCTTTCGCCACGTGCCCTCCGCTGGAGGCTTGTACCCGCACGAGACCTATATCGTCGCGTACAACGTCGATGGCCTGGATCCCGGCTTGTATCATTACCGCGTTCCCGGCCACCTGCTCGAATTGCTGAAGGCCGGCGCCTTCGGAAACGAGGTCGAGGCAATCGCCCTCGACCAGGCCATGGCACGCAGGTGCCCGGCTTGCTTTTTCTGGACAGCCGCGATCCCGAGGTCGAAGTGGAAATACCTGCAACGATGCTACCGGTACGTTTACATAGACATCGGCCATCTCGGCCAGAATTTCTACCTCGTGTCCGAGGCCCTCGGCCTCGCGTGCTGCGCGATCGGTGCCCTGTACGACGACGAGGGAAACGACTTTCTTGGCATCGACGGGTCGGACGAAACGCTAGTCTACATGGGCGTCGTGGGAAAAAAGAGGTGATCGAGTGTCTACAGTCCAACGGCTCGCAGCACTTGAGTCCCTGCAAGAAACTATTGGTTATCGCTTCGCAACCGTGAAGCTACTCGAAGAGGCACTCACGACCCCGGCCTATGCCAAGCAGCACGAGTGCGCATCGTACGAGAGGCTGGAATATCTCGGCGACGCGGTCATCAAGCTGGTCATCGCCGAGACTTTATTCAATGCCGCGGATGACAAGGACCAAGACGAGATGACCCGTGTCCGGAACATTCTCGAGAGCAACCGGGTGCTCGCCGGGCGGGCTGTCGAGCTGGATCTCATGCCCGCCATCCAGTCCCTCGTTCCCATCAAGCCCTCTGAAACAGGGATCCTCGCAGACATCGTAGAGGCGCTCTGCGGGGCTCTCTACATCGATGCGGGGAGGGACAGGGACGTCCCGAGGCGACTCATCATCCAGCCCATCTTGGACCGGGTCGACGAGATCGTGGAGGAATCCCCAGATTTCAACAAGAACCTTTTCATCGAAGCGGTTCAAAGGATTTTCGGTTTTACACCCGTCATCGAGATGGACTACACCGATGACGGCCCTGACCACGACAAGCGCTTCGGCTGCAGGAACCTTAGGGTCATCAATCCGAGGACGGACCATATCGTGCTGACCTTCCAAGATCTTTCCACGCCAACGACCTTCAAGCAACGAAAGGAAGCGGAAAAGGTCCTGCTTAAAATGGCGTTTGATCGCTGGCAGGCAACCGACTTTTCCGTTGATTGACGCCTTCTCGTCGTCTGGGAAGGCTGTTAAATTTGCGGGCGAGCATATCAAACGTCCAGAATGCGAAATATAACGTAGATGCCCTCGTAACGGACCAATCGATTTCATACTTCAAGAGAAAAAATGAAAACGAGTTTAATCGTATTTCCTGCGAAACGCCAGCCATCCGGCGAGGAAGACGATCCCGCTGAATATGAGAATCACGCCGATGTCCAGCAAGACTTGCGGGGCGAACAGAGACGCACCTCGGGCGATCAGGCTCTTCACCGCGTCGTTGGCATAATAAGAGGGGAAGAGCTGGGCCACTACTTGAAGGTTTGAAGGCATTACCTCCAAAGGGATGAACAGGCCAGAGAAGAAAGCCATGATCATAACAATGGTAAGGGAAGCCCCCGTCGCAGCGCCTTCCGTCTTGACCAAGATGCCAATGATGAGCCCGAGGCCGGCGGCAAAGAGGGCGAACAGGCATGCCACGAGGATGCCACCAGCGATGCCATCGATACCACCCACGGGGTCGAACCCGAGCGCGATGCCCGTCCCCACGACGAGGATGACCTGCGTGGTGGACGTGATCATGGACCCCATGGTTTGCCCGAGGAGGAGATCACCGCTCGTGGCCTTGGACATCTGGTAGCGCTTGAATACACCCCTTTCCCTGTCTTGGACGGTGCTCTGGGAGAAGGTCATGATGTTCAGGAACACGGCATAGATGAGCATCCCGGAAACGTAGCCCTGTGCCACGTTGGCCTGCTTGACACCAGATACTACGCTGGCAGGCTCGAGCGTGACGGGCACACTTGGTTCCATCACGTTGGTTTGGCCGAACAACGTGTTCATGAGCACCTGTTGCAACACCGGCTCGAGCGATTGCGTCGCGAACGCTGAACCCTCGTCCGCGTACAGTTGCACTGTCGAGTTCACCCATAGGCTGGCGTTGTAGGTAGCGTGGAAGCTTGCGCAACTTGCTGAAAAAGCAGCGGGAATGATCACGATCCCTGAGACCTTGCCCTGCTTGAGATCCGCTTGGGCCGATTGGTTACTCGTGTACAACTTCACGTCCAGCACCTCCTGGCTACTCAGGTTGCCGATGAACTGCGCTGACCACGAATTGGCGTTGCCAGCCCCGTTGTCAAGGTTCACCACCGCGATGCCAAACTTGGTTGTCCCTGATCCACCAAAGGCTACCATGAAGATGGCCATAAGCATGATTGGGAAGAAGATCAGGAAAAACAGCCGTATCCTGTCTCTCCAGAGGCCCTTGACTTCTTTCGAGAAGATTTGGTAGATGTTTTGCTTGTTCACGAATTATCCCTCTTTTTGTTCGTTCAATCGGCACGGATCTCGCGGCCCGTGAGCTGGATGAAGAGATCCTCCAAATTATAGCCCCGCACGCGGACCCCGCCAGGTTGCACCTCGCCCGGCAGCTGCGCGAGCAATTCGCCGATGCGGGTGATGCCCAGTCGCGTCCGCACCTCGATAACATGTCGTTCCGGATCGTATGCGCTATCGATGACGCAATCGACCGAAGATAGGCCAGCGAGTTGCCCCACCGGAGTATCACCGACATCAATCTCGATCTCCTCCGTCGCTGGCAGTTGTGTCTTGAGCTCGCGTGGGGTCCCGAGCGCGATGATTCGTCCTTGGTCGATGATGCCCACCCGGTCGCACAGGTCGTCTGCTTCCTCGATGTAATGGGTGGTCAGCACGACCGTCTTTCCCATTTCCTTGAAGGAACGGATAAAGTTCCAGACCACGTGCCGGGATTGCGGATCCAGCCCAACCGTCGGCTCGTCAAGGAATACGATCGCGGGATCGTGCACGATCGCCAGGATGATGTTGAGACGCCGCTTCATACCGCCGGAGTATGTGCTCACGCGTTTTCCGGCCTTTTCTTCCAGCTTCAGATCCTCGAAGAGCTGGCTGATGCGACGGTCAAGGGCAGGTCCCTGTAGTCCGTTGAGAGTGCCGAAGAGCTTGGCATTCTCGAAGCCTGTCAGGTAAGGAATGACAGAAATCTCCTGGGGGCAAAACCCGATCAGCGCCCGTGCCTTGGCAATGTTCCTCGGGAGATCAAAACCGCCAACGCAGATGCGCCCGGTATCCGCGGGCAGGAGGCCCGTGATCAAGTTGATCGTCGTTGTCTTGCCCGCACCGTTCGGGCCTAGGAGCCCAAACAGCTCTCCTTGCTCGATTTCCAAGTCCAAGCCATCCACGGCCTTGACTTCGCCAAAATTTTTCTGCAAGCCTGTCAAGCGAATCGCAACGCCATCTCCGCAATTTTGCATGGAATTGGCGCTCCCGTCGCGCTGGAACGAACCATCGTGCATTTTGTTCTCACATCCGAGTTGGAATCGATGCCTTTATCGAAAGGCCTTGGCACATTCTGTACCGATCGGCGAGTGGTCGTGTGTTCCAATCTTGATCGTCATTAACGTCGCCGACGCGGTCAGACAAGCAGCCATCGGAATTTCTGTTTGGTATTCTTGAACAATCTGTTGCTAAATTGGAGAAAGAATTCACGATACAAGGGATGACTCGAGCCCGGTTCTTGGCAGGAGCCGTTGGTTTCTTGATATCTCTTATCTTTGCTGGCACATTCTCGTCGCTCTTTTTCTGGGGCTTCACGACTACGATCCCCGTTATCTCAAGGGGGTTCGGGATCCTCCGCGGGTGTTATTCGATCGAAATCTCCATTGGCATCGTGAAGTTCAACAAGTTCGGCTGGCGATAAATCTGGCTTGGAAGAACTCCAGCAAGGATTCGTCATTTTAGAGAGAATGGCCTTAGTCAGTCTTATATGCTCAGGTGACAATGTTTTCTAAAAAGCGCGCAGCGCACTTGGACCTCGACTTAAATCGCGTGAGTTCTTCATGGTGTCATACGTTGAAGGCATTGCCTTTGGGATTTTAGCCGGCATGTTGAATTTTTTAGGGCAAGTATTGGAGAAAAAGGCTATCAACGATACGCCGCCCGAACAGCGGGACAAGGGTCTCGTGAAAAGGCTCGTGCGGAATAGAACGTGGATATTAGGAATCATATGCGTGATCGGTTTTAGCACAGTCTTTAACTTGCTGGGGCAAGCCACGATCGGGGGGACGCTGATGCCCGGGCTAGGAGCATCGGGATTCATCATCCTCGCGATCGGTTCGGTGAAAATCTTGAAGGAATCCCTCAAGTTTTTCGAGATCGTTGCCATTATCCTCTTGATGGTTGCGATCACGTTGATCGGGTTCAGCAAGTTATCAATCGTGGGAAGCTTGACCTATTTTACCAATGGCGCATTTAACGTGCGGCTCGCGTTCTTCACGATCGGTTTCACCGCCCTGTGGCTGGGATTTTTCTACCCGGGGAGGAAGGCAAAAAAATACAAGTCCATCTTGCTCGCGCTGGGAACGGGCTTTCCCTTCGTCGTGGGAAATATCTGGCTCCAGCCCTTCATCATTTCCTTTGCAACCGTCCTCGGGGGGAACGCTAGCCTTTCCGATTGGATCATTTTCCTGATTGCGGCTTTGATTACCGTGTTTGCAAATCTCTTCGGGCTGGGTCATTATCAATATGCGCTCAACGCGGGCAATGCGAGCATCGTGGTGCCCGTGCAACAGATTCCCCAACAGATCGGCCCGATCCTGATTTACTTCCTGATCTACCAATTCGCGCCCCCGACGGCGTATTCAATCTATTTGTTGTCGGTGGGGATCGTGTTAATTTGTATCGCCGGCTTCTTCCTCGGGAAGCGCCAAGCAACGCTTGAACGGATCAAGACCTGAATTTTTTCGATGGACCACGCTTTCCTTCGGTTTTGCACGATGTTTATAACCCTGCCAATGCTGGCTATTTGGCACCACCACGTGTCCCCTTGCATAGCTTTTTACCTTGTGCCGCCGGCATTGGCATCATACTAGCAATTGAAGCGCCGCAACGACCAAGCGAGACTTTTTTACCGGCAAGGAATTGCCCTCGTCCACCATACCAAGCACTCGCCGATCTAATGACCATCGAGGAGACCTGCGGCACGCTCAACGGCGTCAAGGTCGCGTTCATCGGCGACGGCGCTAACAACGTGGCCACGTCCCTTGCCATCGCCTGCGCCCAGCTGGGCGTGGAAATCGCTATCGTCGCTCCGCCGGAGCATTCCGCGAGGCCGGAACTGATCGAGTGGCTGGAATCGGAATCGCTCGGGTACTTCCTGACCGTGTCGAGTGATCCCGCCGACGGTGTGTAGGACGCGGACGTTTTGAATACGGATACCTTCGTGTCGATGGGCCAGGAGAGGGAGACAAACGAGCGCATGCCCGTGCTGGCACCCTTCCAGCTTAACGAGGGCATCGTGGCGGCGACGGGCAAGGACCCGTGGATCATACCCTACCTGCCCTCTCACCGCGAGATCGAGATCATGTCCGCCGTGCTCGATTCCCCCAAGAGCATCGTCTTCGACCAAGCCGAGAACCGGTTGCACACGGAAAAGGCCCTGCTCGTCCTGCTCGTTAGATAAACGGCTGATGTGTTGCACGCGATGAGCAAAAAAAGCACTATCTGAGCCCATTTAAAAAAACCGTTCGGGCTTGACAAATTCCGTAGAAGCAACCAATGGCAAATCGTGGTGTTCGCGGGCTTCGGGAATGTCTTTACTAAGCAATCAATTCAACTATCTTGATTCTCTTCGATTCCTTCAAGGTATCAGTGAAAACGAGCCATTTCAACGAAGGCGATAGAATCCACTCATTTCGACCGAAAACGCTAAAATGAGGAACGCCGGATGTAGGATCGTGGAAGCAGCCATCTTTCACGAGGCATCCGGCGAACCTCATGAAGCAGCTCGCGCAGGGAAGTTTAAAGCCTTGCGGGATATTGCCCGGCTATTAACAATGACCACGCGTCGGGACGCGAGCGTGTCGCATGAGTCCGGAACGGTTGAAAAAGCTAGCCTCATGACGTTAACATCGATCTTGTTTGATTGCGGGTATGATGATGCCAAAATCGTTCTCGATCATATCCAATCACTGATATGTGAGGTTTTGAAGGACATTGCCGATGCCCCGGACCCTGTTCTCGCGTTGGATGAAACGATCCGGCGATTTAGCTCCGAGGATGGCAAGCCGGTGCTAACCCTCCACCGTACGACTGTTGCAGAAATGATCCCGCACGCGGATCGTGCCCAGCTTGATGCAGCATTGATGGAACAATACAAGGATTGCATGAATGAACTTGATGAGTCGGGCGCAAAATCAAGCGCATTGATCTTGGCCGCAGACGAAACCCATGAGAAGGTTCGATCAAAATATTACAACGGAAACTACAGTTATGTCGTTGTTGGTCAAACAAGCACGTGGCAACGCGGCTTCGTGTACCCAACAGGCTATGATGCGACCCACCAGCTTTTCATGGGAAGTCGGCACCGGGATTACCGTCTCATCGACAGCGAGAAAAAAGCACTTCGGCCATGGTTGCGAGACATTGCTGCAAAATGTACTATGGCCCGTGAGCTTGGCATCGACCAGATCCTCATCGAGGGGGACCGGACGTATTATAATGGTGAAATCTTTGCTGCTGCAGCTTTAGGATTGATCGACCCGGACGCCCCTCCAGGTCACCAACCACGCGTGATCGCCCCAAAAAAGCTTACCACGACCAAAGACGACATCAAATGGCAATACCTCCTTGATACGACAAAACCACAGGTGTTCACTGATTATATTCAATTGAATCCCTATCGAAATCCTGCACTTAGGCAGGCTTGTGAGAAAGCATTCCAGAAAACCAAGAATTACCATTTCTTGATACCGTTTACCTGTGTTGCGATGGTAGACGAGTATAGCTTGCATGAGAAACGAACATTAGACGAGGTGCGAGCAAGAGCCCTCGTGGTGCAGGCTGGAATCTACAGGGAAACCAACAACTTGGCCCGCTTGATCGAGTCGTACCAATCGACGAGCGAGGCAGAGGACGGAAAGAAGGTGCCAGCACCATCGTTCGGAAGGGGTGGAAAACGAAAACGATTCCCTAGCGAAAAGGTACGCCATTCGTACGATGACTGTTTCAAGTGTCACGAGCGTTTGGCGCGATGGGAGAAGGAGAAAGCCTCGTTACTTAAGACACTGATGTATTTTGCCATTTCGATCGTGCCTGGAGACGACCCGGTGCAAAATCCGTCAATGTTCATTGCCTTCGCGCAAGATTACCACGAGAGATGGGGCATAGAGAATGGTTTCAGGGATGTCAAAGGACGATTCCTCGTGAGAGCACGATCTCGCAGGCCAGTCATTCGTCAATTCCACTTAATCGCTGGAATGATGTTGTACAATCGGTGGGAAGTCGAACGGAAGCACGCTATTAGCACAGCGCGTGAGACTCGATTTTTGGAACGTGATGCAAATTGCGAAGCTCGGCCTTGGGTCCGGCAAAAATTCGAGAAGGAATATCATAACTTGCCTACTGCCGTGGGATTCCTCGCCGATTGCTGGAGCACGGGAATATTGTCGCTCTTGAAAGGTGATGTGTTGGAAAAAAAATGAGGCTCGTTAAGTAAAAAGAAAGGAGAAAACGTTCCGGGTTTTTCTTTCGCCAGGCGCTGCCGATTATATACGCCTTGACGACCAAGATTTCCACGGTTTATCTGCATCCCACGGTATCTCGTCGTCCGTTTGTTTTTCTTCAACCTTTGGACTCTCGTAAACTTTGGGGTTCTCCTCGACCTTGGAGTTCTCCTCGACCTTGGAGTTCTCCTCGACCTTGGGGTTCTCCTCGACCTTGGGGTTCTCCTCGACCTTTGGCTTTTCTTCGGTTTCTGGTTCCTCTTTGATCGTTCGTAATCCGTCATCCGACCGTTTTCCTTGGTCATAGAGTTTCTCCTCGTCCACGGGTTTCTTTCCACGTTTCTTGCCGACCTTTTCGAGCCGCAACAGGTAGTTGGAGTTGAACAAGCCGACAAGGAGGAACAGGAGAGCGGCGATCGCGGCCAAGATGAAGCCCTTGGCGCCCATGAGGTCCATGGTGATGCCGAGAAGCTGCTTGTCCCAATAATGCTCGCTGGCGGGTAGGAAGTCGAACTTGATGGTGTATGACTGGCTCAGGATGCTGGCAGTGTCTTGGAAGAAGTCGTGGCCGTCCATGCTCGGATATGCCATGAAGTCGCAACAGGTACTGCGGGGACCGGCGCCCGGCCATAGGCAGGTTCGAGTGATTCCCTGCGCCCCGCCCATCATGACGTCGAGCATGAGTGCGTCGAAGCCGTTCGACAGGCCATCATTGTTCACATCCCGGGTCCACGTGCCGTTCGGGAGGAGAAATTCCGAGCCCTGCTCGAGGCTGAAATTGTACGTGTAGGGCGCGGCACCCATGCAGCCGAGGATCGCCATGTGCGTCTCGTAGGGGACCTGGAGGGGCTCCTGGGAAAGCAACTTGTCATACCCATAAATCCAGTAGGGCTCGTTGGGGCCGCGGTAGAACATGTAGCCGTCGCACGCGAAATGCGTCCCGTAGCCGAGGTTGTGCAGCTCCCGCGCATCGTTGGGCGTACCACTGATGTAATCGATGAGGTCTTCCGGGATGCCGCAGTCAACGACATCGTAAGTCAAGTTGGAATTGATGGTCCCGTTGGGTTCCATACCCGCGTGCATGTTGTCGAGGAAGGCGTTCCATTGGCCGAGGATCGTGAAATATTGCTGGTTGGACATCGTGTTCAGGCCCCACAACATAGTGATGGCGCTGTCCTTGTCGCCGTTATAATGGAGACCGTACGTCGGCACGGTGAAGTTGTTCACGAGATTGCCAACGCCGCCAGTGGCGTTGTCAACCCGCTCCACGTCGAACATGACGCCCTCGATCACGTCGCGGTAATAGTAGGGCCCTTCCACCCGGGTGTTTTGCCACGCGAGAATGTCACTGCTCATCTTGTTGAAATCGAGCAAGAAGCTGTACCCGCAGGGTTCCGACGACATCTCACGTATGTGATATATGTAATAGAGCCACATCGTGGCGTTGAACTCTGGAGTATTGTTCGCGAAATTATAGGGTATGCTCCCGCCCAACGCACCCGGTCCTGGCCCGATGATGACCGCCTTGGTCTCCTCGAGAGCCATGAGCCGGCTCTCGTTGTAGCCGGTCAAGGTCATGTTAAGTGGTATGTTATTGTTATAGAGGAATTGAAGGCGCGGTGCCAATGTCGATGACACGTTGACAAGGTAGAGTCGGCTGAAATTCGCGTTCACGTAATACCACGTATGGTTTCCAACCCACAGGTCGTTCTGCATCATGTTCCCGTTAGCGGTATCCGTTGTCGTGTTGAGAAGCCAGTTGTAGTTGATCTGCTGGGGGCTGATGTCGGTCTGGAACCTGACCCCGTAGAAGGGATTCGGCCGATCCTGCGCGTTGACCGCATCAATCGCAGGTGAAAGGTCGATCGTCACGTCGGCGCCCGTGAAGTTCGTCGGGTTCGTCGTGCTCTTGATCGTGAAGTTATCGTTGAAAAACTGCACCTGCACACCCCCCCAGTATTCAAGGCTCGTGGAATTTGCCTTGTAGTTCAGCGAGAAGCTCTGCGTGTAGAAATACTGGTTCCCGCTGAAGAGCAGGATGCCGATCATGACCGCTGCCACGAACGCAATGGTTCCCTTATAGCGGATACGCATCTGCTTGCGGTGTGAGAGGACGGCATCGCGATGGTACGGGTTGTACCCGTGCTTGAATTCTATGAGCACCACAGCTCCCATGGAAATGACGTAGCAGGTGATGATGCCCCACGAGAGGAACGCCCAGGTTAGCGACGTCGATGGCACGACAAGCCACGGCATCATGACGAGCATTCGGGCGTACTGGAACAGCTTGTCAGACGCGATCATTGCTGGCATATCGAGCGCGAAGAGGATGTACAGGATTCCGGCGATGACGATCGCGATGCGGGCGCTGCGGCGGCGGAGATTCACGCAGGGTATGATTAGTACGGTCGCTAGCACGACGAGAATCGCTATGGGTATGGCAATGCTCAATTCCGCGTAGCCGAGCAGCTCGTATATGTCCTTGCCCAAGATGTACACGTAGTAGGAAAGTTGGGCCATGGGACCCGCCACGGCGAGCAAGATGACCAAGTACTTTCGCAGGTGGGCAAAAAAGGGCTGCCACGTCGCAGGCTCCAAGGGTTTGGTTGGTTGTCCAAGGTCTGCCATTCATATCACGATGTCTAGACGATATGCAATACGGAAATATGGCGCCTTTTAAGACATCCTTTCTGAATTACTTATCAAAAGGTCGTTAGTCTACGCGGGATGGAAATTCGCCCAAAAAAAAGCAAATTCGCTGGCAGTGGTCCGAGAAAGAAGAATCCACACCCTTTAGGGCGTGGTAGTTCAATCCAAGGAAACTTCAGGCCCGAGTGAAATGTGAGATCAGGTATCTCGTGCAAACGTGGTTGAGATTCAATCAAGAACGCATCAAAAGATTTGTCATGGGGGCCATACGCGGAGCCGCTTGAGCGCCTTGTGGCTGCTGGGGGCCGGGATGGTGGCGAGTAGAGGGCGCGGTGCGAACGCCTCGATCTCCAACGAATCGGCCAGGAACGACAGCCGGTCGATCAGCGGCTGGCGATCGCCGGCGAGCAGGCCCAGCACGCCCGACTTGTTTCCCGTGCCGTGGCTGATGGCCACGTCGATGTCCCCCGGGTCCTCGACCACGCCGGCCTCGACAAGCTTCACTGCCTCGTTGGCCTGGACCGCGACGAGGTCAAACATGGTCACCGCGTCCGTTGCCTGGGACAGGTCAATGTCCGGGGCCCGGCCGTCGGGCCACTCGTAGATCCCGCGCCCGGTCTTCTTGCCCAGGTTCCCGGCCGCGACCAGGTCATCAAGCCATGCCGGCGGGCCGAAGTCGAGCCCGAGTGCATTCTGGAACGTGAGCATCGTATTGCGGGCGATGTCGAGGCCCACGAAGTCGCCGATCTCGAATGGACCCATTGGTTGGGCCATCTTCTTCGCCATCGCGTCAATCTGAACGGGCGTGGCAAGTCCGCGCTCCACAACGCGCATTATCAAGGCTTGGGCAGCTGCTTGCACCCGGTTCACGATGAAGCCTGGTGAATCCTTGAGAACCGGCACGGGGACCTTTCCGACCGACTTGACAAAGGCCCGGACGCGGTTGAACGCCTCGTCGGAGGTTGCCGTGCCGTGGATGACCTCGACCGCCTCCATCAACGCGACGGGGTTGAAGAAGTGGATGCCAACGACACTTTCAGGCCTGCCCGTGGCACAGGCGATCGCGTCGATGCTAAGCGTGGATGTGTTCGTCCCGAGAAGTGATCCCTCTGGTAGCCGTGTGTCGAGTTCCTCGAACACGTGCTGCTTGGCAACCTCGTCCTCGTAGATCGCTTCGATGGCGAGCTCGCATCTCTCGTCGATGGCATCGTAACCGACTGATGGGTGGATCCGGCCGACAATTGTTTCTATATCTGCCGCTCCGCGCAACTGTCCGTTCCGCTGCAGGATGCCCAAGCTCTCGCCGATGCGATCGATCGCCCGTTCCAAGATCTCGTTAGTTGCATCGATCAGGATAACATCGATGCCTGCGATGGCGCAGGTCTCCGCGATTCCGTGGCCCATTTCCCCGGCACCGATAACTGCAATGGTTTCAACCATAGCATATCCTTTCATAGACGAAGTAATGAAGGTATCGATTATTATCGGGAAATTGCTAGGGATTGCGGCACGATTCCTCGGTCCGGAAAGCATCAAAAGGGGTTTAAAGCAGTGTTGAAATCCAATAACATTTCAAATCATTTTGTAACATCTCCTGGCAATTATTAGGCACCACATTCCGCCTAGATTTCTTGATCGGCTTGTTTTTTTGCGAAAACACTTGTTTTCTCGACCATGACCTGAAGGATGAAGAATGCATGCCGAGAAACGAGAATGCACGGAATTTATAGTA
>Ga0326727_10006537_pt1 | contig 31875 bp, 23 predicted proteins | sample MB2enrmetagenome_FD_207643 | JGI IMG/M metagenome (GOLD analysis project Ga0326727, IMG submission 207643) | Lab enriched peat soil microbial communities from McLean, Ithaca, NY, United States - MB29MY | ecosystem: Environmental > Terrestrial > Soil > Wetlands > Peat | place: USA: New York...
GCCTCTATCATCCTTATCCCCTGCGCCGCATGGGCGTCGTTACCTAAGGCAAGAGCCGGATGCGGGAAATCCGCTCGTCCGGATCCGTGGAGGGGGTCACGGGTTAACCATGATCCCTACTCCGACTTAAGGGCTGGCCTTCGTGAGCCGTAGACAGCTCTTCCGTCCTAGGGTTAGCGGAGATTTTGATTTTGGCATCCTGAGCGGAAGCAGTATATCGCCCCACCGGCCCGTCCGCAACGGCGACCTTGCACAGGATCGCACTATTTGGATTCTCTGAATCGCAGGCAAGCACTCAGGAGGCCTTGCGCGCGGGAACGACCTGCCGTAAGATTCAGCCCCGTCGGTCCAGGGGAGGCCAAGCCCTTGTTTCCTACCACGACCGGCTCAATTCACCGGGAAGCCGAAAAGGAAATCGCGGGCAGCGTACCTTTATAAACGGTTTTCACAATGACTAAGGGGGACAAATGATTCAGGGAATCCGGCTGCACGCCGACTATGACCGACGGGGATTTCTGCAATTGGCCGGGACGGCTGCGGTCGCGGCGATGGCCGGCCAATGGGGGGTTGCTGCTACCCATACCACCTTTGAAGTAGCCGCCAGCCTGTACCCTTGGGACCTTCACGACGAAGGAATCGAAAATATCCTCGACAATCTTCAGGGGATGGCCGCGGTCAATTCGGTGTATTTGATTGCTCTCATGCATTACGAAAAGAGGCCCTTGACCAGTCCTGTTTTCCCCCACAATCCGGTGCGGAAGACCTGGCAGGCTGAGGATTCCCGCGTCTACTGGCTGCCCGAGATGAAACGGTACGGCCGCATCAAGCCCCGCCTGTCCGACTATGACTGGTTAAATCAGACCGACTGGCTGGCGCAATTGGTGCAGGCGGTACGCAAACGCGGCCTGCGGACGGGCGCCGAACTTTCCCACACTGTCCTTGACGCCGAGCGCGGCGGAGGCGAGTTCAGCGACTGCGTGCAGCGTGACATCAACGGCCAGCCCCGCGTCGTCTATGGCCGCGGTTACCCGATCTGTCCGAATAACCCCGACGCACGCCAGTACGTGCTCAACTTGTTCACGGAACTGGCGGCGCGCTACGACGTGGATTTCCTGCAAACCTGCACGATTCCTTTCATGCCCGGCGGCGCCGACCAGGGCGGTTGCTTCTGTGATTCCTGCATGCAAGCTGCCAAGGACGAGGGTTTCGACCTCGCCCACGCGCGACAGGCCTTGAAGCAGAATCCGAATGCGCAGCCCGAGCTCGAGCAATGGCAAATGTTTCGGCGAAAAAGCATGGCCCAATACTACCAGCTTATGCACAAAGGCATTTACGCCATACGGCGCCAGGCCGATCTGCGGTTCAATGACTCATTCCCCAAGCCCGCCGACTGGGGGCTCGACTTATCCCTGCTGAGACCGCATCTTGATTCGGTCCGCGTCAGCGACTATACCGAACAGCGTGGCGAGCCGGCGCTCATGAAAAACAAGCGCGAGCGGCTCACCCATGAGCGACAGGTTCTGGGGAAGGACTTCCCGATATTATCGGGGGTGGCCGTGCGCCCTAAAGCGACTCCGGAACTCATCCGGGAAGGTGTGCGGATTGCGGTGGAGTGCGGCATGAACGGAATCTCTTTGGGCCACTATGACGGCGCCGAGTTTCCTATGCTACGAGCCGTACGTGAAGGATTGGCGGAAGCAAAAGGGGGGTAGGGTTCGAGACAACAGGCAACTTCATCCGCTGCCTGATGCCGATTGGCTGGATTTCCTCAGAAGTTGGACGGCTGAATTCCTGCAAGGGGGATCATGGTGAAACGCACCGCAGCACTGATCATCTTTTTTGTTCTCCGGGTCGTGGACGCGCACGCCCAGGTGGCCGTTAACTCCGCCACAACTTTGTTGATAGACCGGAACGAGCCCGTGGCGGTCCAGAAGGCAGCGAGTGACCTGGCGTCGGACATGGAAAAGGTTTTTGGCGCACCCATTCAGGTGGTCAACCGCCCCGCCGACGCCAAATCCGTTACCCTTTGGATCGGACTGAAAAGCCAACTAGCCATGGGAGTCGAAAGACCCTCCGGGTGGGAGGTTCTGACGCTTCGCGCCGTGCCCAATCCCTGGCCGGGCTCTCCCATACACGAAGCCATTGTCTTGACCGGTTCCGATGTGCGAGGCACGATCTACGCCATCTACCAATTCTCCCAGGAGTTTCTGGGTGTCGATCCGCTGTATTGGTGGACCGATCATGAGCCCGCGCGGAAGTCCGAAGTGCTCGTCCCAAATGGGTTGAACGAAGTTCAGGGGCCGCCCACGTTTCGCTATCGCGGCTGGTTCAATAACGATGAAGACCTCCTGACGGGATGGAAACCAGGGCTCGACGATGGCACAGGGATATCACTGAAGGTCTGGGACCGTGTTTTCGAAGCCATCCTCCGTCTGAAGGGAAACATGGTAACCCCCGGCACCTTCAATTTTCCTTACGAACCCCAGATTGCCGCCGCGGGTGAGCGCGGCTTGATGCTCAGCCAGCACCATGTGGAACCTCTGGGCCTGAACACCTACCGATGGCCCGGCGATCAGCCTTACTCGTTTGTCAGCCACGCTGATTTGTTGACGGCGGCTTGGAAGCGGGCAGTCAGCCAATATCGCAACTCCGAAATCATTTGGACGGTGGGCTACCGGGGTGAACATGACCGCCCGTTTTGGGCCGATGATAAGAGTGCTCCCTCCAGTGACGAGGAGAGAGCGCGTGTGATCAGCGCGGCCATTGAAGCCGAAATGGGCATCGTGCGCTCCGCCGGCCGCGAGCCCATCTTCATCATGAATGCCTGGCAGGAATCCTCAAAGTTTGCGCAGGAGGGTTTCTTACACATTCCGGAGGGCGTATCGCTTGTCTGGCCTGACAACGGGCACGGCCTGATTCAAGATGGGGGCACGATCGGCCAAGGTCAGGGCGTGTACTACCACACCGCCATGTACGACGGGCGCTCCAACCACTTCACCGATCGCATACCACTTGAGCGTATTGCTCGCGAACTGGGACGTGCCGCCAGGGCCGGGGCAACCAACTATCTACTGATTAATACGGCGAATGTTCGTCCCGTCGTAATGACCACGCGAGCGGTCATGGAGCTTGCCTGGCAGGCCCGTCCCTGGGCAGCCGAAAACTCCCCTTCCCTGTTCTTGAAAAAGTGGTGTGAGGAGGAATTCGGCGCGGCCGCTCCTGTTCTCCAGGAGTATTATCGCGCCTACTTCGCGGCGCCGGCTCGATATGGCGAGCATGAAGATGACACCATGGCCGATAACTATTACCAAACCGTTGCCCGCCGCCTGTTACTGGGGCTCATTGCGGGGGACGACACCTCGCCGATTGAGAGTTTCAGGGGCGTGCCGGAATTCGCCAATCTGAAAGAAATGGGTGCATTCCTGGCCAAGATCACGGAGGAAGCCGACCCGCGCTGGCAGAAAGCGCGGCTCCTGGCTGAGCAGGCGAGGCCCTTGGTTCCCGTGGACCGGAGGGAATTTTTCCAGGCCAATGTGCTGAGTCAGGTCGATATCCACATCCACTCGAACCGGATGCTGCTACATCTCGCGCGAGCCGCCGCGGATCTCCACGGGGCTGAGCAATTCTCACAAATCCACGCCGCGTTGGCAGAAGGCGCAAAACTCCAAGACGCCCTGCGGGCGGCGGATTACGGTAAATGGCAGGGTTATTACACCGCCGGAGACTGGCTCGTCGATGTCCCTGCTACGATCGCTTTAATGAAAGCTTATCAAGGCAAACTGGAGGGAAAGGAAGTTCCGGAATACGTCCTCCTCTGGGCGAAGGACGGCACTCTTGCCTACACGATGATTAAGGCCTATCAAGGGGGACAACGCGATCAATTTTGATACGGGCAGATTGAAGAAGAGGTAAGACCCGGAAAATGAGGTCCGGGAAGTACACAAGTTTAGCCTGTCACGTAATCATCGCGAGTGCTCCCGCGGCCCTGCCCACGCTGCCAATTCGGCGAGAAGCGGTGCGCCCCCGAGTTCATTCTCCCATTGCCGGACGAGGTAGGCCACAGATGCTCTCAAGGCAGGGAGAGGATCGGCCCCGGGAGTCATGTTGGCCACTTCACTCCTCAGCCAATCCAGAAGGTCAGCCAGGTTCTGGAAGCGGCCTTGCGCAATCGCCTCGCGAAGCTGCGGAACGGTTTTGCGCTCAAACTCCTGCTTGCGGCCGATGTCGATGATGTCGGGGAGCAGTAAGCCCGGCTCTCCCAGACGCAGGTCCAGGCGGGCCAGTAATTCCTGATAAACCGTGCGCGCTATGGTTTCGACCTGCTCCGTCAAATCGCGCATCAATTCCATCCCCCGTAGCGTGGGGCTCGCAGTTCGGCCCTGCGGCTTTTCCAACGGCACAAGCTGGCAATAGAACTTCAGCTTGGGCTCAGTGCCCGATGGGCGAACGGTGACGATGAACCCGTCCAGGAAAAATTGGAGGATGTTGCGGGAGAGTTGATCCGTGCTGCTCAGCAGCTTGCCGAATAAATCTTCATTCCAGTAATCCACTACTTTGCGGACGGCGCGGCCACCCAGCGTTTTTGGAAGGGATGCGCGAAGCGATGCGACGATGCGGTCCCGCTGGATTCCTCCCTCGGCTCCGGTCATCACAATGGAGCGGCCCATGTCTGCGTATCCGCCGAGTTTTTCCAGTATTTCGATGTAGTAGTCCAGCAGGTTCCGTCTCTCCAGCCACACCTTTTGATAAAGCGCGGCAAGGAACATACAGGCCGGCGAAGAATCCTTGTCACGAATTTTGGACGTGAGCATCAACCCATGCGCTTCTTCCGTGGCCAGTATGAGGGATTCCGGCTGGGTACAGGCGTTTCCCCATCGTCCGCGCTGTTCAAGGACTTTGAGGACGTTCGCCATGTACTTGAACCCAACTAACAGGTCATCAATAATCCAGGAGTCGCCTGCCGTCGCGGCAATTTGGCCCAGGATTTTCGTGGTCACCAGAGTCTCAATCACCAGACCATGCCGCTGCGGGCCGTCGGGATCAAGCATCAGGTAATAGCTAATGAGCGTGGCAATCTTGTTGCCGTCGAAGTGATACCAGGATCCATCTGCGAGGCGGACCTCCAAGCCCACCCGGTCCGCGTCGGGATCGCTCGAGAGGACAACGCCCGAGCCCACGGATTCAGCGAATCGAGTCGCGGGCACGGTTGCTTCCGAAACTTCGGGATTGGGCGCCTTGAAGGGGATGGGAGCGAAGGTCCCATCCGGACCTTGATCGGGCGGCGACAAAATAGGAAAACCCAACCTCCGCATCACCGCGCCGGCCGAACGCAGACCGCACCCGCACAGGGGAGTATAGACCACGGGAATTTCCGGCCGGGGAATAAAGACACGGCCATACAAGCGAACATATTCCTCGACGTATTCATCGTGCAGGCCCTCCGGTATTTTGCGAGTCAGCCCACGGCCAAGCGCCTCGGCGAAGAGGACGCGACGCACGTCCGTGACTTGGTCCATGGCATCGGCCAAGCGCTGATCATGGGGTGGGATAGGCTGGCCGCCGTAATCGTCGTAAACCTTAATGCCATTGTCGTCAGGAGGATTATGCGAGGCAGAGATGTTAACCCCGCCCACCGCCCGGAGTTTGCGGATGATGAAAGACAGCTCGGGAGTGCTCAAAAGCGACTGGTCGGCTTCCGGCTCAGCGAGATAAGCCACAACTCCATTGCCGGCATAGATCTCACATGCCAGTTTTGCGATCGACCTCGACGACGTTCCCAGAAGCGGATTGTCGCTTCCCAGAAAGCGGTAAACGCCCGCGAAATCGTTGAATACGCGAACGTCATTGGCCACGATGACGGAGAGTTGCTTGCCGGGGAAAGCCGCGGACAGGTAATTACAGTGACCCTGCACGGTCATGGCCACAGTGGTAGGGTTAAAGCGATTCGACCCGTAGCCAACCCGGCCGCGACGCCCCCCCGTGCCAAAAGGAAGCACTTGCCAAAAAGCGTCGAAGAGCAGCGGCACGTGCTGTTCCTCCAAATGCCGGGCCAGAACTTCCGGGAATACCATCGGCACGCCACCCGCCAGCCAAGTCTGCAATCGGTCGGCTGCAGCTTTTCCTTGCGCACCATATTTTTCGGCTAAACGGTCAGTGATTTTCGTCAGCGCTGCGAGATCCCTCATGCGTTTTGCCTCGTTAAACGGTATTGAACAATGATTCTAATACGAACACCCTCAGCAGCGACGGTCAATGAGCGGGGAGGGTTCGGAGGGCGCCAAAAAAACTTTTGCCATTTCTGGTTTTGGAATAGACTGTCGCCATCTTCACGATGAGGAGACCATGATATGCCGGGAACAATCGAAGTGGTGATTGGCCCCATGCGCAGCAACAAAACCGCGGAGTTGATCCGGCGCGTCGCCATGCGGGAGGAGTACGCGCACCAAGCCGTCATCCTATTCAAACCCAAGGACGACACCAAGAGTGGACAAGGCGTGGTGCAAAGCCGCAACCAGCTCAGTCATCGGCAGATGGAAGCCGTGGAGTTCGATTCCTCCAATCCGTGGGAGATGTTCGCCATCATGAGTGAACGCGAGAGGGTCATCGGCAAACCGGTGAATTGCGTTGCCATCGATGAGGGCCAATTCGTGCATGAGTTATTCGACTGTGCGCGCGCGCTCCTGGAGCGGGGCTATGACGTGCTTGTTGCGGGGCTTGACCTGGATTTCCGCGGCCATCCCTTCGGCGACATGCTGGCGCTCGGATGGCTGGTGAATGCTTACGGTGGAAACATCACGTGGTGCATCGCCTACTGTGAATGTGGGGCGCGGGCATTCTTCTCGCAGCGGCTCATCAACGGCCAGCCTGCCTCCTACGAGAGTCCCACGGTAATGCCCGGCGATGCGTACCGGCCGCGCTGCGCACAGCACTTTGTTCTTCCCGGACGGCCCAAGCGGGTGATCCTGCCGCCCGGTGATGAACTGTCCTAAAGTCGGGATACGGGGCACGGGATACGGGAATACGCGCGCGGCAAGGGGGCAACCTGTCGCCGGTAGAGCAGGCCTGCTTCTCAGGTCAACGGTTCGTGAAGAGCCGGGAACTACTACACAGGTCTACGCTCTTGGGTGGTGTGCGCCGTGTCCCGTACGCCGTGTCCCGTACCCCGGAGGAATTATGGCGAAGCAATCGAAGATTGCGGTGGTGGGAAGCGCCAACGTTGACCTGATTACTTTCAACGACACGTTTCCGCGTCCCGGCGAGACGATTTTCGGAAAGAAATTCGACCTGGGCTTTGGTGGGAAGGGCGCCAACCAAGCCGTGGCCGCACGACGCTGTGGCGCTTCCGTCGCCATGGTCGCCAAGGTCGGCAGTGACTTGTTTGGTCCGGCCACGATCAAAAACTTCGAGTCCCAGGGCATCGATGCCAGTCACGTGCATATCGTGCAAGGAGTCTCCAGCGGCGTGGCGCCAATCTTTGTGGACCCGACCGGGCAGAACCGCATCTTGGTTATCAAGGGCGCGAACGATACGCTCTCTCCCCAGGATGTGGATGCCGCCGCGCCACTTCTCAGCACAGCCGACACCATCCTGCTGCAATTTGAAATCCCCTTGGCCACCGTCTACCACACGATTCACTTCGCCAAGTTGAAGGGCATTCGCTGCATCGTGAATCCTGCCCCCGCTCTGCCTTTGGATTTCAAAGAGGTTGCCTCGGCGGACTACTTCGTACCCAACGAGAGTGAAGCGGAGGCCATCACGGGTCTTCCCGTGCATACCCTCGAAGATGCCAGGAAATGCGCGGATTATCTACTCTCGCAGGGGCTCTCACGCGTGGTCATTACGCTGGGCGAGCGCGGCTCGCTGCTGGCGACATCGCGAGGCCTGGAATTGATCCCCTCCTTCAAGACCGATCCTGTCGACAGCACCGGCGCCGGCGATGCCTTTATTGGCAGCTTTGCCGTGTTCCTGGCTGAAGGTTGGCCGGACAAGGAGGCTCTTAGCCGGGCCAGCCTCTATGCAGCCCTTTCGACGACGCGGGTCGGCACGCAGAAATCATTTCCGGATCGGGAAGGGTTCGACAAGGAATGGCAGGTTCGGAAAATTATGAATTCTGAATTATGAATTCTGAAATTCTTCTATGCGCATCGATACCTTAGTAGTCACCCTGTTTTTTACAATTCATAATTCAGAATTCATAATTTCTGCTACCACTTGCCCAGCAGGTGCCGGCAATCCTCCAAAATGTATTTGGTCCGCGAGGCGCCCACGCGCGACGCGCCCAAGGCGCGGAAGGCCAAAACTTGCTCCAGATCGCGAATGCCTCCTGCCGCCTTTACCTGCACACGTGCAGGTGAGTGGGCGCGCATCAACTTCACGTCCTCGAGCGTAGCTCCCGAGGGACCGAAGCCGGTCGAGGTCTTCACCCAATCGGCGCCGACTTCTGCGCAGATCTCACAAAGGCGGATTTTGTGGGCGTCCTTCAAGTAGCAGTTTTCAAAAATGACTTTCACCTTTCGGTTTCGGGCATGAGCCACATCGATGACGGCTCTCAGATCCTGGCGCACGTAGTCCCAGTCTTCGCTCAACACTTTGCTGATGTTGGTAACCATGTCCAATTCCTGGCAGCCGTCGTCCATCGCCCGCTCCGCTTCTGCCACCTTGATGGCTGTGGTGTGGCCGCCGTGCGGAAACCCAATGGTGGTGCTGGCCTCCACCGTGCTGCCCTTCAGAATCTCTACGCACCTTTTAAGGTAATACGGCATGATGCAGACGCTGGCGCAGTTGTATTCCAGGGCCACGCGGCAGCCGTATTCCAGGTCTTTACCAGTAAGCGAGGGGGTCAGCAATGCGTGGTCGATCATCTTGGCAATGTCTTCGTAGGTGTAATCCATGAAAAGGAGTATACTCCAAGTTCCCGCTAGGCTAAAAAGGGGAATTGCGGGTGATGCCCAGGCTTGCACACTCGCATCCGGGCATGGACACGCCTGAATTAATCCGGAAAAAGCGCGACGGCTTGGTTCTGACCAAGGCGGAGGTATTCGATTTCGTCGAGCGCTACACCCGGGGCGAAATCCCCGACTATCAAGCCTCGGCCCTGCTGATGGCGATCTATTTTCGCGGTATGAACCGGCGTGAGACCGCGGACCTGACGGAGGCGATGCTGCGATCGGGCCGGGTGCTCGACTTCTCTTCCTTGCCCGCGGCGAAGGTCGACAAGCATTCCACGGGCGGCGTAGGTGACAAGACGTCTTTGATTATCGCTCCGGCGGCAGCCGCGGCGGGGGTCCTGGTACCCATGATCTCCGGCCGCGGCCTGGGGCACACGGGCGGCACGTTGGACAAGCTGGAAGCGATTCCCGGCTTCAGCCCCCGTTTGTCATTCGAGGAGTTCCACCGGGTACTGGAGGCTTGCGGCCTCGCCTTTGGCGCTGCGACGGAGGAATTCGCTCCTGCGGATCGTAAGCTCTATGCCCTCCGCGACGTCACCGCCACAGTCGAATCCATTCCGCTGATCACGGGCTCCATCATGAGCAAAAAATTGGCGGAGGGCATTGACGGCTTGGTGCTGGACGTTAAGACCGGTTCGGGGGCATTCATGCAAGAGTTGGAGAATGCCCGCGCGCTGGCGACGAGCTTGGTGAATACCGGCACGGCACATGGCAAGCGCGTTCACGCCTTGATCACCGACATGAGCCAGCCGCTGGGAAATGCGGTCGGGAACGCCCTGGAAGTAATCGAGTCAGTGGAAACGCTGAAAGGGCGCGGGCCCAACGATCTGGTGGAGCTTTGCCGCGAACTGACCGCCCACATGTTGGTGTTGGGAAACCTGACGGATTCTCTAGACGAGGCGCGGGCGCGGTATGATTCCGCCATCGCCAGCGGCCAGGCTCTGGAGCGATTTGCGTGTGTGGTGGCGGAACAGGGCGGCAATTCGCGCGCCCTGGAGGATTATTCGCTATTGCCCCAGGCCCAATATGAGGATTCCGTTGTGGCACCCGGGGACGGCTATATTGTTGTATTGGAAGCGAGAGCGATGGGCGTGGCGTCGATGATTCTGGGCGCTGGGCGTGATCGTTCGGACGCCACCATCGATCCTGCGGTGGGCCTGGTTTTCGAAAAGAAGGTGGGCGATGCGGTCCGTGCCGGCGAGCGGGTTTGCATTCTCTATTCCAACGATCGCTCACGCGTCCCCGCGGCGCTCGAAATGATCCGCAAGGCGATTGCCATTTCCCCGGATCGGCTTTCTCCCCCACCAGCGGTTTTGGAGCGGGTACTGGGGTATTGAAGGGCTGCGCCAAAATATTGCGAGGAGAGATTAAAGAATGACACGGTTTATTCCGTTACTCGGCATGCTGGCAATATTGCTGCTGGCCGTCTTGCTTTCAAAAAACCGTAAGGCCATCCCTTGGCGCACCGTGGGCATTGGATTGGGGTTACAGTTCCTCTTGGCGTTATTCGTGCTGCGCACGGGCTTGGGCTATTGGCTGATGTCCAAGACCTCAGCGGCGTTTGTGAAAATCCTGAATTGTTCCTTTGCCGGCTCCGAGTTCGTCTTCGGCGATCTGGGGAAAAATCATGGAAGCTTTGGGTTTGTCTTTGGTTTTCAAGCCTTGCCCATGATTATCTTCGTGGCTTCGCTGTTTTCGATTCTTTATTACCTCCGCATCATTCCCGCGCTGGTCTTGCTGACCGGCAAGGCGATGATGAAATTACTGGGAACGAGCGGAGCCGAATCCCTGGAAGTCGCCGCCAGCATTCTAATGGGGCAAACGGAAGCGCCGCTGGTGATCCGGCCCTACATCCAGGACCTGACGGAATCTGAGTTAATGACCATCATGACCGCGGGCATGGCACATATCGCCGGTTCAGTCTTCGGCGCGTATGTCCTGTTCGGGGCGGAGGCGCGCCACCTGTTGACGGCGGTCGTGATGACCGCTCCTGGAACCATTGTGCTTGCCAAGATTCTGGTTCCGGAAACCGGCCATCCGAAAACTTCAGGCGATGTCAAACTTACCGAGGTAGATAAGCCCATTAACCTCTTGGATGCGGCATCACGCGGGGTTTACGACGGTCTCCACCTGGCGCTGAACGTCGCCGCCATGCTGATAGCGTTTGTCGCGCTCATTGCGCTGATTAACTTGGGCCTGAGCGGTCTTCACACCAGCTTTCAAACGCTGATCGGTTATCCCCTGGCGCCTGTGGCATGGCTATTAGGTGTGCCTTGGAAGGATGCCGCGACGGTTGGGAACTTGATGGGAACCAAGTTGGTGGTGAATGAGTTCGTAGCCTTTTCCATGCTCGGTCCGCTAAAGGGCCATATCGCCGAGCGCGCTTTCACGATTGCCACCTTCGCTCTTTGCGGGTTTGCCAACTTCTCTTCGATCGGGATTCAAATCGGCGGTATCGGCGCCCTGGCTCCTTCGCGGAAGCAAGATTTGGCCAGACTGGGATTCCGGGCGCTCCTCGCGGGCACTTTAGCCAATTACATGGCGGCGGCTATCGCCGGGCTGCTGCTGGCCTGATGATGAATAGTGAATAGTAAATGGTAAATGGTGAAACAAAACGGCCTCCCGCCATCGCCTCTACAAGACTTGTAAACTACTATTTACTATTCACTATTTACTATTTCATGTGAAACCTATGCCTCGCATACGCAATAACACCCGATCGACGCCGCATGGCTATGTAGAGGCGGAGCAGGCCGCTGAATTCATTCGCTCTCGCGGCTTGGCGCCGCGCGTTGGCATCACTCTCGGTTCGGGATTGGATGAGGTGGTGAGCCGATTGGGTAAACATGTACGAATTCCCTACCATCTCATCCCCTATTTTCCCAGGACGACAGTGCAGGGGCACGGTGGCACCCTCCATCTGGGAGCTTGGGGAGTGGTTCCCGTGGCCATTCTGGAAGGCCGTGTGCACTGTTACGAAGGTCACGCGCCGTCTACCGTGGTGTTTCCCGTGCGTGTCCTGGCCCTGGCGGGGGTCCAGACCTTCATCTTGACCTGCGCTGCGGGTGGCATCGCCCCGAATTCCAAGCCCGGTGGCTTCATGATTTTCTCGGACCACATACACCTGCAAGGAGTGAATCCTCTCGTCGGGGTTCACGACCCGCGCTGGGGAGCGCACTTCGTGGATTTGACGGAGGCCTACGACCCCCGCTTGCGCCGCATCACGCGGAAAGCCTCGAGCAAGCTGCGCCTGCCGTGCTTCGAAGGCGTGTATGCTTCGCTGCTCGGACCCACGTATGAGACGCCGGCGGAAATCCGCGCTTTGAAGGGCATGGGCGCGGATGCGGTGGGAATGTCCACCGTGCCAGAAGTGATGGCGGCACGGCAGTTGAAATGCCGCGTGCTTGCCATCGCCACGATCGCCAATCGCGCCGCGGGACTGGCGGGAAAGCCTTTGTCGCACGAAGAGGTCCTGGCCGCGGGGCGCGCCGCTTCACGCCACCTTGCAGATCTTCTCGATTCGGTCCTGCTGCAACTGGGTGAGGGAAGCGAGAGGACATGAATCCTGAAGAACTCATCGCACGCGCCGTGGAAGTGCGGGAGAATGCCTGCGCCGGCTACTCCCACTACAAGGTGGGGGCAGCATTGCTGGCCTCGAGCGGCAAGGTCTACACGGGGTGCAACGTTGAGAACTCCACATACGGCTTGACGGTGTGCGCCGAACGCGTGGCGCTGTGGAAGGCCCTCTCGGAGGGCGAAAGAATTTTCACGCAAATTGCTGTCGTCACTTCCAGCGAGCCTCCGGCCTCACCCTGCGGCGCGTGCCGGCAACTCCTCTGGGAATACTGTGGCGACATCGAAGTCATCCTCGCTAACCTCAAAGGCTTCCGAAAAAACCTCCGGCTCTCGGAAATCTTTCCCCGCCCGTTTGACCAGAGCTCTTTCTGAGAGGAGGCATGGCGGCACCACAGCCCTTCCCAAATAACCTCAGAAAAATAAGCAGCAGACTGGAAGAAAATACCTATGAGACCCCCGCCGGGTCTGGCTCCCAAACCCAACCTCAGGCTGGCGGCTAAGTCCTAACAACAGGAGGCAGATTCTCGGGGTAACGGACTGTGGCGTAACCCGGTTTGATAACGGTATAGATGATGCGGCAGCGCTCCGCATAAGGGAGGAAAGCGCTCTTCATGGAGTTGAGGGTAATCTTTTCAAAGTCATCCAAACCCAAGCCAAACGCGTCCATGGCTACCTGAAATTCGTTGCTCATGCTGGTGCGGCTCATCAGCCGATTGTCGGTGTTAAGGGTAACCCGGAACTGTTCGCGATAAAGCACCTTGAAGGGGTGCTCCGCGAGGGTGGGAATCGCGCCAGTGTGAACGTTGCTGGAAAGGCAGATTTCCAAGGGGATGCGTTTGTCGAGGACGTATTGAGCCAGCCCGCCTAACTTCACCCCTCCGTCCGTCACGATGATATCGTCAATCAGCCGTGTCCCGTGACCAATGCGATGCGCCCCGCAATACTGGATGGCCTGCCAAATGGATTCCTTTCCGTATCCCTCACCTGCATGGACAGTAATATTGAAATTCTGGCGCTGGATGTAATGGAACGCGTCGACATGTTTCTTGGGGGGATAGCCGCCTTCTTCACCCGCCAGGTCGAATCCCACCACTCCGCGGTCGCGGAAATCCACGGCGAGTTCCGCCATCTCCAGAGAGATTTTCATATTGCGCATGGCGCAGACGATCAATCCCACCGGAATCTTGAAGTCTCTTCGTCCCCGTTCCAATCCTTTGAGCACGGCAGAGACCACGTCCATGTTGGTCAGTCCCTTCTTGGTATGGAAAACGGGAGCAAACCGCGTTTCAAAGTAGACCACGCCGTCATTCTTCAGATCCTCGACTTGTTCGTAGGCGACCCGCTCCAGCGCTTCAGCCGTCTGGGTTACTGCGATGGTGTGGGCAAAGCCCTCCAAGTAACCGGCCAAGTCTCCCCGATAGGCTCCCTGATAGAACCAGTCTGCCAACGCCGCCGGATCGGTCGTCGGCACCTTGGTGTATTTGGCATCCTTGGCCAATTCAATGATGGTCTGCGGGCGTAGGGAGCCGTCCAAATGCTCATGCAATAAAACCTTGGGAAGAGACTGTAGCGTCGACTTGTCGAGAAACATTAAGAGTTACCTCCGCACCTTTGGGGCAATTACTATTATAGGTAATTGCACCCGAGCGGGGCCAGAATTAACTCCACTGAGGACGCCATGGACTTCATATGACTACACCCGTGTCTCCTCCGCTATGGGGGGAGCAGCGCAATCTCATTGGTGTTGGCTTCCAACGTAAACGGGGGTACCCTATGTTTTCGAGCGACGGGGATCTGAATGTGGAATTTGTGACGGGACTCAAATGCGTATTTTGCGGCGCGATCTATTCGACGCGTATTCCCTACACGTGTCCGGCATGCGGAATAACCGGCATTCTTGACGTTCAATACAACTACCCAGCGATCGCCCGGCGCATGACTCGCCGGAGCCTCGCCAAACGCCCCGAGTACTCGCACTGGCGATACCGCGAGTTGTTGCCCATCCGCAAGGATGCGGTGCTGCCAAGCCTTCAAGTGGGGTGGACGCCGGTTGTAGAGACCGCATCCCTGGCACGCCACCTGGGCTTGAAAACTCTCTATCTCAAAGATGACGGCCGCAACCCCACAGGATCGTTGAAGGACCGCGCGAGCGCGGTGGGCGTGGCCAAAGCACGAGAGAAGCAGCAGAAGATTATCGCCTGTGCCAGCACGGGGAACGCGGCCTCCTCGCTGGCGGGGATGGCGGCCTCGCTGGGCCTTCGGAGTGTCATTTTTGTTCCCGAGCGCGCGCCCGAACCTAAGGTCACGCAGCTATTGATTTTCGGCGCCACGGTTCTGCGCGTCCGTGGAAGTTACGAAGACGCGTTCCAGTTGTGCCAGAATTCCTGTGAGCGCTGGGGTTGGTACAACCGCAACAGCGCAATTAATCCTTACCTGGTTGAGGGCAAGAAAACCGCAGGACTGGAGATCTGCGAGCAGCTTGCCTGGCAGGTTCCAGATTGGGTGGCAGTTTCCGTGGGCGATGGGTGCACGATTGCCGGCGTGTGGAAGGGCTTTTACGAGATGAAGGCGCTTGGGCTCATCGAGAGTACACCTCACATGCTGGGCGTGCAGGCGGCGGGTGCAGCGCCGGTGACCACCGCTTTTCGCAGCGGCGAAGCGCTGAAGCCTATCGAGCCGCACACGATAGCCGACAGCATTGCGGTGGGCGTGCCGCGGAACTGGAAAAAGGCAGTGCTCGCCGTTCAAGCGTCCGGCGGCACCATGATCAATGTGCAGGACGAGAAGATTCTCGAAGCCATGCGCAGCGCGGGCCGCTTGACCGGCATTTTCGCCGAACCCGCCGCCGCCACGGCAGTCGCGGGCGTTCATCGCGCAGTGGAAGACGGCATCATCAAGCGCACCGCGAGTGTGCTTGCCCTGATTACCGGCAATGGTCTGAAGGACATTCGCGGCGCGCAGTCCGCAGTCTCGAAACGCTTCGACATTGCACCCGATGGCGCCGGGCTGGAGCCGATCTTGAAGGAACGCGACTTGCTCGGGTAACAGCAATCTTGATTCAAGGAGGAACTTCCTATGAATGCCGCAGTTGTGCATGCCTTCGATGCTCCCCCTCGCTACACCTCTTTTGCCGAACCTGTTGCCGGTGAGAATGAAGTCATCGTTGCCGTGCGGGCGGCGGGACTTCACCAGATTGTGAAGGCGCTGGCGAGAGGGACCCACTACGGTAGCACCGGGGTGCTACCACTTGTTCCTGGCGTCGACGGGGTCGGATATCTGCCGGACGGTTCGCGTGTTTACTTTGGCGCCTCGCGGAGCCCCTACGGGACGTTTGCCGAGCGCTCTGTCACGGCGCGGTCCATGTGCTTGCCCATTCCCGAAGCGCTAGATGATGTTGCGGTTGCCGCCATGGTGAATCCCGGTATGTCGTCATGGGTTGCGCTTACGGCGCGCGCAGAATTCGCCGCGGGAGAGCATATTCTGATCCTTGGTGCTACGGGTGTCGCCGGCCAGCTTGCGGTACAGGTCGCCAAACGATTGGGCGCCGGGCGAGTGGTGGCGGCAGGCCGGAATCCTGAGGCGCTCGAAGAGCTCAAACGTCTGGGAGCGGATGCGGTCATCTCGCCGACCATGGACCGCGAGGCTCTTGTCTCTGCTTTCCGCCGAGAGTTGGCCGACGAGAAGGTCGATGTTGTGCTGGATTACTTGTGGGGCAGCCCCGCCGAGCGAGTGCTGGAAGCCATTTCACAAAAGGGGTTGCAGCGCGCAACTGCACGCATTCGTTTTGTGCAAGTGGGATCCAGTGCGGGCCCCGTGATCTCGCTACCGGCGGCCACGCTGCGCAGTTCCGGTCTCGAGTTGATGGGCAGCGGTTTCGGCAGCGTGTCCATGACGAAGATCTTCCAGTCCCTTGCCGATTTCCTCAGGGAAGCGGCACGAAAGCCGTTCGAGATGAAAACCAGAACTGTTCCGTTGCAGGAAGTGGCGGCTCACTGGGACGACGCCGAACAAGGCACGCGCCTGGTGTTCAGGCCCTGATGCCAACCCGGCAGAGAAACTTTTGTGTTATCTTGAACGCATGAATCCCATCTCACCCTGCTCACTTTTCAGCCGTGCCCGTGTGGGCCTCCTCGCGGCGCTCTGGCTGTTTCTTGGCGCTGCACCGGTCTCGGCGCAGGAAGCGAAGCCTGGCACTCCTCCGCCTGCTGCCGAAGCGAAGGAGAAGGATAAGGATAAGACCGCCGAGAAGGAGGCTCCGCTTCCCCCGGACGCTCACGTGTCGCAGAGCATCCAGTTCGAGGGCAAGCCGCTGCACTATACGGTCACCGTGGGTACGTTGCCCGTCACTGACAACGGTAAGAAGATCGGGGAAGTGGTCTTTACTTCGTACACGCTCGAGGGTCAGGACCGGCCGGTTACCTTCGCGTTGAATGGCGGCCCGGGTGCGGCTTCCGTCTTCCTAAATTTTGGCGCCATCGGCCCGAAGCACCTCGAGTTCGGCATTGAAGGAGACAGCCCGTCCGATCCGACGAGGTTAGCTGACAACCCCGGGACGTGGCTGGATTTCACGGACCTGGTCTTTATCGATCCAATCGGCACCGGTTACAGCCGATCGCTGGTTCCGGTGGACGAGAGCAAAAAGCAGTTTTACAGTACCGATGCCGACATTCATTACCTCTCGCGCATCATTTACGACTGGCTGGTGGCGAACGGGCGTATGAGCTCGCGAAAATATCTGGTGGGAGAGAGCTACGGCGGCTATCGCGGTCCGCGGATCACGCATTACTTGCAAACGCAGCTCGGCGTGGCGATGAACGGGGTGGTCCTGGTGTCGCCGTACTTGAGTCCCGGGCTACATGCCGACGGCGACGTCTCTCCCCTTCCGTGGATGCTGACGCTGCCTTCGATTACCGCGGCGTATCTCGAGCGCGAGCACAAGCTGACGCAGGAAGCGATGGCGCCGGTCATTGCCTACACGCGGGGCGAGTATGCCTCCGACCTGCTGAAAGGCCGCTCCGACCCGGAGGCGACGCCGCGGATCGTCAAACACGTGACCGAGATGACCGGCCTGGAAGAGGAGTTTGTGCGGCGGTCCGGCGGCCGGTTGGAGACAGACGCCTATCTGCGGGAGGTCTTCCGCGAGCACGGCAAGATCGGCAGCGTGTACGACTCGAATGTGACCGGATTTGACCCGTTCCCCTTCGCTCCGGAGCAGCGCACCAACGATCCGATGCTGGAGAGCATCATCGCGCCGACCACCACGGCTATGGTGGATTTTGTGACGCGCGTCGTGGGCTGGAAATTCGACGCGAGCTACCACTCGCTTAATTATGAGGTGGGCCACCAGTGGGATCACGACAATCGCTCCCTGCGCATGGGTGCCGTGCCTGATCTCCGGCAGGCGGTGGCGACCGACCCGAAGTTGCGCGTCATCATTGCCCACGGCTGGAACGACCTCTCCTGCCCCTTCATGGGCTCGCTGCTGATCGTGGACCAGATGCCGGTGATGGGCGATCCAACACGCGTCACCGTGCGTGAGTATCCCGGCGGCCACATGTTCTATAGCCGTCCGGACAGCCAAGCCGCCTTGCGCAAAGATGTCCAGGCGATGTTCGGCATACACTGAATTGCTCCCGGAGAGCCGGTAGAGGGTTCCCACGGCCAGTGGGCTTGTACGGGTGGGCTTATCCTCTGCGTCCCTGCGGTCAAAACTTCCATGCTTAAGCCTGCGCGCGCTCAGTCATCCCTGCTCATCCGCGACATCCACACTTTAATCACGATGGATGCGCACGACACCGTTCTGCGCGGGGGGTTCATTTATGCCGAGGGCGGTGAGATCAAGCAAGTGGGGAAGCGCCCGCCCGAGCGGCTGCGCGCCAGCCGCACGATCAGCGCGCGATATTCGGTAGCCGTGCCGGGACTGATCAACACCCACCACCATCTCTGCCAGACGCTGACGCGCGCTTGCGCGGCTGCCGCCGACATGGAACTCTTCGACTGGCTCCGCACGCTCTATCCCCGGTGGGCGCGCCTGGAGGAAGAATCGATGCATGTGGCCGCCTTGGTGGGGATGGCTGAACTGCTGCTCTCCGGCTGTACCACCACCACGGACCATCATTACCTTTTCCCTCGCGGCCAAACGCAACTGATCGACGCGGAAATTGCCGCCGCGCGCAAGATCGGCATGCGCTTTCATCCCACGAGGGGAAGCATGAGTGTGGGCGAAAGCAAGGGAGGCCTGCCGCCGGATTCCGTGGTACAAAACGAAGACGAAATCTTGGAAGATTGTGAGCGGCTGATTCGCAAATATCACGATCCCGCGCCAGGCTCCATGCTGCGGATGGGGTTGGCGCCCTGTTCGCCGTTCTCGGTATCGGAAGAACTGATGCGCCAAACCGGCGCGATGGCCGAGCGCCACCAGGTGCGGATGCACACTCATCTTGCTGAGACCCGAGACGAGCAGGACTATTGCCTGAAACATTTCGGCAAGCGCCCGCTGGATTTTATGGCGGATGTGGGCTGGCTGGGAGAAACCACGTGGGTCGCGCATGGGATTCATTTTAATCCCCGGGAGGTCAACCGCCTAGGCCGCGCGCGGGTGGGGATCGCGCACTGCCCTAGTTCCAACATGCGATTGGGTTCCGGCATGGCCCCCGTTCTGGCACTGCGCCGTGCCGGCTCGCCGGTGGGCCTGGGGGTTGACGGCAGCGCATCGAATGACAGTTCCAACATGCTGGCGGAAGCGCGCCAGGCGTTGTTGCTCAATCGCCTTGCGCACGGCGCCTCGGCAATCAAAGCCCGCGAGGCACTGCGCATGGCTACGGGGGGAGGCGCAGACTGTCTGGGTCGAAATGACATTGGGGTTCTTGCCGTAGGCAAGCGCGCGGATATCGCGCTGTTTGATCTCCGCGACGTGGGTTACAGCGGGGCTGAAGACGTGGGAGCGGCCCTCGTGCTCTGCGCTCCCACTCGCGTGGAAACGCTGATCGTGGAAGGACGAGTGGTGGTGGAGGACCACGAACTCAGGAGTGTTTCGCTGGCTCCTGTGCTGGCTCGCCATCGCCGTTTTGCCGCCGAAATGGTTGGAAGCCCACGATTACTTTGATAAACTGTAGTTTTTCAGGGAAGCCATTGACGATTGCCGAGGGTCGACTGCCGATTGAAAACAATCGACCATCGGCAATCGGCATTCGAAAATATACTGATGTTTGACCACATTGAGCGTTTCTACCGACCTACCACCCTTCGTGAAGCATTGGAGTTGCTCCGCAAGGTGGGGAGCCGCGGACGGATTGTGGCTGGCGCGACGGACATCGTCATGCAGGCCGACAGATCTATACGGTTCCTTGTGGACGCCACTCATCTCGGCTTGAATTACGTCCGGCGCCAAGGCAAGGGATGGGCGATCGGCTCCACGACGACGATGGCGGCGCTCGAACATTCGACCGTAATTCGCGCCCTCGCCGGCGGCATTCTGGCCAAGGCTGCCTCCACGTGCGGCTCGATTCAAAACCGCAATATGGCGACTGTGGGAGGCAACCTTGCGAATGCCTCTCCGGCTGCGGATACTGCTGCGGTGCTTCTGGCGCTTGACGCACAGGTGATGGTGGCTAGTTCGCGCCGCAAGCGCAAAATTGCTCTGGCCGAATTCTACTTGGGCCCGCACCGGACCGTCTTAGATGGCGCGTTGCTGGAGGAAGTCGTTATCCCGGCACTGCCGGGCGGCGGACGCATGGGTTGGTCATTCCAAAAGCTCGGACGCACCAAGACGGATATTTCCCTAGTGAACGTTGCGGCGGGGTTGCAGGCCGACGCCAGCGGGCGCATCAAGTGGGCGCGCCTCGCTCTGGGAGCGGTGGGACCGACTCCGCTGCGGGCTCGGAATGCCGAAACCTTGTTGCAGGGGAACACCCTCCACGAAGACCTGCTGACGCGCGTGCGTGAAGCGGTTATGCAAGAGGTCAACCCCATCAGCGACGGCCGGGCCTCCGCCGAGTACCGTCGCGAAATGAGCGGCGTGTTGGCGCGGCGAGCTCTGCGCGAGTGCGCTGCCCAAGCGGGGTGCAAGCTATGAAAAGTATGCAACTTCGCCTTAAAGTGAACGGCGAATCGCAAGAGTGGACTATCGCGCCTGGCGACCTCCTGCTGGATGTTTTGCGCCGCGAGAGTTACTTCGGCGTGAAGCGTGGCTGTGAAACGGGTGAGTGCGGGGCCTGCACGGTTCTGGTGAACGGCAAACCTATCAATTCCTGTTTGATGTTTGCGGCGCAGGCGGAAGGGTGCGACGTCTTGACCATTGAAGGTATTGCGCAGGGCGAAAAATTGGATCCCCTTCAGGAAGCTTTCTTGGAATACGGCGCGGTGCAATGCGGGTATTGCACCCCCGGAATGATTCTCAGCGCGAAAGCATTGTTGGCGGAGCGCCCCGATCCCACGGAAGCGGAAGTGCGCGAAGCGCTGGCGGGAAACTTTTGCCGTTGTACCGGCTACCTTAAGCCGGTGGAAGCGGTCATGGCTGCGGCGCGGGTCTACCGTACGCAAGCAGCGACGCCACAAACGGGAAGAACAAGTCAAAAGTCAAAACGCAAAAGTCAAAAGTCAAAGCCGCGGGAAGGACTGTGATAATCCTGGCAAGTCGGGATCTATGAGAGCACCTATTGGGTCGTTACTTTTGCCTTTTGCCTTTTGCGTTTTGACTTTTGACTTGTTCTTCGCTCCATATCGAACAGCGCCCGCGGGGGCAATGATTCAATGAGTACGAAGCATTCCATCGTCGGAAAAAACCTTCGCAAGGTGGACGGGTTTAAGCTCGTTACCGGCCGCCCGGCGTTCACCGACGACATTCACATTCCCGGACTGCTCTACGGGAAGATTCTTCCCAGCCCACACGCGCACGCGCGCATCAAGCGGATTGACACGCGCAAAGCTAAGGCGCTTCCGGGCGTGCACACCGTCCTGACCTACAAAGATGTTCCGCGCGTCCCTCACACCACTGCCGGCCAAAGCTGGCCGGAGCCTTCGCCCTACGACACCTATCTGCTCGATTCGAAGATGCGCCTGGTGGGTGACCGCGTGGCGGCTGTCGCGGCGGAGAGCCGCGCCATAGCCGAAAAGGCGCTACGGCTCATTGAAGTCGAGTATGAAGTTCTGCCGGCCATCCTGGAAATTGAGCAGGCCATGGCCGAAGGCGCGCCGGTGATCCATGATGAGCCGGATTCCAAGGGTATCCACGACGCCCAGCACAATCTCGCCGGATATATTCTGAAGGAAATCGGCAATGTGGAAGACGGATTCCGCGAATCTGACCTCGTCATCGAGCGCGAATTCCGCACCCAACGCCAGCAGCATTGCCCGATCGAACCGCACGTGACCATCAGTTGGCTGGATTCTGACGACCGCTTGGTGATCCGATCGAGCACCCAGGTGCCCTATCACACTCGCCGCCAGGTCGCGATGATCCTTCAGTTCCCCGTGGGGCGGGTGCATGTGATCAAACCCCGCATTGGGGGCGGCTTCGGCGGCAAGCAGGAAATGCTGCTGGAAGACATCTGCGGAGCGCTCACGCTGGCCACGCGCCGGCCGGTAAAGATCGAATACACGCGGGAAGAAGAGTTCTACATGGCGCGCAGTCGGCATCCCCAAATTCTGAACATCAAGATGGGGTTCAAGCGCGATGGAACGCTGATGGCTAATAAGATGACAGTGCTGGCAACGACGGGTGCCTACGGCAGCCACGCCAATACCGTGCAAGGCAATACGGGCAGCAAAGTTCTTCCCATTTACCGCACTCCGAACATGCGCTTTGAATGCCACGTGGTTTACACCAACACCCCGGTGGCGGGCGCGTTCCGTGGTTACGGGTGCCCGCAAGGCTATTTTGCCCAGGAATCGGTAATAGATGAGGCGGCGCACGAATTGGGAATGGACCCGGTCGAGCTGCGCAAGAAGAATATCATTCGCCTAGGTGATATTGACGAACTCTCCGCGCAACTCGGCGAAGGCAAAAAGGGGCTGCCGCGGCACATTCGAAGCTGCGGCTTGCCGGAATGCCTGGACCGCGGCGCCGCAGCGATCGACTGGGTGCGCAAGCGCCAGACCTTGCCGGAAAAGAGCAGCCACTTGCGGCGCGGCGTGGGCGTCGCCTGCTCGATGCAGGGCAGCGGCATTGCCGGCGTCGATTGGGCCGCGGCCTCGCTGAAGCTCAATGAAGACGGCTCCTTCAATCTGCAAGTGGGCGCCGCCGATTTGGGAACAGGGGCGGATACGGTTTTGGCGCAAATCGGCGCGGAAACCCTGGGCGTCACCCTGGACAAGATGATTGTCTGCTCCGGTGACACCGACTTCACACCCTTTGACGTCGGCGCCTATGCTTCCAGCACCACGATCATTTCCGGCGGCGCAGTGAAGAAGGCGGCAGAGAAGGTCCGCAACGAGCTGCTGCGCATCGCCTCCAAGATGCTCGATATTCCGGTTGATAACTTGACCTGCCGAGACAACCAGGTGGTGACTAAATGTGAGTGCAAGAAGTCGGTGAGCATGGAGGATTTGGCTCACTACGCGATGTACAAGGAAAAAGTGCAGGTGATGGAAAACGCCTCGCACTGGAATACCGACAGTCCACCCCCGTTCTGCGCGCAGTTCGCTGAGGTGGAAGTGGATACGGAGACCGGCCAGATCCGCGTGATGCACTTGGTGACCGCCGTGGATCTCGGCGTGGCCATCAATCCCATGCAGGCGGAGGGACAAAGCGAGGGCGCCGTCGCCCAAAGCCTGGGTTACGCGCTGACCGAAGAGATGGTTCTCGATGCCTCCGGTCGCGTGATTAATCCCTCTTTCCTCGACTACAAAATGCTGGGCTCGAAAGACATGCCTAAGCTCACGACGATTCTTGTCGAGACCGAGGAACCCTTGGGGCCTTACGGAGCCAAGTCCGTCTCCGAGATCCCCATTAATGCGCCGGCGCCGGCAGTGGCTAACGCGGTCTACCACGCCATCGGGGTTCGCTTCCATAAGCTCCCGATTCGGCCGGAAGATGTGTTGCGTGCTTTACGCGAGAAAGGAAACCTTCCAGTCAATGTCCAATGCACCTGAAGCAATCGTCAAGAATCGTGAGCGCATCGCGGCCCTCGCCCAATCCTATGAGACGGAAATGGTGAGCTTTCTGCGCGATCTTGTTGCCATTCCCGCCGAGAGCAGCCATGAAAAGCCGGTGATCGAGCGCATCCACCGCGAAATGGAGAAAGTGGGCTTCGATGAGATTCGCACCGATCCCATGGGCAACCTGTTCGGGCGCATTGGCTCCGGCAAGAAAATCATTATGATGGACTCGCACACCGACGCGGTGGGTGTTGGCGACCCGAAGGAATGGGCCTGGGATCCCTACAAAGGCAAAGTTGAGGATGGGTTCGTGTACGGACGGGCCTCCAGCGACCAGCGCGGGGGAATGGCCAGCCTGGTTTACGCGGGAAAGATTATCAAGGAACTCGGCCTCACGGGAGATTACACCCTTTACGTGGTGGGCTCTGTGCAGGAGGAAGACTGTGACGGCCTCGCATGGCTTTACATTCTGAAAGAGGATGGCATCCCCGCGGACTGCGTGGTGCTGACGGAGCCCACTAATCTGCAAGTCTACCGGGGCCAGCGCGGGCGGATGGAGATTGAAGTGCATTTCCGTGGTCGGTCGTGCCATGCCAGCGCGCCGGAACGCGGTGACAACCCAATTTACAAAATGACGCCCCTGGTGCGCGAGATTGAAGCTCTGAACGCACGCTTGCGCGACGATGCCTTCCTGGGTAAGGGAACGATTGCGGTGACGGATATCCGCTCGATGTCGCCCTCGATGTGCGCGGTGCCTGGGTCCTGTTCCATCCACCTCGACCGGCGCCTGACCAAGGGCGAGACCAAGGAAAGTGCGCTGGCGGAAGTGAAGGCCTTGCCGAGCGCGCAAGGCGCTGAGGTAGAAATCCTCAGCTACGAAGTACCCAGCTATACGGGTCTCCGCTACCCGATGGAGAAGTACTACCCCACCTGGGTGTTGGAAGAAAATCATCCGTTGGTGCAGGCGGGCATCACCGCCTATGCAGCCTTACACGGCAAGCCGCCGGTGGTCGACAAGTGGACGTTCAGCACCAACGGGGTCGGTTCCATGGGATTGATGGGCGTGCCCACCATCGGCTTTGGGCCGGGCGAAGAGGATGTGGCGCACAGCGTCATGGAACGCGTGCCCATTCGCCACCTAGTGGAAGCCGCCAAGTTCTATGCGGCGTTTCCACTAACCTATGCGGCCACAACAGCCAGTGGCTAGTCGCCAGTGGATAGTGGTTAGTTGTTGCCACTAGCCACCAACAACTATCCACTAGCCACTGTTTTCCTATGTCTGAACTCGTCCCCATTCCCCTCCCCCTGCTCCTGCGTCGTGCATTTTTGGAATACGAGCGGGAAGGAAAGATCTTCGACCTGCCGAAAGCCAAATTTTTCCGAGGCCTTCCCGGCCTCGACACCTCTGTCCGCTTCCATGGCCACGCTGCCTCCACGCCGCTGGGACCCGCCGCCGGGCCCCACGATCAATTGGTGCAGAACATCGTGCTTTCGTGGCTGGGGGGCTCGCGCATTATCGAGCTGAAGACGGTGCAAATCCTCGATGAGCTGAAAATTCCCCGCCCCTGCATCGACATCATCAACGTTGGTTACAACGTGGAATGGTCACAGGAACTGCGACTGGAGCAGTCGCTGCGCGAGTACGTGGGCGCGGCGATGTTCATCGAAATTCTGAAGGCCTCCAAGCTGCTGGGTGGAGATTTCCCCGGCGATGGGGGCGACACTATCTTCGACATGAGCGTGGGCTACGACCTGAAAGGGATCAGCTCACCGCGCGTTCGGGCGTGGATGGAATCGATGAAGGACGCGACGGCCATCGTCAATGATCTGCGCGCCATGCTCACCGGCCCCTGGGCCCGCTATCGCGATTTGTCGTTTCCCACGCGCATCAGCGACACCCTTACGCTCTCCACGTTTCACGGCTGTCCCGCCGGTGAAATCGAGGGCATTGTCAGATTTCTTTTGACGGAGATGGACCTGAACGTCTGCGTTAAGATGAATCCCACGCTGTTGGGGAAGGCCCACGTCGAGCACCTGCTGCACGACGTGCTCGGCTACCGCGATCTGCTCGTGACCCAGGAAGCGTTTGATAAGGACCCGCAATTCCCCGAGGCGCTGGAGATGATCCCGCGACTGGATCGGCTGGCGCGCTCGCGCGGCAAACGTCTGGCGGTGAAGTTCAGCAACACGCTGGTGGTGAAGAATCATCGCACCTTTTTCACCGACGAAGTCATGTACATGTCCGGCGCGCCGCTGCACGTTCTGACCCTGAACCTCGTGCAGAAGTTTCGCGAGCACATGGGTGGGGCGGTCCCCATTTCCTTCTCGGCCGGCCTCGATTCCAACAACATGGCGGATTGCGTGGCCATGAATTTTATTCCCGTGACCACTTGTACGGACTTGTTGCGGCCCGGCGGTTATGGGCGGCTGATTCGCTACATGGAAAAGCTGGGAGAAAAAATGAGCGCGCTGAGGGCGACTCGCCTCCCGGACTTTGTCGTTCGCCATGCGCGACAGGGTTTGGCAGCGGTTGACCGTGTGACACAGGGAATGAAGGACTCAATGCACGCGCAATTCGCCGCCGCTGACCCGGAGCAGAGGGGCCGCGTCGATTCATGGTGGGAAGCAGAAGTCGCAACGCCGTTGAAGACCTTTGTAGGCGCGCGCCATGGCGTGCCCCTACGCGATGTATGCCAGCAGATCGCCGACAGGTTTGAGGAGAGGGCCTCCGAATTTCCCCCCGCCATGGTGGACGCGTTGCGCGGGACCATCGTCGGCCTCGAACAAGCTCTGGTGGACGCAGCGGGAGTGCTCAATACTCCCATTCTTGTTAAGGAAGCGACGGGAAATCCGCGCTATAGGTGGGAGCACAACAAGGGCGTGCCGCGCAAGATTGGGTCCAAGCTCTGGCTCTACGACTGCATCAACTGCGACAAGTGCGTGCCTGTCTGCCCCAACGTTGCCAATTTCGTGTACGAGACTACCGCGGTGGATGTTGCCTACGACAACTTCGAGCTCACGCCGGAGGGAATACCGCGACGCGTGCCCGGCGGTGTTTTCAAGGTGGCGAAAGCGCATCAACTGGCCAACTACGCCGACGCTTGCAACGATTGCGGGAACTGCGACGTGTTTTGCCCCGAAGATGGCGGCCCCTACATCGAGAAGCCCCGTTTTTTCGGCAGCCTCGAAACTTACCGGAAATACGCGGGCCGCAACGGCTTCTACATCGACGTTGAAGGTGACCAGACTACCATTTATGGCGCAATTGCCAGCGCGTCTTATCAGTTGAGTCTGAACCCACTCATCGACCGCGCCTGGTTCTCCGACGGGAACGCCGAGGTCGAAATCCAACTGAGTCATGACGTGCTGGTGGGCTGGAAGTTGAAGCCGGAAATTGCTGCCGCCCCCTACAAGCTCGACATGCTGCCGTATTTGCGGCTCAAGTTGCTGGTGGAATCCATCCGCGACCCCCGGCGCGTGAATTTTGCCAACGTCGGGGGATTATCGGGTGATCTGGAGATCGGGTGATCGGGTGAACAAGAGAAAAACCGATCGCCGGACCATCGGATCAGTCGATCACCCGGTGCCTTTGTTCACCCGATCATCGGATCACCCGATCAACCGATTAAAAGGAGCAAACCCGTGATCACCAAGCAAGCGCATTTTAAAGGCAAGGATTACATCACGACGCAGGAGTGGGCAGACGCAGAGGTTGAAACCCTGATGGAAGTTTCCGGCGATCTCAAGCGGAAGTTCAAGAACCGCATTCCCCACCGCCACCTGCCGGACAAGACGATTTTCCTGATGTTTTTCGACAAATCCACGCGCACACGCAATTCCTTCGAGGCGGGCATCACGCAGCTTGGCGGCCACGCGCATTTCCTGACCGCCGACGTGATGCAGGTGTCGCATGGTGAGACCCCCCAGGACACGGGCATTATCCTTTCGAGTTACGGGCACGCCATCGCCATCCGGCACGATCTGATTCCGGGTGAAGGAAACAAGTACATCCGCGAGGTGGCGCGCTGGGCGAACGCGCCGGTCATCAACATGCAATGCGATGTGGACCATCCCTGCCAAACCCTGGCGGACCTGATGACAATTCGCGAAAAGCTCGGGAAGAACCTGCGCGGACGCAAGCTGGCGGTCACCTGGGCGTACGCACCGAGTTACGCCAAGCCCCTTTCCGTGCCGCAGGGACTGATCATGCTGATGCCGCGATTTGGCTTGGACGTGGTGCTGGCGAACCCTCCCGAATACCGGCTGATGCCTGAAACGCTGGAGGCGGCTCGCGAGAACGCGCGGGCGGCAGGCGTGAGGTTCGAAGTGGTGGACAGCATGGAAGAGGCCTTCCGCGGTGCCGACATTGTCATCCCCAAGAGTTGGGGCTGCCTTGACACCATGGGCACCAAGCCGGAGGAATCCCTGCGCATTGCCAAGCAGTATCGCCACTGGATTTGTGACGCGGCCAAGATGGAATTAACGCGGCCCGATTCTCTCTATATGCATCCCCTTCCCGCCGACCGCGGCAACGAGGTGACCGACGAAATCATTGACGGCCCGCACTCCATTGTTTTTACCGAGGCGGAAAATCGCCTGCACACCGCGAAGGCGATCATGGCTTTGACCATGGCCGATGAGCCGGTCACCTACGAGGTTGAAGAGTGAGCGGAGCGGAAGGCAGTAGGCCGAAAGCAGAAGGCAGCAGGCAAGTAAGCGTAGCGCAAACCTGCTTTCTAGGTCCGCAGGTTCTGGATTCAAATCCGGGTGGTGACCTGCCGTGGCACGCGACCGATTTACCGGGGCCATGCGAAAAGCCAGGACCTTTTCCGCCGTGGCCACGAGCTGGTTGACGCTTGTTCCGTCCTCGCGGCTCAGTTACTCGACGGTTTCCTTGAGCGGGCGGGGCAGCCGCAGCGCATAGGTTTTAATTGTGCTCATGCCTTTATCCTCTCAATCGCCTCGCCACTCACGATGGGCGAAGTGGCAGCAGGAAATGCCTTGAACGGCTTCCAGCCTCTCATAGTACAATTCCCTACATCTTTTCCTAGGTGACGACAGCCACGTCATGATCATTTGCAACGCTCGCGTGCTCACATTCGATTCCGCCAACCGCGTGCTCGATTCCGGCGCGGTGGAGATTTTGCCGGATGGCTCGATCGGGCAGGTTAACGACACTTCGGCGGGTCGTAGGGGTAGGGCTTGCCGTACCCCCTTGGTTCGTGCGCGCGAAAAAGAAAAGGGTACGGCAAGCCCTACCCCTACGACCCAGCCAGCGGCACGACCCCTGAATCCCCTCCTTAGCAAGGAGGGGAGCCAGGAAATCGTCGACGCGCAGGGCAAGCTTCTCATGCCCGCCCTGATTAACTGTCACACGCATCTTTACAGCACTTTGGCGCGGGGGATATCGCTCCCCGGGCGCGCGCCGCGGAATTTTCCGGAGATTTTGAAAAAGCTCTGGTGGCGGCTGGACCGCGCCTTGAATCTAGACGATGTTTACTACAGCGCGCTGGTAGGCCTGATTGACTCCGCCAAGTGTGGAGTGGGCACGCTGGTGGATCATCACTCGAGCCCCAACGCTTGCGCGGGAAGTCTTGACCGAATCGACCAGGCGTTTCAGGAAGTCGGCCTGCGCGGGGCTTTGTGCTACGAGACTTCTGACCGCAATGGAAGCGCGAGCGCGGCAGAGGGCATTCGAGAGAACATCCGTTTTCTTGAGCGCCAGTCAAGTGGCCCGGGCGACGGCCTCGTGGCCGGCTGCTTTGGCCTGCACGCTTCTTTCACGCTCAGCGACCGCACGCTGCGGCGCGCGGTGGAGGCGAATGAGTCGTTGCGCGCGGGCTTTCATGTCCATGTGGCGGAGGACCGCTGCGACCTCAATGACGCCCGCCGGCGGTACCACAAATCACCGGTCATGCGCCTGCGCGACCTCGGCATTCTCGACGATCGGTCGCTCGCGGCGCATTGCGTGCACGTGAGCGCCCGGGATATTGCGGCTCTGGCCCGGCGCCACATCAACGTGGTGCACAACCCCCAGTCGAACTGCAACAACGCCGTGGGCATCGCCCCTCTGCTGGAGATGTTTCGCCAAGGCGCGCTGGTGGGATTGGGCTCAGATGGGTACACGCCCCGCATGTGGGAAGAGTTCAAGGCCGCATTCCACTTGCAAAAGGTGCGCGCGGGGGACCCGCGCGTGGGTTACACGGAGGCTTACGCCGCCGCGCTGCTCAATAACCGCACCATCGCCAGGAAGATTTGGGGATGGGAGATCGGCCGCATCGAAACCGGCGCGCGGGCGGACCTCCTGCTGGTGGATTACTTCCCTCCCACGCCTCTCGACGGCAATAATCTGTTCGGCCACATGCTGTTCGGCATTGCCAACGCGCCGGTGGATTCCCTCCTCGTCAACGGACGGTTCGTGCTGCGCAACAAGGAATGTGTTACCGTGGACGAGCGCGAAGTCGCAGAAAAGGCCTCGGCCCGCGCTCGCGCTTTGTGGAACAGATTCTAGAAATGTTGGATTTTAGATTTTGGATTTTGGATTGATGAACCCACCGTGTTTGGCCGCAGCCGTTGACTCTCCGTGTCCTCTGGGCTTTTCAGGCTTTAACGCAGAGCGCACAGAGCCTCTCCGTGGCCTCTGTGTTCAATCTTTTCGCGCCACAAAGGACGCAAAGCCACTGCACTCGCTGAGCGCGAGGGCATTTAATCCAAAATTCAAAATCCAAAATCTAAAATTTCCAAATGGTGCAATGATCCTATGACCCAATCACTAAATTCGACCTTCATTCCAGGTCCCACTTACTCGGAAATGCTCGACCCCCGGATGCTGCCGGCCGCGCTTAGGGATAAGGCCGTGGCGGCGCACGGCAATGAACTTGATCCTGCTAATCTCTTCAACATCACCTGGCGCGGGCCGGACAATGGCATTCGCCACGTGCTCCTGGCCAAAGAACTGACGGGCGTGAAGGCGAACATTGTGGTACTGGTCGGGCACTTTTTCCCCTCTGGCAGCCACAAGGTGGGGGCCGCCTACTCCACGCTTATGGAAGGCGAATTGGCCGGGGAGATTGAGCCCGGCAAAAGCACCACAATCGGCCCCTCCACCGGAAATTTCGGCATTGGCGTGGCGTATGTTTCCCGCCTCAAAGGTTACCCCGCCATTGTGATCATGCCAAAAGGGATGAGCGCGGAGCGCTACGAGCGCATTCGCCATTACGGCGGGCAGCTTGACCTCACGCCCGGCTCAGAGAGTGACGTCATCCTGGTGCTGAAGCGCACGCAGGAATATCGCCGGGACTCCCGCAACAAAGTGTTGGCGCAATTTGAGCTGCTTCCCAATTACCGGTTTCACCGCTATGTTACAGGACGCAGCGCCCTGGAGACGGCAAGGTCTTACGGAAATGGCCGCGTCGCTTTATTCGCGTCGGCGCCCGGTTCGGCCGGAACGCTGGCGGCGGGCGACGAAATCAAGTCGGCTTTCCCGGAATGCCTGGTGGCGGCGCTCGAACCTCGGGAGTGCTCCACGCTCTTCAACCATGGGTCGGGGGGCCATCGCATCGAAGGCATCGGCGACAACATGGTGACGCTGATCCACAACCTCCTGACCACGGACTATGTGGCCTTGGTCCACGATGAAGATTGCGTGCTGGGGCTGGAGTTGCTCGAGTGCCGGGAACGCGCCCTCGAACCGCTCCTCGGTTTGCCGGGGGGGTCGCTCCAACGCTTGCACGGATTGTTCGGCATCTCGGGCATCTGCAACATCCTCGGCGCGATTCGCATGGCGCGATTCCTCAACCTCGGCCCGGATGACAATGTGGTGACGATTGCCACGGACGGGTTTGACCGCTATCCCTCCGTGCTCGCGGAACTCGAACGGCGCCAGGGGCCGCTCGGCGAAACCGAGCTTGGCGTGCGCTTCGAAGCCATTTTCCGCGGCGGCGAGGCGGGCGATATCCTGGATGTGCGCCCGCCGGAACAGAAGGAGCGGCTCTTCGGCTACAAGCAAGAGGTTTGGACACCCTTCGGTTATTCCCTGCCCTATTTGGAAAGCATGAAATCACAATCTTTCTGGGATGAGGAGTTTGACAAGATTCGCAAAATTGATGAGAAGTTGGTCAAAGTGCGAGCTATACGTCCGCGCATAATTAAAGGGACATAGGCCGCCCCTGTATGGCATACTTCTCGCGGGAGGAGTAGCCATGATTCCTCGCCTGCTGCGGTTGCACCCCTTGACCTATCGCCGGTTGATCCG
>Ga0326727_10006539_pt1 | contig 31865 bp, 22 predicted proteins | sample MB2enrmetagenome_FD_207643 | JGI IMG/M metagenome (GOLD analysis project Ga0326727, IMG submission 207643) | Lab enriched peat soil microbial communities from McLean, Ithaca, NY, United States - MB29MY | ecosystem: Environmental > Terrestrial > Soil > Wetlands > Peat | place: USA: New York...
CCCAAGGAGGCGGTTGGGCGTAGAATAGACGCCGGCCAGGATGCCAAAACGGAAATGTTGGTCTATCACCTCGTTGGCGTCACGGAGCAAATCCATTCGCACTAACGATTGGCTGAGGAGTAATGGTCTTGGACAAAAACACGCGCCGGCAATTCCTCAAGAACTCGGCGGTCCTGGCGGCGGGCGCAGCCACGTTTGCCTGGAATGATACTCTCTGGCCGGCCATCAAGCCGCATTTGACCTTCCCCACCGAGCCCCGCGAGCGCATCGCGGTGGCCTCCTGGCCCTTCCGCATGTTCATGGAAGCGCCTGCCAACAAGTGGGCCCGCGATCCAAAGTTGCCTGGCATGGACCTGACCGAGTTTCCCGCCATGGTCGTAAAGCGCTTTGGCATTCACAACTTTGAACCCCTAGACCAGCACTTCGCTTCGACTGACTCGGTCTACCTCAAAAAGTTTCGCACGGCGGTGGAAAATGCCGGTTGTCACGTGGTGGATATCCCGTGTGACGTGAACGCCAGCTATTACGACACGGACCCCGCCAAGCGCAAGGTGGCGGTGGAGAACGGCAAGAAATGGGTAAACATCGCTGTCGAGATCGGCTCGCCCAGCATCCGCACCCATATTGAAGGCCCTCCCAAACTGACTCCCGACGTCGATCGCACAGCCGAGAGCCTGACGCAACTGGCCGAATATGGCGCTACTAAGAACATCATCGTGGCGCTTGAGAATGACGACAACCGCACGGAGGATCCCTTTTTCATTGTGAAGGTCCTCGAGAAGGTGAACAACCCCTATCTGCACGCTTTGCCGGATTTCTGTAATTCCATGATGACCCACGACCAGGACTTCAACAATCGCGCCATGGAAGCCATGTTCAAGCACGCTTACAATATTGCGCACATGAAGGATGAAGAAGGCGACGATAACGGGAAGTTTCACACCGTCGATGTGGCCAAGTGTTTTGAGATCGCGAAGGCGCAAGGTTACCCCGGGTACTTCTCCATGGAATGGGAGGGCAACGGTGAGCCGTACGCCGGCACCCAGAGGCTCATCGACGAGACCCTGAAGTATCTCCGCTAACTCCCCGCAACTCTTCGCCACCGGGACCCCAAACGCTCGCCATCCCCTTTCCTTCACTACCCCCCATGCCAAGATTCCGAAACCGCTGCATGATGACACTCGCTATTGCTATCGTTGCGTCGCGCGGAATAAACTCAATGCGCATGTCTTTCATCCTGTGTCAGAGGTCCGCGAGGCCGGACATGCGAATCAAGTCCATCTGTCTCCTCTTTCTCCTCGTCCTGCCGCTGCACGTTGCGCACGCGCAAGGCACCGTGCCTACTTTCCAGCACGCCGTCGGCCAGGGCTCCTACACTCTCGTCGGCCGCGATCCGGCACGGGGAGGCACCACCACCATCCCCATCGTGCTCGTCCCTATCACGCTCTCCTTTGAGGCGAAGAAGACAGCCGGCAAGCCCTTCATCATGGACGCAGCCCCGGACGTACCGCGCGTCCTCCGCTCGCCCGTCTTCTCCAAATTCGCCTTCCCCTCAGGCGGCACGACGCAGTATGCCGACGCCATGCTGCGCACCACCTTCCCCAAGGCTGACGGGTGGCACACGCTGCTCGGCAAACCAGAGGTGAAGGCTGTACAGATCACCGTCCCCGTTGGCTATGGCTACATCCTCACCGCGAAGAAGACCGGCGGCTCCTTCGCCGTCGTCGACATCGAGTTTCTGCAAAAGCAACTCTTCAAGCAACTTCCCAAACAGGAAGGCAAGCTCGTCATCGCCATGACGCATAACACCACTTACTATGCCGACGGCGACGCAACGGAGTGCTGCTCGTGGGGAACGCACGGCGTCGACTCCGCCACCGGAAACTCCTTCCTGCTCGGCTCGTATCTCCATGCCGCACCCACCGTCGTCGAAGACGGTGACGTGCAGCCGCTCACTCAGCAACTCGGGGAGTTCATCAACGATCCCCTGCACGATCCGCTGCTCCGCGGCCGCAACGTCAGAGCTCCGGGAAACACCTTTCCCACCAGCTGGATGCGTCCCGCCTCGATGCGTCCGGGAGACCAGGGCGGCTGCGGTGGCACGGGCGTCGCCACCATCTACTTCCTTCTCGAACCCACAAATACGAACCCCAAGAACAATATCCCCGTATCGAAGGCCTTTATCGCCCCTGTGGACGGAACTGCCTATCACCTGCAGAACGTAGCCCTGCTGCCCTGGTATACCGGCCCCTTTGAAGAGCTCGGGAGCACTTACAGCTTCCCAGACGCGCAGGTGCTCACTGACCCTTCCAAGCCATGCCCGGCACGCGGTGGACGTCCTGGCGCAGGCGGTGGAGCGTCCGCACCTCCTCAGCCCACGGTTGCGGCGGTCCCGATGAGCGGCTCGCCCAACGGCCATCAGCTCATCGGCTACTGGGCCGGCTATGGCGCCGCGGGTTCCAACCTCCCGCTCCGCCAGGTCTCGCCGCAGTGGGACGTCATCATCGTCGCCTTCTCCACACCGGATAACACTGCGCCGGAAGGGGCCATGCAGTTCCGCACACCCGCCGGCCTCGATACCGAACAATTCAAGGCCGACATCGCCTACCTGAAGAGCCAAGGCAAGAAAGTCATGATTTCCCTCGGCGGCGGCGGCCAATACTTCACGCTCGCCGATCCGAAGCGCATTCCGAACTTCGTTTCCTCGGTCACCCGCATCGTCACCGAGTACGGCTTCGACGGTATCGACATCGACTTCGAAAGCCCGTCTCTCTCCCTCGACCCCGGAGACACGGACTTCCAGAATCCCGCCACGCCATCCATCGTGAATCTCATCTCGGCCCTTCGCCAGTTGCGCGGTCACTTCGGCCCCCGCTTCATGATCAGCCTCGTGCCCGAAGGTACGCAGATACCTGCTGGCTACCCCAGCTATGGCGGCCAGTTCGGCTCCTATCTGGCCATCACCTACGCCCTCCGCGACATCCTCTCCTTCATGGATGTGCAGGACTACAACACGCCGCCGCTTGAAGGTCTCGATGGCGAGATCTATCAGCCCGGCTCCGTGGACTATCACGCCGCCATGACAGAACTCCTGCTGCACGGCTTCGAGGTTGGAGGCGATCCCAAGCAGTTCTTCCCGCCGATGCCGGCCGATAAGGTTGCTGTCGGCTTCCTCACCGGAGACACAACGCCCACCATCGTCAGTCAGGCGATGGACTACCTCATCACCGGCAGGGCTCCCGCCGGAACCAGGTACAAGCTGCGCGAGCCCACCGGCTACACCGGCATGATCGGCGCCATGTTCTGGACTATCGACGCCGACCGCCGTGGCAACTACAGCTTTTCCAACGTCGTCGGCCCCCAGCTCCACAGCTATCTGGCAACTAAGGAGTCATTGCAACAATAACGGAGAACCGTCGGCACGCATCTTTGTATAGCGGTTGCTCGTTGAGCTGAGCGAGGCAATGAATTATTTTGTACATTACTTTAACGAGTTGGCAAACCGCCTAGCCAGTTCCGAGCAGACTACCGACACTTCCACAGCCTTGATCCGCCCCAGCCACATGATGGCTCTCCCGAGGCGCGCTCGCTCCGCCGAGGCGATGAAAAAGGTGGGCAAGGATGGCTTTATCACGGTCGAGGAGACCACGTCCGACTAGGATCGTGAAAAGCTGCAGGAGCGGTTGGCGAAGTTGGTCGGTGGCGTCGCTCAAATTAAAGTGGGCGCCGCGACCGAGACCGCGATGAAGGAAAAGAAAGCTCGCGTCGAGGACGCTATGCACGCCACGAAGGCGGCTGTCGAGGAAGGCATCGTGCCGGGCGGTGGCGTGGCGCTGGTGCGCTGCATCCCCGCCCTCCACAAGCTGAAGGCCGAGGGCGACGAGCAGATCGGCATCAACATCGTTACGCGTGCGCTCAAAGAGCCTCTCCGCATGATCGCTGTTAACGCTGGTCATGAAGGCGTGGTGGCGGTGGAGAAAGTGAAATGGAACAACAACCAGAACTACGGCTTCAACGCGGAGACCGAGAGCTTCGGCGACCTCGTCGCGGAGGGCGTCATCGACCCTACCAAGGTCACGCGTGCCGCACTCCAGAACGCTGCGTCCATTGCTTCGCTGCTCCTCACCACCGAGGCCATGGTCAGCGAGTACCCGGACGAGGAGGATAAGACTTCGGCAGGATCTCCGGGGGGCATGGGCGGAGGGATGTACTAAGAGGTGGCCGACGCTAGTCCGTGGTCGGCAAAAAGGGGTTTCCAACACGCCTCTGCTTCCCGGCGCTGTTCTGGCCCTCGTCCGTGGCGTAGCGGATTCTACGGATGGGATTTGTGAACTGTCCAGCGACCCTCCCGGTCACTCAGGACCGCCGCCGCGGGAGGGGCGCCGCTCGGGGATGTCGTTGATACATTTCTGCCCGGCAAACGAGTCGCGCAGAAGCCGTAATCGTGTGTCTTTAGCTTGCAGCGGTGGCAGCGACTTGCGCATCTGGCAAACTCAGAGGCCTGAACGATAAAAGATGTGATCAGGGGACTGACGCAAGGTAGAAGAGCGGCTGCCGTGAGTAGAAAGATCCCGTGGGGAGAAAAGAGCCTGCGCCAAAGCCCGGGGATCAGTTATGCGGCCCCGACTCGGAGGGCACGGCTATACTGGTGCTCGCGGCTTCATTGTCTCCAGAACTTATGTTTTCGGCCGAAGGTTCGTTTTGCGTGCGCCTAGTAAGTTTTTTCTGTGCGCGCCGTTCGGCCTTCTCGCGCTGCTTTTCCAATCGCTTCATTTCCTTCTGGCGCTTCAAGAACGTGGTGGCCATTGGGTCTCCTTCGAATCCGGATGCAAGCTGGCAAAACCCCAAACGCCTTGTTTGGGACTACCAGCGAGGTTCACGCGGCTGGCGGGGGGCTTCGCGGTAATCTTCGTTTGAGAATCCGCCCCGTCCGCCCCCCCCACCCCTGCTGTTACGCGGTGCGGACCGCTCTGTCTTGGGGCGTGCTTCGTTTACCTTAAGAGCGCGGCCCCCGACCTCTTTCCCATTAAGGCCCGCAATCGCCTTGGCCGCTTCTTCATCATTGGGCATTTCCACGAATGCGAAACCGCGGGCTCGGCCCGTCTCCCGATCCATCGCTACGTGGACCCGCGTAACCTGCCCGAACCCTTGGAACAGCGCGGTTAAATCGCTTTCCGTGGTTTGAAAGCTCAAATTGCCTACAAAGAGGTTTTTCATTTGTTTCCTTTGCCTACCTTATATTACCGGAGAGGGGCGATTTCTTGCATCGGCGCGCCCCCCGGTTTGTCTTACAAAGAGTTTTGGACAAAGACCCGGAAACGGCCCGACCGCGACGGGTGGCGGAGTTTTCGCAACACTCCCGCTTCGATCTGGCGGATACGCTCGCGAGTAACCGTGAAGGTCCGGCCGATTTCCTCGAGAGTGCACTCCCCGTCATCGTCCAGGCCAAACCGCATGCGGATAATTGCTTCCTCGCGCGCCGTGAGCGTTCTCAGCATGGATGCCACCTGTTCCTTCAGGTTGAGGCTGATGACCGCGTCCGACGGCGATACCGAAGCTTTATCCTCGATTAAGTCACCCAGGGCCGACTCTCCGTCCTTCCCAACGGGCGTCCCCAAAGACACGGGCTGCTGCGCAACCTTTTTAGTGCTGCGCACCTTTTCGACCCCTACCTCCAAGCGCTGGGCGATCTCTTCGGAGGTGGGCTCGCGGCCTAGCTCCTGGACGAGCTGCCGGCTGGTGTGAATCTGCTTGTTGATCGCCCCGAACATATGCACAGGCACTCGAATCGTACGCGCCTTATCGGCGATCGCGCGCGAGACCGCCTGACGAATCCACCATGTGGCATAGGTGGAGAATTTGTACCCTCGACGCCAGTCGAATTTGTCAGCGCCCCTCATCAGGCCAATATTCCCTTCCTGGATCAAGTCGAGAAACTCCAGGCCCCGGTTCGCGTACTTCTTGGCGATGGACACCACGAGGCGAAGGTTTGCCGCCGTCAGCTCCTTCTTCGCTCGTTCGGCTTCGGCTTCCCCACGCCGGATGAGAACGAGCGAGCGTTTCAGGGTGGGGAGCCCGGCCTCGCTCGCTTTTAGCCGCGAGCGGCGCGAATGCAGATTCTTGCGTAATGCGGCGCCGTTCCCGTGAGCGGCGCCGGCGCGCCGCTCAAGCCGGGCGGACTCGCGCCCCAACGAATCCATCCGCTCCACCGTGCGCTGCAACTTGTCAATCAGGCGCTTCTTTTCGAGCGGGTGAAACCTAATCGAGCGAGCCAGTCGCGACATCTCAACCCGCGTCCGCGACAACCGGCGACGGGCTCGCCGGTGAGCATGTGGACTCGATCTCGGAAGGTTATTTAGCCAAGCCGCCTGCTTGAGCCCCAGCGCATAGAGCTTCTTGATCTTATCGATGATCCGCAGCGTGAGGCGGGTCCTCTTCGCGATTTTCTTTACCGTCAACTCTTCTTCATCGAACTGGACGACCTCTCGAATCGAACGCCTACCGTTGCGTATCTCCTTGCCCATTCCGATGAGCTCTTTGAGCACTGTCGGTGAGCGAGAAAGGGCCTTGAGCACCAGCCCGTGGCCGCGCTCCATGCGTTTGGCGATAGCCACCTCGCCTTCTCGCTTTAACAGCGGTACGCTGCCCATCTCGCGGAGATATCGCCATACCGGATCGTTGGTCTTGTCCACAAGGTATGCGGTCTCGTCGGTCTCGGCCTCTTCACCGCGGGCAGGATCTTCCTGTACTTCGAATTCCACGCGTTCAGTATCCCCCCGCACCCCGCGTGCAGCCTGCGCCACAGAATCGTCTTCGTGGAGGTTGTGGCGTTCGAATGCGGAGAACAGGCTGTCGGTCTCCGCCGATGTGTGCGTCTCGCAGGGCAGGATGTCGTTCACCTCGTTATCAAAGACATAACCGCGTTTCTTCCCCAAGTTGATGAGCTTGCGGGCCCGGTCATGCGGTTTTTGGAGCGCAAGCGACAAAGGCTTCTCCCCTCAACGGACGGCTGGAATCAGCCGTCCGTTCCTTCAGACCTTACCATTACCGAGAAGAGGCCGTGGATGCCCCTATCGAAGAATTAAAACGACAATTCGTGGGACTCAACCATAGTTGACGATGGGCAACGGTGCTCTTTAGGGTCTGAACGCTGACGGTGGCAACCCTCGCCGGTCGCACGACACATCGGGTTTAAGAAATATACATATTCATTATACACTAACTGCTCGCGCCTCGGTCATTTATTCTCAAATGTGCCCCCAAGCCGAGGGGCGAAGCTGGAAGAAAGGCTTATCTAACCCCTTTCCTCGTGGCGGGCAGGCGAGTACAATTGATTTTTGATTGAGCGGAGCACCGCCGCGCACCAAATTCAGCGGTTAGGCTCTTGCCCTGGAATTCATGCAAAAAGCCTTGCGCATCGTTTTAGGGGTCGCCGTCGTGGCCCTGGTTTTACATACGGCTGACCTGGCCACGCGCGATTGCCGGCTGGCTCCCTACGTGTATGACGATTGCATGTGGATTGGGCTTCGCACGCACCTGGGCTTGCCCGCAAGCCGCTTCTTGCGCATGGTGGTTCTGGAGTGTGTGGGGATTGTTCTCGCCCTGGTTCTCTACCTCACCTTCCGGTACGTATTCCCTTTTCGAAGAGTGACGCCGGCCGCGCCCGACTCCTCCCTTCCGCTCATCCCCGAGCCTCCAAAGAATTAGGACTTCTCTTGATGCAAGTTTCCCTTACCCCCGCGGTGCAGTTTTGCTGACTTTCCCGAGAACGCACCGTCGGACTTTCAGGAGTAAAATAGGAAATGGAACATTCATGAGTCAGGTTGGCTCAGTGGGAGAAATGGAAGACGGTGGCGGCGCTCGCGGTCCGCTTGCCATCGCCACCACAATTGAAGTCGTGCTGATTTTCACCGGAATTCTCGCTTACATCTGGCGTTGGCAACATTCCAGCCCTCGCGCTTGGATGGCGCTCTGGGCCTTGATTCTGGTGAGTCATGTGCTGCATCGCGATACCATGCGCGGGCTCGGCCTGGGACTGACCGGCCTTCGAGCCAGCGCGCAGTGGGTGTTGCCGTTGGCCCTCCTCCTGTACCTGCCCATGCTTCTCTATGGATTTGCACACCACCGCTTAGCGCTTCTGTACCCGACCTGGCAATCCCTGGTTTCTCTGCTCGGCTATGGCAGTTGGTGTGCATTTCAGCAATACCTGACCCAGTCTTACTTCCATAATCGCTTGATGCTGGTCATTCGCAACCGCCATATGAGTTCCGTTCTCATCGGAATCATGTTCAGCGCCACCCACATTCCCAACCTTATCCTGATGATTGCCACCTTGGTTGCTGGAATTGTCTTCGCGGAAGTGTTCGCCCGCCATCGCAACATTTGGCCATTGGCGCTGGCGCAGGCGGTCGGCGGGCTCCTCCTCGCCGCCGTCGCCCCGGACGCGCTCATTCATCACCTGCGCGTGGGGCCGGGCTATTACTTTTACGGGATTCGGTAGAGCAGAAGGCAGAAGGCAGTAGGCCGTAGGCAGTAAACAGTGGTGCCTCCGAAGTAGCATTCTGATGTCTTCTTGTAGGATGTTTTTGGCCACGGGGCCGGGACAAACAACGGGCGGGAGCTGTGATTCGGAGGGCAAAACAGGCTGCGGAGGGACTCGCAGGCGCTGTCATTCTGAGCCTGCATTTTGGGCGAAGAACCTCCGTAGTTTACCCTGTTCACCGACCCCAGCGAACTGCCGCGGTCCCTCGCTTCGCTCAGGAAGACAGTAGAGCTACGTTTCTCCGCAACTTATAAAGTCCCGCTCTTCCAACCGTTCGACAAGAGCAACACTGCTTGGTAAGAAATCCCGCCCCCAGGTTTCTGCCTACTGCCTAGTGCTTACTGCTTACTGCTTACTGCTTACTGCTTACTGCTTACTGCTTACTGCTTACTGCTTACTGCTTACTGCTTACTGCTTACTGCTTACTGCTTACTGCTTACTGCTTACTGCTTACTGCTTACTGCCTTCCCCCCTCGGCCGCCGCCGCAGGCGCGGCAAGTACGGAAGGTCGGCGATCTGGCCGTCGAACTTTTCCGCCCAGCGGCCGGGAATAGCTGTGCCGCACTTGGGGCAAGCGCCTTTCGATGTGAGGCGATAATCCAAGATGTGATAGCCCAATCTTTCAATCAGTAATTCGTGGCACTGGGGGCAGTAAGTGTTTTCAAGGTCGCCCACTTGCCCCGGCAGATTACCCGCATAAATAAAACGCAGTCCGGCCGCCTTGCCGATGGCCGCCGCCCGTGCGAGGTCGCGTGGCTGGGTGTTGGCGGGGTCGGTCATCTTGTAATCCTTGTGGAATGCCGAGACGTGCCAGGGAATGTCGGGAGAGACGCTCGCTACAAATTCCGTAAGTCGCTTCAGTTCATCGTCGGAATCGTTAAAGCCCGGAATCAGCAGGGTGACGATCTCAACCCACAATCCCATCTCATGCAGGCTGCGAATGGTTTGGAGAATGGGTTCGATGCGTCCGCCGAGCTGGCGGTAGTCGCGGTCGTCGAAGCTCTTCAGGTCGACTTTGAAAAGATCCACCCACGGCCGCAAGTACGCCAGTACTTGTGGAGTACCGTTCCCGTTGGAGACGTAGGCGGTGACGAGCCCCGCGGATTTGGCTTCCTTAAAAATGGCAACGGCCCATTCGCTGGTGATCAGAGGCTCGTTGTAAGTGCTAACCAGAACTTTCGCGCCTTGCTGGACGGCGTCGCGAACAAGCTCTTGCGGCGTTACATGCATCAGCCGGGAGACAGCGCGCGGGTCGCGAATGACTTGGGAGGTGTCCCAGTTTTGGCAATAGGCGCAATGCAGGTCACAACCGAGCATGCCAAAACTGTAAGCCAGCGCGCCTGGATAGGCGTGATGGAAGGGCTTCTTTTCAATCGGGTCGCATTGTACTCCCGCGGCGTAACCCCAGGGTACCTGTAGCTTGCCCCCTTCGTTGAAGCGGACTTTGCAAATGCCCAATTGCCCTTCAGGTATTCGGCAGCAATGGCCGCAAGCGAAACAGCGCACAAAACCCCGATCGAGCTTTTCGTAAAGCTCGCCTTCGCGAACATTGGCGTTAAGAATATTCTGGAGCGTGGCCATGAATCACCGCCTTCTGAAAGACACGAAGATCGAAATTCGAAACTCGAAATCCGCCGAGATGCGACGTGCAAATCTCCAGCCTCGCGATTCTCCCTTACGATTATACCCCCGGGCGACCACGCCTGTTTGGAACACGCGGCAAGACAGTGGTGCGCGACACGAAAGTGGAAGCCGAGGTCCCTCAGACGTAGCGCAGGCGTCCCGCCCGCTGCGGCGCGGGCATCCTGCCCGTGCGTTGCTGTAATCTGACCCCAGGTTCGTTTCCTGTCACTCCAGGCTTAGGGTATTGTTGTATGGCGCGAGCGGGACGCTCCCGCCACAGTGGGCGAGACGCCCGAGCTACACCCGCTCGTTGCGGTTTTCGATTTTCGAATTTCGGCTTCAGGGTTGTTTCTGCCAGTGCTGGCCGCCGTCTTCGCTGACCCATTGCGAGCCGGAAGCAGTGGTGACGGTGAGATGCCGCGGGTCGGGCAACTGAATGCCGGTGATGGTCTCCGTGACAGAGTTTCCCCCGAAGTTAAGGGCGACACGTGTCCAAGTGGCACCCCGATCGACGGAATGAAAGAGGACGGCGCCCGCGCCGCCCGCCCAAACATCGTTGCCGAAGGCGGCAATCGCCCGGAACTTGATGCCGTGGGCGACGGGGATCTGCTCGAAAGTTTTCCCTCCGTCCGTGGAGCGTTGCACTTGGCCATCGGGTGCAACATTCCAGAGAGCAGCGGGCGGACCAGCTTCAGAGTCGCTACCCGCGCGGAATGCTCGCACCGCGCCCATGGGTGCTTCGGCCCTCATGCGGAGGGTTGCCTGAGCGGGCACTTGAGGAGCAGCTTTCGCCGCGGTGGCGCCACTCCCTGCGGCGACCTCGACGCTCTGGGTTGTTGCGCGCAAAGTTGCCGGACCAGCCTGTGACTCAGCACTTGCTTTCGCCACTGCATCGGATGCGGCCAGGGTAATGGCGGCAGGCGCAGGAGAGGGGGGAGGCGCGGGGAGAACCCTTGCGGTGAGCGCGTTTCCTTCCTTGCTTTCTTCCCGCTCAGCCTTCACGGCGGGAACATTCTCAGTTCTAAATGTGGCGGGTGGCCGTGACGAAGCCATAGTTGTCACTTGCTGCTTGGCCTGGACGCGTGCGGCGCGATCATGCCGGGTCAGATCCTGATGGGGTCCCAATGCTTTTTCGATCGTCGCCATTTCGCCGGCGGGTGCTTGCGCCTCCTTATGCGCCTTTGCTTGGGCAGTTTCAGGGGGCGGCGGGGCCAAGGGCGACACGGTGACAGCTCGAGGAGCGCTCGTGATATTCCCCGCAGGAGCCGGTGGTTGCGTTACTTTCGAAATCTCCTGCTGCCCTTTCCACATGCCAGGGTGCAAGACTGCGACGACAGCCAGAGCTCCCAACACCGCTGCCATCGCGCCCCAGCGGAAAACGAGCCACGGGCTCCAACGCCGTCTTGCCGCCACGCGAGGGGCCTCGGCCCCCAAAGCTTCCCCAGGCAGGGTGAAGGCTGCAACCTCGCGGCATTCCGCACACTGGCTGAGGTGGTTCAGCACTTGCGTGCGTTCCCTTTCAGTAAGAGTCTTCTCCACAAAGGCCGCGAGCAGGTTAGCGTCGGGATGGCCGGCGCCCTGGAAAGCATCCGGCCCCAAAGCAGGTCCGGAAGATTCCGGGTTTGCCTTCAGCCGTGCGAGCGCGATTTTTGGCAATCCAGCCATAAAGTGATTGGGCAGATTAGCAGGTAGGTAGATGGGCAGTGGTAACATCCCTTGCCGCTGCTCACCAGCCTACTGCCCGCCACCGACCTTTCCACTGCCTACTGCCCACCTGCCCATCTGCCTGCCCTATTATGGAACGGTTTGCTGGCCCTTTTCTTGCATTAATCGGCGGCGAACATCCAAGGAGAGTTCGGTGACCTCGACCTCCATGGCTTGCTCCGCCTCTTTCCGGCTCATCCCGCGTTTCATCAGGCCGGAGAGGATCGCCTTGCGCGTCCAAGCCGTGATCTTCTCCAGCTTACGGCTGATAGTGGATTCGTGCACCCCCAGCAGGCGCGCGATTTCCGCTAGCCGTCGGCCATCGAGGTAATAATTGGCTAAAATGAATTTGTCTTCCGCTGCCAGGGACCCGAGCGCTTGATCCGTCGCCTCGCGTAAACGCGTGTCGATGGCCTGGGCGGGGTCGGCCACCTCAGCCTCAAACTGCACTCCCGCCTCGGCTTGTTCTTCCAGGCTTACCAACCTTTGCTGGCGGCGAAAGCGATTCACATATTCCTGCGCCAGGACGGCCCGCAGCCAGCCCTCCAGTGAGCCGCGACCCGTAAATGAATTCAGCTTGGAGATTCGCCGGCCATCCGTAGTACGTGTACCATAGAGATCAGCATAGAGAGAATCCGCCAGCTCGCGGGCATTCGCATCCCCCTGCACGAGGGAGTGCGCCGCGTTGAAAAGCTTCTCGCGATAACGGGTCAAGAAAATCTCCCAGGCTGCCTCGCAGCCTAGGGCGCAGGCGCGAGCCAATGCCAGTTCCTCCACTCGAAGGTGGGTGAGGAAATCCGAAACTTCCGAGGGGCTGGCCGTGGCAGGGAGATATTTGGTGGCCACTTCTTGCAGCACGCCGGCGAAAATCTGCGGGGGCAAGCCGAACTTCTCCGCTCCGGCTTCGCGGTGGAACTGCGCCGACAGCGATTCCGGAATGTTGATCTTCGTTGGGCGGGTCGCGGTTTCGTGGCTGCCGCTCATGACATTCGACCTTTATGCCTCGCCGGTTACTTCGGCCCCCGTGCTCTCTAGCCAGGTTTTCACACCACAAGTCTCGGAGGGGCGGGACTTAACAGGTGGCGGAAAAATCATCCAATGCTGTCATCTTGAGCGCAGCGAAGGACCCCCGTAGTTTGCTCTGTTCACCAACCCCCACGAACTGCCGGGGTCCTTCGCTGCGCTCAGGATGACAGCGAAGGGCTCAGGATGAGGGCATGGAAGCGTTCTCCGCAACGTCTGAAGCCCTGCCCTCCCGCCCCTATGGGCGTCCAAGCGTGGTTAGAAATGCGGGCTACTCGCGTCCATTGGTGCATCCAGGTCCTTCTCCGCCTACCCCCAGCCGGGCGCCTCAGACTTGGATGCAAGAATTATACCCTGAGTCGTTCTTCCCACAGACCGGGACTTGCACCCTCGGTTAACCAGCTAGCGCGGCCGAACTGCAACCCGAAGGAGGTTCTCCGTGATTTTCAAGCTTCAACCTGGCGCGGCCAAGCCGTAATCCAAAAAGGATTTCACCACAGAGGCCACAGAGGTCACGGAGAGCAGACGGAGAAAAAACCGTGGGTCAACAAACAAGGAAACGGGATTTCTACCCGCGCAAGCAGAAATGCTTTTCTCTGTGGTCTCTATGCGCTATGTGGTGAATCTTTTCTTCGCGGCGCTCGAAGAGGCTGGCTCTTAGAACTCCAGGGAGGAGACGATGATGACGAGAAAACCTTTTTTGACTTTTGGTCTGATGATAGTTTTGGCGACTCTGATGGTCCTGCCGATGGGGCCGGGCACTGGTGAGGCGGGCCAAGTTGGATCCTCTTACAAAGTGCTTGCACCCATCAGCCGCGGCAACTTGACCATCTTTCCGGTCGTTACGGACCGCACACATGACACGCGAGATTTCCTGACGCTTGATGAAGGCGTGCGCTCAGGCGAAGTGGTGGTAAGCGAGGCCGGCAGCGTACGGCCGCTCATTCGCGGACGCGAGCGATACATACCCAGCGATGGCGCGGAGGTGAACCGCCTGGTTCTGGTGAACAACTCCGACCGCCCCCTCATTCTGCTGGCAGGCGAGATTGTGACTGGAGGCAAGCAGGACCGCGTGGTAGGCAAGGATCGCATTGTTCCGCCCAAGAGCGACCCCATCGACCTTGCGGTTTTTTGTGTCGAGCCCGGGCGGTGGGTGGCGGCCAAACCTGACTTTGGTTCTTTTCATTCCCAGATGGCGCAGCCCAGTGTGCGACGCAGCGCCATGGCCGATCAAGATCAGCAGAAGGTATGGTCGGAAGTCCATTCGACGCAGCAATCCTTGGCGGTAGAAGCCAGCCCCGCCGCCGCTGGTGCCATCGGAGGGACTTCCTCCTACGCCGGCGTTATGGCCAATGACGAAGTCAAGCGCCGTGTGGATGCCGTCGCCGTACCCATTGAACAATCCTATCTGGGGCTGATGCGCGAATTGCGCGAGCGGAATGCGGTGGGCGTGGTCGTGGCGGTGAATGGCCGCATGATTTGGGCCGATCTTTTTGCCAGCACGGCACTGCTGGAAAAATACTGGCCCAAACTTATCCGCTCCTACGCTGCCGAAGCCCTCACCTACCGCTACGCGGTCCCCCAGGGAGAGGGGCCGGGGGTGAGAGGCGAGCGTCCTGAAACGAAAGATGCCCAGGCCTTTTTGCAGGATTTCGGAGCGCGGCATGAGATGGAAGAAACCGAACCCGGCGTTTTTCGTCGCACCGAACTCACGGGGAGCGACTTCACCGCCTTCGCCCTGACATCGCTTTTGCCGGGTACAGGCTTTGAAGTTCATATTGCCAAGATGGTGGACTGAGGGGGTGGGGAATTTCATGGCACCGTATGGTGTTGACTTGACCTCGTCGATTAAGTGGTAGGGGCGGTTCGCGAATCGCCCCTACGCATTTCCACACGTTGCCTTGACCTTCAGGCGCCGGTGGCGCACCTTCTCCGCATTCGACTTTCTCCCGGCACTTTTCACTAATCACTGCTATTCTATTAGTTTGAACACATCGATTCGCAACATTGCCATCATCGCGCATGTGGACCACGGCAAAACTACGCTGGTGGACGCCATGCTTCGGCAGAGCGGCATTTTCCGTATAGGTGAACCCGTGGTGGAGCGCGTTATGGACTCCAATGAACTGGAGCGCGAGCGCGGCATCACCATCCTGGCCAAAAACACTGCCATCACCTATCACGGCACGCGCATCAATATTGTGGACACGCCCGGCCACAGCGACTTCGGCGGTGAGGTGGAGCGCGCCCTGAAACTCGTGGACGGCGTGCTGCTGCTGGTCGATGCGAGTGAGGGCCCCCTACCGCAGACTCGCTACGTGTTGCGCAAAGCGCTGGAGGCCAAGCTGCCTCCCATCGTCGTGATTAACAAAATCGACCGCAGTGACGCGCGCCCGCAGGAGGTGTTGAACGAAGTCTACGATCTGTTCATCGATCTCGACGCCACCGAGGACCAACTCGAATTTCCCATCCTTTACTGCATCTCCAAGGACGGGATCGCGCGCGAGACGCTGGATGGCGCTTCGGAAAACCTTCAGCCGCTTTTTGAAACCATTCTGCGCGCCATTCCCGCTCCCGCGGGAGACCCGAGCGCCAAACTTCAGCTTCTCGTTGCCAACTTGGATTACAGCGAGTACCACGGGCGGCTGGCGCTGGGCCGCATTTTTTCCGGCACATTGCGGCGCGGCGACGAGGTGGCCATCGCCAAACTCGACGGGAGCTTCCAGAAGACCCGCATTACCAAACTTTACGGCTTCGAGGGGCTGGACCGCACGGACCTGGAATCCGCCGAGGCCGGAGATATCGTGGCCATCGCCGGGGTCGAGGGCATCACCATCGGCGAGACCGTGACCAGCGCTGAATCCCCCGTGCCGCTGCCACACATCCCCATTGATGAACCCACCATTTCCATGGTTTTTACGGTAAATACCTCCCCATTTTCGGGGCGCGATGGCACGTACGTGACCTCGCGGCATTTGCGCGAGCGGCTCGACAAGGAACTGCTCACCAACGTGTCCATCCGCGTGGAGGAGATGGACAGCCCCGACTCCTTCAAGGTGCTGGGAAGAGGCGAACTCCAGTTGGCTATCTTGATCGAGATGATGCGGCGCGAGGGTTACGAACTCGCGGTGGGGAAGCCCGAAATCATCACCCATATCGTGGACGGCAAGCTCCAGGAACCTTCCGAACAACTCATTATCGACGTTCCCCAGGAATTTGTGGGCGTGTTGATGCAGGAAATCGGAATGCGCAAGGGCATCAATCACAAGATTGTGAGCCACGGCGCGGGGCATGCCCAGAGCGGTCGGGTACGCCTGGAATTCTCCATTCCTTCCCGCGGACTCATCGGGCTGCGCGGGGAAATCCTGAAAGCGACGCGTGGCACGGCGGTGATGAATACCTTGTTTGACGGTTACGTTGACTGGCAGGGCGATTTGCCGGCGCGCCTCACCGGCTCGCTGATCGCCGATCGTGCCGGCCGCACCACCGCCTACGCGCTATGGAACCTCCAGGAGCGCGGCGAGCTGTTCGTACAGCCGGGACTGGAGGTTTATGCAGGTATGGTCGTCGGTCAGAACTCACGCTGGGACGACATGGACGTGAACGTGGTCAAAGAAAAGAAGCAGACCAACATGCGCGCCTCGGTGGCCGACGAAGCCATTCGCTTGATCCCCTTTCGCCCCCTTACCCTGGAAGAATCCATCGAGTTCATCGCCGAAGACGAACTCGTCGAGGTCACACCCCAATCCATCCGCCTGCGCAAGAAAATCCTCGAATACAATAAGCGGCCCAAGAAGCACAAGCACCCTATGCAGTAGTGGGAGGGATGTAGCGTAATCAGGCCCTTCTTGACTCTTCCATCCCGGAAAAAAGTCAAGAAGCCGTACCTCGGCGTTTTTTGGGCCGGGTCAAAGATCTCCAAAGCGGCGGTGGGGTTGGAACCGTCCCTTGCATCGGCCCGGAAAACACCTTGAGCCTCAGTGATCCGCCCGGGGCTGAGGCTTGTTCGGAAGGGACTGTCCTCATTCCGCCTGCGGGCATCTGCGCAGAACTCGCCCAAATCGGCACGATCAGCGCGAAACATTTCATCACGGGTCTATTCCTCCTTTCGGCTCTGAAACTTGGAGCCGGTAGCGCAGCTTTGGCCGCAACCAAAAGGTCGTGACGCTCCATGGCGGAATCCGTTGTGAGGTTTTAGGCAAACGTCGAGAGGAGGACCGTCATGGAGCGTTTTATTTCAGCATACGAGCCCCGTGCTGGGAAGCATATCACGATTTGACCGGGTCTCGTTTCGCGCGTGTTGCGTTCGACCAGCTACCTGCAAGGGCTGGACTACTTCACGGGGAACCAGCGGGTGGGGTTCAAGGACTTCCTGGGGTTCGTGGAGGAGTTTTCGGCGGGGATCAAGGCGCGGGCCGAGCAGATCGCGCAGCGCGCGGGGCGACCGTTCATCTTTGTGGCCTCGGGGCAAGCCAGCGAAGGAAGCGCTGGTGAAGAGGCTCCTGGTCCAGGGACCGAGCCACGAAGGACTGGTGTGCGTGTCGTCGTGTGTAGAACCCTGCCGGACCTTCAAGGTGCGGCTGACCGTCGGTTCATCCATGGGTGGCGAGGGGCCAGCTTGCCGGAATAGGTGAATCCCGTGCGGAATCGGCTGGGGATCCGGAATTCGCGATTCGGGAATCGGCGTTCGAGGCAGCAGCGCAGAGTTAGGCGCACCTTCCTTACTCTGGAAAGCGCCGGGATAAACCGGCAGGAAGTAGAGAGTGAAAAACTCTCACGAGGAAGGAGGAGCGATCCACTCGGCCCCTAGTTTTGCGCTGTGTACCGCGAGGTACGCAGCGAAGCGCAAACAGGGGAATAGGCGGGCTGGGTATTGAGCTTCGAAAAGGCCAAATCAGGACGCCAACGTTCTCAGAGGGGCGCCCCTTGGGCAGGGCAAGCCCAGCCCCTAGAAGACCAGCCATGGTTTGAGCCTGCGCGAAGCGCCTTGCAGTGCAGCAGCAGCAGCTACCGCCTTTCTCGCTCGAGCTTTGGCGCGATCGCGGTAGGAAGCGAGGCGGTAGCTGCTGCTACCGCACTCCAAGGCAGGCTTTGCCTGCAGGAAAGGCGCCCACACCGAACTCTGACCCACAATACACCTTTGGTTGCGGCCCCGCCGCCCTGCACTACCTGCTTGCTTGTTCCCGAAGGCGGACCGTCGACGCCTATTCCTTACCGGTTTTCTTGCGGAGTCGACTGATAATAAGCTGTCTGTCACCCAAATAGCTAATCGCGAGAACCGCCATCACGCAAAAACCGAAGAAGGTCTCGCGCGGGCTAGCCACCATCAGGGCTATTGGACTTGAGAAGACCGCCGGGTACATCAGTAGCGCTATCCCCACGGCGAAAAGGAAAAGAATAGCAAGAGCCAGGAGCCATAGATGCCGCTCGCGACTTTCGAGCGCTAGCGGGTCAACCCGATCAAATATTTGCATAAGGTCCTCTCTTCGCCATTCGGCGATGCGTCTTTCATTTTGGCCGTCCCACAAGCCGGTTGCGACAATCCGGAGCCAGGGGTGGACCGGGGATTGCTTAATTAACACTATTCCAAGGAGGCGTCTAGAGTACTAAGGTACTATCTGTACAGGAATGATTTTATTAGCAAGGTTCGCGCCCCGATGCATCGAGGCGGCTTTTCGCCCGCGCCAGCACTCGCCGGCCCAGTTCAACATTGCCTCCGGAAGTCATCGCGCATAGCTTGGTCGAATACCTAGGTTGCGGCGTCGGTTCCTTATGACCGCGGCATGTCGTGACCGTGGTTGACTAAGAGCAGTGACAAGTGGCGAGTGACAAGTGACAAGGGCGAGCGAGGCTAAGAGCAGTGACGAGTGACGAGTGACGAGCGTGCGGTTCGTTCACCCGATTACCCGATCAGCCGATTCCTTTCACCCGGCTCCGAATCCCAAATGCCCAATCCTGAATTCCGGATCCTGAGCCCCGAATTCCGAATCCCGAACCCCTAAGAGTGTGATGCTACTTCACAATCCTGCGCCTTTTCTTCCTTTGGAGATGGCGTGCAATGGTGGGCCGGCTGACGTCGAGGGCCTCGGCTATCCGCGTTTGGGTCCAACCGGATCTGAAGAGTTTCTTGATTCGCGCAATCTTTTTTTCGGTCAATTGGAGGGATGGCCGTCCGCCCCGTAGAATAAATTTCCGCCGTTCCTCAAGGGAATACTTTGCGGCCAAGGTTGCGAAGCCGAGGCGCCCAATCGCGCTCAACTCTTCCGGGGGGCACTTCGCCCCCCTTGCCAGCCCGCCCAGTTTGGCCATCTCCCGGACCGTCATGTCGCCTTTTTCTGGTTTTTTCATACGCTGCAACCTACCCGAAAGAGCTTGGTCTGTCAAACCTCAATGCCTTGCCCGTCCGGCCCACTCTACCGGATTGCATTTGCCATCGTGCAGAGCGGCAGAGCGAGATCCTTCGCTTCGCTCGGGATGACAGGGAAGCGCTCAGCGTAGCAGCCATGGGCTCAGGATGACAGCAGGGGCAGAGTTCAGATGCCGGCATTGGGTGCGGATTCAGGACCCCGAATCGAGGCCGAATTCCATACTCCGGATTCCGTATTCAGGCGCCAGCATCGCGCCCGGCGCGGGAATTCGCCTGCGGGCGAATTCTGCCGGTGGCCGGTCAAATGAAGAGGGGCACTTCCTCGCCGGTAGTATCGCGTTCGATGTCTTCGCTCCTCGGCGCCTTTTGGAGCGCCAGAATCCCCATCACCAGAGCGCCCAGCAGCACAACTCCGGGGTGCCGCTCCGCCCAGTTGAACCAACCGGTGTGCCGTTCAGACTCGATTGCCGCTTTGCCGTCGGTTTGTTCTCGCATCGACTACTCGAGCCGTCCTATATCCTTTATCGACTGTTTCCCGTGGAGGCATGAGGGGGAAGGATGGGTCTCCAAGTCCGCGTGGGCGCTAGGCACTCGGTTGTTCCCGGATGCGGATTTCGACTTATCAAGGAAGAGGCTAACGTTTTGAGATTCCAAATTGGAATGTCAAATTGTTTCACTTGTTTGTCGAGTGCTTTCTGGACGGTAGGGTGAGCTTCAGTGTAGTCCTTCCTGAAATGAAGGAGTGCGGCTTGCTGAAGAGCAGTCAAGGGCGGCAAGATGGGCAGCAAAATAACTCTGTCATCTTTCCGGTGAGATGCGGATGATGGCTTTCACCACGCCGTCGGTCCGCGCGCTAACGAGTTCGAAGGCGCGGGCAGTTTCTTCCAAGCGAAAATGGTGCGTGACCAGCGGCCGGACGTCGACGCGCCCGCTGGCAATGAGTTCGACGGCACGCTCCACGCATTCGTTTTGGCGGCGCACGTTGAGGATGCGCAACTCGTTCCGGCGCAGCAGATTGATGTTGAAGCTCACGCGATCGACTTCAGGAATACCGATCACCAGCAGCGCGCCGCCGGGCTTCAGAAGGTTGAGGCCCTGGTCGAGCGCATCCTGCTCACCCGCGCATTCAAACACTGCGTCCAAGCCCAGGGGTTCGAGGCGTTGGATGGCCGCCACCACGTCTTCGCGGCGGGGATTGCCGGTCCAAGTGGCCCCGCACGCGCGTGCCACCGCCAGGCGCTCGTCCACCAAGTCGGTAACGTAGACGGGGGCCTGCGTCAGGGCGCGAACCGCTAGCAGCGTGCATAAACCGATGGGGCCCGATCCGACAACCCCCACGCGAGCGCCGGGCGTGAGTTGGGCCATTTGCGCGGCGTACACTCCGATGGAAAGCGGTTCCACCACGGCGGCCTGATCATCGTTGAGCGAGTCGGGAACCGGGCTGCAACATGCGGCGGGCATCACCAGGTACTCCACCAACGCGCCAGGCAACTGTCCGGGATTGCCTAGAAATTTCTGGTGGCGGCAGGTGTGCTTGCGTCCGGCGCGGCACTGGTCGCATTCGCCGCAAGACACCAGCGGGTCAACGGCTACACGCTGGCCTGAATGGAGGCTCTTCGCCTCGGTGCCCACTTCCAGGACGGTCGCGGCAAGCTCATGGCCGAGGATTAGTGGAAACGGCGCCACTTGCGGTCCGATCCTCCCCTGCCTGTAGTAGTGGATATCCGATCCGCACACGCCCAGCGTGTCAACCTGCAGCAAGACGTCGTGTGGCCCCGCCCGGCGAGGCGTCGGCGCCTCACGCAGTTCCATTTGCCTCAAACTCGTAAGATAAACCGCTTTCATGGTTGTCTCTGCTCGCTGCCCCCTCTATCGGGATCAATCCGATAGTAGCACAGCGCGGCGGAGCCGCAAATGCGAGTCAAAAACGCAAAACGCCAAGCGCAAAACTCAAAGGCAAGTGTGCAGCAGGGCCGAGGCGAAAAAGAAAATCAAAAGGCAAAGGGCAAAAGTGGAGAGCCCTACGTTAAAAACGCAGCAGCCGGGCTAAGCCCGGCTGCTGTGGTGAAGTGATCCGATACTTAAGACGAAAAACCTCATCGTGCGGGATTTATGGCGCTGTCTCCGTCACGGACAAGTTCGTCGTCGCATAGCGGTTGACGGTGGTGTTGGAAGCCAACTCACCCTGGATGGTAACGACGTAGCCTCCGGTGACCGTCCCGGAGATGGTCAGCGTCGGCGCGCGGCAAGCGACCAGCGCTAAGTCGAGTACCAGGATCAGAGTGATTGCCGCCACCCGTATTCCCAGCCAGCCCGCCGCAAACCCTCCGTGGCGGGCCCGCCGTCTGTTGCCGAACGCCAGGGAAGCCAGCGCCGCCAGGCTGAGGAGCCCGAAAATTAAGGGTGGAAACTTCCCGTCGGGGGAGCGAGGCGGAGCATGCGATCCCGGAGGAGTATACTTGGCCGTGGTGATTGACAGTTGGGACTGGGCCGGAGTGGAGCCATTGGTAATTACGGGATTGGTGGAAAAGGTGCATGTTTTGTTGGCCAGGGTCGGATTGAACGACCAGCAACTGAGTTGGACTTGCTGGTTGTAGGATCCAGTGTTAGGAAGACCAAAGCCAAACAGGGGATTGACGAAGATGGTATAGACGGCGGTCTGGCCCGCCTGAATGACGTCACTCGAGGGGGTAATCGTCAGGGTATAGTCATAGAACTCGAGACTCAACTGGAGAGTAAACGTTTGCGAACCGCTGGTCCCCGTCACCGAAAAGGCATAAGGATTGGCCATCGAGCTGGTGAGGTTGCTGACGGTCATCGTGGAGGTGCTATCGCTGCCCCCGCTGGCAAAAATGGGGTTGGGGCTGAATGCGCAGGTGGTACCCGCGGAGCAGGCCAGGCTGATGGCGCCGCCAAAAGCGTTGGCCCCGGTGGGCCCGTTCGCCTCGATGACGAAGGTTGTCTGGGTGCTGCCGATTATCGTGGGGTTGACAGCAGTGGGCGAGGAGAGCGTGAAGGCAGCGGCGCCTATTCCCGTGAGCGCCACCGTCTGCGGACTGCCGGCGGCGTTGTCACTGATGCTCAAATTGGCCGATCGGGTGCCGCTGGCCGTGGGGGTGAAATACACGTACACGCTGCAACTCTGTCCAACGCTGAGGGTGTTCACGACCGAGGTGCAGGAAGGGGTCTGGGAACCAGTCTGGGAAGTGGTCACGGAGAAGTCGAGGCTCGTGCCCAGCGAGAATCCCGTAATGTTTAATGTTTCCGTGCCGGTATTGGTAATGGTGACGGTTTGGGGCGCACTTATGGTTCCTACACTCTGACTGGTGAAGGAAAGGCTGGTGGGTTGAACCGTGACATTTGTAGCGGCCGTCACCCCGGCCCCCGTCAGGGTAATGGTTTGCTCGGTGCCAGGGACGGCTCCGGCATTGTCGGTGATAGTGAGTGTTGTGCTGACGCTACCCAGGCCGTTGGGCGTAAAGGCCACGCCAAACTGGCAGGTAGCGCCGTTGGGGGCGAGAGTGCCCAAGCAGCCGCCCTCGGCCGGTTCGGTTACCGTAAACACCGTGGTGGAGTTGTCCACCTCCGTGACCTGAATATTGGTGATCGTCAGGGGCGCGGTACTGGGGTTGACGATGGTAACCTGCTGCAAGGGGCTGGTGACGCTTATCGTTTCGTTGCCGAAGTTCAAGTTGCCCGGCAAGATGGAGATCGTGGCATTATTGACGGAATCGATTTTGGCCACGAACGCGTTGCCGGCCGTCCCGGTCAAGGTGGACTTATAGGGGGGCGTATAAGAGACTGAATTGTACGGGGAAGTGGCCGGGAAGTTCGTGGAAATGGTGCTGCCGGTGATGTACGGGTCGGGGGTACTATCCAACGCGATGGCTTGGCCGGAGTCGTAGCCATTGCCACCCAGATAGGTGGAGTAGGTCAAGGCGCTTCCCGCGGCATTGAACTGGGTGATGAAGGCATCGGGGCAGGGGTTCGTCCCGCACAAGCTGTTGTTACTGAGTCCCAGGATGGCTTGCACCGGATTCTGCGTGGGGAAGTCACTGGAACCCGTGAAGCCCGTAACGAAGGCAATTCCGGCGGAGGTTACGGCGATGGCGGTTCCTTGATCGATCCCGCTGCCTCCGAGATACGTCGAGTAGCCCAGGGAGGCCCCGCCGGCGTTCAATTTGGTGACGAAGGCATTGGAAGCGCCCTTCAGCGAGGGCTGGAAGGAGCCGGAGGTGGTGGGGAAATTCGTCGAAACCGTGTAGCCCGTGATGTAGATGTTATTGGCGCCGTCCAAGGCGAGCCCATAGGCTTCATCATTGCCCGTGCCGCCCAAGAAGGTCGAGAAAGTTAGGGCTGAGCCCGCAGCGTTGAGCTCGGCGACAAAGGCATCCGCTGCCCCCCCGATCGTTGGTTGTATGGGCGAGACCGTGGGAAAGTTCCCCGAGAACGTGTAGCCCGCAATATACATATTCCCGGAACTGTCCACCTGGATGGCCTGGGCACTGTCGGCTTCCGAACCTCCCAGGTAAGTGGAGTAGATCAGCGCCTCACCGGTGAAATTCATCTTGGTGACAAAGGCATTCTGAGACCCGTTGATATTGGGTTGCAGGGCATTAGCCGTGACGGGGAAGTTTGTTGACTGGGTTGAACCCGTAACGTAGGCATTGCCGGAGGAATCGACGGCGATTCCCTGACCCTGGTCGAGGCCGCTGCCGCCCAAGTACGTGGAGTAAACCAAAGTGCTGCCGGTCGTCCCGAGTTGGGTGATGAAGGCGTCGGTATTGCCGCCGTAAGTCTGCTGGAAGGGAAGCGCCGTGCCAATGCCCGTCGGCGCCTTGGTGGGAAAGTCCACAGAGTCGGTGTAACCGGTGATCAAGACGTTGCCGTTGTACAAAGCGATGGCTGTGGCGGTGTCGAATTCGCTGCCGCCAACGTAGGTGGAATAGATGAGCTTGGTTCCGGCGGAATTGATTTCCGTCACGAAGCAGTCGCCGTTCCCTCTGTAGCCGGACTGATACACTGTACCGGCAGTGGGGAAGTTAGAAGAGTTGGTGAGGCCCGCGATGTAAGCGTCCATGGTGGTGGGGTCCACCGCGATGGCGAAACCGGTGTCGCCTCCGCTGCCGCCCAAGTAGGTGGCGTAAACGAGAACAGGGTCAATGACCAGCGGACGGTTGTGGTCATAGGGGCCCAACTCGAAGCGAACGCGGTTTTGCGCGTCCAGGGCGTAATGACCCTCCACCTTCGTGTGATGGGCCAGGGGTGAGGAACTTCCCGTGGAGGACGCCACGCCGGGGTCGGTCTGGTAGACCACCGGTTTGTGCAACCGCACTTCGCCGCTCTGAAGCTGGACCACGAGGTCACCCTCGGAGTCGATCCGGAGCGGGGCATGTCCTTGCCTCTCGATCCCCAGCGCGATGGCTTGGGGGTTGGCGCCAGGCGCGACGAAAAAGTCATACTCAAGTTCTCCCCCCTGGGCGCCGTAATAGACCAGGTCGATGCCGGGATAAACGCTTTCGTACCTCACCTTTGCGTAGGTGGGAACATTCGTGCGCCATTTGCTGGGGTCGTTGCCAATAAAGTAATTGGACTTGCCGGGCAACTCGTCACTACCGGTCACGACGGCGTGGGCATTCGCGCCCAGCAACTGTAGCCGCAGGGCCTCCCCCGAAGCCGTTTGTTTCTGCCCCCTGGCAGCGGACGACGGGTTCCTGAGAGCCAGAACCGCCTCGCGGCCGCTCAGAAACAAAGTATATCCTTGCCCGCGCGAGAGGAAATTCACGCTCGGGTCGGTTTGCCCCCGATTCGCCTCGAAGCTCAGCGGCAGCGCCGCGTAAAGGTGAGCCCATTGGGAATTCGAGCGAGTTTTGGCCGAGGGGAATCCCGCGCCCCCATCCTTTTGCAAAATGGCCGCGCCGAGCAATAGTGCAATCAACAGCAGGCAATACGGGAGGCGCCGGCCTCTCTTAATCGCGCTTTGGTTTGCGCCCAGGGCGCAGGTGGCAGTGCTGCTCCTTCCACTCACGACGATCCTCCTCGGAAATAATCCAGATTCTGAGATTCTGTTTCATCAACTCGTCGTACGCCCTAATCCAGCGCGACGAGGCCCAGCTAGCGTTGCCGTTATGTACTCGGTAGAACCGATAAGGTCACCGTGGTTGTCCGCGTAACGCCACTGGTGTTTCCCAGGGTTCCGGTTAGCACGATATTCGAGGTGCCAGCGGGTGTCCCATTCACCGCGGGAGTGATATTGATCGGATTCACGTAGTTCTCGCATCCCGCTCCCAAAACAACTAAGATGATCGCGAACAACAGAACCGCTAACCTTAAGCGAGGCTGCAACCATGGCCCGGACCTGCCAAGGCCTGTGACGATGGCGCCTAAAAACGTCAGCAGGGCCAAAAGAAGAATCCACCGCCCCCCGCCGGGGGGAAGAGTTGGTGGCCGGGGCAGGGGCAAGAGCTTCGATTGGGCCGATTCGGACTCCGTCGTAATCGTCAGGGTGCTTGAGACTGTCGTTCCCGTCGTCCCTGATGGTGTTACGGCAGGGGGATTCCAATAACATACTGTTCCCACGGGGATACCGGGGTAAGCAGGGGGACAACTCAAGAGCACGGGTTCGTTGAAGCCATTCGTGGGGGTCACGGTGATGGTATAGGTGGCATTGTTCCCTGCCGTCACGGTGGTGCCGGAGGGAGTAGCCGTCAGCGAGTAGTCGGCAAAAAAGACCGTCAACGCCACGGTGGCGGTCTGCCCGGCGCCTGTACCGGTGACCGTGAGGTTCAAAGGATTCGCCGTGGTCGCCGTAAGGCCCGTCACGGTGAGCGTGCTCGACCCTCCGGCTGAAATTGAAGCCGGATTAAAGCTACACGATGCGCCACTGGTGCAAGACAGTGCGATGGATGCCAGGAAGGTACTGGGGCCCGAAGCGGAGATGGTAAATGTTGCGGTCTTGGAGCCAATAAGAGTAACACTCGAACGCGCGTTGGAGGAAAGCGCGAACTCCGCGATCCCCGTGCCCGAAAGTGTAAGTCCCGAGGTCACCTTCACCGCGTTCGAGGTGACGTTGATACTGCCGGTGACACTGCCCGTGGAGGTGGGAGTAAAGCTCACGGTGATGGTGCAAGCTTGTCCTACGTTCAATGAAGCGGGTACGGTGGGAAAGTTAGTGCCACAGTTATTGGTTTGGCCGAAACCGGCCGTGGCGAGGATGTTGGTGATGGTGACCGGTTGATTGCCATTATTAATCAGAAGAGCCGTTTGGTTGTTCGGGCTGGTGGTGCCGACAGTTTGCGCTGCAAACGTCAGTTTGCTCGGGGAGAAAAGCAATGACCCACCCGTAAGGACACCGTTTCCCGTGACCGTAATACCCTGCGTGGCTGTGGCTCCCAGCGGACCCGCGTTGTCGGTAATGGTGATTACATCGGTCTCCACCCCCACCGAGGTGGGCGTATAGATAATCTGGATGGTGCAGGTGCCTCCCCCCCCAGGTACAGAAGTTCCGCAGTTGTTGGTCTGTTGGAAATCCCCACTCGAGGAGATGCTGGAGATGCTCAACGCGGCGCTTCCCTCATTGGTCAGCGTGACGGTGACCTCATTGCTGGGGCTCTGGAACGGCTGATTCCCAAAGTCAATTTGCTGGGGACTCAGCTCCACGGAAGGAGCATCCTGGGGACTAACCTTGGTAACGAAGGCATTGCTGAAAGTGCTCGAGCCTCCGTAAAGCCACTGGTAGGCCCCGGAGGTGGCGGGGAAATTCGGCGAGTAGGTTTCGCCCACCACGTAGGCCGCCCCAAAGGAGTCGGCGGCAATGCCTTGGCCGGAATCCGTGTTGCTTCCCCCCAGGAACGAAGAGTAGGTAGGAATTCCCGAGGGCTCGAATTTCGCAACGAAGGCATCTGCGCACAACGTATTGATTGGCACATTAATGAGATTTGTCGACGTGCAGGTCCCGGCGCCGCCTATGCCCAGGACATTCTGGAAAGCATCCAGCCGGGGAAAATCGCTCGACTGCGTAAAGCCCGTGATGTAGATATTCCCCGCAGGATCCACCGCCATCGCGGTTGCCTGGTCAGTCTGACCGCCGCCGAAATACGTGGAAAAGACCAAGCTGGTACCACTGGGGGCAACCTTCGCTAGAAAGGCATTGTCGGTGCCCAGAAGCGTGGCCTGATAGGCGGAGGCAGTTACAGGGAAATTGGTTGACTGTGTGTCACCGGTCAGATAGATATTTCCGATAGAATCCACGACCATAGCAATAGATCTGTCGATGGATGATCCGCCCAGATAAGTGGAGAAAAGCAAGGCGCTGGAGCCTGGCGTAAACTTTGTAATGAAAATATCGGAGCCCCCAGCCAGCGAGCTTTGCAGCGCGTTCTGGGTGGGGAAATTAGACGAGTAGGTGTAGCCGCTGACGTACACATTCCCCTCTCCGTCTACAAAGATGCCGGTGCCATAGTCGGATAATGACCCGCCAAGGTAGGTGGAGTACACTAACGCCCCGGTGGTGGGATTGACCTCCGTTACGAAGGCGTCATAAAGACCATCATTGGCGAGCTGAAGAGGATTCAAGGTGGGGAAGTCCGTCGATTGCGTGGACCCGGTCACGTAGACATTCCCCGACGCATCGAGCGCTAAGGCTGTGCCAAAGTCGATTTCCGTACCCCCGATGTATGTGGAGTAAATCAAAGCGGAACCGTCCGGTTTCATCTCGGTTAAAAAAGCGTCCTGATTGCCGCCATAATGCGGTTGAAATGCCGTGGAGGTGGTGGGGAAGTTGTTCGATTGCGTGCTCCCAACGAGGAAGATATTCCCGGTGGAGGGGGCAAGATAAATTTGGGAAGGTGTATCGTCCCCGGAGCCCCCAAGATAGGTCGAAAACACGACCCCGGTGCCGGTGGGGTTGAATTCGGTGACAAAAACATCGCCGTCGCCCGCGTACGTCGTCTGATAAGCCGATGAGGTGATGGGGAAGTTGGTGGAGGCCGTGACGCCCGTCACGTAGGCGTCGCCCAAGGAGTCGATGGCAACGCTGTAGGCAGTATCGCCACCGCTGCCCCCCAAGTAAGTCGAGTAGGCCAGGACAGGGTCAATGATCAATTTCTGACGCCGATTGTACTGCCCCAGGGCGAAGCCGACTTTCTGGCCATGAACCCAATAGCGAATGGGGATTTCCCGCTGCTGCTGAGCGTCGAGTTGATATGCTCGTGGCTGCTGTAAGCGCACTTCACTTCCGCCCACGGTCAGAACCAAATCCCCCGTCGAGTTGACGCGGATTCCTTGCGCCCCTTCCAGCCGCCAGGAAATCACCTTGGGATTGGTTCCGGGGGTCAACTCGAAATCGTTTTCCAATTGCCCTTGCCGGCCGTAATAAATCAAATTCACGCCCGGATACACCTGCTGGTAGCGGACGCGGGAGAAAGTGGGGATATTCGTGCGCCACTGCGCGGGATTGTTCCCGACAAAATAATGGCTCCGGCCGGGAAGCTGGTCTTCCCCGGTGATGGCCGGAGCGGTGGCAGCGCCTTGCAGGACAAGGCGTAACCATTTGGTAGGATTCCCAGCGCCCTCGGCTCGCAGGCCGAGCACTGCGGCACCGGGGGTCAGGAACAGGGTGTAACCCTGTCCTCGAGCTAAGTATTTGACCTGCTGATTCACTTGCCCCTGGTTAGCCTCGAAACTTAGCGGCAGCACGTAGGAACGGACAGCGGGCGGAACAAAAGCCTTATCGGGGGAGGTGGGGTTGCCAGCCCACCCGGGGTTGGACTGCAGCAGGCAAATTCCCACCACTAAAGGAACGAGGAATGATCTGAACCGGCTCTCAGTTTTCAAAGGTCCTCTTGTCGTTAGTTCGGGGTCGCTCGGTTGGTTGGATAGCAGATTTGCGACGGGCGACCGCCGGAATCATTACTCTTAATTCTGTGCGTCCTCGGGCGTTGGGTTAGCTATTCGCCGACCGTCAGGTTCCGCAAAAGGCCCGTGAAGTTATAGCGCAACATAATGAAAGACGAACCATAATCGTAGTGGACGCTCATCGTATAGCCGAGCACGACGGTGACGTTCTTGTATTTGCTGATCGAAAGATACACGCCATAGCCATTGTCACGGGCAATTCTCGATGGCCCCGAGCCATACGTATTGACATACTCGCCGCCGGTCTCGAAAAATTCATCCCAAAAACGGTTGTGGTGGCCATCGCCGCCGAGGAGATTATCCGGCGCCACCAGCCGGCTATAGACCTTCTGCGGTCCCACCGGGGAGAGGCCGTAAAGGGATCCTTCCAACCTGTAGTTTTTCTTAATCGTAAATGCCGCGCCGGCTTCCCCATTTCCGATATTGCCCAGGGTTTCATAAGGGCGCGCCAGTTCATAAGGCCGGGCCATGACCTGCCGGTCTACGGTCCCCGTGCCCGCGCCGAAATTCAGAAAGGGCGTGAAAACGGCGTCATAGTTAAGAATCTGGTAGTTGCGATCAAGATGGTTGAACCAGTCCACCGTCATCCGGCCATTGGAATATGTCTTGACCATATTGACCCCCGCCGAACCCGTCAGCATGGTGGTGATGTTCGTTTTGTTGTGCGTGGTGTCGTAGCGGATGTCGATGTACGGCGCCCCAATGATTGTCGTATCCCGCCAGTCATGGGTGCTGACGATGGAGAAGGGGGTGCGAGTGCTATAAAGCGGCAAGCCGATATCGGCGGAGACATGCGAATTAAACCTATATCCGATATCGAAGTCGTAGGTGAGCACGTCGCCCATGTTAGAGTGGTTGCCCTCAGCCTGCACAAAGGCAATGGGCCCGGTAGAATCGGAACTGTCACTGGCGATTTTTTCCGGCGTGGCGGGTTTTTGGTCGGGAGTGGCTTGTGCCATCCCGAATTGTGCCATCAAAAAGGCAAAGAGCAGGAACGTGTAAATTAGCCTCACTTCACGTGTCCCCTTCCCAAGCAAGTTTCTTCCTGAGGCGAACTCCTCAGCCGGGGCTGGGTGGGAGCTTCGGCGTTGAGCGCTCTGTGCTCTGCGTCTTTCCCACTCCGAATTTCGGCCGGAGAGCTCGACTGACTCTCGGTTGCAACCTTAATAAGTACAGAATAAGTACAGATAAGTACAGAGCTTGATGAAATCGGATCGCACTTCTCGTCTCAGCGGTGGCTGATTCCGAGCGGCAGAAGACTTTCCTGCTTCCGGCCCTGGCGCCACAAAGCCGCGGTAACTCCACCTTCTTCTCCGCCGCTCACCGCACGCCATCGCCGGTGCATTCAGTAGTGGAACCCGCGTTGACACTGCTAGCCCGCTACCGGCAACTACGAGAAGCTTCCGGTTCGCTGAAGTCCCCGGAAACGTGCACTTTTATATCACCGCCCCCTGAGATGCGCATTTGCCGCATAGGGGTTTTCTGTGGTCGAAAATTTTTGTTAAAATCTCTTTTACGATTTCCGCCACGGCTTCTTCGACTTTAACCTGAACACGCAGCACGGACTCGCGATGATCGCAACTCGCGCAGAGTCGTACGCTAAAAACGATACATCAACAATTCGATCTGCACAATAGAAGTTTGTGAACCCGCGCGTGATCATTTGCCGCAGAAGAGTGGGTCCGTTAGGTCTTTTGCCGCGGCGGCCTACCCATCCCGGCGGTTCACCAGCGGGTGACGAAGCCCCTTTCTCTGGCATTTTCGGCGTTTTCTCGACGCGCCGCAGCACGCACGAACCGTCCTTCGCACGCCCTTTTTCCACGCACCATAACGGCCCACCGCCCCTGGAGCAAATTGACCTCGTACCTGCCACAGGGCCGCGAGGCTGCTCCTGTTGAATCCGCTGGCACCAGGAGACCCGGAATCGCCGCTGCGCTGGCCGGGGCCCACCAGCGTAACGCCCAACGCTTTCGCTTTTCCCGTGCACCGTCGATACAGGGAGAGTTCGTGTTTCCCCGGCTCACGCCGCGGGGGCGCGGGGCACTACTTGCAGTTGCCGGCTGTATTTCTGGGCGTCGACGACGGCGATGGCGGCCATGTTGACGATCTCTTCCACGGTCGCGCCCCGCTGGAGCACGTGGACGGGTTTCGAAAGTCCCACGAGAATCGGCCCCAGGGATTCCGCGCCGCCGATGCACATCATCATCTTGTACGCAATGTTGGCGGCCGCGAGGTCCGGGAAGACCAGCACGGTGGCGCCGCCCTTGAGCTGGGAGAACGGATACTCTTCCTTAATGATTTCCGGCACCAACGCCGTGTCCGCCATCATTTCTCCGTCCACTATCAGCTCGGGATTTCGTTCCAAGACTAATTCCGCCGCCCGCCGCATCTTTTGGGCCAGCGGGTGATTCGTGCTGCCGAAGTTGGAGAAGGAAAGCATGGCCACGCGTGGCTCGATATCGAATTCGCGGGCCACCTCGGCGGCCAGCAGGGCAATTTCCGCCAGGTCCCCGGCCGTAGGGTCGATGTTGACGTGCGTGTCGGCGAAAAAGTAGACGTCTTTCTTGGTGACGATGACGAAAACACCGGCGACACGGTGCACATCAGACCGGGTTTTGATGATTTGCAGGGCGGGCCGGATGGTGTCAGGATAATTCTGGCTGACGCCTGCTACAAAACCGTCCGCATCTC
>Ga0326727_10006540_pt1 | contig 31863 bp, 21 predicted proteins | sample MB2enrmetagenome_FD_207643 | JGI IMG/M metagenome (GOLD analysis project Ga0326727, IMG submission 207643) | Lab enriched peat soil microbial communities from McLean, Ithaca, NY, United States - MB29MY | ecosystem: Environmental > Terrestrial > Soil > Wetlands > Peat | place: USA: New York...
CTGACGGCGTCGGACACGCGGGCATGATGCGCATGGGACCGGGCCAGCTCGCGGGTCAAGGGCTTCCCGTGGAGTCCTTGGCGCGGCTGTTGTCGGAGCAACTGGGCCGCACCGTCATGGATCAGACCGGGCTCAAGGGCAATTATGATTTCACGCTTCAGTGGACGCCTGAACAAGGCGAGGCAATGATGCTCAAGGGACCGGAAGGCGGCAAGCCAGGAACTGACAACGCACCCCCGCCCGAGTCTTCCGGGCCTTCGATCTTCACGGCGATTCAGGAGCAGCTTGGGCTGAAGCTGGAATCAACAAAAGGCCCGGTGGAGATCCTGGTCATCGATCATGTCGAGAAGCCTTCGGAGAATTAGCAGAGCGTGTTGTACAAAAACCGGATTTCAGCAAAGGAGATTCCGATGAAGACGCGAAGTGGTTTCAGACCTATCTTCGCTGTCTGCCTGCTCCTCGCAGCCGGTGCGACCTTTGGGCAGACGGCCCCCACCAACCTCGCTTTCGAGGTGGCTACCGTGAAGCCCTCACCTCCCCTTGATATGGCGAAGTTGGCGGCGGAGATTAAAGCCGGAAAGATGCCGAGATTAGGCCCGCATGTCGATGCGTCGCAAGCGGTGTATACCTACATGTCGCTTAAAGAGCTGATTGCCTCCGCGTATGCGGTGAAGGAGTATCAGATCAGTGGCCCGGCATGGCTCGCGACTGAGCGATTCGACATTGTGGCTAAGATGCCCGACGGAGCATCCAAAGATGACGCTCCCAAAATGTTGCAGGCGCTGCTGGAGGAACGGTTCAAGCTGGCAGCTCATCGTGACACCCAGGAGCACCCGGTGCTTGCACTGGTAGTTGGCAAGGATGGGCCGAAGCTGAAGGAATCACCCGCCACCACCGAACCGATCGACGAGAACGCTCCGCTAAAACCCGGCGAGGTGAAGATAGACGGTCCAAACGGGCCCTTGCGCATGACTACCCATGCCGACGGCTCCACTACAATGAATATGGGGGCAAAGGGCACGATGACGGTGAGAGTTGACCCGCAGGCCGGGACGATGCACATGGAATCCAGCATGGTGACCATGGCAGGGTTTGCCGACATGTTGACAAAAATCATGCAGATGGGCGGGGGAGGCGGCCGCCAGGTCGTGGACATGACTGACCTCAAGGGCAACTATCAGGTGGCCTTGGATCTTTCACTCGCGGAGATTATGGCGGCGGCACGGGCGGCGGCGCGAGAGGCAGGCATAAACATGCCGATGCCCCCAGCGGGCAGTGGGGGTGCGGACGTCTCACCGGCCTCTCTGGCATCCGAACCCAGTGGAGGCTCCACTGTTTTCGCCTCAGTGCAAAAACTCGGCCTCAAGCTGGAAAAGCGCAAGGCTCCAGTGGAGCAGCTCGTCATCGACCACGTGGAGAAGACTCCCACGGAGAATTAGGGCCGGAATGCACCGCATCATCCAACTGGTGATCGCCCTTGCGACGCTTGCACTCTCCGGCGTGGCAGCGGCTTCGGAGTACCAGGGACAAGTCACTTTCGGCGGCCTGCCGGCTCCCGGTGCGACTGTGACGGCGACTCAAGGCAGCAAACAGTTTGTCACCAGCACCGACCCACAAGGCCTCTATTCGTTTCCTGACTTGGCGGATGGAAAATGGACGATTGAAGTCCAGATGACTGGCTTCGCGATCGTTAAGCAGGAGGTCGAGATCGGTCCGAATGGGCCTGCGGGAAAATGGGAATTGAAGCTCCTGCCGCTGAGCCAAATCAAGGCCGAAATTGGAGGGGCTCGCCATGGCGTGGCCCTACATCCGGTGCCGGGCGCCGGTACAGTGGCTCCGGAAGCCGAGAGCGAGCAAGCCAAACCAGCGGATTCCCGCCTTCGCGGGAATGACGAGAGGAACACGGAATCCCCCCCTTCGGCAAGCTCAGGGCAAGCTCTTCCCGGGAATGGAGACCGGAACAATGGGAACGCAGAGGCATCCCAAGAGGAACTCAACCAACGCGCTGCGGACGGCCTCCTGATCAACGGCAGCGTGCTCAACGGCGCCGCTTCACCCTTCGCGCAAGCTTTCGCCTTCGGCAATAATCGCAACGGCGCGAAAGGGCTGTATAACGGCGGAATCGGCCTTATCTTCGGCAATTCCGCATTGGATGCCCGGCCTTTTTCCTTGAGTGGCCAGAACACACCCAAGCCCGCTTATAACCGCATCACGGGTGTGGCGACGCTGGGCGGCCCGCTGAGAATTCCCCATATCCTCCAGAACGGTCCGAACTTTTTTGTCGCTTACCTCTGGACACGCTCTGCCGAAGCCACAACGCAATCGGCGCTGATGCCGGATACGGCGGAGCGCGGCGGAGATTTCTCCCAAGCTCTGAACGCGCTTGGGCAGCCGGTCCAAATCTTCAATCCGGCAACGGGACTTCCCTTCTCCGGCAACGTGATCTCGCCATCCCAGATCAGTCCCCAGGCGCGCGCTTTGTTGAGTTTCTACCCGTTGCCGACTTTTAGCGGCGATCCACGGTACAACTACCAGATTCCTATCCTCAGCAACACACATCAAGACGCGTTGCTTTCGCGCTTAAACCAGACAATCAATTCCAAGAATCAGCTTTATGGCGGTTTTGCCTTTCAGAGCACCCGGATGAGCAGCCCGAACCTGTTTGGCTTTCTCGATGGGTCGAGCGTGCTGGGAATCAACACCAGCATTAATTGGTCGCACCGTTTCGGGCCGGGGCTGTTCCTCAATATTGGGTACAGGTTCAGCCGGTTGGCGACACGGAGCACGCCGTACTGGGAGAATCGCGAAAACGTTTCCGGCGAAGCTGGCATCTTGGGGAACAACCAGGACCCGGCGAACTGGGGTCCGCCCAGCCTCACATTCTCGAGTGGTTTCGCGGGACTGTCCGACGCGCAAAGCTCTTTCGATCGCAATCAGACGGACGCCTGGTCTTATTCCATGTTATGGAGCCGCGACCGGCACAACCTCACTTTCGGAGGTGATTTCCGCAGGCAGCAATTCAATTACCTGTCCCAACAGGACCCGCGAGGCATGTTTGCGTTTACCGGCGCGGCCACTCAGGGAAGTGCGAACGGCATGGCCGTCGGCGGCGACGATTTTGCCGACTTTCTTCTGGGAATTCCGGACACCAGCTCGATCGCTTTCGGCAACGCCGACAAATACTTCCGCGAATCCGTTTACGACGCTTACGTCCAGGATGATTGGAGGATAAGTCCGGAATTCACCTTGAACGCGGGAGCTCGCTGGGAATACGGCGCGCCGATTGCGGAGCTGTATGGCCGCCTGGTGAATCTGGACATTGCTCCGGGTTTTGCGGCGGTAGCGCCGGTTGTGGCAAACGATCCGCTCGGGCCGCTGACGGGCCAAAGGTATCCGGACTCGCTCGTCCGGCCGGACAAAAGCGGTATTGAGCCGCGCCTGGGAATTGCGTGGCGTCCGATCTCCGGGTCGTCCCTCCTGGTTCGGGCCGGATATGGAATCTACTACGACACTTCGGTCTATCAGACGATCGCGCAGCAAATGGCGCAGCAAGCGCCGCTCTCCAACAGTTTGAGCGTGCAAAACAGTCCGGCTTGTCCCCTGACGTTGGCGAAGGGATTCAACGCCTGTTCCGCAATCACGCCTGAGACGTTTGCCATCGATCCGGATTTCCGCGTGGGCTACGCGCAGAACTGGGATTTATCCCTACAACGAGATCTTCCCGGCTCACTCCAATTGACCGCCACATATCTCGGCATTAAGGGGACGCGAGGAGTGCAGGAATACCTGCCGAATACTTACCCAGCCGGAGGAGTGAATCCCTGCCCTACCTGCCCCGCCGGATTTGCTTACTTCGCCTCGAATGGCAATTCTACCCGCCAAGCCGGCCAAGTTCAGTTGCGGCGAAGGTTGCATAACGGCCTTACCGGGACAGTCCAGTACATTTACTCGAAATCCCTTGATGATGATTCCGCATTGGGCGGACAGGGAGCTACTCTCCAGACACAGAGCACGACGATCCTGCCCTGGCTCACCCTCACCACTGCGGGGTCAAGCGGAACAAGTCAGGGCGCCCCCACGATCGCGCAGAATTGGCTCGATCTAAGCGCTGAACGCGGGCGTTCCACTTTCGATCAGCGCCACCTTCTGACCGTATTGACCCAGTACACCACCGGGATGGGGCTGGGCGGAAAAACCCTATTGAGCGGCTGGAAGGGAACGCTTTTCAAAGAGTGGACTTTCCTCACCGAGATCACAGTTGGCAGTGGACTGCCGCAAACACCCATCTATCTTGCAGCGGTTCCGGGCACGGGAGTGACGGGAAGCATTCGGCCGGACTACACCGGCGCGCCGCTTTACACAGCTCCCTCGGGCTTGTTTCTGAACCCGGCAGCCTATGCGGCGCCTCTGGCAGGCCAATGGGGAAGCGCAGGAAGAGATTCCATCACCGGCCCCGCTCAATTTGCACTGAACGCTTCGATGGGGCGCACCTTCCGCCTGCGCGACCGGCTCAATCTCGATTTGCGGATCGACTCCACGAACTTTCTCAACCATCCCACTTTTACCGGCTGGAATTCGACAATTAACAGCGCGCAATTCGGGCTGCCCGCAGCAGCCAATGCCATGCGCAGCGTGCAAACCACAATGCGCTTGAGGTTCTGAAAGGCAGTGATGAGTGGCGAGTGATGAGTGAGGAGTGAGGAGTGATGAGTGACGAGCGTCTGAGATGGGACCATTCACCCTGCTGCCCTCCGGGGCGGATTGTAGAGCGCGGCTTTGCCGCCTTACGGAAAGGCTTTGCCTTTCCGTAAGGCGGCGATATTACTCTTGTATCTCCTGGCCGAGGCTAGGCCTCGGCGGAGCTTCCGCCATGGACCCGGGGAAGATTGTCTGGCGCAGGCCCCAACAGCCTGGAGGGCGCGGGAAGGCGCAGCCTTCCCTTGAAAAGAAGTGGGATCGGCTGGCCTACGGAAAGGCGGAGCCTTTCCGCAAGTCAGGCGGCAGAGCCGCAGCTTGCCCACCGGGCTCTGGCCGAGAAATGACAACGAACGGGCTCAGAATGACAGTGAACAGGCTCAGAACAACAGGCTATAAGCGTTCTTGCGCAGGCTTATTTAGCCCGGCACATTGCGCCACTGCAATCGCCGGCGCGTGGCTTTTTATTGCCCTCTTGCTCAGACAACCCGCGGCGGCACAGCAGGTCGGGCAGAATGCGCCGCCTGGAGCCAAGGGGACGGCCACGATCCGCGTCAGCACTCAGTTGGTGGTCGAGACCGTGGAGGTCAAGGACAAGAAAGGGAACCCCATCGGACGCTTGAGCGCGAAAGACTTCACGGTGACCGAGAACGGTGTGCCGCAAGTCATCAGCTTCTGCGAACACCAGGAACTGCCGCAGGCCCCCAGCGCCGCGCCCCCGACTCGATCCGGGCCCGAGAATATCACGATCTACGACCGGCTCGGGAGGACTCGCATTTCACCCGAAACGCCTGGGAACATTCGCTACCAAGACCGCCGCCTGCTGGCGCTGTACTTCGATATGACTGCCATGCCGCCCGCAGACCAGTTGCGCGCGCTCAGTGCGGCCCAAAAGTTCATCAGGACGCAGATGGCGCCGGCGGATCGCGTTTCCATATTGAAATATTCGGGCGGCGCCGTTGACGTCCTCCAGGATTTCACCGACGACCGCAACCGGCTGTTGAGCATTCTGGAAACGATGATCGTGGGAGAAGGCCAGGGATATGGCGAATCCTCCGACGACGCCAGTACTCCGGATAGCGGTGCGGCGTTTGGCCAGGACGACAGCGAGTTCAACGTCTTCAACACGGATCGTCAACTGGCCGCGCTCCAGACGGCGGCCAAGATGTTGGGGCAGCTTAGCGAGAAGAAATCACTGATCTACTTTGCCAGCGGCCTGCGGCTGAACGGTGTAGACAACCAGGCGCAACTCCACGCCACAATCGACAGCGCCATCCGCGCCGGCGTGTCGTTTTGGCCGATCGACGCGCGCGGGTTGACCGCCGGAACCCCCCTCGGAGACGCCACGCAAGGATCACCCGGCAACATTGGGATGTATTCCGGGGCCGCGGCGCTGGCGGTGACGACGAACTTTCAGCAGTCGCAGGATACGCTTTATGCGCTCGCCTCGGATACCGGCGGAAAGGCTCTGCTCGACTATAACGACCTGACGAAAGGAATGGTGCAGGCGCAGCAGACCATCTCGAGCTACTACATTTTGGGGTATTACACGAGCAACACGGCCCAAGACGGAAAATTCCGGCGCATCAAAATCTCGGTGAACCCGAACCTGTCCGCCGTTCTGGATTATCGCCAGGGCTACTACGCCGGCAAACAGTTCAGCAAGTTCACCGCTGCCGATAAGGAACGGCAGCTTGAAGATGCGCTCATGCTGGAGGACCCGATTACGGAACTCACCATCGCGATGGAAGTCGATTACTTCCAGTTGAACCGGGCCGAGTATTTCGTCCCCATCGTGGTGAAGATTCCCGGGCGCGAACTGGCTCTTGCCAAGCGCGGCGGCGCCGAACACACCCTGATCGATTTCATCGGAGAGATCAAAGACAACTACGGCATGACGATCACTAACGTGCGCGACAAGGTGAACGTCAAACTGAGCGACGCCACGGCAATCGAATTAGCGAAGCGGCCGATTGAATACGATACCGGGTTCACGATTCTTCCCGGAAAATACACCATCAAGTTTCTTGCCCGGGACGACGAAACGGGAAGAATCGGGACGTATCAAACCACATTTGTCGTCCCCAACCTGAACAAAGAAGAGAAGCGAATCCCCATCAGCTCCGTGGTGTTGAGCAGCCAGCGCGTGGATCTCAAGGACGCGCTCTATAACGCGGTAAAGAACAAGGACAGGGAAGAGACAGCAAACCCGCTGGTCCGGGATGGACAGAAACTGATTCCCAGCGTCACTCGGGTGTTCAGCAAGAGCCGGAACATGTATGTCTACCTTCAGGCCTACGAGCAGGGGACGCCCAGCGTTCGTCCGTTAGTGGCATTTGTGAGTTTCTACCGCGCCCAAAGGAAAGCATTCGAAACACCGCCGATGGAGGTCACGGAGGGCTTGAATAACCGCCTGAAGACCATGCCGCTCAGCTTCACCATTGCTCTCGATCAGCTCTCGCCAGGCAAGTATGACTGCCAAGTAACCGTGCTGGACCCCAGTGGGCAGAAGGGCGCGTTCTGGCGCGCTCCGGTCATGCTGGTGCCGTAACCATCTGGACCCGCTACCCCCTCGTTGGTAGTGGTGCGGCGCGGCAGGGCCGCAACCCAAGAAACGCCTCACCACAGAGGGCACAGAGATCACGGAGAGAGACCTATGGCTATTTATATCTGTGTTCTCTGTGATCTCCGTGGTGAATCTTTTCTTCGCAGTAGCGCTGGCCTTCAGGCCAGCACATGCCGACCTAAAGGTCGGCGCTACACCCAGGCCAGCACATGCCGACCTAAAGGTCGGCGCTACACTCGAGTTAGGACAGCACCCCCTGCGCAGGAAAGCGCCCAGGGTTGACACAGAAATGGTATTATGGCGAGCATTATGAACATAATCTCTCATTTCTCCGCAACGCTGTTTGGGTTCTTCGTATCCTGCACTCTTTTCTCCCTTGTATTCGCTCAATCCCCGCCGCCTTCTCCATCGAGGCACGCGCTGGTGCTGCGTGCCGCGCGGCTGCTCGATATCGAGAGCGGGAAGATAATCACGCCCGGCGAAGTGCTGGTGCAAGGGGACCGAATTGCCGAAGTGGGTTCGGCGGTGAAACGCCCGGAAGGGGCGGAGGTCATCGATTTAGGTGATTGTACGCTTTTGCCGGGGCTGATTGATGCTCACGTGCATCTGTTCCTGCATCCGGGCGCCGAGGATTTGCAGACGGTCCAGGAGTCGGTGCCGCAGCGCACGATTTCCGCGGTCCTGGCGGCGCGGGACGACCTGATGGCCGGCTTTACGGCAGAGCGCGACATGGGAACAGAGGGCGCAGGCTCGGCCGACACCGCGGTGCGCAACGCCATCAATCAGGGTTCGATTCCGGGACCACGCTTGCGCATCAGCGGCAATGCCGTGGACATTCTGGGCGGCCACGAAGATGCCATCCGCTATAACCCCGCACAGCACATCTTCTCCAACGCCACTTACGCCAACAACGCGGCCGAACTGGTGACGGTGATTCGGCAGCAGCTCAAGGAGGGAGCCGACTTCATCAAGATCTACGAAACGGGTCCGGACTCGATTCGCGAGGGTCACCTTTCCACTCCGTATCAGTACACGGAAGCTGAACTCAGATCGGCCGTCGAGGAAGCCGCCCGCACGGGCAAGCGCGTCGCGGTTCATGCGACGGGTGAGCCGGGCACGCTGTATGCCGCGCGGGCCGGCGTGGCCTCCGTCGATCACGCCTATCAACTGAGCGACGAGACCATGCGGTTGATGCGGGAGAAACAAATCTTCGCCGTACCCACGTTCACAATCGCGGAGTACTTTGCCCAACATGCCGCTTCGCCCGCGCAAGCCGAGCGGGAACAACGGATGATCGACTTGCACGTGGAGGAGTTCGGCAAGCAGCTTGCGGCGGGTGTGCCGATGGCCGTGGGATCGGACGTGGGCCCCTTTCCCCACGGGACGCAGGCCCGGGAGTTTGTGCTGATGGTGAAGTACGGCATGACGCCCCTGGCCGTGCTCCAGGCCGGCCTGCTCAACGGCGCAAAGTTACTGGGCTGGCAGGATCAGATTGGTGCGCTGAAGCCGGGCTATTGGGCCGACGTCGTTGCGGTTCCGGGTGATCCGCTGAACGACATCAGCGTCCTCGAGAGGGTGAGCTTTGTGATGAAGGGCGGAGTGGTGTACCGGCGGTAAGAATTGGCGATTGACGATTGCCGGGGGCGAAAATCGAAATTCGAAAATCGCTCCGCCGGGCTGGAACGATCTCAAATGGGTCTGCCCTCTCCCAGGGGGCTGAGCGTGTCCTACATCTTCGACTGGACACCGGCGGTGCCCAAGTCGGAAATATAGCCCTCTCCGTTGGGGAGAGGGTGTCCGGCGACGGCGCTTTCACCAGCCGTCGCCGGACGGGTGAGGGGTCAGTTAGACGCGGAGTTTCGAGTAGCCGCAATCGACAATCGTCAATCGAAAATCGACAATCCCTACAGGTCCTTTCTCTCGAACCCGAATTGCGCCAGGAAGAGCAGGGCGGCGGTGGCGGCGAGCATCAGCAGAAGGACAACGTAGCGTACGTGCGGGCCGTTTAGCAGCCAATCGTAGGCACCCAGGGCGTAGAGATTCGCGGGCATCCAGAAGAAGAGGAAGAGCACTTCCGCTCCGGAAAAAACCATGACCTGCTTGACGGCATAGTAAATGACTAAGAGGGAGAAAACCAGCTCGAAGCCGTTCCGGCTGCTTCCTGTGGCGAGGGACAAGGCAAAAGCCCCACTGAACACCAGCACGCTCAATTCAAACGCCCCCAGGCTCAACAGCCATAAGCGGTCCGGGCAGAGCCGCGAAGTAAGGGCATAGAGAGTCGTCATGGCAACGGCCAAGGGAATCAGCGCCAGAAGGCAGAGTTGCGCAAGTCCCGCCAGCCAGGCGGTCCAAACAAAATGCCGGCGTGGGCGCGGGCGCGTGAGGAGGAAATCGTAATCCTTGCGGGCAGCGGATTCTCCCACTCCCAGGGAGCCGAGGTCGGCGGCGGAAAACAGCAGCAGGAAAATCATGACGAGCAAAACGTGCTCGACTCCGAAGTGCCACGCGTCCATTGCACTCGCGACGGTTTCCGGATGCACCCATACCCAATGGCCATGCACCCACTTCATGGTGACGGGCAGCGTCCCGAGCAGCATCAGGGCGCAACCCAGCACGAGATAAGCCGCCAGCCGGAAACGGTTCCTCAACCAGCAGTTCCAAAAGAACACCGCGACCTCCTTTCCGCGAGGCCTTCGTCATTGGCCTGTCATTCTGAGCGAAGCGAAGAATCTCCGCAGTTCCTTGCCGACGAAGAGCAACTACCGAGATTCTTCGCTTCGCTCAGAATGACAGGCGTTAAGGAATCCACCTCCGTACCCCCTCACTCGTCCCGCGCCGGCTGAAGAAAACGCCGGCGCAGGCCACCCTCTCCCCCAAGGGGGAGAGGGCCAACCCCCTTCGTGTTGGGTAGAGGGTCAGGAATAGCTCATCACACCTCGTTCATCATACCTCGCCCATCACACCTCGCGAAACCTGATCCAGGCTACGGACGCGCCCAGAAAGCCCGCTGCTACGGCGAGCCAGAATGCGGTCACACTCCAGTCAAATGGGCTCAGCGGCCAGGAACCGTACGCGAGGCCCCGCAACGTCCACTCGGTGGCCCTCAGCAGGGCGTCCGTGTGCCACCACTCGTACAGAGCAGTGGGAAGAAAAGAATACGTCAGGACCGTAGCCACGCTAAGGGTGAGTCCCTTGGAGGCGCTGCCGGCCACCAGCGTGGTGAAATGCGAAAGGCCATAGATCGCCGCCCCCAGCACCCACAAGGCGGGCAGGCCGGCCAGAACGTTCCCGGGGCCCTTGGCATGGATCAAGCAGAGGCAAGGAAGCAGGGGAAAGGCGAGACCACTCACAATAATGACCATAGCCGTCAAGCCTACCGTCCAGTCCGTGAGGACGAAATTCTCTCGCGGGGCGGGCCGGGTCAGGACAAAGTTCATCGTGCCCGCGCCATATTCCCTCCCCGTGCTGCTGGCGCCCAAGCTCAGACCGGCCAGGAGCACGCCGATCTGGCCGTATTGGAGAACCGCCCGATAAAGCATGGAGAAGGTGATATCCATGTAGAAATCATAATTAAGGAAAACGCTGCGTGGTCCGACGGCACGAGGCGGTCGATAGAGTGTCATCCAGTAGGTGTGCCAGTTCGCCCAGGTGACCGCCTCCAGCCCGCACAGCACGCCAATGCTCACCGAGGCCAGAATGTAAAGCCCTATACGGGCGCGGCAATCGTGCCAGGCTTTCCAGAGATACATGGCACCTCCTTTCGCGTGAGCCCCAGGAAAACTTCTCCCAGGCTGACGGGCGAGATTTCGAGGATGGTCATGCCCTTGGCGCTCAGCATTGCGGCGAAGTCCTCCGCCTCACGCGCTACGAGGTAACTCCGGAAATTCTCCGAACTCTGCTCCGCCACGAGATCGGGCGAAGAAACTGCGGGCGCAGTTTCAGCGGCGGCGCGGATGAGCCGGTAGTTTTGCCGGATGTCCTCCAAGCGTGTTTCCAGCAGGATTTTTCCTTTCTCGATGATCCCCACCCAGTCGGCGATGCGCTCGACTTCGGTGAGTTGATGCGAGGAGAGGAAAACGGTCTTCCCTTCGCTCACCTGGTCTTCCACGAGCACGCGAAGCAATAAATCCGTGATCACCGGGTCGAGGCCAATGCTGGGCTCATCGAGGATCAGCAGGTCGGCGCCCTGGCAGAGCGCCAGCAGGTGGCACACCTTTGTTTTGTTCCCCAGCGAGAGCTTGGCGAAGGGCACCTGCATGGGAATCTCGAAGAGCTCGGCATAGCGCCCCGCCAGCTCGCCGGACCATTTGGGGAAATATCCCTGGTTGAAGCGGACCAGTTGCGCGGGCGTGAGCGAATCGAACAGCATCTTGTTTTCCGGTACGAAGCCGGTGCGCTCGAGGATGGCGACCAAGTCCCGGCGAATGTCGTAACCCAGAACTTGGGCGGAGCCGGCGGTGGGCCGCAGCAGACCCAGAAGCGTCTTGACTGTGGTGGTCTTGCCGGCGCCGTTGCGCCCCAGGAAACCGTACACCGAGCCGCGCGGTACCTTCAGATCCAGCCCATCGACGGCGCGCGTCTTGCCGAAGAACTTCGCGAGGCCCTGAGTGTGGATCGCCAGATCGTTCATCGCTTCCCTCCCAGTCCGTCCAGTTCGTCTTCCACGAGCTTCACCACATCGCCGGCCGCCAGGCGCAGTTGAAAGCTCCCCACCGCCAGCTCCCGCGCCACGGGACGCAGCCGGCGCAGCTTTTCGGATTTCAGCAGGCCCGGGCTGCTGTCCGCCACGTAGGTCCCCCCGCCCGGCACCGTGCGGATCACCCCCTCGCGTTCCAGATTCTGATAGGCCTTGGCCACGGTGTTGGGGTTCACGCGCAGTTGAGCGGCCAGCCTGCGCACGGAAGGGAGCGTATCGCCCTGTCGCAGGGCGCCGGCGGCGAGCGCCTGCTTCACTTGGGCTTCGATCTGCAAGTAAACGGGAACGCCCGAGGAAGTGTTGACGTGAAGTAGCATGCTGTACTAGTACAATAGTACAGATAGGATGTCAAGAGATTTTTTCAGCGGGCCTGAGCCCCAGACCGGGGCCATGCGGGAGCAGCAGCTTTCCATTCTTGACACTTACCCCGGAGAAGGGATCGTTCGCGATCAGCAGATTCCCGTCCAAGTCGGCGTAATCGACCAGGGGTGAGAGGTGGGCCGCGGCGGTGACGCTCACCGAACTCGAGACCATGCAGCCCAACATGGTCCGAAGCCCCAGGGCACGTGCGATCTGAATCATCTCGAAGGCTTCCAGGATTCCGCCTGCCTTATCGAGTTTGACGTTGACACCGTCGAAGATGCCGACGAGCTTGGGGACGTCGCCGGCATGTTGGCAGGCCTCGTCGGCAATCAGCGGCAGGTGTACGCGTTCGTGTACCCAACGTGTTTCCTCGAGCATCTGGGCAGGCATGGGCTGCTCGACGAATTCCACGCCTTGGGTTGCCAGCCAGTTGATTTTCCGCACTGCCTCTTCTTTGTTTTTCCAGCCCTCGTTGGCGTCCACGCGAAGCGGTTTGCGCGTGACGCTGCGCACCGCAGCGATGGTGGCCTCATCGGTGTCGAGCCCCACCTTGATCTTGAGGACGGGGAACGACTCAGCCTCGCGAACCTTCTGGCGGGTGATGGCCGGGGTATCAATCCCGATGGAAAAAGTGGTGATGGGAGCATCGTTCGGATCCAGGCCGAAATACCGATAGAGTGGAATGCCCAGCTTTTGGCCGACCCAATCCATCAAGGCAATGTCGAGCGCGGTTTGGGCGGCGTATTGGCCCGAAAGGCAATGAGCGATTTCCGCGTGGAGCTTTTCGAACTCCCAGGGGTCGGCGGCAGTCACCAAATCACGCACGGATTCCGCCGCTTGCCGGGCGCCGGCGGCGTTTTCCTGGTAGCGGACGATGGGCGCGCCCTCGCCGTGGCCGGTTATGCCGTCCCGAGTAAACCGCACGTAGAGCGTGTCACGGTACGCGCTGGAAGACATGGTGGTCGTCCAGGTGTGCCGTAGTTGCAGGCGTACTATTTCGGTCTCCAGCGCGGTTGAAGAAGTTGTAGCGGAGGGCGCGTCCTCGCCCTGTAGGGGCGCGCCGTGTAGGGGCACGCCATGGCGTGCCCCTACCAAGCAAGCAGCGCCCAACGTTTTCATCCAGTCGCGGCGGTTCATTTTAGCCTCCGGCAGGCCACGAGAAGTTTCGTCCAGGGCTGATCCTTGAGCCGGCTGATTTGCACCCCGGGATGCTCGTGGGTTGTGTCATGAATAAACTTTCCGTGCCCGATGTACATGCCCGTGTGGGTGATCTTCTGGAGTGAATCACCGAAGAAGAGCAGGTCACCTGCGCGGAGTCGATTGCGTTTCACCGGCAACACACCCTGCCAAGCTGCCTGCACGTCGGCATCGCGGGGCATCACGAGGCCGCGCCGGCGAACGAGCATCTGGGTGAAGCCCGAACAATCGAACCCGAAGGTGGAAGTCCCGCCCCAGAAGTAGGTGAGGCCGAGGAAACGCTTGGCGAGTTTGATCGCTCCGGACACGCTGAGGGGCTGCGGGTCAAGATCGATGTCACCGCGTTGAATCCAGGCGGTGCGCTCGTCCGGCAGGCGGACCTGGATCCAGCGACCCGCATCGTTCTCCGCCCCGTGGACCACTTCCAGGCACGCCTCAAAAGGCAGGATCAACATCGGTTGGCGCTTCGTCACCGAAGGTTCACGGTAGACATTCGCGAAAAGGCTTGCCACCTGCACGACTTTTCCCGTGGAGGCGTAAGTGTGGTCGCCGGAGCTGTACCGGCGCAATGACGCGAGCGGCATCCAGCCGGGGTAGTCATCGGGCGTGCGCACCTTTGCCCACTCCCCCTTTTCTTCCACCAGAACGACGCTGGCGCCGCAGATCGCTTGCGACACCACATCGGCGTCCTGACTTGCGGCGGAGTACATGTTGGCGACAGGTTTCACGACCACTGCCCCCGGCGAAGGCAGCGCCGCCAAGGCCAAGGCCAGCAACAAGCTCATGGAACCCTCCCAAGAATCGTGCCAGTCATTCCCGCGAAGGCGGGAATCCACCCTCTTGCGCGGCACCCGTGGACCCCCGCCTCCGCGGGGGTGACCACAAGGGCGATTATTTATAAGTGATGACGCGTCCGTAAGAGCTGGAACGGCTCAGCCGATTGAAGTAGTCATAGGCCAGCCGCGCGACCTCTTCGATGGCCCGCTCACCCTCATCGTCTCGCGCGAGGTATGTGGTGGCAATCGACATAATGAACGGATGACCGGGAATGTCGATCAAACCTGTGTCGCAGCGCACGCCTTCCAGAGCCCCGGGCTTGTCCGCGACAGAAACGTCTTCGGGTAGCGCTTTGTGAAATTCGCTTTCCTTGGGCAGCCTGAGGAGGTCAAAGTATTCCTTCGTTGGCGCGGGGTCAAGCGCCCGGCCGGCGTGGACTTTCTCGATTAGGGCCAGCATCTCGCGGGGCGTGGAGACGTTTTCGTCCCCCTTCCTAGCGGCCTCGAGGTCAATCATGTGACGGCGCAGCTTGGTTTCTTTGAGGCCGAGACGAATAACCCCTTCGTTAATATTGTCCATTCCTAAACGATCGATGAGGATATTCGTTGCCGTATTGTCACTCAACACGACCATGAAAATAGCAAGATCGCGCAGCGTCATGGTGACCGTGCCGTCACCCAGCATCGTGAGGATCGGTTCCGTGTCTCCTACGGTCATCTCCCTGCGCCGCAGCGTGTGTTTCTCCTCGAGCGACAGCTTCCCTTCCTGCGCCTGGCGCATCAGCTCCAAGAGGACGGCCAGCTTGATGGAACTCGCCTGAGGGAAGACTGTGTCCGGAAGGCGCAGAAACGTCTCGCCGCTTGAAAGGTCCTTGATGGCATAGCCCATCACGCCGTTCAGATGCTCTGCCACATTCGCCAACTGAGTTTCGAGCTTCGCGTGCAGGGCCGACGGGAGCGTCGCCTGTGCGCGCAACGGCAAGCTGGCGGCCAGAACAACCATCAGAACGCCCAGAGCCCGCGACGAAACAGGTGTTTTCACGATTTCGCTCCCTGCAAACGGTGTGGAACTGATCTGATGGCGCCGCGGTTGCGAATCAAAACCTTATACAGATCCTGTCTGGTAGCAGCCATCAGAGTCTCCTTGCCATCTGTTCTATTTCCCCCTTTGATGGCACAGTAAATTTTGTCCCGGTCGAAACGATACCACATCCTTTGCCGAGTTGTGATGGCTTTCTCAAACGGAGGCGGGACTGATACGGAAACAGGTTCTCCCGTACTTGGATGGGGAGGCGTTGTGCTCCATTACGTGTGCCGGCTTCCAGGCGTTAGAGCGTTCGGGGGTGTATTACTTCTCAAGCGGACGGCTCGGCGGCTTCCGGCACTTCGATCGAGAGCGGCTCGGTGGACCCAGGCTGATACCTGAATCTTAACGCCTCGATAATAACCTTGAGGATGGAGCGTCGATTCTGGAAAAGTACCTGCGTCCATTGTCTTCGCGTCATTTGCGGGAAGTAAATTCCGCGGAATGCCAGGCGGCCCAGCAAATGAATGATTCGGTCCGCGAGAGGTTTCGATTCCATCCTGGCGAGTGCCGCGGCGATCGTTGCCGGCTGATAGGATGAATCCCATGCCTGCCTGATTTCTTCCTCCGCCTGTTCCGGAGAGATTCCCAGTGGGGAGAAATCCATTGTAAAGGGCTTAAATTCCAACCAGTGCTTGGGTTTGGTCAGCCGACCCGCAACCATGAGTCGGTCGTAAAGGGGCGTTGCCGGGTAAGGCGTCAGAAGTCCAAAAACCGGGAGCCCCGGCGGCCAGTTGCGGATGACATCGAGAGTGCGCTGCGCTACTCCGGGGGAGTCGCTGTCCATACCGAAGATGAAGGAAGTGATCGCGTAAAGACCGTAACGCTCGAGGCATTCCAGAATCGCCTTGTACTCTTCCGGCTTGTTGAATCCCTTGCGCACACTCTTCAGGTTCTCCGGGTCAATGGACTCGAGCCCCATGAAGATCCATTTGCCACCGCTTTCGGCGATGAGTGAAACGAGCTCCTCGTCCCGCAACAGATTCATGCTGATTTGTGCCACCCAGGGCACCTGGGCGTCACGCGCGATGATTTCACGCAGCAGCGACTTGGTGCGCCGGGGATTAATAGCGAAGTTGTCGTCGATGAAGAAGACAGCGATTTTCCCCTTCTGCCGCTTCTCCAGTTGCTTTAGTTTCAGAAGCTCGTCCACCACGCTGGCGTTCGAACGAAAGCGGATGGAATCCCCGAAGAAACCCGTCACCGTGCAGAACTCACAACCGTACGGGCAGCCACGGCCGGATTCAATCGGTAACAGGTGGAAGCTCTGCCACGTCATACCCGCCAGGGAAAGTAACCGGCGCGCCCACTTGGGAAAGTGCCTAATCGAATTGAACTGGTCTAAATCCATGCGATCCCAAGGAATCTCGGGATAGTCCGCGAGAGAGGGCTTTACCTCTTTGCCCGCTTCGTCGACAGGGGCATAAACCTCCTTCAACGCTCCACGTTCCGCATCCGCCACAATTCGCGGCCAAGTGTTATCGGCTTCGCCAAGAGCCACCGCATCAGCATGGCGTGGCCCCCCGTCGCGCCCCAGCGGCTCGTCAGGAACTTCGGTAACATGCGGGCCCCCCATTACGACCGGCACTCCCACTGCGCGCACCGCATCGGCCATGAGGTAAGCTTTGCGAATCATGCGCGTCATCGCGCCGATTCCGACCAGCCCGATGCGGTTTCTTTTTACGTAGTGCGCCAGGTCGCTTGCGCTCAAGCGTTGTGCGTTGCCGTCCACGAGGAAAACTTTATGGCCTGGAGGAGTCAGCGATCTCAGGAGAAACATCCACAGGTGCGGCATGAAATTGTTGGTGATTTCGTTGTCGGGATTGTAAAGCAGTATGTTCATTCAGACAACTCCGGCAGATCAAGTTGTGGGTGACGAACTTGGCCCGATACACCCGGGCGGCATTCAACGTGCTCAAGCAATCGAAGGCAACGATGACCTGGCGCCCTGCCCTGAGACTTGGCGATCACCGACCCAGTTGGCGATGGACAGATTGCCACCTGCCGTGGCGTAAAGCTGTTCACTTTTGCTCACATGTAAATTTTTGTTAGAAGTACGCGTTTCGCGGAAAGCCAGGTGCGCCGAGGGGCGTCGATCGCCAATCGTGCAGGATAATGCTCAGGAGGCCATTGTTGACGGTGAGCACGCCGTTGTAATCGATGAAGCCAAGCTTCTTAAACTTGTTCATGAAATGGCTGACGCGCGAGCGGGTGGTGCCGACCATCTGCGCCAGACTCTCCTGATTGATTCTGGGGAGGACTTTTTCGGCACGGCTTTCTTTGCCAAAATGAGAAAGCAGCAAGAAAATTCGAGCCAGTCGCTTCTCGCTGGAGTTGAAAAGCTGGTCAACAAGGTCCTCTTCATAGCGGATGTTGCGTGAAAGCAGATGGGTGACGAATAATTCTGAGACGTGGTGCTGTTCGTGAAGTAGGCGTACCATGGCGGGCTTTTCTATCCTGACCAGCGTACAATCCGTCATCGTGGTAGCCGTCGCCATGCGCAAGGGCTGACCTGCGAGGCAACCCTCGCCGAAGAAATCACCAGCGTCCAGAATAGCCACAATCGCTTCCTTGCCTTCTTTGGACGTAACCGCCAGCTTCACCTTGCCGTGCCGAAGCAAGAACACGGCATCGGCAGGCTCTCCCTGCCTAAAGATGTGGCGTTTTCTTTCGGTTTCTATGACGGTCTTTCCGTAGGACATCTTAGCGAGCAGGGATTCCCAATCAGACGGATGGCTTTTCTTCCGCACCATGACAGCCCTCCTTTCGCCGGCCAAAGCAGACTTATGGTATCAAGAATAACTGGTTTCTGGCAACGCCTGGACACTGCCGCGGGGGTTGTGCCCGCCAACACTTGTCGCTCGCCGGTCCATGACACGACGTAAGATGACTGAGCTTAGTTCAGGAAGCAAAAGGGTCAGCTAATCAAGACGAGTGAATTCACTTTACTTGTCAAGAGCAATGTGAGATGCTATGAAGTGACGGTGCAATGAACTGCAAAGAGTTAACCCGGCCGGTCCGTCCCCATGCATCTGCCTTCAATCATTCCGCTGCTATCCGATCAATCAGGACATGAGCAGAGAGGTTTTGCGGTTGCCGCCCACTTCATCCATGACTCTCGGTAAGACATGCTGGAGGCCGCACCGGCCCGCAGAACTGGGGCGCCTCCAGCAATGTATTTCAGGCAAAGGAGAAAAATGAAAAAGCTCTTTGTTGGTAATTTGAGCTTCCAAACGACGGAAGGCGATTTGACCGCGCTGTTCAAAGGGTTCGGGCAAGTTACACGGATCCAAGTTGCAATGGACCGGGACACTGGCCGAGCCCGCGGGTTTGCTTTCGTCGAAATGCCCAATGATGAAGAAGCGGCCAAGGCGATTGCCGGCCTCGAAGGAAAAGAGTTTGGTGGCCGCAATCTCAAGGTGAACGAAGCGCGTCCCAGGACGGAGCGGACCCCAAACCGCAGCAGTGGCGGTGCCGGGCGAAGTTCGGGTAGATTCTCAAATGAGGACTACCGCGAAGCCGCACGCCAGCCGCGTGAACCCCGCTGGTAGTCCCAAACAATGCGTTGGGGATATTGTCAGCGCGCATTCGGATTCTAAGGAGACCCGATGGCCACTACCCCTCTGAAACGTCAAAAGGAAATGAAGCGATTGGAAAAGCAGCGCGAGAAGGCCGAACGGCGCGCCCAGAGAAAACTCACCCACCGTCTGCAAAAAGGGGGTCTAGCCGATAGTACACGCCCCGCCGGCGACGAAGCCGCGATAACAAGCGTGGCCGCACCCTCCGAGTCGGCGCCTCAGAATTGATTCCCCAGGTTCGGCGCACCCTCTTCCCTCAGTAGGGCGTCGTTCCACCTCACTCACTTCCCAATGACCGTTATCGTGACGGGAGGAATCTGGCTTGATCCCCTCTTGCGACGCGCGGGCTGGGGTTTGGGCGGAGGGGCTTCGTCGGTAAGCTCCACGGTCATGAGCTGGGTGACAAATTTCTTGATTCCGTGGAGGTGGAAGTCGATGGAGGTGCGTTCGGCGCCCGATTGCGTCACCACGCCGAGACCGTACTGTGCGTGCCTGACGAACTGGCCTTCCGGGATTGATTGCATAAGTGCCTCCTTAACTAAGATACTACACTTAACTTGTCTTGTCAAGGCACGCAAGTCGTGTTCTAGAAAGTTTAGCAAATATAGTTAAAGGCTGGAGTTCCAGGCTGCTGGGCTTCTGAAGCGGGTAATGTGGTGTATAATCCTGTTCGACAAATCAGCCTTGCATAATGCGCCGATGTTGAACGCCTTCATCCAAAATGCCACACCGCCGCGAGGACATGGCGTTATTTCGATGTTCCGCCACTTGGGAGCATTGGGGCTTTTCTTCCTCGCGATTCTCGATAGCTCTCCCCTGCCAACATTTGGAGGTCCCGACATCTTGATGGCAATTCTCTGTGCCAGGCACACCAATCCGTGGTACGAGTATGCGGCATTTGCGACAGCCGGGTCAGTGATCGGAGCATACCTCACGTTCAGAATCGCACGAAGGGCCGGGTCGGCTTACTTGCACAGCAAGTTCGGAAATCGCAAGCTGGATACCATTCTCAGCTTTTTTCACAAATGGGGCACCGGCGCCCTTGCCGCCTCTACGGCGGTTCCGTTTCCGTTTCCCACAAGTCTGTTTTTCGCGGCGGCAGGCGCTTCGAATTACAGCAGACGGAGATTTCTAACAGTGGTAACTATTTCACGGGGTGCGCGTTACTCATTTATCGCCATCATCGCCGATCACTATGGCCGCCATTTTATTCGTGTTCTGCGCCATCCGGTCCAGTATTGGGGCTGGTTGCTGCTGTTCGCGGCGGTCATCCTCAGCTTGATCATGGCAGGAATTGTGCTGAATAGACGACTCGCAGCTACAACAACTGCGTGAAGCTCGCTGCTGTCCAAATGTGAAAGATCGTCCCGTCTGCCATCATCACCTCACGTGCGGGCGCTATCGACTTTCGCGAGGAAAGAAGGTTCTGTCCGCAACTCTTCCTCGCCCGGTTCTACTGACCCACCAGCACGAAGGCGCCCCAGTAGTAGGCCAGGTCGTGATCGTAACGCGCCTTGACCCTCGCGCGTAGCTCGCTTTGCGCTTCCCGCAGCGCTTCGTGCTTATCTTTCCCCCCCAGCCACTTCTGGTAAAACAGCCTCATCAGCTCCTGCGTCTCCAGGTCCGGCACCGACCACATGCTCATCAGCACCGCCTCCGCTCCTGCTTCCTGCAACCCCCGCCGCAGCCCGAATACCCCCTCGCCGTTTTGCGACTCCCCAAGCCCCGTCTCGCAGGCGCTCAGCACTACCAGTTCCGTCCCTTGCAGGTTGAGCTGCGTCGCTTCGTAGGCCGTCAACACTCCATCGTCCATGTCCGCCGGTGGCGTCCTGCCCTCGAGCGTGCGGTTCGCTCCCGTCAGGTACAGCCCCGACCGCAACATGGGGTCTTCCAGCCCCGCCGCGCGCTCCTCGCCCAACCCTCCCCCCAGATCCTTCCGCTTCCGCTCCTGGTCCGACTCGAAAAACCCGTGCGTCGCCAGGTGCAACACCCGCGGGCTCTCGACCCCCTTCACCCGCTCCTCCAGCGCGTTCTGCTGCGTATACAGCCCCACGTCCCACCCCTGCCCTTTGAGCAGCTTGGACACTGTCTCGGCTTCTACCTGTGTTCCCGGCAACGCCTTCAGCGTCCCGCCACCGAGGTCCCGCGACCGCCGCCCCGCGCTCGCCACCAAAACAGGTCCCGCCTTGGCTGCTTTCTCAGCCCTCTCCGTCTTTCCTGCCTGCTCCGTCTGCTGCCACGCCCGCACCGCCGCGCGCTGCTGCGCTTCGTCCAATTGAAACAACGGGTTGCCCATCACCACCGCTGTGTTCCCCGTGGAAGCTCTCCTCTGGCGCAGCACATCCTTGGTGCTGGAGACGATGCGCAGATCGTACTTCTCCATCAGCAACTGTCCCGCGCTGTCCGGCGCCACGCCCAGCGCCACCTGGTTCAGCACCCCATCGGTGGACACATAGACTCTCCGGGCGCTGCCCAGCGCCGGCTCCAACGGCTTCCAGAACGCCTGATAGAAGGACGTCTTTGGCGCTGCGGCGTTCGCCTCACTTCCCACTTTCTCCATGTTGAAGCCTCGGATTGCGCGACTCCTGCTAAGCCCTGTGCGCAGCTCGTAGTCGCGCAGCGGGTCGCCCTCCAGCTCTTTAGCTTCGCCCAGCACCACGAGTTGCGGCTGCGTGCTCTCCGGCCTGACGATCAACGCCACGTATTCGCTCGCGCCCGTCCACTTCTTGCCGTCGTAGAACGGGAAGCGCACGATTTCGACTGCGGCTTCGTCGGCCTTGAGCGCGTCGCGCACCTGCTGCCAGGTGACGCGCGCCAGACGCTTCTCCTCGGCCACCGCCCCCGAGCGCTTGACCAACTCCTTCTCCAGGTCGTTGGCCTCCTTTTCGAGCTGCTCGATTTGCGTGCGTCGCGCCGCTTGCTTTTGCGGATCGGGCTCGGCGGGCGCGGTCGCCAGCTTGGCCAATTCGCTTTTCTTTGCGGCCAGTTCGTCGAGCAAGCGCAGTGCCTCGGCATCGCCGCTGGCGAGGATCTTGGCGCGCAGCGCAGCCACGCTCTGGGCGACGAACCCTTTCTGCCACAACACCGTGTCGTACATCTTTCCGGCGAGTTCAGGAACCTGCTGGTGGTAGGTAAAACAAAAACTGAAGTACAACGGGAACTGGAATTGCACCATTGCCAGGTACGCCAGGCGCTCCTTCTCGCTCATGTAGGTGAAGTAGTATTGGAACTGCTTCGCAAGAGTCTCGAACGCCCGGTCGAAGAAGGGAGCGGCCTGAGCAGGCTGCGTCCATGCATAGAAGAGCAAGGCGAGATTGTTCAACGACGTAGCCACGCTCGGATGGTCGGGGCCGAGCGCCTTCTCGTAGATGGCCAGGGCGCGCTTGTAGAGTGGCTCCGCCTCGGCGTAGCGGCCTTCGTCGTCGTACAGCGCGGCGAGGTCGTTCAACGACGTGGCCACGTACGGATGCTCGGGGCCGAGCGCCTTCTCCCGGATGGCCAAGGCGCGCTGGTAGAGTCGCTCCGCCTCGGCGTAGCGGCCCTGGTTGCCGTACAGCAAGGCGAGATTGTTCAACGAACCGGCCACGTCCGGGTGATCGGGGCCCAGCGCCTTCTCGTCGATGGCCAGGGCGCGCTTGTAGAGTGGCTCCGCATCGGCGTAGCGGCCTTGGTCGTCGTACAGCCCGGCGAGATTGTTCAAGTCTGTGGCTACGCCCGGGTGATCGGGGCCAAGCGCCTTCTCGTCGATGGCCAGGGCGCGCTTCAAGAGCGGTTCAGCATCGGCGTAACGGCCCTGCTCCTTGTACAACTCAGCGAGATTGTTCAACGAGCTGGCCACGTCCGGGTGGTCGGTGCCGAGCGCTTTCTCCCGGATGGCCAGGGCGCGCCTGTAGAGTGGCTCCGCATCGGCGTAGCGGCCCTGGTTGTCGTACAGCAAGGCGAGATTGTTCAATGAGTTGGCCACGTCCGGATGGTCGGGGCCCAGCGCCTTCTCCCAAATGGCCAGGGCGCGCTTGTAGAGTGGCTCCGCATCGGCGTAGCGCCCCTGGTCGTCGTAAAGCGCGGCGAGATTGTTCAATGAGTTGGCCACGCGGGGATGGTCGGGGCCGAGCGCCTTCTCGTAGATCGCCAGGGCGCGCTTGTAGAGCGGCTCCGCATCGGCGTAACGGCCCTGCTCGCGGTACAACTCGGCGAGATTGTTCAAGTCTGTGGCCACGTCCTGGTGGTCGGGTCCGAGCGCCTTCTCCCGGATGGCCAGGGCACGCTTGTAGAGTGGCTCCGCATCGGCGTAGCGGCCTTGGTCGTCGCGCAGCGCGGCGAGATCGTTCAACGACGTGGCCACGTCCGGATGGTCGGGGCCGAACGCCTTCTCCCGGATGGCTAAGGCGCGCTTAAACAGTGGCTCCGCCTCGGCATAGCGGCCCTGCTCGCGGTACAACTCGGCGAGATTGTTCAACGAAGTGGCCACGCGGGGATGGTCGGGGCCAAGCGCTTTCTCCCGGATGGCCAGGGCGTGCTTGTAGAGTGGCTCCGCATCCGCGTAGCGGCCTTGGTCGTCGTAAAGCGCAGCGAGATTGTTCAACGACCTGGCCACGTTGGGATGCTCAGGCCCAAAGGTAGCTTCGGCAACCTGGACCGATTCCTGCGCCAGCGGAATGGCCTCAGTGTACTTGCCCTGCTGGAAGAACTGGACGACCTGCACGTTCAGTTGGTTCCAGCGCTCCTCCTGCGCGGCCAGCGGCACGACACAGGACGAGGCAAGCAGCAACAAGCCCGCGATCTTCTTCGCATTCCGGCACAAGCCCAAACCCTCCGGACTCCCCGGTTTCCCGGTTGCGTCTTGCTTAGCGCCCCACCAGGACGAAGGCGCCCCAGTAGTAGGGCAGGTCGTGATCGTAACGCGCCTTGACCCTGGCGCGCAGCTCGCTTTGCGCTTCCCGCAGCGCTTCGTGCTTCTCTTTCCCCCCCAGCCACTTCTCGTAAAACAGCCTCATCAGCTCCTGCGTCTCCTGGTCCGGCACCGACCACATGCTCATCAGCACCGCTTCCGCTCCCGCCTCCTGCAACCCCCGCCGCAGCCCGAATACCCCCTCGCCGTTTTGCGACTCCCCAAGCCCCGTCTCGCAGGCGCTCAGCACCACCAGCTCCGTCCCTTGCAGGTTGATCTGCGTCGCTTCGTACGCCGTCAACACTCCATCGTCCACGTCCGCCGGCGCTGTCCTACCTTCGAGCGTGCGGTTCGCTCCCGTCAGGTACAGCCCCGACCGCAGCATGGGGTCTTCCAGTCCTGACGCGCGCTCCTCGCCCAGCCCTCCCGCCAGGTCCTTCTGTTTCCGCTCCTGGTCCGACTCGAAAAACCCGTGCGTCGCCAGGTGCAACACCCGCGGGCTCTCGACCCCTTTCACCCGCTCCTCCAGCGCGTTCTCCTGCGTATACAGCCCCACGTCCCACCCCTGCCCTTTGAGCAGCTTGGACACTGCCTCGGCTTCTATCTGTGTCCCCGGTAGCGGCTTCAGCGTACCGCCACCGAGGTCCCGCGACCGCTGCCCCGCGCTCGCCACCAAGACAGGTTCCGCCCCGGCTGCCTTCTCAACCCTCTCCGTCTTTCCTGTCTGCTCCGCCTGCTGCCACGCCCGCACCGCCGCGCGCTGCCGCGCCTCGTCCAATTCAAACAACGGGTTGCCCATCACCACCGCCGTGTTCCCCGTGGAAGCTCTTCTCTGGCGCAACAAATCCTTGGTGCTGGAGACGATGCGCAGATCGTACCTCTCCATCAGCAACTGTCCCGCGTTGTCGGGCACCACGCCCAGCGCCACCTGGTTCAGCACCCCATCGGTGGACACATAGACTCTCCGGGCGCTGCCCAGCGCCGGTTCCAACGGCTTCCAGAACGCCTGATAGAAGGACGTCTTTGGCGCCGCGGCGTTCGTCTCACCTCCTACTCCCAACCCTTTGAAGCCGCGGATTGCACGGTTTTCGCTGAGCCCCGCGCGCAACTCGTAGTCGCGCAGCGGGTCGCCCTCCAGCTCTTTAGCTTCGCCCAGCACCACGAATTGCGGCTGCGTGCTCTCCGGCCTGACGATCAACGCCACGTATTCGCTCGCGCCCGTCCACTTCTTGCCGTCGTAGAACGGGAAGCGCACGATTTCGACTGCGGCTTCGTCGGCCTTGAGCGCGTCGCGCACCTGCTGCCAGGTGACGCGTGCGAGGCGTTTCTCCTCGGCCAGCGCCCCGGAGCGCTTGACCAACTCCTTCTCCAGGTCGTTGGCCTCCTTTTCGAGTTGCTCGATTTGGGCGCGTCGCACCGCTTGCTTCTGCGGATCGGGCTCGGCGGGCGCGGTCGCCAGCTTGGCCAATTCGCTTTTCTTTGCGGCCAGATCGTCGAGCAAGCGCAGCGCCTCGGCGTCGCCGCTGGCGAGGATCTTGGCGCGCAGCGCGGCGACGCTCTCGGCGACGAACCCTTTCTGCCACAACACCGTGTCGTACATGCTTCCGGCGAGTTCCGGAACCTGCTGGTGGTACGTAAGACAAAAACTGAAGTACCCGGGGAACCAGCCTTGCAACGTTGCCAGGAACGCCAGACGCTCCTTCTCACTCATGTAAGTAAAGTAGTATTGGAACTGCTTTGCAAGAGTCGCGAACGCCCGGTCGAAGAAAGGTGCAGCCTGAGCGGGCTGCGCCCAGGCATAAAAGAGCACGGCGAGACTGTTCAAGGAGCTGGCCACGTGCGGATGGTCGGAGCCGAGCGCTTTCTCCGTAATGGCCACGGCGCGCTTGTAGAGTGGCTCAGCCTCGGCGTAGCGGCCCTGCCGCTCGTACAGCAAGGCGAGATTGTTCAACAACGCGGCCACATCCGGATGGTCTGGGCCGAGCGCCTTCTCCAAGATGGCCGTGGCGCGCTTGTAGAGTGGCTCAGCCTCGGCGTAGCGGCCCTGGTTGCCGTACAGCAAGGCGAGATTGTTCAACGACGCGGCCACGTCCGGGTGGTCGGGGCGGAGCGCTTTCTCCCGGATGGTCAGGGCGCGCTTGTAGAGTGGCTCCGCCTCGGCGTAGCGGCCCTGCGCCCGGTACAGCAAGGCGAGACTGTTCAACGATATGGCCACGGCCGGATGGTCGGGGCCGAGCGCCTTCTCGCGGATGGCCAGGGCGCGCTTGTAGAGTGGCTCCGCCTCGGCGTAGCGGCCCTGCACGCGATACAGCGAGGCGAGATTGTTCAACGACGTGGCCACATCCGGATGGTCGGGGCCGAGCGCCTTCTCCCGGATGGCCAGGGCCCGCCTGAGGAGTGGCTCCGCCTCGGCGTAGCGGCCCTGGTTGTCGTACAGCGAGGCGAGATCGTTCAAGACGTCGGCCACGGCCGGATGGTCTGGGCCGAGCCCCTTCTCCCGGATGGCCAGGGCGCGCTTCAGAAGTGGCTCCGCCTCGGCGTAGCGGCCCTGGGCGCGGTACAACTCGGCGAGATTGTCCAAGTCATTGGCTACGGCCGGGTGCTCTGGCCCCAGTGCCTTCTCGTTGATGGCCAGGGCGCGCTTCAGAAGTGGCTCCGCATCGGCGTAGCGCCCCTGCGCGCGATACAGCCCTGCGAGGTTGTTCAACGAATTGGCCACGTCCAGATGCTCGGGGCCGAGTGCCTTCTCCCGGATGGCCAGGGCGCGCTTGTAGAGTCGCTCAGCCTCGGCGTAGCGGCCCTGGTTGCCGTACAGCAAGGCGAGATTGTTCAACGACGCGGCCACGTCCGGGTGGTCGGGGCCGAGCGCCTTCTCCCGGATTGTCAGGGCGCGCTTGAAGAGTGGCTCCGCATCGGCGTAGCGCCCCTGCTCGCGGCACAGCTCGGCAAGATTGTGCAACGATGCGGCCACACGGGGATGGTCGGGGCCGAGCGCCTTCTCATTGATGGCGAGGGCGCGCTTCAGGAGTGGCTCCACATCGGCGTAGCGGCCCTGGTTGTGGTATAGCGCGGCGAGGTTGTTCAACGACGTGGCCACGGCCGGATGGTCTGGGCCGAGCGCCTTCTCCCGGATGGCCAGGGCGCGCTTCAGGAGTGGCTCCGCCTCGGCGTAGCGGCCCTGCTGGCGGTACAGCTCGGCGAGATTGTTCAACGAGGTAGCCACGTTGGGGTGCTCAGTCCCAAAGGTAGCCTCAGCGACGCGGAGTGATTCTCGGGCGGTCGGAATGGCCTCAGCGTACTTGCCTTGCTTGTAGAGCTGTCCGACCTGCGCGTTCAGCTCTTTCCAGCGCGCCTCCTGCGCGGCGAGCGGCACGACGCAGGACCAGGCAAGCAGCAACAAACCCACGATCTTCATGCCATCTCCGAGACCTTTCCCGTTGCTGGAAAAGTGCGCCGTCCTCGAGCTCCCTTATGGTTACTTCTTCGACGAGCTCGATGATGGCTTCTTCGGAGTGGTGGATTCGACTGCCGCCGGGGTGCCCTTGGGCGTCTCGGCGGTCGCGACGTTCGATGCCTCCTGGACCGTGATCTTGAGCGCCGCATAGGTCACGGTGGGAAGGTAATCTTTCGCAGCGGCCTGCGCATCCGCCGTATCGCCGAGGTCTTTCGGGACAAGATAGCCATTCACCAGTTTGGAGGAAGGCATCTTGCTTTGAAAATCGCCAAGCGACCCGGTTTTCACGATCACATACTGGCCGTTGAGAAGCTTGATGGCGTCCGCATGCATGTTTGGCGAGTTCAGCGCCGAAGAAGAAGCGACAGCATCCTTCAATGGGCTGTTGATGAGGAAGCCGTGGTTGACCTGAAGCGTATTGTAAAAGCTTGTAAAGGCTCTGATGGCAGGGACGCTTACGGCGGGGAGGGACAAGAGCGGTGCGGCGATTGCCCCTGCTTTGAGTCCCGCGCTGATGAGCTTGTGCAGAAGGCAATTCCGGGGAGGGAGCGTTACATTGACAGCCAACTTCCCTTCCGCGCCAGGCAGCAAAACGTGGTTGATCGTCGAGCTCGTTGACTCCTCCGAACTGAAGTTCAGTTGCTCCACCGTAGGCAGTTGTGCTGCCTTGTTATAGAAGACACTCGCCAGCGAAGCCCAGGCGAGAGGCGCCACGTATTGGGCGATGGGGGTTGTCTGCATCGCATGGACCTGTAGCTGAGAGAGAGAAGCTTCGCCGATCTTCTTCTGGTCCTCAGCGCTCGGGTGGTATCCGGCGAGACTGAAACTCACCAGAGCCGAGCCCAGGATGTTGGGGAGCTCGCTGTCCTTTATGTTCTCAGCGTAACGCAAGCCAGTGTCTTCTCGATAGTGGAAAAAGCGCGGAAGCTTGTCCGGATCAACATGCTCCGGCACGGGCTGCGCGCTGTCACGCAAGACGACGTGGGGCAGGCTGGGATCGACGCTGTCAAAAAAAGCATCCCAGAACTCTGCCTGCGCACCTCCGGCCTCTGCCTCAATCTGATCCCAATCCGAGGCAGAGAGGCTGGAAATGCCGAGACCCGGCAAAGCTCCGGCAGTGAGCATCTCGAGTACGAAATTCCGTCTGTTCATGATTAAGCCTCCTGAAAGATTTCCGACACTGCGACAAAGTCATTGGCGGCTGGGGATCACCAGTTGCTGTACAAGCCAATTCGTAGGCACTTCATTAGGTCCCCGTGTCGCCGCGTCATTCATATTTCCCACGAGTTGTTCGAAGCCATTGCCAGCCCCCCGGGAGCTTCGCTCCAACACGCCGTCGTTTGTGAGCAAGCTCAAATCGGTGATTTTCTGCTTGGTGGCAAGAAGAAAGATGGTATCCGCCCCCAGCGGCGTTCCTACAGACTCGCTGACGACTATACTTTTTAGCGGGTATACGCCGTCCGCTCCGGGCTGAGGAAAAGTCGCATCACCGTTCGTGGTTTGATTGGGATACAAAAGGAAGGGGTTGCCGGAGCAATCAAAGCCGAAGAGATAAATGTATTTTGGAACTGTAGCGCGGCTCGCCATTCGCTCTGGTGTCGCCGTGAGCCGTACGTCATATGCTTCATTCGGCCCGAGAGGGGTATCACCCAGCCGCTGGTCTGTTCCTGGCCGTACGATCTCCAACTGGTAGGGCCACCCTCCGGCGCCCGGCGCAAGGGAAGGAGACTGCATCCAGACGCGAAGCTTGCCCAGGCGCACGATTCTTCGGTCGAACGCCGGCGCGACGGAATCCTCCGCTGCTCCGCTTGAAGCACGGAGCCATGCGGTGCGGACGGGAAGGGATACGTCATTGCGGCAGACGACGTTGGGTGCGACGCCACCATTCAGATCAGTGTCTTCCGGGTCGTTTTCACTGCTTTCCACCAGCTTCGCGCTGGGGTGTGGAGAGAGGATGAACGGATCAAAAAGCGCATACTCGAGAGTTCCGTCCGGGCGTGGGCGAGCGGCAAAGAGATAGTTGGCGGCGGTGAGGTCTCCGGTGAACTCGAACGCCCCGCGCTGGAACGGTTCGCTGGCACGGATGCGTTGAACCAGTGCAGGGGGCGGAGATAGAAGCAGGAACGCCGCGCCGTGGGGTTTGGAGGAAGGAAGATGCGGCTTGCCATCCTGTCCTATCGCGGCCCAACCGCCGGCTTTCTGAAGCACGAGATACTGGATTGGCGACAGTGCTGGATCGGCAACCCAGGTGAGGGATGGAAACAGGATCTTGACTCGGGCCACCTCCGCGGCAGCCGGCACTCCCTTCTCCGTCGAGATGTAGATCGAGAGACGAGCGGCCTGGGGATAGGTCATCTTCGATAGCTCGAAGGTCTGCCCGACGTGAACCGCGGAATCTCCACCGATAATCCGGGCTTTTGCCAGCAATGCCTCATCGACGCTTGTGACTTCGATGACGGTCTTGCCGGCAGCGCCGGCGCTGTCGACCGCGGTGAATTGCGTGCCGATGTCGAAGCCGCCAGCCTTCCCAACATCCAGGACAATGACCCCCGACTTCACCGACTGGACATGGGCGTGAAGACGGTGCTCGGCAAGCGGCTCGCCGAATAAAGTCTCATCGACGCGGCCTTCAACCGAAGGCTGCTGGAATGGGACAGGATCAGCATGCAGGAGGCTCGAAATCTGAGCAATGACATCGGCTGCGCTCAGCGGTTGGGTATTCGTGCGGAGCACACGGACCAGGGCACGAGTAAAAGCGCCGTGATGCTCGCCGTCGTCGGGATATTGCGCTTCGGCTGCCGACTCGGTGGAGGCGGCAGCAGCGATGATGATCGAGTTGCCCTTCTGGGGAATGCGCTTGAGATCGGCCTCGGTAATCGCCCCGGGTTCCTGGGCAACGTCTCGATCGTCGTAAGGAAGAGCACGTTGCACGCTATTGGTGACACCGCGGGCCATGGTGCCGCTATGGCAACTGTCGTATATTGCCACCAGGCGCGCCTGTTTGTCGTAGACAATCTGATTGAAGCGAACCGCCAATTCCTTGTCCCGTATATCTGCAACTCCCTTCCAGGCGTCTGCGGGCACGATCGTCTCGTCGAGGTTGTTCTTCGAGGACCTCGTGTCACGCCGCAGGGAGCCGTGCCCGGCAAAGTAGAAGACAACCAAATCTCCGGCCTTCGAGTCTGCAATCAGTTTGTCGATAGCATCCAGAATGCCTTGCCGGGTGGCTTCTCCTTCCTTGAGAATACGCACATCCGAAAAACCGTACTGCTCCGTCAGCAGAACAGTCATATCGGCGACATCGATCAGCGGGCCACCGAGATTGACCCAGTTTGCTTTGCCGTCAAATCGACTGTCCGGCGCGTGGCCAGCCGGTGGGACGGACACTGCTGCTCCCTCCGGGGCGCGGTAGTGATCAATGCCAATCAGAAGAGCCCTTTTCGTCTGCGCCGACGCAGACACGCAGGCGCACAGGGCAATGCCCGCATAGACCCTAAAGAATAGGCGCGGCATAGAACCCTCCAGGGATGTTGGTCAGGTTCCGAGTATTGGGTATTTCTTGGTCCAGGAATCTGAACTTCCGGGGACAGTTTGACAAAAAAACGCCGCCGTTGCAAGTGGGAAAAGGCCAGGGGAAAATGAGGGCGCGGTAGGCAGAAGGCAGAAGGCGGAATGCAGTCGGCGAAGGGCAGGTGCTCTTCGTTCCGATTCCTGACTTGTGACTCCTGGCTTCTGCTCTTCCACTTCCTGAGTCCTGAATCCTGCTTTTCCCCACCTACGACATAGCAACTACCTCCCTCTCTGCATGGCCCAGGGCTGTGAGGCGTCGAAGGTAGCGCCGGCGATCTCCTGTTGGCGGCAGTGTTGCCAGTTGTCGATGCCCTGCAAGGCGCGCCGCCTCAGACCCTCTTGCGCCCGCTCCAGCCTGTCGCGGCGGGAGTAGAGCCAGGCAAGGTCCTCGATCTGCCTCTCCCAGAGCGCGCCGCCGGGGCCGAACGCGCTCAGGAGTTCCTGAGATATCTAGCCCAGGACTTCTCCAATTGACTCATTGATTCATCGGGTCATCGGGTCATTGATTCATCGGGTCATTGACCCATTGGTCCATTGAGTCTTTGATTCATTGATTCGCTGAAAAGAACCGAGGCAATTGCTCTTCAATGGCTCGATGGCCCGATGACCCGATGACTCAATGGATCAATCGCCTGAGGATGGGCTCCCTTGGTGCCTTGGTGTCTTGGTGGTTCCTAGCAGGGTAGCCGGGGAGTCTCAATGCCGTCTTGTCGAAGGTCAAGGTGCGGGCGCAGCCGGCCCGGGCCCCGAGCGCGCCGATGAGGGCGTCGGCAAACGAGCCGCCCCCCTCTTTAAGCGCCATCGTCGCCGTAAACACTTCCTGCTCGTTTTCGACAACCAGGGTGTCCGCCTGGAGTATGCGCTCCAGGGCCGCAGCGATCTCATCGTCCGCAAGGCCGTAGGCGCGATCCAGGACCCACACCGTCTCGACCAAGGCCACGATGCTGATGAAGCCGGGGTTTCCCTCGGTCAGGCGGAACTCGATAATGTCCGTGG
>Ga0326727_10006541_pt1 | contig 31858 bp, 18 predicted proteins | sample MB2enrmetagenome_FD_207643 | JGI IMG/M metagenome (GOLD analysis project Ga0326727, IMG submission 207643) | Lab enriched peat soil microbial communities from McLean, Ithaca, NY, United States - MB29MY | ecosystem: Environmental > Terrestrial > Soil > Wetlands > Peat | place: USA: New York...
CGAGAATATTGGCCACGCCCAGGGTCTCGGCAATCTTGCGGATGTCGGTGTTCTGTCCCTTGAAGGCGAAGGCGGAAGTACGGGCAATGACCTTCAGGCCGGGCACCTTCGCCAGGGCATTGATGATATCCTCCGCCAAGCCGTCGCTGAAGTATTCGTCGTCGGCATCACGGCTCATGTTGGCTAGCGGCAGCACGGCGATGGAGGGAGTGTTCGCAGCAGGGTTGGCCACGGCCGGGGGCTGCTCTCTCTTTGGCATCTCGCGAACCAGATCGCGGAACTCGTTTGCAACATCACGCGCAGTCTGAATGCGGTGGCGCGGGTCCTTCTCCAGGCAGCGGCGGATGATGCGGGCCAGGTCGCTGGGCAGGTCAGGGCGGCTGTCAGTAACCTGGGCGGGATGATCATGCAGAATCGCGGATATACGCTCGGCGGAAGAATTTCCGTTGAACGGGTGGCGCCCGGTGGCCATCTCGTGGAGCACCACACCCAGCGAGAAGATGTCGGTACGGTGGTCGAGCGGGCGGCAAGAGATTTGTTCGGGCGACATGTAGGCGGGCGTCCCCATCAGTACTCCTGCCTGCGTGTTGCCGGCTGAAGTGAGCGTAGTGTCATTGGGGCCGCTCCCGCGCACATCTTTTGCCAGTCCGAAGTCCAGCACTTTGACGTGGCCATCCTCTGTAATCATGACGTTGGCGGGCTTCAGGTCGCGATGCACGATTCCCTTCTCGTGCGCGGCAGCCAGCGCGTCGGCCAGTGCACTGGCAATCTCCACAATTTGCCCGACGGGGAGACCACCTGCGCCGATGAGGCGGGCGAGCGGCTGTCCCGCGACAAGTTCCATGGTGAGGAAGTGGATGCCATGGGCTTCTTCCACGGAAAAGATGGTGACAATGTTCGGGTGATTGAGCGCGGCCACGGCGCGCGCTTCACGCTGAAAGCGTGCCAGGTGGTCTGGATCGTGCGCCATCCCGGCGGGCAGCACCTTGATGGCAATGTCGCGGGCCAGGCGCGGGTCTCTGGCGCGAAACACCTCGCCCATCCCGCCGGCACCGATGGGGCCGAGGATCTCATATTGGCCGAGTTTGTCGCCTGAGGAGAGTGGCATGGAGATAGCTCTACAAGTCTAACTGACCAAGGAAAGGACTGTCCGGAGATGACCGGGAAACCGGAAACTGGCTTTCAGTTCACTCCAGCACCAATGCGTTCATCCAGCCGTTCTGTGGCCAGTCTTCGTAGTTCCGGGCCGTTTCCCAAACCGGAGATATGAAGACGGCCATGGCGAAAGTCTGGCAAGGGTCACCGTTGCCGGTCATACGCCCGGAAACTGGTTCAATGCGCGAAAACATCCCACAAGCCGAACTTTACCGGCCAACGCGGAGAGTGAGGTCGCGCTGAGTCGTGGGACTGAAATGCATTTCCCTTTTCGTTTGAAATGACTTACTCGTTGGAGAACTCTTTGTGTGAGCGAAAGATGCAGTCTCCACGGACCCGCTTGCATTGAGACGCCACGTATGGCCTGAACCATTTTCGCATCCAGGACTTTACTCGTCTGGTCAGCGAATTCCCCGCGGATGAGCTGGCCGCGGAGTTTTCCGCAGGCCGGCAGGCCAATGATGCTATAACCGAAGTAGCGACCAGGAGGAATTTTCCGTGAAACTTGCGTTAGCTTTCCGTGAAGTGGATGGCGTCACCGTTTTGGATCTGAGCGGGCGAATCACACTGGGCGAGGGCAGCGTGCAACTGCGCGACGCCATTCGTGACCTGATCGGCAAGGGACAGAAGCACATCCTGCTCGATCTGGGTGAAGTGAACTATATCGATAGTTCGGGCCTGGGCGAGCTGGTAAGCGCCTACACTACGGCCAGGAACCAGGGCGCCGGACTCAAACTGCTCAAACTGACCAAGAAGGTCCACGACCTGATGCAACTAACCAAGCTGTACACCGTCTTCGACATCTACGACGACGAGGCCAGCGCCATCGCTTCCTTCAAATAAGCCGATCCGGACACAGCCCTGTTCTTGAGCCGAAGAGGCCATCCCGCCGGGCGGAATGGCCTTTTGCGCTTGTACTGGCATCCGGAAACCTAACCCGGCGTAGCCGGAAGCAAAATGGGCATAACATCAAAAAGTTGGAGACCTCTCAAGAATGCCCTCAGAGACCCATGAACATTTGCGATCATGCATAGGTCGAAAATTCTGCGCAAAATCCGGCTACTTTGGACAGCAATGAGTTGGCGAAGAAGCGTTAATCCCAGCCAGCAGCCGCCAAACTGACGGCTGAGGATTGGTACCGCAGGTAGCAGGATCACTCCTCGATTGGACAGTGAAGGCAAATGACGGCACCCTTAGCGAAGAAATGAGCAACCGGCTGCCGCTCTGCCGAGCCGGGAGAACCTAGAACTGGTGACCGAGCAGCGCGATGATTGCCCGTGTGAATCCATTTGCACTTCATGCCCAAAGGTGGCAAACGGTCGCTGCAGGCTCCATGGCGGCCTGAGCACTGGACCCAAGACGGCGGAGGGAATAGGACGCTTCCGCATATTTGGTGATACTGCCCAATTCCGACAGATTACCGTAAGCTGATGCTGATTCCACATAAGTTGCGGCTGGATGTTCTTCTCTCCGAGTACGCCGATTCGGGAGTGTGCGCGTTTCGCGGAGTCTTATGCCGTTTTCCACCAAAAGCGCGGAAGAACCATTTACTCCGCCACAAGCCAGCGCTCACGTGCCGGTTCGTGGTCTATTTGCTCCGCCGCGCACATACCCTTCTGGACGTGCGGTTCATTGCCGCCACATCCGGCAATTAACAATATTTCTCCTTCCCTAGCGCCGAAAACGCCTATACTTGCACGGTAGGTTTCCAGAGTGGAAACTTGTCGTTAGTTGCAATTCCATCCCGTGCCAGAGCGTTGCCAAATTCCGACGCTTGAGAGTGTTACCGTTTGCTTGCGATGCGGTGCCCATGTCTTGTGTGCGGCTTCGGTATGCGATCGGTGCGGCGCTGCACTCGAAAGCCCCGATACCGAAACGGTTGGTGCAACCATTGGCTCGGCCACTGCTGATGTCCAGACTGTCGCCCCCAGTTCTACTTTAGCGTCTTCTGCAGTCACCGTTCCGGTGCAACCCCAAGCCGCACAATCCAACCTGCCCAGCCAAATACCCGACTTCGGGCCGCGTTACCGTGTCGAGTGCATCCTTGGGGAAGGCGGCATGGGGACCGTGTACAAAGCATGGGACAGAGAACTGGAGCGCACAGTTGCGCTGAAGCTGATCCGCCACGACCTCACGCTCGATCCCATCGTGTCGCAACGCTTCAAGCAGGAGCTGTTGCTTGCTAGTAAGATTTCCCATCGCAACGTGCTTCGGATTCACGATCTGGGCGACGGCCCTGAAGGCACCAAGTTCATCTCCATGGCGTGCGTTGACGGGCACGACCTTCATTGGTTGCTGAAGAAAGAAGGAAAACTGCCGCTAGAGCGTGCGCTCAAAATTGCGCACCAGCTTTGCGCCGCGCTGGAAGCCGCGCATGCCGAGAGCGTGGTGCACCGGGACCTGAAGCCGCAGAACATCCTGATCGACCAACACGATCACATCTATGTTTCAGACTTCGGATTGGCCAAGTCTTTCGAATCGGACCTGAACATGACCCAGACCGGCCAATTTCTAGGCACACCTCGGTACATGTCTCCCGAGCAGGCGGAAATCAGGCCGATCGATCATCGCAGTGATTTATATGCATTCGGTCTGATCCTGTGCGAAATGGTGACGGGCCATCTGCCGTTTGAGCCGACCCCGTCGGTGATGCAGATGATGTATCAGCGTGTCCACGTAACCGCAAAGGATCCGCGCCAGCTCAATTCCGACGTGCCCGAGTTTCTGGCTCGGATCATCCAGAGATGCCTGGAAAGAGACGTCGAACTGCGCTATCAGAGCGCGGCGGAGTTGTTGGCTGACCTCGACGCTGTGATGGCCGGCGCGAAGCATTTTGGGAAAAAGGGCAGTTGGACTCGGGTTGCGCACGCACTGGCACACAGGCAAATACCCTGGCGCGCCACCGCCGCGGCAGCCGTCGTGGTCGCAGTGGCCGCCATTGCGGGTATTTTCTTTATTAGAGGCCGGCCGACAGCAAGCATTGCGCACGCTCCAGTGAGCGTGTTGGTGGCCGATTTCACCAACCACACGGGCGATCCGGTTCTCGACGGCACGCTAGAGCCGATGTTCAATGTCGCCTTGGAGGGCGCCAGTTTTATCAACGCGTTCGCTCGCGGCGACGCTCGCCGATTGGCCGGACAACTTCCTCATCCCACTGACAAGCTCGACGAGCAGGCTTCCCGTCTGATCGCCGTGAGCCAGGGCATTAATGCAGTCGTAATCGGGTCCCTGAGCCGCCGGGGCGACGGCTACAAGATCTCTGTGGAAGCACTCGACGCCAGGACAGGGAACAGCATTGCAACTTCGGACGTATTGGTCTCGAATCAGGACGATGTTCTGCGCAGCATCCCCAAGCTCGCCGCGCCGATCCGCAAAGCCCTCGGCGATACGACGCCGGAGTCGGCGCAGTTCAATACCATCAGTGGAGAGTTTACCGCCTCTTCGCTGGAGGTGGTACACCTGGAAGCCGTCGGCATGGCGCAGCAGTTCGATGGGAAATTTGAGGAGGCGCTGCAGACCTTTTCCAAGGCTGCAGAACTCGATCCGAACTTTGCCCGAGCTTATTCCGGTATGGCCGCGTCGGAGATCAATTTGGACAGGCAGAGAGACGCGGAAAAGTACATTAAGTTGGCGATGGCGCACGAAGACAGGATGACAGAGCGAGAGCGCTACCGCAATCGCGGCTTGTTTTACTTGACGACCGGCAACTGGCAAAAATGCGTTGACGAGTACACCCAACTCGTCGATCGGTATCCGGCCGAGAGGGTCGGACAATTCAATCTGGCCACTTGTCTTGCGCAGCTGCGCAATATACCGAAAGCGGTCGAAGCGGGCCGCAAAGTGGTCGAGATTGCGCCCCAGAACGTGCTTTATCGGCTGAATTATTCGTTCCTGAGTTCTGTCAACGGAGACTTTAAGACAGGTGAGCAAGAGGCGCGCGCAGCATTGCAACTCAATCCCGCCTCCGAAGATGGTTTTCTTGACCTGGGTGAGGCTCAGGTTGGGCAAGGGGAGATCGCTCAAGCTAATGAAAGCTACCGTCAGCTTGAGAAGGTCAGCGGGATTGGATCCTCGATGGCTGCGACGGCCCTCGCCGATCTGGCTTTGTACGAAGGCCGTTTCAAAGACTCGATTCGAATGCTGGAACAAGGGGCGGCCGCCGACCTGATCGCCAAGAATCCGGACGCAGCCGCTGATAAGTTCGCCGCCTTGGCCTATGCGCATTTGAGCGCAGGGGAGAGCGGCCCGGCCGTGAAGGCTGCGGAACGAGCGTTGGCCAACAGCCAGGCCGTCGATGTCAGGTTTCTGGCGGCACGAATCTTCGTCGAGGCCGGAGAAGTGGCCAAAGCCCAGAAACTGGCCGCCGGCCTGGGCTCGGAACTGCAAACTGAACCGCAGGCATACGGCAAAATTATCCAGGGGAAAGTGGCCTTGAAGCGAGGAGACGCCCACGGCGCCATCAAAGCACTGACCGAGGCCAACAACCTGCTGGACACGTGGATTGGCCGGTTCGAACTCGGACGCGCCTACCTCCAGGCCGGGGCTTTTGTGGAGGCGGATTCGGAATTCGACAGCTGCATCAAGCGCCGCGGCGAGGCTCTGGAGCTCTTCATGAACGATGTGCCCACCTATGGATACTTTCCGCTCGTCTATTACGATCAAGGACGTGTCCGCGAAGGCCTGAAGAGCCCGGAATTTGTGAGCTCCTATCGCGCCTACCTGAACATTCGCGACAAAGCCGGAGAAGATCCGTTGCTGGCCGAAGTCCGCCGGCGGGCTGGGCAGTAACGTACTGCGCCTCTCATCGTTCTATTCCTACCGCTTGATCGGCTCGGAGAAAATTCGCGACCGCGGAGAGGCGAAGCCATCGAGCTGTTCATGGATAATGTGCCGACTTATGCTTATTTTCCGCCCGTGTATTACGATCAGGGACGCGCGCGGAAAGGAATGAAGAGCGAGGGGTTCGCGGACTTTTATAAGACCCACCTCAGCATCCGCGGGCAGCCTTCGAAAGATCCGCTGATTCCCGAAACCGGCGGCGTATCGGCCAATAGACCGCGGGCGGGATCGAGGCTTCTGCAACAGTACTGGATTTTGCTCCTTCGGTGATTGGCCCGCGCCATTCAATAACGCCGTTCGCGGGCTGTTCTTGGCGGCGTCTTTTATGCAGGTTCGCCAGGAATTGCAACGCGCTTTGCTCGTTGCGGACAAATTCGGACCGCAGGCACTGAGCACGTGCGGATTGCGGGTCCGGCCCGGCGGCGCGAGATTCCAGTAACAATGCTCACGCACAGGATCGGTACCACTCCGTAATCGGCACGCAGCATACGTCGAAAAGAGCTGACAGTGCCGAAAAACTACCCCACTACCTGTTGGTCAGAATTTCGCACACTGACCCTGTTTCGAGGCCGCGGTGTTTCCACCGCCCGTGATCGAGGTGTTGCTCTGGCACTGCAGGCTCCCTGTAATGACATTGCTGAAGACTTGCGCGGCCCCGGTGTTGCTGAGAGCCAGAAGGTTGCCTTTGATCACATTGCCTGCGCACGACGATGAGCCCGAGCCGATCACGACGGAAGTCCCATTGCTCTGGAACTGCAGATTACCTGATATCGTCGTGGCGCACACCTGGTTCGTGACCGATCCCGACGGAATGCTTTGGATTTGGAGGTTGCCCTTAATGCTGGTCGACGGTCCGATGGAGAATATGCCGCCGCTCACCGTGACGTTGCCGTTGACAGTAGCGCTGCTGAGAACGAGGTTGCCGCCCGTCTCCGTAATGTTCCCCGCTGCCCCTCCGCCGACAAAGACGCAGGCTTGGCCGCTAGCTACGCTCAAGTTACCTTGGAACATGCCGCTGTAAGCACCATTGCAAGCACTGCTGGAAGCGGGAACCGATCCGGTGAACGTGACTGTCAGGGTGCCGCTTACAAAGTTGAAGGTGTAGTTGGCCGATGTCAGGGTACCCACACTTGCGACGATCGGGTAGGAGCCGGGAAGACTCGTGACGACTGCGGTTGTGGTGAGGCTTGGGCTGCCCGAGACCGAAGTGTCGCCATTTACGAACCCGCTGTAGCTGGCGGTGAGGGTGGGATTCGCCAAGCCGTAAGCCCGTGAAACATTGTTGGCGGTCACGGTGAGAGTGTGTTTCGTGGCTGTCGTCGACTGCATGGCGCTGGCGGCAGCGTAATTACTGTCCGCGGCCCAATTCGCCATCAGCGAGCAGGTGCCCGTGCCGCTGGTCATGGTCACGGTGTTACTCGTGATCGAGCATGCTCCGCTTGCCGTAACAGTCGCGGTCGTGCTGGCGTTCGTCGTCGCTGTCACCGTGAACTTGGATTGATAGGCCGCGCTGGCCGGCGAGCCGGTGAAGGTGGTTGTCGGATTCGCCAGACCCAAAGTCACCGTGTTGGCAGGGGTGCTGGTCACTGCGACGTAGTTGTTGTTCCCAGCCATGGTAGCCGTCACCATGCAGCTACCAGTGCCGCGGTTGGCCGTAAGTTGATTCAACAGGGCGCCCGTAATTATGCACGGGCCGCTAATCACGGAGTAGGTCACCGCGCCCCTGGTACTGCCGCCCGTGACGCTCAGAGGCTCGCTCTGGTTGTAGGTCAGCGGCGATGCCGCGGTCAGCGACAGCGCCGTCTGGTTCGCCAGCTGTAGGGTTACGGTGTTGGCAGGGGTGCTGGTAACTGGGTTGTAGTTGTTATTGCCGGCCATGGTCGCCGTCACCATGCAGGTACCTGTGCCGCTGTTGGCCGTAAGCTGGTTAAGTTGGGCGCCTGTGATGGTGCAGGAGCCGCTGGTCACGGTGTAGGTCACTGCGCCACTGGTACTGCCGCCCGTGACGCTCAGAGGCTCGCTCTGGTTGTAGGTCAGCGGCGATGCCGCGGTCAGCGACAGCGGCACTTGGTTCGCCGCCTCCAGCGTTACCGTGACAGGGTTGCTGGTCGCTGGGTTGTAGTTGTTGTTCCCGGCCATGGTTGCCGTCACCGAACACGAGCCGCTGCTACTGTTCGCGGTAAGGGTGGAGCCGCTCAGGGTGCAGGGGCCGGAGACCAAGTTATAGGTCACCGCGCCACCTGTGCTACCGCCTCTCGTCCCCAAGATCTCACTGCTGTTGTAGGCCAGCGTCGGGTATTGTGGGCTCAATGTCAAAACTGCTTGATCCGCCATCGCTGATGCCGGCGTACTTTCACGTGACTGCCCGGCAGGATTCAGGTCCACAGTAGTCACGTAGTAGGTTGGGTTCTGGCTCTGGTCGAACTGTGAGTCCGTGTAGCTGTACGTGGTTGCGTTCGGGGCGGGCGATTGCTGGGTTGCGCCGGCGGGACAACTTGCAGGCGACGACGTAAGGTACACACACGCAATGGCAGTGGGAACAGCCGAAACGCTGCTAATCAACCTGTAGACGATATACGCTTGAACCTCGCCGAAATTAGCGGGACTCCACGTCACAACTCCGCCGCCATTCGTCGTCACGGCCCGGGGAGGACGCGCGTACGAGTCGATGGTCGGGTAGTCGGCCTCAGTAATTCCGCCACCGCCGCCACCCGCGGCGCGGAGCCCGCCACCGCCACCACCGGCAGCACGAAGTCCACCACCGCCGCCGCCGGCAGCGCGAAGCCCGCCGCCGCCACCGCCACCTGCGCGGAGCCCACCACCGCCGCCACCGGCAGCACGAAGACCACCACCGCCACCGCCGGCGGCCCGGAGACCACCGCCGCCGCCGAAAGCGTAGCCGCCCATGAGCAACCGGTACTCGCCATCAATTGAGTAAATCGTGCCGCCTATGTTGTCATTTCCTGAAGCCCCGATCTGGCGGAGATCCATATTGTCCCAGTCACTGTAGCCATCCAACACGGAGCGGGAGCCATCGAAATTGATGTCCTGAGTGGCGGACCAGGCAATTGGGCTGGCTGGACCCTCCGTCTCATACATCGTCTGGTCAAAATCGGTAGAACTAATCGGGGTGCCGTCACAATGGCTGGTGGCAGCGCTGGCGGCGGATGTAACGTTAGTCCCGCTAAAGGAGGAAGAAGGAGAAAACCACTTTGTGTATTGGTATAGTAGCCCTTCTGGTCCCGTAAGGCCGGGCACGCTCAGACTAGTCTCATCAAGCGAGTCCAAAACACGATCGGAATAATCCAGGGCAAGATCGCCTTGGGCGTCAGCTTGTATGCCGTCAACCTGGAACAGGTAGCTCATCACGCTCTGATAATTGGGCTTGCAATTGGGCTCGAAGGACGGCGTGGCACTGCCGTTGGGGTAGTAACGGCCGCCGTGGGTGAGGCCGAGGCTGTGCCCAAGCTCATGCATGAACGTGCCGCCCTGCTCGACATCCAGTTGAGCCTGCGTCTGCGGAGGATTCCACTGCATCGCCGCAGGGTACCACTTCCCTAAGGTGACGGTTGAATCTCCGCCGCCCAAATCGGAAAAGCCGGAAGTCGTATCGGTGACGTTTGAATAAACCGCCAGTTGCGGTTCGGGTAGATTGCCTGGGTAGGTCCCGTTGCTTACATTCGCGTTGACATTCGACAAAGTAATCGTGTCTTCTATGCAATCCCGCACAGGGTAAACCCCGTTCAGATTGGGAGCCGCGAGGGCTCCGTCAATCGTAATGCGGGAGGGACACGGCGTGATGGGGGCGGAAGTGGTTACGGTAGCGCTCCCGTTGTTCACCGTGATGGATACAAGCGTTTTCGTCTGGATGCTCCAGGTTGGCAGCGCTATAGAGTAGCCCAAGAGTACATAGTGATAGCTATCCTTGCGGGCGATTGGGAAGCGCGGCGCGCAGTCGCCACCGCCGGCACAGGAGGTAATGTTAGCCGGCCAGGCTTTCATGACCTCCAGGCCTGTCTTCCAGGCAACCACGCCTGGTTCGCCGGGGAACATACAGAGGCTGGGTGGGTTTGTACTCATGTCGTCCGTGCAGGTTTCTGCCGGAATGCTGTTTCCCTGCACCAAGTGCAAGGCGATGCCGTGGTTCGAGAATGCGCTCGTCACCATGTTCAGGGCGTTTTGCGAGGGATAAAGAGACTCAGTTGATGGTGTCCCCGCCATGGAGTCGAGCTGAACAAAAACGTCCTTCCGCCCTTGTTGTGCTCCACTGAGATCCACCCATGTGGTGTTGTCCCTGACGTCGATATATCCAGGGGGGGACGCCTTCTTCCACGAATCCAGAATTCCGTCATTGTCGCTGTTCTTGGCAGTCGTGCTGAATACGACTGCCGCCCACACATTGCATTGCCCCGATCCCAACGTATAGTGGTTGGGCATGGTGATTCCGCTGGCGTCATCGGCAACAGTCAGAGGGTAGGTATAGCCGTTGGCAGTGGCTGGCGAGAAGCCGATTCCGCCGCTGTTTACTACCGTGCCGAAAATGTCGGTAATCTTCGCGCTGCCGGAAGCGTCGGCATCATAGAAACCGCTGATCGTCTCACTAAGGTTCGGCGGGTTACCCGCCGCGGATTCCAGCGACCAGTTGCCGTCGTAGATCACGGTAACCTTCAGCGGATACCGGCTCGGCATGTTCGACAGCAGGCGATAAACGATGACCAGGCTGGCGTTCCCTGGAACGGTTCCGTACGTATTCGCGGGCACTCCCACATTTTGCGGCCCAACCGCCAGAGATGCGCCGTTTACAACCGGCAGATAAGGAAGAACATTCGCGCGGTAAGCCCGCATGGTGGGAGTGGAGCCGTTGTTGCTCCAACATGAGGATTGAAGATCGTTTCCCACCACACTCCCGGTGATGGAATAACCGTTGAAGAACGCGCCTGTTGAGGAGGGCGCGGGGGTAGTCTCCAAAGCCTGCCAGTAGAGGAAAGCAGCCACGATGTCAGCGCCGGCAGGGATGCCCTCATGGCCCAGGCTGCTGCTTGGTATGGTGATGGTTCCATTGACGAAGCCGTTGCTGACGCTGCCTGGCTGGTCGAAGCTGCGAACGATATGATCGCCCGTAACGAAGTAATTGTTCAGGAAAGTAAGCGTCGGATTCGCCGCCGGAGTGATGAGCAGCACGCCGGGCACGAAGGTGAACGTATAATTCGCGGCCGACAGAGTGCCCTGTGTCACGGTGATCGGATACGAACCGGCGGCGCTGCCCAAAGTTGCCGTCGTAGATAATGCCGTCGCGCCGCTAAGCACCGCGCTCGTATCGCCATTCACGAAACCGGAGTAACTGGCCGTCAACGTAGGCGTCACCTGGGCCACGTAGCTCATTGCCAGATTGTTGGCTGTGACGGTCACCATCGCTGGATTCACGGTGAAGGTGGCACTCATCGGAGTTGCTTGCTGCCAGGTGTTATTGCCAGCCTGCGTTGCCTGCACAGTCACTGAGCCCGCGCCGGTGATGGTCAGCGTGCTGCCGCTCACCGTCGCCGGGCCGGAGCTCACCGAATAGCTGATCGGCAATCCCGAAGTCGCCGTGGCCGTCAATGCGAACGGAGCCACGCCATAGGTCTGCGTGCCAGGGTTCGGGAAATTAATGGTCTGCGATTGCTGGGTGACGACGGTCTCGGTCATGGTGGCGCTGGAGGAGGCGTAATTCGTATCGCCGCCGTACAGCGCCTCGATCGTGTGAGAGCCCTCGGTTGCGGTCCAGGCATACGTGGCGGTATAGATGGCGCCGCTCCCGGCAAGCATCCCCGTGCCCAGCAGAGTTGCGCCGTCGTAGAAGTAGACCGTGCCCGTCGGACCGGCAGTGCGGCCTGGGCCGGGCGTCACCGTCGCTGTGAAGTTCACGGTTCCGCCCGCGCTCTGCGGGTTCACGTCAGCGCTGACCGCCGTCGTGGTTACGGCCTGCTGCACCACATAGACAATCTGCTCGATGTTGCTGGTCTCGGGAGAATTGCCCGTGTCGTTTCCTGAGGAGGCCGGCGTGCCCTCGTCGCCGTAGGCGGCGTAGTAGTAGAGGGTGTGCAGCCCCGGGCTTTGCCCGCTCAGTTGCAGCGTGAAGGCGGCGGGATTGGCGCCGGATGCCGAGGTATCGCTGGCCATCGCCCATTGCCCGGGCGCGCCGGCAACGGCGCTGCCGTCGTCTACCCAATAGTAGACGGCCGTGGGCGGCGGATTGACCGCAGCGGAATCCGCTAGGTACACACTGGAGCCGGTGTAGTTGCTGGTCACCGTTGCGGTAAACGCCGGCGCGGTGCTGCGCGTCACAAAGGGCGGGGTGGTTGAAACCGTCAGCGCATCGCTCACGATTGCCGGGACCCCGTTTAGTGGAATCTGCGCCAGTGGATTCGCCGCGATCACCGAGACGGTGCTGTCGCCTTGATTTGCGACGTAGACCATGTTGGTTACCGGGTTCACCGCGATGGCCAAGGGCGCGGAGCCCACCCCCGGCGTGGCTACCACGGTGTTCGTCGCCCCGTCGATCACCGAGATGCTGCTGCTGCTGTAGTTTGCGACGTAGACCATGTTGGTCACAGGGTTCACCGCGATGGCAACGGGAGTGGAGCCCACCCCCGGCGTGGCCACCACGGCGTTCGTCGCCCCGTCGATCACCGAGACGGTGTTGTAGCCGGAGTTTGCGACGTAGACCTGGTTGGTCACCGGGTTCACCGCGATGGCATAGGGATTGTCGCCCACCGTAGGCGTGGCCACCACGGTGTTCGACGCCCCGTTGATCACTGAGACGCTGTTGCTGAAGTCATTTGCTACGTAGATTATGTTGGTCACCGGGTTCACCGCGATGGCATTGGGATAGGAGCCCACCCCCGGCGTGGCCACCACTGTGTTCGTCGCTCCGTCGATCACCGAGACGCTGCTGCCGGTGTAGTTTGCTACGTAGACCATGTTGGTCACAGGGTTCACCGCGATGGCATTGGGCTCGGAGCCCACCCCCGGCGTGGCCACCACCGTGTTCGACGCCCCGTCGATCACTGAGACGCTGTTGCTGCCGTTGTTTGCAACGTAGACCATGTTGGTCACCGGGTTCACCGCGATGGCATTGGGATAGGAGCCCACCCCCGGCGTGGCCACCACGGTGTTGGTCGCCCCGTCGATCACTGAGACGCTGTTGCTGAATTCATTTGCTACGTAGATTATGTTGGTCACCGGGTTTACGGCGATGGCATAGGGATTTGTGCCCACCGACGGCGTGGCCACCACGGTGTTGGTCGCCTCGTCGATCACCGAGATGCTGTTGTCGCTGTAGTTTGCGACGTAGACCATGTCAGTCACCGGGTTCACCGCGATGGCATTGGGCTCGGAGCCCACCCCCGGCGTGGCCGCTGTACTGTTCACCGCCCCGTCGATCACCGAGACGGTGTTGTCGCTTTGGTTTACGACGTAGACCTGGTTGGTCACCGGGTTCACAGCGACGTTAACGGGATAGGTGCCCACCGCCAGCGGCGTGGCCGCCACGGTGTTCGTCGCCCCGTCGATCACCGAGACGGTGTTGTCCTGTTCATTTACGACGTAGACCTGGTTGGTCACCGGGTTCACCGCGAGGGCTACGGGCCAGGTGCCCACCGCCAGCGGCGTGGCCGCCACGGCGTTGGTCGCCCCGTCGATCACCGAGACGCTGTTGCCGAATTCATTTGCGACGTAGACCTGGTTGGTCACCGGGTTCACCGCGAGGGCATCGGGATAGGTGCCCACCGTAGGCGTTGCCACCACGGTGTTCTTCGCTCCGTCGATCACCGAGACGCTGGCGCTAGTTATGTTTGCGACGTAGACCTGGTTGGTCACAGGGTTCACAACGATGGCAATGGGATCGGAGCCCACCCCTGCCGTGGCCACCACCTTGTTCGTCGCCCCGTTGATCACCGAGACGCTGTTGCCGAATTCATTTGCGACGTAGACCTGGTTGGTTACCGGGTTCACCGCGATGGCACCGGGTCCAGCGCCCACCGTAGTAGGCGTGGGCGCCACGGTGTTCGTCGCCCCGTCGATCACCGAGACGGTGTTGTCTTTCTCGTTTACGACGTAGACCTGGTTGGTTACCGGGTTCACCGCGATGGCAATGGGCGCGTTGCCCACTGACGGCGTAGCCACCACTTTGTTCGTCGCCCCGTCGATCACCGTGACGGTGTTGTCGCTTTGGTTTACGACGTAGACCTGGTTGGTCACCGGGTTCACCGCGATGGCACCGGGAGTTGTGCCCACCGTAAGTGTTGCCACTACGGTGTTCGTCGCCCCGTCGATCACCGAGACGGTGTTGCTGATTTCATCAGTGCTGCCTGCATTGGTGACATAGACCATGTTGGTCACCGGGTTCACCGCGATGGCACTGGGCAAGGAGCCCACCCCAGGCGTGGCCACCACCGATTGCGCGCGAGCCAGGCTGACGAACAGCAGCCCGGCAAGGGCCAACGCTGTTCCGCGCAGCCGGCGCGATGAAACTCCGCCGGCCAGGGTGAAAAGCAGACGCGCGCTGCCCGTGGAGGTGCGTGCAATACCGCAAAGAACTCTCAGTAACATGGCGAATTCCCTCTCAATCCAGATTTCGAATGCGGGGACCCGGTACTACGGCAGCAGCCCAGCCCGCGGAGGCGGCCGTTTTGGTGAATCGGAGCGGCGGCGCTGAGGGCGCCTGCGTGTTCACTACGCGGACGCGATTGTCGGGAGAGCCGGCGATAAAAAGGCTGCCCGCACCATCGACGGCTGCGCCCTGGGGAGCCTTGAGATCCGCACTGATGGCCGGACCGCCCTCCCCGGTGTAACCCGCCGTACCCGTGCCCGCCACGGTGGTGATGAGGCCCGGAAAGGCGACGGACTGCGCCCGTAACGGGCTCGCCGCGGCCAACCGACCCGTGAGAACAACCGCAGGAATCGCCGGCTTCAGAGAACGATAGCCAGTGCGCATATGCGGTTCCTCCACCGAGCGTTAACCTGGAGAAACATCAACGGGGGCCCGACCAGGGACGTGTAGGCGACCGAATTACCAACAGCGAATAGGGCCTTGGGGGAGGGTGTGCACCCTCGCACTCGATCGGGTTCAGCAGGTTGGCTCGCAGGCAATCCCTTCCCCTCTACGGAAGCCCGCCGCCAACAGCTTTAGCCAAACCCAACTTCCTTTTTGAATGAAAGCGCGCCAATGGTAACACACAGAAGAGAAATCCAGCAAGATTAATTTTTCTGGGTAACGTCAAGCCGCTTGTGCAAAAACGCGGAGGGTGCAGTTTTTCCATTCCAGGTTGAATCTCTGGAAGATGGAATAGATGATGTGGTCCACGGGCTGCACGTTGACGAAACAGACCAAGGGCCGGGTTCGGCTCCGTTCTTCCATGAAACTGCGCTCAACGATATTGGTGGTGCGCAGCTTGCGCCACAGGTTTCTAGGAAAAGCGAAGAAGGCCAGCAGTTCAGCCAGATCGCGCTCGATTTGTCGCACCGCGGGGGATAGTGCCGCCAACGGCGACAGAAGCCCGCGCGTCAGCCTTCGCCTGGCGGCGGCCGTCGGTCAGATAAATGGCCTGGGCACCGTGCTCGCATCAAAGACAGGCTGTGATGCCTTCAGGGGATACTTCTATCACCTGTCGGAACAGACTCTCCGACCGTCCTCTCAGCAAGCGGTTTCCAAGTGCGGAAGCGGCGGGTTATCGATGCGTTGCTCTGGGGTGCTCACTCTCGCGTACATTCGCTCGGTACGAATCTGAGGCTTCTAGGGTCGATACCATGGTCGCTCAGAACTTCTTCACCTCGACAACGCGTGGGCGATCTGCACGGCATACTTCAATGCCAGCGAGAAGCGCATGCCGTTGCGGGGGATCAACCCGTCAAGGGGCTTGCCAGTCATATTACGATGTATTCGCTGCCATCGAACTGGCGAATCTCATGGATGGTCACGATGTTGGGTGATTCAGGGATGCCAGCAGCTTGGCCTCGCACTCGAAGCGGGGCATTCTTTCGGGATCTCCTGTGAAGGTAGCGGAAAGGAATTTAAGCGCGACCTTGCGGTTTAAATTGAGGTCCTCGGCAAGGTAGACCTCACCCACGCCTCCGCGGCCAGTCTGCCTGCTGACTTGATAGTGGCTTGTGTGTCTTATCGATCATACACATGCGCACATCCGATAACAGGTCGCTTGCCGCGATGGCCGGCGGTGTCTTGCGGAATTTGGCATCAAGTATTGGCGCCAATCGTTCTGTTTAAGAAATAATTCTGTTAATTGCCGAAGATGCCAGCACTAAACTGCACGTCGAGGATGGTGCAGTCGTCGCTGGCAGGTGCGCCGGCGCAGAAACTGGCTACCCGGACGAAGATCTCTTCCAGGGGCAGATCCGCTTTAGCAATCTGTTGCAGGCGCTCGCTGCCGAAGAACTCGTCCTCGGCGTTCGCCGCCTCGGTGACTCCGTCCGTATAGACCAACAGGCGGTCACCTGCCTGGAGCCGGCAGTGCACACTTTCATAATTCGCCTGCTCGATCAAGCCAACCGGGAGGTTTGAACCTTTCAAATACTGCGCAGGACGATTCCGGTAGATGAGCAGGGGCGGCAGGTGTCCGCAATTCACAAGCTCCAACTCGCCATCAGCGGCAAGCGAGGCCAGCACCAGGGTCGCGTACTTGCCCTCCAGTCGCTTCTGGCACAGGAAATGGTTTGCAGTAGCCGCGATCTGCACCAGTGGGACGTTCGCCACAAGTTGCGAATAAATGAGCCCTTGTAAGGTGGAAGCCAGCAGCGCAGCGGAGATTCCCTTGCCGGAGACATCGGCCACAATCAACGCCAATCCCTTGGGAGTGTGCACAACATCGAAGAAATCTCCGCCGATTTCCAGGCAGGGCACGCTACGTCCTCTGATGACTGCAAAACCTACATCGGGAACGATGACGCTCATTAAGTGCTGTTGGATTGAAGCAGCAATTGCCAATTCCCGCTGATACGCTCGCGCAGCTTCCTCCGCTTCCGCGAGATAAGTGCTCTCGACCAGTGATGCTGCTTCTCGCGCCAAGGCCCGTAGCACGTCGCCGCCGATCTTGGTCATCGCCTGAGAGGTTGAATGACTGTCCAGATAGAGCACACCCCGGACCTGAGTGAACGCGCCAGGTAACCCATCGACGCCATCCAGTGGCGCCTGTCCAGTCGCGTGACTTGCGCACAAAGGGATGCAGATTACGGTTCGCAGATCATAGGCGAGAATGCTCTTGCGCTCGTCCACCTCACTTAATCGGCTGGTATCGGTCAAAAGGAACTCGCGTCCTGAAGTCGCTGCTTCGTTCAGAATCGAATTTGAAATCGTGCGGTCATCTTCCAGGTGCTGGCCGTGCGAGTCCCGCCCCGCAGCAAGGCGCAACAATCCGTCCTTTCCCCGGAGAAAGACATAACCCCGTTCGGCGCGGGTCAGGCGCAAGGTCAGTTCCAGAAGGATTGGCAACACCTCGCTCAATATGTGTCTGCCATTCAGCTTGCGCGCCGCCTCCAGCAACAACGAAAGCTTTTCCAGCTCCGACGCGGTCGCCAGTTCCTGAATTGTGCCGAGCAACTCGTTGGTTACGGGCGGACTCGACGGCACAAAAAGCAGGTGTATTCCCGAACGCGCCCCAAATTCGAGCCTGTCGTGAGCCTGCAGGCAATGGCGTGCGACCCTCTGGCCGTTAGCAAATGTTCCGTGCTTGCTGCTCAGATCGACAAGCCAATAATCTCCTGCCTCGAGTGTGATCGTGGCATGCTGCCGGGATACGAGCGGGTCGTTCAATACCAGGTCGTTTTCCGGCTTGCGTCCAATCGTGAACGGTACTTTCTCAATCGAGACAGTTCTTCGCTTGGTGCCGTCTACCAGCAGCAAAGTGGCGGCGGGAAGATAGCGTTGGATTGCCCCAGTTTCGGATGTTGACGTATGCATCTCTTGCTCCTCGCAGAACTGATTGAAGTAATGATTCTCTCTCCGGCACATGCTGGCGGCAAGAACTAACCTGCGACGCTCCTTCAAAATCTCGTGGTTTAGCACTGAAACCCGCATGAACATTGGGCTGTCGCCTATCGATGGATGCAATGACCGCTACAAATTGATCTACAGTCGGAAGAGACCCTGCCCGTTGAGTTGTGGAGCCACAACGGCTCAAGCCAGGTTGACTTCCGCTACTATTTTTTCAACAGCGATGGGCAGGGCTTGTTGCAGCGCCGCCGTCATTTGCGTGCCGAATGTGAACGGGTCGGCGACCTCGACAGCCAAGATCTTGAGGCGTGAAGGCATGGCCAAACCCAGCGGCGTGCGGTCGGGTAGTGACTTCAGCTGCTGCTGCGTGATTTCGTGGATGTGGCCGGGCGCGGCGTGACCAGTTTGGATGGCGTCCACGAGGATAAGCGTTTCGTAACCAACGATGAAATCCAGCAGAGCTAAGCCCATTTCCATCGTTTCGCGAACGTCCACATCTGACAAGTGCGCGACGCGCCGGCGGACTTCGCGGGCGACGAGAATGCCAATGGCGTCGTCGGTGAGAATGTCGTTACCGAGGCCGAGAACGAGGATTTTGGCGCCGTCGACGTTCATAGAAGCCAGCGGCGAAATCAGTCCTGCCGCAATTCCTGAACGAGTTGCCGGTTGCGGTCGTAAATCTTCACAAGCAGCGGCATATGGCCGGGTAGGCTGTGCGTCGCGCAGCCGAGGCACGGGTCGTAGGCGCGGAAGGCCATTTCGACTTTGTTGAGCAATCCTTCGGTGACGTTGCCGGCTTTGATCAAACCCTTCGCCGCTCTTTCCACGCTCATGGCGATGCGCGCGGCATTGTTGGCGGTGGCGACGATCATGTTGGCCATGGTGATGCAGCCCCGTTCGTCGGTCCGGTAATGGTGGAACAGCGTGCCCCGCGGGGCTTCGACCACGCCCACGCCTTCCCGCGGAACGGTGGTGGGGATGCGCCGCACTTCGGGGCTGGTGATTTCCGGATCGTTCAGCAGCTTCTCCATGGTCTCGGCGGCCTGAATCATTTCGATGACGCGCGCCCAGTGGTTGGCGAGCGTGTGATGAACCGGCTTGCCGCCGAGCGTTTTGTAAAACTCCTCGTAAGCGGCCTGGGCCTTGGGCGTGGCCATGCCGTCAGCGGCGTTCAACCGCGCCAGCGGCGCCACAGAATAAATGCTCGTATCCGGGCCTTCGGTGAAGCCGTTCCAGCCGCGCGGCTTGAGGTAGGTGAACTTCATGTAGCTCCATGGTTCGACGTGTTCGGCTACGAAGTCGCGGTATTGTTGCGGGGCGAACTTATAGATCTCCTTACCGGTGCAGTCTACAACGCGAAGTTTTCCATCGTAGAAATTGACCTTGTTGTCTTCGTCCACCATGCCCATATAACAGGTCTTGTGGGTATAGGCGTCCGACGTGATCATGTTTACGTAGTTGGAATTGCCGAGAACAATTTGCTTGATCACGGCCAGCGTCCATTCGGCGAACTCGACGCCGTCCTTGGCAAGCTGCTTGAACTCGGGCAGGTCTTCGGGCTTTAGCGGCTTGCTGACGCCGCCGGGCAGACCAAGTACCGGATGCACGACTTTGCCGCCGAAATAGGCGATGAGTTCGCGCAGGCGTTTGCGCGTAGCAATGACTTTCTTGCCGGCGTCGAGGCCGACCTTACCGATCACGCCGATGATGTTGCGCTCGGCGGCGGGCGCTTCCGGCCCGACGATGAAGTCCGGCCCGCCTAGCACGAAGACGTGCAGCGCGTGGTCTTCGAGCATGAAGGTGTTGTAAACCAGCTCGCGGATCTTCCGGCCCGGCGAAGTCGGTTCAACTTGATAAAGGTCGTCTAGACATTTCGTCGAAGCCATGTGATGCGCGGTCGGACACACGCCGCAGATGCGGCTGGTGATTTGCGGCATGTCCTCGGCAGGCCGGCCAAGGCTGAAAACCTCGAAGCCGCGCAGTTCGGGCACTTGCAGGTAGGCACGCTCTACATCGCCCTTCTCATCGAGGTAGATGTCGATCTTGCCGTGACCTTCGAGCCGCGTGATGGGGTCGATGGTGAAGCGGCGGCGTCCCATCTGGTAGGCGGTGTTGGCGCGGGTCGAACCTTGATTGAATTTGTCCTTGACGACTTGTTCCATATCGGGCCTTTTCATCCGGTGGCAGGCAGCGAAACTTTACCGCGCAAAAGACTCTTCGCCAGTCCGTAGCGGTAGAACGTGCCTACAGGATCGGGAATGCCGGCGAGTACCGCGCCGATTTCTTTTTCTTCCTTGCCGGCGACGTTGGCGCAGAGCGACGACATGATTTTCAAACCCTGGTCGCGCACCCGCGACGTCGGGCCGAAACAGCCAGTGCATGGCATTCCGCCGCGGGTGCAGGCGGCCTCGCAACCGCCACGCGTGGCCGGTCCCATGCAGACGACGCCTTGCGCAAGAAAACATCTTTCGGAATCCATCAACACCTGATGCGGCCGTCTGAACTCGGTGAAGGAAAGATCTGTCGGCTTGGTGGCCTTGCGCGGGCACTCGTCGCACAATGCGATGTCGGGCGCGATGACCGAGCCTTTCGGCGGCAGCGTGCCTTCGAGCAAGGCGGTCACGGCGGCCTTGGTGAGCTTGGGTGTGGGCGGGCAGCCGGGCACGTAATAATCCACGTCCACCACCTGGTCGAGCGAGCGTACGACGTTGTGCAAGCTCGGCAGCGTTGGCTCGCGACCATTGTCTGAAAATTTCAATTGCGGGCGAACCTTTTTCTCGTTCACCACGGACGGCGCATCTTCGTAATTGAACTTGAGAATTTGTTCACGCGAAAATTGATTGGCAAGACCGGGAATGCCGCCGCTGATGGCGCACGCGCCGTAGGCGATCATGAACTGGCTCTTGCGGCGCAGCAGCCGCGCCATCTCCTCCTGCTCGGTCGAACGAACCGCGCCGTTGAGTAGCGTGGCGACGATGGACTGGTCGGGCATGGCCTCGATATCTTTGTATTTGAAATCCATCGCCACTGGCCAGAACACGATGTCCACCTTTTCGACCACGCCGAGGATGTCTTCGGCCAAGTCCACGACGGTTTCCTCGCAGCCGCCGCACGAGGCGCACCAATAAAAGGCAACTTTGGGTTTAGGCATGGGCTACTTCCGTTTCCGACTTTTCAGCCGCCGCGTGTTCTAAGGCGGTCATTTCGCGATCCCATTCTTCGAACTGCTGTGGTAAGCCCAGCGGGCCGAGCGCGCGAATTTGCTCCACCATTTCGTTGATGACAGTCTTGATGCGTTCGCCTTCCGAGGCGGAAATCCATTCCATCCGCACGCGCTGTTCCTCGATGCCCATGTCGGCCATCATGCGCTTGAGCATTGTGAACCGGCGTAGCGTTTTGTAATTACCCTCGACGTAATGGCAGTCGCCGATGTGGCAGCCGCCGATGAGCACCCCGTCCGCGCCTTTGGCCAGTGCATCCATGATGAACTGCGGGTCCACGCGGCCCGAGCACATGAGCCGGATGACGCGGACATTCGGCGCGTACTTGAGCCGCGACACACCGGCAAGATCAGCGGCAGTGTAGGTGCACCAGTTGCAGAAGAACGCGACAATGCGTGGTTGCCAGTTCGGGTCAGACATAAGACAGCATTCCTTCGATTTCGCTGAAGATTTCCTCGTCTTCAAACAGGTTTTGGCGGACGGACCCGCTCGGGCACGCAGAGACGCACGTGCCGCAACCCTTGCACAGCGCCGCATTGATGCGCGCCTTTTGTGTCGCTTCGTCGAACAGGATCGCCGTGAACGGGCAGAGCGGCACGCATGATTTGCAGCCGCTGCAGTCCGTCTCGACGACGTAAGCCGTGTTCGGCTCCTGCTCGATGTAACCCTTGTCAATCAGCGCCAGCGCCTCCGCGGCCGCCGCGCCCGCCTGCGCAATGCTGTCAGGAATGTCCTTCGGCCCCTGGCAACAGCCCGCGATGAACACACCGTCAGTGAAAGTGCTCACCGGCGCGAGTTTCGGATGCTTTTCGAGGAACCAGCCTTCCGAACCGCAACTCATGTTGAACAGCCGCCGCACCTCCTGCGCGTCCAACTGCGGTTCCATGCCGACGGCCAGCACGATCATGTCCACCGGAATGCGCCGCACGAAGCCCGCCAGCGTGTCCTCGACGCGGATGACGAGCTTGCCTTCCTCCTCCGGCGAGAGCGCCCAGTCAGTAACCTCGGCTACGCGGCCACGGACGAACCGGATGCCTTCACGCAGCGATTTGTCATAAAACTCCTCGCAGCCCTTGCCGGGCGCGCGGATGTCCATGTAGAAAACCGTAACGTCCGCGTCGGTATGTTCCTTGAACAGTTGCGCCAGCTTCATAGAGTGCATGCAACACGTGCGCGAGCACCAGCGGTTGGTTTTCGTATCGCGCGAGCCCACGCACAAAATAAAGCCGGCAGTCTTGGGCTTGCTGCCGTCGCGCAGGATGATTTCGCCCGCCGTCGGGCCTGAACTGGTGACAAGCCGTTCCAGTTCGAGCGACGTGACGACGTTGGGATACAGGCCGTAGCCGTATTCCGGAATCCGCGTGGCGTCGAACAGCTTGAAGCCGGTGGCCACGATGATATTGCCGACTTTGATTTCGACGAGTTGCTCTTTCTGGTTGAAGTCAATCGCCTGCCGGTCGACGCAGGCTTCGAGGCAGGATTTCTTGCATTTGCCGGTCTTGATCTGGATACACCGTTCCGGGTCAATGACGACCACTTGCGGCACGGCCTGCGGGAACGGGATGTAAACCGGCTTGCGCTTGTTCAACCCTACATTGAACTCGTCCGGGAATTTAGGCTCCTTAAATGCGCACGCCTTGATGCATTCCTGGCAGCCGACGCACAAATCCTCGTTGACGTAACGCGGTTTGCGCTTCACCGTCACGGTGTAATTGCCAACGTAGCCCTCGACCTTGACGACCTCCGAGTAGGTCCACAGCGTAATGTTTTCGTGGGAGCGGACGGCGGACATTTTCGGTGTGAGGATGCAGGCCGCGCAATCAAGCGTGGGAAAGGTCTTGTCAAACTGCGCCATGTGCCCGCCGATGCTCGGCTGGCGCTCGATAAGAAAGACCTTTTTGCCCGCGTTGCCAATCGTGAGCGCCGCGTGAATGCCCGTAATGCCGCCGCCGACCACCAGCACATCAGGATTGATGGGAACTTTCGTGATTTCGAGCGGCTTGTGGAAGCGAACGCGATCGACAGCGGCGTGCGCCAACGCCTTGGCCTTGGCCGTAGCCTCGGCACGGTCGGTATGCACCCACGAATCGTGCTCCCGGACGTTGACCATCTGGAAGTAATACGGATTCAGCCCTCCGGCGGCCACGGCGTTGCGGAAGGTGTGCTCGTGCAGCAGCGGCGAGCAGGAAGCGACAATGACGCGGTTTAGCCCGTGCTCGCGGATATCCTGCTGGATCAGCTCCTGGCCGGGATCGGAGCACATGTATTTGTAATCGCGCGAGACGGCTACATCAGGCAGTCCGGCGACATATTCCGCCACCGCCGGGCAGTCCACGATGCCCGCGATGTTGTGGCCGCAGTGGCAGATATAAAAGCCGATACGAACGTCGCCGTTGGAATGGTTCGTTTTCATGGCAGTTTCATTTCAGACGCCAACCGGCGCCACTGGTGTAATTTCCGCCAGGGGTTTCATCCGGACAAAATTCCGGTGCAACCCGAGTTGTCGCGATTCGATCCCAAAAGCCAGACCCATCAATTGCGTAAAATAAACCGTCGGAATGCGCGCCGTTCCCCAGTGTTTCTCAATCTGGTCGTGGTAGGCGTCGAGGTTGAACTGGCACAGCGGGCATATGGTGGCGATGACATCCGCACCGCGCCGGATGGCTTCCTTGAGCAGGATGTAAGTCATGCGCAGCCCGGCCTCCGGCACGGTACCGGTCAGACTGCCACCGCAACATTTGGTCTTGAGCGGATAATGAACAATTTCCGCACCGAGCGCGGCGAGGATTTCATCCATGGTTGTGGGATTCCAGGCGTGATCAAACGTCGCGTAGGGACGCACGACCTGGCAGCCGTAATAGGGTGCGACTTTCAAGCCCTTGAGCGGCCGCACCACTTTTTGCTTGATGGCTTCCACGCCGATATCGTGGAACAGCACGTCCAGCGGATGCCGGACCGCGGCCTTGCCGGTGTAGGTGAGGTTGGCGGTCTTGAGCGCACGATCGACGTCCTCGCGGATTTGCGGGAAGTCGGCGATGTTGTGCTGGGTCTTGTTGAGCACGAGGTAGCACGCGCTGCACGGCGTCAACAAATCTTGCGGGCCGGTTTTTTCGGCGATGGCGAGGTTACGGGCGGCCAGCACACAGGCTTGCTCCTCGTCCACAGACATGTAGGCAGTGGCGCCGCAGCAGTTCCAGTCGTTCAGTTCGTTGAGTTCCGCACCGAGATGTCGCATGACCGGCAACAGCGATTCCTCGTAGGCGCGGCCCAAGCCTTTTAACGAGCAGCCGGGAAAATAGGAATAGTTCATGCCGCATCCTTTGCGTTGCCGTTACCGATTGTGGCGAGCATGGCGTTAAGTTCGGCCTGCCGTTCAATGCGCTCGTGTTTGATGACGAACCGTCCAGTTCGGATCAATCCCAGTCCCAGCCGCCAGGACCGCAACACCGCCCGCCAGTTGGCACGTAAGAACAATTGCATCACCAGCAGCGTCTCAGTGATACGGCCCTTGCGGGAAACCATCTTGGCAAATTCTCTGGCCAAGATGGGAATCGGCATCTGCCTGGGATACACACGCTCCTTGATCGCTCGCTGCTTTAGGGCATACATGATGTCAGTGATGCGAATCTGGCGCGGGCACTCGACGGTGCAGCCGTAGCAAGAGGCGCACAGCCAGATGGTGTTGCTGCGAAGTACCTCGTTCTTGAAATCGGCACGCACCAGCGCCATGACCTGGCGCGGCGAATAATCCATGTAGATGCTTAACGGACATGCGCCCGAACAGGTACCGCACTGGATGCAGCTCGACAATTGATCACAGCCGGTGACGCCCATGATTTTCCGGCCAAAACCAATGACCCGGTCGGCGTCGTATTTGATGGTGCGCTTAATCTCCATCGTGAGCACCTCCGCCTATACAAGACCATGGTGTCAAAGACAAGAACACCGATACAGAACACCCATGCGGCTCTCTTGTGTATCGATGGAAAGTAAGACAGAGATCAGTCTGCTTGTATGTGATCAACTTCACATAGCTATGTGTCTAGGTTTTTCTGAATGCGAGCCACATCACAATTCTGCGCTTTTTTGCGTATCGATGGAAAGTAAGACAGAGATCAGTCTGCTTGTATGTGATCAACTTCACATACCTATGGTCAATGGTTTTTTGAAAGGTGATCCACCTCACATTCCTATCTCGAACCGCGCTGAATTTCGCCTCCCGACACCCAAATTCGACCGTATTCTGTCCGGCGGGGAGGATCAGTCCTAGAAAGCGCCCCAGGCTCCGAAAACATCTTCGGATTCCAGTCCGACGGGAGGGCAAGAGATTCCAGTCGCGATGCCCACTGTTAGGACTCATTTCTGGAAAGCATCCACGCGTGCTGCAGTCAATTCGCTCTCCGCGCACCTGGGCCGAGTTCACGACCTTTGCCGGCTGTTCACACTTGCGATCCTCCGCTTAAGCGAACCACACTGCGGGTGCTGCGGATTCTGGCAGTCTGCTCAGCCTTCACAGCCGACTCGATTGACTTCGCGATTTCAGTCAAGTTCGCGTCAACCGGCAGGTCGAGCCTCGTGAGCCGGTCATTTTCCTGAAGACTGGCGAGGTTCGAGTTGCGTGGGGGAGCGTCGGTGAGCTTAGGTATCTCCTCTTATGCCTTCCCCAGTGCTATGAGGACCTTGTCCGGCGTAGCCGGCGGATCAACCCATTTGCCAATGGCATTCTGAATGGCGCAGATGATGATATGAGTGTTCGCCAGGGAGTGGCTGATGCCGCTGGCGCCGTAGGCGGCATTACCCGCGCGCGTTTCCAGCAGATCCATATCTGTGGGGGCAATGTCGAGAATGGTGGGTTTCTTGTAGTCGAACATATTGCTGCTGAGCCGTACGCCAGTGGCCTTATCCCACACGATTTCTTCGGTGAGCTGACAGCCTTCGCTGAACATCATGACTTGGTGGATCTGGCTTTCCAGCGAGGTGCGGCGCATGATCTTTCCCGGATCGGCAGCCACGTAGTGTTTCAAGACCTCCACTTCCCCGGTTTCGGTGTCGACCGCCACTTCCACAAACTGCATGTTCATGGTGTCGAGCTTCTTTCTCAACATCCAAGCCGACTGCGGAGGCCTGCCGTTGGCCGTTGCACCGATCCATCGCGGGTTTTGGCCGAAACCTGCCCCGACTCGAGCAAACGGTATGCTCTTGGAAGGATCAGATTTAAGGTAAACCGTGGAATCTTTGGTATCGAGCTCTTCCGGTTTCGCTTTCAGGATTGGGGCCGCCACCTCCAGAATCTGCTTTTTGCAGGCTCCAGCCGCCTCTTTCATCACCCACGCTGCGGCGGTAGTACCGTCGCTGCCGCCGCCCACCGGCGTGAAGGCTGCCTTCATGTCGTAGTCAATCACGACGTCCTCCCACTTGGCGCCTGTCTCTTCCGCCACCACCATAGCGACCGCATCGGTAGCGTACACCCCGAACCACGGGCCTTGCGTGGGCATGACGATCTTGTCCCCACGCAGGTACACGGTAGCGGAATAGTCGGAGACAGCATGCCGGGGGCACATCTGATAACGGAACGCCATGCCGTGCATTCTGCCGTCGGGTAGCCGCTTGGCGCCGGCAGGATGAGGCTGCCAGTTCATCAGCTTCTTGCCCGCCGCCACGCACGCGTCATAGCTGGGCAGAGGCGAATAATCGTTTTGCGCCTCCGGCCCATGGAGGTTGCGGGTGGCGACCTCGATCACATCCATGCCGAGTTTTTCGGCGATCATCTGTTCGGCAACCGTCATCGTGTCCCAGCCGAACACGCAATGCTGGCCGCTGAGATACATCTTGCCCCGGTTGGTGGAGACCGCATCCATGTGCTGATAGACGTTCTCGCACCGGGTGCTGTACCAGGGGGGAGTGTTAAGGTCTACGAGCGTGCCAAAAGGCATGCTGCCCCGGCAGCCATTGTCGGCCACGATATTGAGTTGGACCGCCGTGACCAACGCATCCTTCTTGAAGCCGACTTTGACATGCACGAACCACTGGCAGATCCCGAAGTCGTACATGTTTTCCCGGGTATTGAGGCAGCGCACCGGGCGTCCGGTTCTCCTGGCCAGCAGCGGAGTGATCAACTGGCTCTTGCGAAATCCCCAGTCGCAGTACTTGCCTCCCTGGTACAAAGTGACCTGATGCACCTTGCCGGGAGGCAGGTCATAAAGAGCGGCAATCTGTTCCACTCCCTGGGTTGCGCCTTCGATCCATAAGTTCTGTCCCTCGCCGCTCGTGTCATCGTCGTACCAATAGGCCATGCTTCCGGAGGGATTGGGAATTTGCGAAGCATAGGGCGGCAGCACAAAATCGAATTCGAGGATGTGGTCCGCCTGCTTGAATCCGGCCACAAGGTCGCCCTCATTGTTGTCGCCCACCACGACGTTGCCCTTGGCATTCGGATGCCCGGGAAGAATGGGCGCACCCGGCTTCATGCCATCGCGCGGATCCAGGATGGGAGTCTTCACGTCCCAGTCCACCTTGATCAGACGCAGGGCTTCGTCGCACAGATCTTCACTTTCGGCGACGACGATGACCGCCACTTCGGCGTCTTCCTGATCGGCAATATTGTCCAGCAGCGGCGCGGGCGAGCTCCACATGCCACCGCCGACCTGCAAAGCCTTCAGCTCAGGGTCCTCCCAAGTGACGATGTCCACCACGCCGGGAAGCGCTTTGGCCTTGCTAATGTCGACGCTATTGACTATCGCATAGGCATAGGGGCTGCGCAGGAACTTGGCATGCAGCATATTGGGCGCATGCGAGTCGGTACCAAATTTCGCTTTCCCGGTGGCGATATTGTAGGAGAGCTTCCCGGGAAGGTTGGGCTTTCCCACCACCTTGAATTCCGTTCTTTGTCCGTCGTAACCCGCAATATCCGCCATATCCTATGCCCCCCCCTTTGATCACCTGAGCTGCTCCATAATCGCGGTGGGATGTCTGGGATACGTCCCGCAGCTGCAAATATTGCCGGTCAGGGCGTGCTTGCAGTCGTCTTCGCTCGGGCTCGGATTGTGGCCTACACTGCACCCGAGGAACTGCACTCGATTGGGAGTTCCTTGTGAGGTATACCCCTATCAACGTCGGCCGCAGGCACTGGTTCGTAATCAGCAGCCACCCTGACACACGGCGTGTAGCTAAATCCGTGACGGCGATCACCTCCTGGTGGTCGAAGGCTTGCTTCGAAATGAAAATCGCCACTCGCTCTAAAGAAACTACCTGTCGTCCGCAAGAATCAAATCCGCAGCTATACGGCGCCTCTTTCGAGTGTATATTCATGGTGAAGTCCGTTCAAAAAAGACGTCGTAGTGATTCGTTCTGAGGCCATCGCGAAAAGGATCATTGGCAATGCTCCGCTGGCCGTGCAATGCGCCATGCAGGCGGTTCACAAGGGAATGGAAATGAGCCAGTCCGAGGGTCAGTTCTTAGAGGCCAGCCTCTTTGCCGTCTGTTGTTCTACCGAGGACAAGACGGAAGGCACCAATACGTTTCTGGAAAAGCGCGCGGCAAAGTTTAAGGGAAAATAATAGTCATCGCAACTCACGACTCCAAGCGCGACCATTTATGGCAATCTGCAAGCCTCGGGCGCGCCCAGTGGGTGGGCTCGAAATTCACATCGGGAAGGGGACTTCATGATCGAGACAGACGTTAAGCAGGCGGTGGCATCTCTGCCGCTCGGAGAGCTGACCGGGGTTGAGAAGCTTTTGCGCGACACTGTCCGCCAGTTTGCAGAACGGTACGTCCGTCCGCTGGTGCACGAGATGGACGAGAAGGGCGCCTTCGATCACTCTCTGATCGAGCAATTTTTCGAGCTCGGCATCATGGGCATTGAGACACCCGACCAATACGGCGGGCCTGGGGGCAGTTTTTTCGGAGCTATCTTGGCGATCGAGGAGCTCTCGCGGGTGGATGCCAGCGCCGCCGTTGTCGTGGACGTGCATAACACGCTGTGTAACAATGCTTTGCTGCGCTGGTGCAACGAGGAGCAGAAGCGGCGCTATCTGCCGAAGATGGCCAGCAACATGGTGGGCGCTTATGCCTTGAGCGAGGTCGACTCTGGCTCCGATGCTTTTGCCCTGGCGACTCGGGCCGAGCTGAAGGGCAACGAGTTCATCCTGAACGGTCGCAAGCTGTGGATTTCGAATGGCAAGGAAGCGTCGCTATTCATCGTGTTTGCCAACCTAGACCCTTCGCTCGGCTATAAGGGAATCACTGCGTTTTTGGTGGAAAAAGACTTTCCTGGCTTTAGCGTCGGAAAGAAAGAAGACAAGCTGGGTATCCGCGCCTCCAGCACCTGCGAGCTGATCATGGATGACTGCCGCGTACCGGTGGCCAACCTGCTGGGCGAGAAGGGCAAAGGCTATAAGATTGCCATGGAGACGCTCAATGAAGGCCGCATTGGCATTGGCGCGCAGATGGTCGGCGTGGCGCAGGGCGCATGGGAAGCCGCGCTGAATTATGCGCAGGAGCGCAAGCAGTTCGGCCAGCCGATCGCAAATTTTCAGGCGATCCAGTTCGATCTGGCGCAGATGGCCACCGAGATCCAGGCCGCGCGCCTGATGGTGTACAACGCCGCCCGCATGAAAGATGCGGGCATGAATTTCGCCAAAGAAGCAGCCATGGCGAAGCTCTTTACTTCGCAGGTGGCGCAGCGCGTTACGTCACGGGCAGTCGAAATCTTCGGCGGGTATGGGTTCACGAAGGACTATCCCGTCGAAAAATTCTTCCGCGACGCCATGATCGGCGCCATTTACGAAGGCACGTCAAACATGCAACTGTCAACCATTGCCAAGCTGGTCATGGGAAAATGACCGCGGCTGCGCTGCTGGCGCTGCAACGACTCGATTGCATACTGAGCAGAACAGGCTCGACCTCTTTTCAACAAGGAGACGACCGGCGGCGCGTCCTTCACTCCGGTTCCCTGCCTTTGTCTTTCGGGGCAACAAGCCGGAATGGCTATTCGTGAACGCCTGAATATGCCCGGAATGAAGAATTTCAAGAAATCCAGCACCGTGACGCGCTGGTGTGAAAACTCGCCAGAGCTCGGATGCAAACTTGATAATCCGGGGTAGGGTGCTTCTGTGTTTTTTCGGTTGCGTAAGCCGGCTCTCCCATCTGCCGTGTATTGGTTTGCGGCGCTGGCATTTGCCTTGCGCATCGCCGTGCGGCTTCACTCGGGCATCGCAGATTTTTGGGTAAACGGCTACGCCTTCTTCTTTGATATGGCGCAGAGCATCGCCGCGGGAAAGGGGATCGCAATTGAAGGCGTGCCTACGGCATTCCGTGTTCCCCTGTATCCCATCTTTCTTGCCGCACTGACCATGGGCCACAAGGCATTCTGGCCGATCGCGATTACCCAGTCCTTGATCGGCGCTGGAACAACATTTTGCGCGGCGTTGCTCGCGCGCCAGATGTTTCGAGAGCCGGCAGCAGCCGGAGCCGCAACGCTGGCTGCCGCGATGACTGCGGTGTACCCGTACTATGTTGTTCACGACACGGCATTGCAGGAGACGAGCCTCTTTACGCTTCTGACTCTTGCGGCAGTGATGCTCCTGAGGCAAACAGAGGAAACGGCAAAGCTGACTCCTGGTGCGTTTGCCGGTCTCCTCCTCGGACTGGACGTGTTGACACGTGCGACCATTGCACCCTTTGCCCTGGTGGCTCCCCTCTGGCTCGTCTGGCGCAAGCGGACTCGAGCAGGTGTGGTTTGCGCAATTTTATTGGTCTTGACGGTTGCTCCATGGCTCTGGCGGAACTACATGCTGTTTGGCACTGCGACATTGAGCACTGAGTCGGGAGTTGAGCTATGGAACGGAAACAACGGTTTTCTCTTCTCCCATTACCCGCAGGAGAGCAGCGATCTGAGCAAATCAGACGCCCTCGAAGCACTATCGCTCCCGGATAAGCAGTATTTGGAGCGAATTGCGAACGACGAAGCACTAACTAGCCGATGGTTTTTCCATAAAGCCCTTGCATACATGCAGTCGCATCCCCGACAAACAGTCATCGATGGATTGCGCAAGGATGCGGCGGGCTTGTCCTGGCTGCCAAGCCCGCGTCACGGTTGGGCCTCGAACCTGGTGTATGCGATGTCGTATGGGCCCGTGATGCTGGCCGGGCTATGGGGAATGTGGCGGCGCCGCTCCTGTTGGCGCGAGGACTCGTTGGTCTATGTTCTTTTCGCGGCGTTCGTCATGGTTACAGCAGTCTTCTGGGCTCATACCTCACACCGCGTGTATCTCGATGTCTATTGGATCGTATTCGCCGCGGGAGCACTGGCAAAGGCTCCAAGCGGCTAATCGGTCTTCAACGCGTCCGATCTCCCACGGCGACTTCTCGCATTTGGGCAGCCCAGGAGACGGCATAGGCCCCGCCCAGCGCTACAAGCTGCGCATGGGTCCCGGATTCCACAACGCGGCCTTTGTCGAGGACGTGAATGATGTCGGCGTGCATGGCGGTGGTGAAGCGGTGCGTGATCATGAGCCCCGTCCTTCCCTGGGTGAGAGCACGAAAACGGCCAAGCCAATCCTGCTCCGCCCAGGAATCCATGACGCTGGTGGGTTCGTCAAGGATGATCAACGAGGCTTGCCGAAAGAAGGCTCTGGCCAGGGCGATCCTTTGCCACTCGCCC
>Ga0326727_10006542_pt1 | contig 31856 bp, 25 predicted proteins | sample MB2enrmetagenome_FD_207643 | JGI IMG/M metagenome (GOLD analysis project Ga0326727, IMG submission 207643) | Lab enriched peat soil microbial communities from McLean, Ithaca, NY, United States - MB29MY | ecosystem: Environmental > Terrestrial > Soil > Wetlands > Peat | place: USA: New York...
AAAAGAACTGGCGAGAGCCGCGTGACATTTGACCGGCGGCGCAGCGAGCTAGGGCTCGCAGCCTGCGCCGCCTCGTTTTACCTCGTGGCCATTATGACCAATTTGCTGAACTTGACGGACACAACTCACTCTAAGAGTGAATTTTGAAGTTTTTTGAAGATTTGTATTGCAGGTACCACAAGATTATGATACGCTATGCGTATTAATTATGGCAACTGATACTGAACCCTCTCTGGCGGCGCTCGAAACTGCCGGCCTGCTGTTTCGGCATGCAAACCGTCTCCTTCGGCGTTTGCGGGCCAGTCGCGCCGCCAACAGTCTGGGTGTATCGAAATTGGGGATTCTCGCCCGTCTCCACCAAGATGGCCCAGCCACGGCTACATACCTGGCCGCATACCTCGGACTTCAGCCGCAATCCATGACGCGGCTGCTGTCAACAATGGAAAACGCCAGGCTGATCCACCGGCATGTGGATCAAACAGACCGGCGGCAAATCAGGATCGAACTTACTGACGAAGGCCGAAAGTTGTTGCTGGAGGACGTGGCCAGGCGACATGACCGGCTGGCGCGCTCGTTGATTCGGGTGCTGACGACCGCCGAAATAGAGTTGCTCCGGATAGCCGCAGGATTGATGGAGCGCGTGACTGCGGCCATTGAACCGCCCGCGCCTTCGGCTGAACCGGGAGAGATGAAATCGTGAAGGCCGTGGAATCCTGGAATAGTCCATGCGAGTATGAATTTATGACGTTTCACTTATGAGCAAAAATCTCCTTATCATGTTTGCCGCGCTGGCATTGAGCCTGCCGTGGGTGGTTTGCGGCAAATCCGACAAATTGGCCCAGCACCCCGAGTTCACTTCGCCCGGCGGCCCAATGGAGTTGAAATTGAAATGGCCGAAGGGAGAACAGATCGTGGAAGAAATGGATATCAAAGAGAACTCGGAACTCTCCTTCCCGGGCCGGTCCATTCCCGTCAGGCAGGAAATAAGCATTTCGCAGCAACTCGGACTGACGGTCTTGAATGAAAGCCCCGATGGCAAACACGACGTGGAGATGGAATTTCTCAGCGCCCGGGTGGAGGTTCCCCCTGGAAGCAAGACGCTGTCAAATTACGATTCGACAGAAAAATCTCCGGCGGACGGTGTGAATCCGGTGGCAAAAATGTTCGGAAAAATCATCGGGTCCAAAGTCCAATTTTTTTTGAATGCCAGCAACGACGTCGAGAGGATCGAAGGCGCGGATGTATTGGCACAAAAGCTGGAAGCGGTCGAGCCGGCGAATCGCCTTGAACATTTCAAGAACTTTTATAGCGAAGGTTTTTTGAAACAGATGATAATCGCGAACCGATCCGTGCCCTCCCAGCCTGTGCAACCTGGCGACACTTGGCCGGCACACATCGAATTTGTGACGCGAACCGCGGGCGCCATTTGCGTGGATGATAATTTCACCCTCCAAAGCTGGGAGAAGCACGGCGGGCGTAACTGCGCCCGTCTCGAATTCAAGGGAACCATCACAAACAAACCCGAAACCAGCGCGGATCCGGCCAGGATGAGCGTGGACATTATCGACGGCAGATCATCGGGTGTCTCCTGGTTCGACACGGAACTGGGTTTGATGCTTGAGACCACGGTCAAGCACGACGTGAGCATGGTTATAACCATGCCAGTGAATCCGGAGGGAAGCGCGGATGCCGCCTCTCGGGTGCAAAAGCTCACTGAACAGATGAATCAAACCATAAACGCAAAATTGATTTCGGTGAAGTGACGCCCTGGGCCAGTCCGCTTTCGAAGTTATGAAACGAGACAAACCCAATCGAGCTTTCACCCTGATCGAGTTGTTGGTGGTCATTGCCATCATCGCCGTGGTTGCGGCGCTGCTCTTGCCCGCGTTGAGCGCGTCAAAGGAAAGGGCTTATCGCGCGCAATGTCTCAATAATCTTAAACAATTGGGCCTGGCCATCCAAATGTATGCGGACAACGATGGCGGCCGGTTGCCTGGGCCGGTCTGGCTGGGATTTTACGAGGAATACGACAATCAGGATACCACACGCTTGCCGTACTACATCGCCACGGACATGGGCCTGCCTGCGGCCCAAGTCATGCCGCAGGACGCCTTGCTGGCCCGGTGCCCTTCGGCGGCGCGTCATTGGAAACCCGCCCCACTTGGAACGCCGCTGATGTCAAACCATGTGCCGCTCAGTTACCTGGCCAAAAATAAAATCACCAATATCAATTCGGGCGTCCTCAGCCGGCCATTCGGCTACCCTTACGCGTTGCCGCCGTTTAACGAAGATGAAAACGAGGAGCCTAAACGTCTCCAGGAAATTGCCGATCCATCATTGTCATGGGCGCTGACAGACGTGGACCAGCAAAACGGCTACCCTGACGCGGTTTACTACCCGTATCTGCCGTCAACGCCGGCTCATGGGAGTGTGCGCAATCAACTTTTTTTCGACTGGCACGTCGAAGCGGTGAGCGCCGTGCGTTAAAATAGGTTTTGCACACCTGTAAACGTAAACGGGTCAGTCCCGCATAATCGCATATTATCGTTTTCTTCCCCCATGAATGCGTTTGTAAAGGGTTCTCACTTCTTAAACCATCGTGTTTTCTCCTGGCTCCGCGCAGGTTCGAAAAGCGGGTCCAACTGCCCATTTCCAGGTGTTGGGCGACCCATTGCAGACAAATCTGTGGCACCGAGCCAGAACAATCTCTGCTCTTTACTTTGCCATTTTCAGCTTTTTAATAGAACGTTATCGTTAATGTAACTGGTGGTGTTACGGGTTGTAACTGCAGATGTTGCCGGTTAAGTGCCTGACTATCAACGATGTAACCGATGTTTCCCCTTTTTCAGATGTATGTATCAATCCTGCTCATTACACTTCCAGCAAAATGCGCGCGGGCTTTTCGATCATTTCCTTGATCTGAATCAAAAATGTCACCGCCTCGCGCCCATCCACAATCCGATGATCGTAGCTCAGGGCCACATACATCATCGGGCGCACCACGACGTTGCCCTCCACCGCCACGGGCCGCTCCTGGATGGTGTGCATACCCAATATCGCGCTCTGCGGCGGATTGATGATCGGCGTGGACAAAAGCGAGCCGTAAACGCCGCCGTTCGTGATGGTGAATGTGCCGCCCTGCAATTCATCGGGCTTGAGCTGGCTGGCCTGGGCGCGCGCCGCCAGATCGGCCACGGCTTGCTCCACCTCGGCAAAACTCATCCGCTCCGCGTTGCGCAGCACCGGGACGACCAGCCCCTTGCCGCCGCCAATGGCCACGCCGATGTCAAAATAATGATGATAGACAATGTCGTTCCCGCGAACCGAGGCGTTGATCTGCGGGATGGCCTTCAACGCCTCCACGGCGGCTTTGACGAAGAACGACATGAACCCCAGCTTGACGCCGTATTTGCGCGTGAAGGTTTCCTGGTATTGCTTGCGCAGGGCGATGACGGCGGACAGGTCGATTTCATTGAACGTCGTCAGCATGGCCATGGTTTGATGGGCCTCGACCAGGCGTTGCCCGACGGTGCGGCGCAACAGGGTCATGGGGACCACTTCTTCTTGACGCCCTGGCGCGCCTCCCTCCCGCGCCGCCGGAACGGGCCGCTCCTCCTCTTTGTGCTTGTCGGACCTGTCGGACCTGTCGGACGTGTCCGACGGGGCTGGAGCGGCTGGCGCGGCGGGGGCTTTCGCGGATTTGGCTTCTTCCTTCGGTCTGCCCGGCGGCTCGATCCAGGCGATGACATCGCCCACTGCCGCCTTTTCCCCCGTGCGCTTGACGATTTTGCCCAGCGTGCCGGAGATGGGAGACGGCAGTTCAACCGTCGCCTTCTCCGATTCCAGCGTGACGACGTTGTCATCTTTGTTGACTGCGTCGCCTTCGCGTTTGAGCCACGGGCCGATCTCAACCTCGGTCACCGATTCACCCAGCGAGGGAACTTTCAATTCGACTGCCATGCGGGTTATTGTCAGCCATATTTTTCATTTTGCAACCGTCAGGCGTCGGCGAAGGCCTGGGCGATCAGGTATTTCTGGTCCTTTTTGTGGATGCGCGCGGAACCGGTCGCCGGACTGGGCGAGGCGGGGCGGCGGATGCCGCCAAAGGGGTGTTTGCCAAACAAACTTTCCCCAAAACGCGAGCGCAGGAACCGCCAGGCGCCCATGTTTTCCGGCTCTTCCTGCACCCATAACACCGGCGTGCCCGCGGCGCACGGCGCGAGCGCCTTTTGCAGGGCGGCTTCCGGAAACGGGTAAAGCTGTTCGAGCCGGATGATGGCCACGTCTTCCCTCTTGACAGCTTCGCGCTGCTGGAGCAGTTCGTAATAAATCTTGCCTGCGCAGAGCAGGACGCGGCGGACGTTTTTCGCCTCCGGCGGATTGGCCAGGACGCGCTCGAATTTCCCCTCGGCGCATTGTTGCAGGGTCGAGACCGCGCGCGGGTCGCGCAGCAGGCTTTTGGGCGTCATGACCACCAGCGGCTTGCGCCAGTTCCGCAGCACTTGCCGGCGCAGACAATGGAAGTATTGCGCGGGCGTTGTCGGGGAGACGACCTGAATGTTGTCCTGCGCGGCCAGGGCCAGAAAGCGTTCGAGGCGGGCGCTGGAATGTTCCGGCCCCTGTCCTTCAAAGCCGTGCGGCAGCAACAGGACCAGCCCGCTGAGCCGGTTCCATTTGTCCTCGGCGCTGGCGATGAATTGATCGATGATGACTTGCGCCGCGTTGCAAAAATCCCCGTACTGCGCCTCCCAGCAAATCAATCCGTCCGGGCAATCCAGACTGTACCCGTAATCGAACCCCAGCACGCCGGCTTCCGAGAGCGGGCTGTTGATGATATCCACCGGCCCCTGGTTTGCGCCCAGATGCTGCAACGGCGTGAGGGCCTGGCCCGTTTCATAATCGTAGAGCACCGCGTGGCGCGTGCTGAACGTTCCCCGGGCGCTGTCCTGCCCGCTCAGCCGCACGCGCACGCCCCCGGCGCTCAGACTGGCGAAGGCCAGCGCCTCGGCCGCCGACCAATCCAGCGGCTGTTCGCCCGCGGCCATTTTGCGCCGGCTCTCCAAAAACTTTTTGATTTTCGGATGAGGATGAAAGTCCTCCGGCAACTCCGTTTGCTTGATTAACAATTCCGAGAGCCGGCGGGCATCGACGCCGGTGAGGGGGTCTTCCGCGCTTTTTTCCGGGCCGCCGGTGTAATCGCCCCGCGTCCAAACGCCCCGTTTTTTCACAAACGGCGTCTGGCCGCTTTCCGCCTGCGCCTGCGACAATTCCTGCTCCAAGGCGTCGTGGCGGCGGCGGGTGATTTCGGCGGCCTCCTCGCGGCTCAAGCCGCCCAGGCTCAACAAATGGTCCAGGTACCCTTCGCGCACGGATTTCCGGCTCTCGATGGCCTTGTATAAAACCGGCTGGGTGAAGGACGGTTCGTCCCCTTCGTTATGGCCCAGCCGCCGGTAGCCGAACATGTCGATGAACACGTCGCGATGAAACTCCTCGCGAAAATCCATGGCCAGCCGCACCACTTGCGCCACGGCTTCGGGGTCCTCGCCGTTGACGTGGAAGATCGGGCTTTGCAACAGGCGGGCCACTTCCGTGGGATAAACGCTGGAACGGCCTTCGCCCGGCGGGGTGGTGAATCCAATCTGATTGTTGACGATGACATGGACCGTTCCGCCGACGGTGTACCCCGGCAACTGGCTCATGTTCAAAGTCTCCTGCGCCACGCCCTCGCCGGCAAAGCTGGCGTCGCCATGAATGAGCAGCGCCAGGCACGGTCCCCCTCCGGGCGGAAGCGGCGGCCGGCTCCTGGCCCGCACCCGGTCCTGTTTGACCCGCGCGCGGCCCAAAGCCACCGCATTGACAAATTCCAGATGGCTCGGATTGAAACACAGCGACAGATGAACGGACTGGCCGGAAGCAGTCATCCATTCACTGCCGAAACCCAGGTGATACTTCACGTCGCCGTGGCCGCGGAAGAGCTTTGGATCGTCCGCAAACTCGCGGAAAATCAGCCGCGGACTCTTGCCCAGAATATTGGCCAGCACATTCAACCGGCCCCGATGGGCCATGCCGAGCACAATTTCCCTGACACCCTGTTCGGCTGCTTTTTCGATGGCCAAATCCAGCAGCGGAATCAGGCTCTCGCAACCTTCCAGTGAAAAGCTCTTGGCCCCCACGAATTTTTTGCGGATAAACTCCTCGAACGTCACGGCGTCGGTCAGCCGCGTGAAGATGCGAATCTGCTCATCGCGTTTCAGTTCCAGCCGGTTGCCCGTGCCCTCCATCCGCTTCTGCAGCCAGCGCCGGATTTCAAAGCTGTCGATGTGCATGAACTGCACCCCAATCGACCGGCAATAAGTGTCCTGCAGCCGCCGCAGGATTTGGCACACCGTCAGCGGCCCCTCGCACTGCATCAATTCGCCCTGAATCGTGCGATCCATGTCCTCCTCCGAGAAACCATAAAAGCTCAATTCCAATTCCGGCGGCATGGGCCGGGGCAGGCCCAACGGATCCAGGGCTGCGATGTTATGGCCGCGCACCCGGTAATTGCGCACCAATTGAATGACGCGATTCTGCAGGGCGATGATTTTGCCGGCCTCCGCCTTTTGCTCCAGCAGGCTTGCGGGCGGGCGCGAATCGGACAAGCCCGCCGCCTGAAGCGAAGGCGCGGGGGGCGGGGAAACCGCCGGATCGCCGTTTTTCAGTCCGGCAAAGTAACGCCGCCATTCGGGGGCAATGGACGCCGGATCGCGCGCAAACTCCGCATAGAGTTCCTCGACGAAAGGCAGATTCCAACTGCTGGGAATGTCAGGCGATTGACTCATTCTGGCGATTCCCAGTGTACGCCCGCGCGGCCATCTGTCAAAGCGGGACGGCAGCCGGAACGCACCGCGGGGGCATCCCTGTTTTGGGCGGCCACTCCTAATCCTAATCCTAATCTTAATCTTAATCCTAATCCTAATCTTCTTCGTGCCACTGCGGATTAAGATTAGGATCAGGAATAAGAGCATGGAATTTTTGGCGGACAATTACGATTTGGCGGCCACGCTGACTTCCGGCCAGGCCTTTCGCTGGCGCTGGATCGATGGCGCATGGGAAGGCGTCGTGGCCGGCCGCTGGGTCCGCTTGCGGCAGGAACAGAACAGGATCCATGCGGAAACAGCCGTGCCGGTGGAGGATTGGGATTGGATCCGGCATTACCTTCAACTGGACGTCAACCTCGGCAAAATCTTCGAGACGTTTCCGCCGGATGAACCCATGCGAAACGCCGTCCGGTCGTGCGCGGGCCTGCGTTTGTTGCGGCAGGAGCCGTGGGAATGTCTAGCTTCCTTCATCTGCTCTTCCACAAAACAAATCGTGCAGATTCAGCAAATCATCGCCCTGCTTTGCCGCCGGTTTGGCGGGCCGGTGGCGGCGCCCCGCGGCCATGAGCCGGTCCATTCCTTTCCAGATTTCAGCCGGCTGGCGGAAGTTTCGGAGTCTGCCCTGCGCGAGTGCAAACTGGGGTTCCGCGCGCCCTACCTGATTGGCAGCGCGCGCAAATTGCGCGACGGAGAAGTAGATTTAACCGCGTTGCGTGGCATGACGCTGGAAGAGGCGCGCGCGCAATTGATGCAGTTGCCCGGGGTCGGCTTGAAAATCGCCGATTGCGTGCTGCTGTTCGGCTATGGATTTCAGCGGGCCTTTCCGGTGGACGTATGGGTCATGAAGGCGTTGCGCCGGCTTTATTTCCCCAAGCGCCGGGTCAAGCTGGCGCGCTTGCGGCGTTTCAGCCAGACCCATTTCGGCCCCCATTCCGGCTACGCCCAACAGTATTTGTTCCATTACATGAGGACGAAGGGAAAAGCGGTCGCAGGCAATAATGGTGGGGATTCACAGCGGAGCAAATCGTGATCGCATCACGCAGTTCCCACCCCCAGCCAAAGTTGGAGCGCGTCATCCAATCGCGCCATGTCATCTCTCTGCAAATGACCGAGAGATGTGCGCACCAGATCGCCGGAAACTGACGCCAGCGCGCGCTTGGCGAATGATGGGTGCAGCAAACCCGCTTGGCGCCAGGATCGGATGGGGAATTCCCCGGGACGCAACACGTCTCCCACAGAGGTCAGCGCAACGACCAGCAAGTCGTCGGACGGATATTGAGGACTCACGATTACGGCGGGCCGGAGTTTGGCCCCCGATAAATCGGAAAATGGAAAGGGCAGCAGGACGACGGCCCCGCGATCAGAGCTTGTCGTAGTCGGCATCGAGCGGGTTGTCCCAAATTTTTTGGAAGACGGATTCTGAGAGATGGGCGCAGCCGTCAATGATTTCCGCATCACTTGAGCCGTTTTCAACCGCGATAATTTTGACGCGGGTATTCGGCTTCAGCGCGACGGGGTCATCCAGCACAATGTGCTTGCCGTCAAAATGACCGTTCAGCGTTTTCATCAATTCACCTTACCTTTTCCATGGACCATTCTCAAGCGGTTTTTGTAATCGCGCCTCGACACCAAATGCCCTTGACAGTCGATTCCCATTTATTCGCCCCCATCCCCACGCCGGCTACGCGCAACAGTACTTGTTCCATTAACATGAGGACGAAGGGAAAAGCGGTGGAATAATCTTTAAACCGTGATTGGCAAACCTTAAACTCCTTCGCGTGGCTCGGAAAGATTCAGCGCAATTTCAACCGCACGGGTTGAACGATGTCATCGGCATCCTGCTGGGGACGGCGGCTTTGCTGCTGATGGTGGCGTTGCTCTCCTATGACCCGCATGATTTGGCGGCGAACTTCGTGCCGCCCAACAACCCGCCCCATAACAGGGCCGGCCCGCTCGGGGCCTGGACGGCGCTGGTTTTGTTCCAGGTTTTCGGAGTGGCGGCATTCATGATCCCGGCGCTGCTGTTCATTTATGGCCTGGGTTATCTGCTGCGATTCCTGGCTTATTTGCAGCGCCGCTGGATTTGGGGCGCGCTCTTGCTGCTCTGCTGCATGGGACTGGCCAGCATGTTCGAAGCGGACGCGCATTGGCTGCAACGATTGCGGGCCACGATGAACGCGCCAAGCGTGGGCGGATACACCGGCCTCTTTTTCTTCAATCACGTTTTGCGTTACGCGGGCAAAGTCGGCGCGACCATCGTGCTGGTGGCCATTTACCTGGTCAGCCTCATTTATCTGACCAATTTCAAATTGGGCGAATGGTGCCGGCAATGGTGGTCCATGCGTTTTGAAGGCAATGCCGCCCCACAGACCAGCAGCGACAAAGACCTCGAACGCCGGGCGCGCGACTTGGAGAAGCAGGCGCGCCTGTTGCAGGAGCAGTTGGAAAAATCTGGCAAGGCCGGCCCCGCCGCAAAAGCAGCGGAGCCAAGCGGCTTGGGCGCCGACGGGCTGCCGGTGCCCGAGCCAACGGTGCGCGATTTGAGCGTGCCGCAAGGCAAGTCCGATATTCGCGGGAAAAAGCCGGCCCCCGAACGGCCAAAGGAACCCGCGCCCGCCGAGGAAGGGGTGGTCATTCCGGCTCGCGAAGTGGCGGCCGTTGCCACCGGGGATGTTCCCGGCAAGTCCGCGGAATCTCTCCCCAAATCGCCTGAAGCCAAAGGACCGGACGCCGCGCCGCCCGTCCCCGCCGACGCGGTCATAGCAGCCGAACCCTCTCCAGAGGCAAAAGCAGCGCCCGAAGCAGTTGGTCTTATTCCCCCCAAACCGAAACCCGCTCCGCGCAAACCCAAACCGATTGCCGTCGCGGCGGCGCCCCGCATTGGCAATTACGAATTGCCGCCGCTGGATTTTCTCGGCTTCCCCGATCTGACCGCCAAGCCGACCGAATCGAAGGAGGAGTTGATGGGCAACGCGCGGCTCATGCAACAAACGCTGGCGCAATTCGATATCGAAGTCGCTTTGGGCGACATTACCAAGGGGCCGACCATCACCCGGTATGAATTGCATCCGGCGCCGGGGGTGAAGCTGGAAAAAATCGTCAGCCTGAGCAACAACATCGCCGCCGCCCTCAAGGCCGAACGCATCAATATTCTGGCGCCCGTGCCGGGCAAAAGTTCCGTCGGGGTCGAAGCGCCCAACGCTGTCAAGGCCAAGGTCATCATGCGCGACCTCTTCGAATCCGAGGAGTGGCGCACGACCAAGGCGCGCATTCCGCTGGCCCTGGGCAAGGACGTGTACGGCCAGCCCATTGTGGCCGATCTGGCGGAGATGCCGCATCTGCTGATCGCCGGCAGCACCGGTTCGGGCAAATCCACCTGCATCAACGCGATTATCACGTCGCTGCTTTACAAATTCGCGCCCGACCAACTGCGCTTTGTCATGATTGATCCCAAAGTGGTCGAGCTGCAGCACTACAACCGGCTGCCCCATCTGGTGGTGCCGGTGGTGACCGACCCCAGGAAAGTCATCCTGGCCTTGCGCTGGGTGATCAACGAGATGGAAAAACGCTACCAGATCTTTGCCAGGGTCGGCGTGCGCAACATCCGTTCCTTCAACGAGCGGCCCAAACACAAACCGCTCCCGCCTTCCGAACCGGAACTGCCGTTGATGGCCAAAAAGAAAAAAGTCGAAGCCGGCTCGGACGGCTTCGCGGTGGAACTGGACGAGGAGATCGTGGTGCCGCGCGACGAGGAGATCGTCATTCCCGACCATTTGAGCTACATCGTTGTTGTTATTGACGAACTGGCGGACCTGATGCTGGTGGCCCCGGCGGACGTGGAAATGGCCATCGCCCGCATCACGCAAATGGCGCGGGCGGCGGGCATTCACTGCATCGTGGCCACACAGCGGCCGAGCGTGGATGTCATCACCGGCGTGATCAAGGCCAACATTACGGCGCGCATCGCCTTCCAGGTGGCGGCCAGGGTGGATTCGCGCACGATCCTGGACGAGATGGGAGCGGACAAACTGTTGGGCAAAGGCGACATGCTCTATTTGCCGCCCGGCTCGGCCAAATTGATCCGCGTGCAAGGCGCGCTCATCACCGACGCCGAACTGCAAAGCATTGTTGACTTCATCGCCAAGCAGGGCAAACCGAGCTACGAACTGGAGATTCACCGGCAATTGCAGAGACCGGCCGGCCTTGAAACCGAGAATGGCGCCAGCGGCGAGGACGAAGAATTGATCCTGCAATGCATCGAGGTCATCCGCAGCGAACAGAAGGCGAGCGTGTCGCTCATGCAACGGCGTTTGCGCCTGGGCTACACCCGGGCGGCGCGCATCATGGACGAATTGGAACTGCGCGGCATCGTCGGCCCGAGCAAAGGAGCGGAGCCGCGGGACATTCTGATTGACCTCGATGGCCACGGAGCGGATGGAAACCCGCCCGCAACAGCCGAAACGCCGGCAGGGGAATGAAATGGCAGCGGGTCACGTCCTGCAAATTGCAGCCGAGTGGTTCGCGGTTGACTCCGTTTTCCATGATCTGTCGTTTTTGTGCTCGCTTTGCCCCGAAACTTTCGGGGTTGATGCTCCTTTCGGGGTTGATGCTCCTTGTGGCAAAATGACAAAATGCCGAAATTTTCACTGTTTTTCCCGGAGCCAATAGTTCAACGCAAGTTGCTTGAGAAAATCAAAGCATCTTAATCTGCAAGATGCCGCCTGAATTGCCGGCAGGCTTCGGCGGGATCGGGGGCGTTCAGGATGGCGGTGACGGCGCAGATGCGTGTCGCTCCGGCTTGGAGGACTTCGGCAATGTTGTTGAGGTTGATTCCCCCTATGGCAAACCACGGTATCGGGATGTTCGCCGCCGCCCAACGCACGTAGTCCAGCGTCACGGGCGTGACGCCTGGCTTGGTCGGCGTGGGATAGACGGGTCCTATGGCAATATAAGCCGGGCGGGCTGCCAGCGCGCGGAGCGCCTGCGCAGGCGCATGGGTGCTCAGGCCCAGCAAAGGAATGGGCGGCCTATCCGCTCCTAATCCTAATCTTAATCCTAATCCTAATCTCTTACCAGCAGGGAGAAGTTGGGAGGAATCAGTCCACCCCGCGCCGAAGAAGTCTTCCTGCCCCAAATGGCAAAGATCAGCGCCGATTTTGCAGGCGATGTCCCAATGATCGTTTATGACCAGGCCGACGCCGGCCCGATGGAGCACGGGCAGGATTTGTTCGGCCAGGCGGCACACCTCATCGGCGGTGGCGCCTTTGGCGCGGAGTTGAATCAAATCCGACCCGCCATCGCACAGTTGCCGCGCGACTGCGGAGGCTTGGCGCGCTCCGAGCCAGGCAGTGTCAACGAACGTGTAGAGGCGGCATTGCGCCAGCGGCTTCATGATTTGGATTAAGATTACGATCAGATTCTTACCATTGAAATCTCGTCGAATTATCTCTCAGATTTTGGATCCGTGTCCATCCGTGTCCATCCGTGGTTAAGAATTTCAAAGCCTTTTGGCTGGGATTAAGATTAGGAACCAGAAATCCAATCAGACCTGTTCCTCAATCAATTCGCGCCGCGCGCCGCCGAGCAATCGTTCCAGGAAGCTTGTCGTGTAAACGCCGCGGCGGAAATTGGGGTCCTGCAGGATGGCTTGCTCGAAAGCGATGGTTGTTTTGACGCCGGTAATCATGTATTCGCCCAGAGACCGGCTCATTTTGTCCATGGCTTCGCGGCGGTCTTTGCCAACGGTGATGAGTTTGCCGATCATGGAGTCGTAATTCGGGGGAATGGTGTAGCCCGCGTAAACGTGGCTGTCCACACGCGTGCCACGGCCGCCCGGCGCGTAATACATTTCCACGCGGCCCGGGCAGGGGCGGAAATCGTCAAAAGGATCCTCGGCGTTGATGCGGCATTCGATGGCGTGGCCCCGGAGGCGGACATCGCCCTGGGAGATGCGCAGGGGTTCGCCCATGGCGATGGTGATTTGCAGCTTGACCATGTCAATGCCCGTGACTTCTTCGGTAATGGGATGTTCGACTTGAATGCGCTTGTTGACCTCCAGGAAGTAGTAGTTGCCCTGGTCATCAACCAGGAACTCGACCGTCCCGGCGTTGGTGTAATGCGCGGTTTCGGCGATGCGCACGGCCGCCTTGCCCATTTTTTTGCGGAGGTCCTTGAATTTGCCGTCAATGAGGGGCGAAGGAGTTTCCTCGACGAGTTTCTGATTGCGCCGCTGCACCGAACAATCGCGCTCGCCCAAATGGATGATGTTGCCCCGTTGATCGCCCAGAATCTGGAATTCGATATGGTGGCAATTCTCAATGTACTTTTCGATGTAAACAGCCGAATTGCCAAAGGCCTTTTCAGCTTCGTTGCGCGCGGCGTGATAGTCCTTGACCAGTGAAACATCGTTGTGCGCGGCCCTCATGCCCCGTCCGCCCCCGCCGGCAATGGCTTTGATCATCACCGGGTAGCCGATCTGTTTGGCGGTGGCCAGGGCGTCCTGCTCGTTTTCCACCGGGCCTTCGGAACCGGGGGGAGTCTGAACCCCCGCTTTTTTGGCCAGGGTGCGGCTGGCCGCCTTGTTTTCCAAAGCATTCATTGCGCGGGAATTAGGCCCGATGAACCGGATGTTGCAGCTTTCGCACACGTCGGCAAAGTGGGCGTTTTCCGACAAAAACCCGTAGCCGGGATGGATCGCATCCACATCGGCAATTTCCGCCGCGCTGATGATGCGGTCGATGCGCAAATAGCTCTCGCTGCTGGCGGCTTTGCCGATGCATATCGCTTCATCCGCCATCTGCACATGCATGGAATTGGCATCAATTTCCGAATACACCGCCACGGTGCGGATATTCATCTCCTTGCAGGCGCGAATGATGCGCACGGCGATTTCGCCGCGATTGGCCACCAGAATTTTTTCAAACATGGGTCATCACCTGCCGCACCGCCCCGCCTAGTTTGGCCGGATGCGGAACAAGGGCTGGCCAAACTCGACCGGCTTGGCGTTTTCGACCAGAATATGTGTCACAACCCCTTTGACCTCGGCTTTGATTTCATTCATCACCTTCATCGCCTCGATCAAGCAAACGACCGTTTCCGGCATCACTTCCGCCCCGATTTCCACATAACTCGGCGACTCCGGCGAAGGAGCGCGGTAAAACGTGCCGATCATCGGAGATTTGATTTCCAGCAGCGACGGCGAGGCGGCGGCGGCCGGCTCAGGCGCCGTGGCGGGCAATCCAAGCGCCGGAACCGCCACCGGCACTGCGTAAGGAATGACATTCGCCTCCTCCACAGCCGCAGCCGCGCCAGATACGCCCCGCTTGAGCTTGATTTTGAAATCCTGGCGTTCCAGCTCAAATTCGGACAGGGAGTTCTTCCGCATCAGGTCAATAATGGCCTTGATATCTTTCAAATCCATAAGCCCTCCTTGAGGAATCTATTAAACTCGTCGTTTTTCCAGATGCTCATCGAAAAAAAAGGCACTAGCCGTTCATCAACCCTGCATTTTGCATTGCTTTCAATTGAGCCGAACTTAGGGACATAGGTCAATGCCGTCAAGCCCTAAATATTCCCGATTCAGACACAAAAAACCAGTCATTTTTCGCCAAAATTCGCCAAAAAAACCAAAAACGGTTGAACGTTAACGTTAATCCTCACAATTTATGGCCCATCCCATCAAAAAAAACATCGGCCATGCCAGGGCCGGGACATAAAGATGATACTCCACCATGCTGTGCAAACATAACCCCAGCATCCCAAGCCAAACCACAAAGTAATAGCTAAATCCTCGAATATTCCTGGCACGGTAACGATACAGCCATGAAAGGCAACCGACAATCATCGCCGTAAACGCAACGAAGCCGGGCACACCCGAATCGCAAGCCTGTTCCAAGTAGTCGTTATGGCAGAGCCGGGCAAAATCAGCGGCCGGACGTTTGATTTGCCCGTAAGGCACCGAGAAGGTTCCGGGACCGGTTCCCAGCATCGGATGCTTGGCGACAATCTGGAGCGCGGCCTGCCAGTAATCAAAACGGGTGACGACGCTGATTTTTTGTTTCTTAAAGGACGCCGCGTATCGGACCCCAAAGCCCGCCACGCCGAGGATGAGCACCCCGCAAATCAAGATTCGCTTCCATTTCATGGAAAGGGTGGAATGCCCCAAGGCGACCATGCCCACAACCAGGGCCACCAACCAGCCCCCCTTGGACCCGGACCAATACAAACAAGCCAATCCGCATCCGCCCAGTATGGCCACGAACGCCCAGCGAATGGCGGTCCGAACTTTTGGGGTGATTTGCCAGAGGAAAACCAGTGTCACCGGCAACAGCAGCACGATACTGCCGGCCAGGGCATCGGCATTGGAGAAGGTGGAAAAGATCCGGTCGCTGTTCATCCTTTTCAAATAGGCGGGATTATTTAACAGGCCCGGCGGCAAACCTGCGCCGTCTTTCATCGAGTATAAGAACTGGCGAGTCGCTTCCAATCCTCCAAAATGCTGCTCAAAGCCGGCGCGAATGATCCAGCACAAGGCCAGGGCCAATCCCGTCCACAACGGCCAGGGATTCCTGACACCCTTCAGGGCAAAGCAACCCAGATAAAACAAAATGACGCACGCCGAAAAATGTTCCAGAGTCATGGCCGTCAGTTTCGGACTGACGCTTTGAGTCGCGGAAATGAATTGCCACCCCAGCCAAGCCAGTGGCAGGGCCAGCAGCCATTTAAACCTCAGCGTCCGCCAGCGAATGGCCGCCAGCCCCGCCCCCGGTAGCGCCCCTGGTAGGGACGCGCTGCCGCGCGTCCGCCCCAGTGTCCGCCAGCGAATGGCGGCCAGCCCCGCCACGATCAGCGGCAGCATGAGCCAATAGCCCCACTTCACGTGCCACGACTCGAAAATGGCGGCCTGGGCGTTTTCCGGCGGCTGGAGGAGATTGTCCAAAATGACCGGATCACCAAACTTCAAAATCGCAACAAAGAAAAAGAGTCCTGCCACGACCGCAAAAACCCGTGGCCCACGCTGGCTTTGCGCGGATTCTGCAATGTTATTTTGAGTGGCAGCCATGACGGCACAATTCAGATTTCAAGAACCTATCAGAACTGATAACCGCGAAACAGGCGAAATACGCGAAAAAGGAAGACATGGATCATGGAAAGCCTTTAAATGAAGCAATTGCTTTTGCAAACCAATTTCTACAGACTCCAACTGTGAATTCGGAAGATGACTTTTTGCGTGAAGAACCACCCCCTTTTGGTGGTTCCGCCAGACCATCCCCCATTCTGAATTATCTGCGGCGCATTGAGGCCGACCATCGCGAAGGCAACGACACTGAAAACACGCATCGCCCGGCCTTGAAGTCTCTGCTGGAAACGCTCAACGCGCGCATCACCGCCACCAACGAGCCCAAGCGCATCGCCTGCGGCGCTCCCGACCTGGTCATCATCCAGAAAAATACCGGCCTGCTCCTTGGCCACGTCGAAGCCAAGGACATCGGCGTTTCGCTTAAGGAGGCGAAAAAATCCGACCAGCTTAAACGCTACCTGCCCGCGCTCTCCAACCTCTTGCTCACGGACTACATCGAATTTCGCTGGTTTGTGGATGGCGCGGAACGTGCGAAGTTCCGGCTCGGCGAAGTGAAATCCAATGGCGAAATCATTCCGGACCCTGCTGCCATTGCGCCCGCGGAAAAAGTCCTCAAGGAATTTCTTGAGCGCGATCCCGTCCGGATTGAGGGCGCGGAGGAACTTGCCCGCCGGTTGGCGCGTCTGACCCATCTCATCCGCGACAGCATCGCCACCGCGTTCCACACCGGCAATGCCTCGACCGTCCTCACCGATTGGCGCGAGGTGTTCGCCCAAACGCTGCTTCCCGAACTCGCCGACGAGGGGAAAGAAGCGGAGTTTGCCGACATGTTCGCGCAGACGCTCGCCTACGGTTTGTTTTCGGCCCGCGTCATGTCCGGGTCGGCGCGGCAATTCACACTGGCCGAAGCCGGCAAGCTGATTCCCAGGACCAATCCGTTCCTGCGTGAATTCTTCGACCTCATCACCGGCCCGAAACTGGATGACGAACCGTTCATCGGTTTCGTGCAGGACCTTGTCACCATGCTCGAATGCGCCGACATGGCAACGATTCTGGAGGATTTTGGACGGGGCGTGGAAAATGGACGCCGCCGCGATCCTGTCGTCCATTTTTACGAAACGTTCCTCTCCGCTTACGACCCGAAGCTGCGTGAACTGCGCGGCGTTTATTACACGCCCGAGCCGGTTGTTTCGTACATCGTCGAAAGTATTGATTGGTTGTTGCGTGAGAGATTCGCTTTGAAGGACGGCCTGGCTGACAAAACCAAATTCACGTTCACCCGCAAGGACGGTGAAAATGAAACCGGGGAGGAATTCCACCGCGTGCTGGTCCTTGATCCGGCCGCCGGCACGGGAACATTTCTCTTTGAGGTCATCGAACAAATCCGCGAACGCTTCGAGAAAAAGCATCAGGCCGGACTTTGGCCCGCCTATGTTCACGAACATCTGTTGCCGCGCCTTTTCGGTTTTGAATTGCTCATGGCGCCCTATGCCGTCGCGCATTTCAAAATCGGCCTTGAATTAAGCGGACGCCATCTGCCCGAACTCTGGCGAGCCACCTGGGCCTATCAATTCCAGCGAGACGAGCGCGTCAACATCTACCTCACCAACACCCTTGAAGGCATCGAACACATTACGCACCAGGCCGGCCCGCTCGCCGCTTTGACCAAGGAAGCCAACGAAGCTTCGTCCATCAAACGCCACCGTCCCGTCCTTGTCGTCCTCGGCAATCCGCCTTACTCCAATTTTGGGCGCCAGAACCGCAACGACTTCATCCTCGGCCTGCTGGACGACTACAAGCGCGGCCTCAAGGAAAAGAAACTCAATCTCGACGACGACTTCATCAAGTTTCTCCGCTGGGCGCAATGGCGCATTGAACAAACCGGACAGGGCGTGATTGGATTCATCACCAACAACGTCTATCTGGATGGCCTCACCCACCGGCGAATGCGCGAGAGCCTGCTGGGCGCATTTGACGACATTTACATTCTCAACCTCCACGGCTCGGCGAAGAAGCAGGAGGTCGTTCCCACCGATGGCTCGAAGGACGACAATGTTTTCGACATCACCGTGGGCGTGGCCATTGCCCTCTTCGTGAAATTGCCGGCGGAAAAGAAAGCGAAGCTGAAAAAGAAACCGGCCACCGTCCATCACGCCGACTTGTGGGGCCTGCGCAAAAACAAATACGACTGGCTCAATGGCCACAATGCCACCAACACCGAATGGACGACGTTCGAGCCGGACGCGCCGGATTTCCGTTTCGTGCCGCGCAACGCCAAGTATGAAAAGGAATGGACCAAGGCGTGGAGCATCCGTGACGCATTTGTGATTTCGGGCAATGCCGTCAAGACTGAGCGTGACCGGGTTTCAATTCACTTCAGCCGGAGGGAAGCGGAAACTGTCGTCCGTGACTTCCGAACACTTTCCATCGAAGAACTCCGCAAGAAGTACGAACTCGAGAGAGACAGTCGTGACTGGTCGGTTGACCGTGCAAAGAAAGACACGCTGGATAATCCGGGAAATAAATTGTTTGCTCCTATTCTGTATCGTCCGTTCGATGTCAGACACACTTGGTTCAGCGGCAAGGCAAAGGGTTTCATCGGAACGCCGGCCCGCGAGTTGATGCAGCATCTGAACGGAAAGGAAAACTTGTCTATTCTTGCCTGCCGTCAACAGGCAATCGAAGGCTTTGACCATGTATTCTGTTCTGATGCACTTGTTGAATGTTGTGCGGTATCCAATCGGACGAAAGAAATCACGTCTTCATTTCCACTTTATCTTTATCCGAACGGCGATACCGAGGAGCAAGCGGAGTTAGTGCCGCATGAGAACGGACGCCGCCCAAATCTTTCCGCCGAATTTGTAACATTCATCGCCGAAAACATCGGCTTGCAATTTGTTGCCGATGGGCGTGGCGATCTTAAAAAGACCTTCGGTCCAGAAGATATTTTTTATTACATTTATGCTGTACTCCACTCGCCCAAATACCGTGAACGTTACGAGGAATTCCTCAAGCTCGAATTTCCGCGCGTGCAGGTTACGAGTGATCGAATCCTCTTCAAGAAACTGTCGCAAATCGGCGAAAAATTGATCGCTTTGCATACGCTCCATGAAGCAGGCCCAGATTTAATTTCCTTCGACGTTCCCGGCGAGAACGTTGTGAAACAAGTCGTGTATGTGCCGCCGCAAGCCGCCGGAATTGCCGTGGAAAAGCCAGCGCTTGTCGCCGGCAAAATGGGCCGGGTGTATATCAACGCCAAACAATATTTTGAAGGCATCACGCCCAAGGCCTGGGAATTCCGCGTTGGTAGCTACCAGGTATGCGAGAAGTGGCTCAAAGACCGCAAAGGCCGTGTACTCGGCGCGGACGAAATCGAGCATTACCAGCGCATCGTCAGCGCGCTGGCCGAGACGCGCACCCTCATGGCGCAGATTGATTCCCTCATCGCTGACCACGGCGGATGGCCAATGAAATGACGTGATCAAAGGGGTGAATGCGCGTCATCGTGCTGTAATCCTTTTTGGAGTGGCGGTCATGACGGCACAATTCAGGTTTCAAGAGCCTATTAAAAAAAATGAGGCTGGTGCAAAATTGGACCGGCGCGGCCATGCGGGATCGAGCCGGCCTACAACTTGAGTTTCAGCAGGCCAACTTCCAAAGCCAGCGCTTCCTGAACATTGGAATGAAGATGGCGTTGCAAACGATCCACCTCTTCCAAATTGGCCAAAGCCTCCGCGGAAGTAATGCGCCGGGCCACCTCGCCCGCCTCCCCGGCCAAATCGGGAAAGGAGAGCAGCCCGGCCCCCGCCGCCAGGGTGTGCAGCCAGACATCGCGCAGCCACCATTGCAAAGCGCCGATCAAATCCGCCCGCTGACGGCGATACTCGGCTTCAATGGCGGCAGCCAATTCGTCTTCCAACTTTTCGCGCATGTTGGGCTCCAGATCATCGTATCGTTCCAAGGGCGAGCGCGCGGTCAGAGTCTCCTCGATGGCGGCTCTTTGTTCGGCCAGCTTTTTCGACACCACGCCCAGCAACCGGTAATGTCCGAGCAGTCCTTGCCTCCCGCCGGCAGCCGCCGCGCTGAACGATGCCAGCCAAACCATCTGCCCCGCGTCAAGATGCGCCCCGTCACCCCCGAAAGACAGACGCAGGCAACGGGACAGAATGGTTTCCAAAATTCTTTGCGGCTCGGTGCTGAGCAGGATCAAAATGGATTTGGCGGGCGGCTCTTCCAGCGTTTTCAAAAAGGCGTTGCCCGCCTGAAGGGTCAATCGGTCCGCCGCCACAATGATCCCCACCTTGAACTCCGCCACTGTCGGCTTCAAGTTGACCATTTGCATCAACTCCCGAATCTGGTCGATGGTGATGAGGCGCAACTTGGACTCCGGCCGGACCCAGAGCACGTCGGGATGGTTGAAGCGGTCGATGCGGCGGCAAGGGTCGCAGGCATCGCAACAATCCAGGGCCGGATGATGGGAGGCGCGCCGGGGAGGCGACAGGCAATTGACAGCCTTGGCCAGGGTTCGCGCCATGTCCTCCAACTCCTGGAGCGAATTGCCGGCAAAAAGATAAGCGTGCGCCAGGCGATTGCGTTCCAGGCTGCGCTGAAGCAATTGCGTGATTTTGCCCTGTTCTGGAAAATCGGAAAACATTCCGTTTAAGCGTCTTTTTGCTCCATGCTTTTGACGGCCAGCGGGATGCTGCACAATTGCCGGTCATCCAGGACCAGATCCACCGAATAGAGGCCGGTCTTCTCGAATTTCAACTGTTGAATGTTCACAATAAAATTGCGTGAAATGAAAGTGGCGTCCGCGGGAAAAGCCACCTCCACCGGCACTTCCGTGGCCCGCATGATCGGCTGGCCGTCTTCATCCACGAAATGGATTTCCAAATGATGCGGCCCCTCCTCCATCCGGTCAAAGGCGATGCGCAGGGCGACGGAACATTGCGGATGATGGGCCGGCAATTCCGGGGCGTAGATGGTGTCAAAAGTGCCCAACAAATTCAACTTGCCGTTGTACTCCGTAGCCGCGTCGCACAGAACTGCCACTTGAATGGTCATCGCAATGCGGGCGAGTGTAGCCCAGGCCCGGAATTATTCAGCAACTATTTTGGTTCACAAGGTTTTGATTTTCTCAAGAGCAATCTGCCCCGAAAAAAATCGTGGAAATTTTTCGCATTTTATGCATTAAAAGTCACAACATGTTGCAGACAAGGCACGTACGCATATCAATGGATAATGGACAATGGATAATGGTCACAATCCGTAACCAACCCGGCACACCTACGGCGTGGTGAAGTAATAGAACCGCTCGGTCCAAAAGGTGATGGCACAGTGGGGACAGAAAAAGCTTGAATGGGCGCACAGATGAGCTACGTTTGAGCACTATGACAGTGCTCTTTCGTTGCCGGGTTGAAAAACCCTTGCTGAAAAAAGTCAATGCTGTGACTCAACGGCTGGGCACGGATACAGGGGAAGTGTTCAGAATGTTTCTGGCCGAGATTGCCCGCACTGGCAAGGTCCCAGTCCGTTTGGCGTTGGAACCGGATGAAACCGCCGTCTCGCCGTGGGAACAACGGGCCGGGGCTTTGGAAAGTTTCTACGATGAATCCAAAACCTGGTGAGGTGTATTGGGTTGACTTGGGATTGAAGGGAAAGGTCCGCCCCTTGTTGATTGTGTCGCGGCAAGATGACGCCGCCGCGCGCGCGCTTTCCGCCTGTGTGCCGCTGACCACGGAAATAAAGGGCGGGAAATACGAGGTGCCTTTGCCCAGGGTGAAATTTCTGCCGGGAAATGATCGCGGCGTGGCCAACGTTCAGGGAATTGCGGCTGTGGAACATTTCCGGCTGGGAAAACGAGCCGGCGAATTTTATCCCGAGGTGCTGGCACAGGTCAGGAACGCGCTGGCCTACCTGCTCGAACTCAATGTCTGACAAGAGGGACAAAACCAGGGTGTGGGTCGCGGCTCATCCTAAATGGACGCTGGCGCTGGCGGTGGCTGTCGCCTTGGGACCGTTTCTGGCCAAACCGTTCAATATGGATGATCCGCTCTTTGTTTGGACGGCCCGCCAAATCCACGCCCATCCATGGAATCCTTACGGGTTCAACGTGAATTGGTACGGGTCAGCGGCCCCAATGTGGGGTGTGACGCAAAATCCGCCGCTGGCTTCTTACTATCTGGCGCTGGCGGCCGGAATTTTGGGTTGGAGTGAAATGTCTTTGCATTTGGCGTTCCTGCTGCCGGCGCTGGCGGTGATTTTGGGAACATACCGGCTGGCCCGCCACTTTTGTGATCAACCGCTGCTGGCGGCGCTGGCCACTTTGTTCACGCCGGTTTTCCTGGTGTCAAGCACGAGCGTGATGTGCGACGTGTTGATGCTGGCTTTTTGGGTGTGGGCCGCGGTGTTGTGGGTTGAGGGAATCGAGCAGGATGCCTTTTGGCCGGTGGCCGGGGCGGGATTGTTGATCGCGCTGGCCGCGCTCACCAAGTATTTTGGCGCGTGTCTGATTCCGCTGCTGGCTGTTTACGGCGTGATGAGCCGGCGCCGGTTCGGACGGTGGGCCGGCTGTCTGCTCATTCCGCTGCTGGTCCTGAGCGGCTGGCAATGGGCCTCGCAAACACTTTACCAGCACGACCTCCTCTGGAAAGCGGCGGATTACGCCAGTCGCAAGAGCGGTTTTTTTACCGGCGCAAGAGCCGCCGCGGGCATGATCGCATTGAGCTTCACCGGCGGCGGCCTGGCGGCGGCCCTTTTTCTGGCGCCCTGGTGGTTGTGGCGTCCGCGGGCCTTGCTGTCGCTGGTTGGCGGGGTGGCGCTGCTGGATTTTGCGCTTTTTGGCCAAGGAACGTTCTTGCAAGCGTACCACTGGATTCAAGGCTGGCCCCGCTTGTCCATGGAAGGGCAAATCCTCTTCTGGACAGCCGGCGGAGTGTCGGTGCTGGCTCTGGCGGTGGCGGACGTGTGGAAGCGGCGGGACGCCCGTTCGTGGTTGCTGGCCTTGTGGGTTATGGGAACGTTTGTCTTCACGGCCGCCTTCAATTGGACGATCAACGGACGGTCCATTCTGCCGATGGCGCCCGCGGTGGGGATTTTACTGGCCCGGCGATTGCAACCCCGAGCCGGAGCGAATGAAAAGGATCCCGCCACGGGCCGCCGTCGAATCCTGATCGGATTGGCTGCCAGCGCGCTTCTGGCCTTGCTGGTGGCGCGGGCGGATTATCTTCTTGCCGCCGCCGTGCGCCAAAGCGCGCTGCAAACCCGCGAGCGGTGCGGGCACGGCGGGCAGACAGTGTGGTTTCAAGGCCATTGGGGTTTTCAATACTACCTGGCGGAGCTGGGTGGACGGGCGCAGGACAAGCGGCACCCGGGCTTCCGCGACGGCGATTTTCTGGCCGTGCCGCTCAACAATACCAACCTGGACCCTCCGGCTGGTCCGAGGGACGCGTTTTATGTCAACGGACCGCGGTTTCTGGCCGACATGAATCTGTACATCGGCGCGGGCTTTTACAGTTCCTCGGACGGTCCGCTGCCTTTTATCTTCGGGCATGTTCCGCCGGAAAATGTCGTGGTCTATGTCTGTAAACAAAAATGACTGATGACGAAGCACGAATGACCAAGGGACGAATGGGACCCATGGGGCTAATGGGAGGCCAGAAAAACATTGGAGCAATTGACGGCCGGCACGGAGTAGTTTCCAGCTCTTAATCCTAATCTTAATCCTAATCTTAATCAAAATTGTGCGTGAAGGAGATTAAGATTAGGATTAGGATTAAGATTGGGAGCGGCTACCCCGGAAAGTGAAATGCACCCCCCATTTAAGAAATAGTCCGGATCAGGCTTGACGCGTTTGTGAAACATGTTACTCTTTGCTCATGAAAACGATCACCATTCGCGATTTGCGCCAGCGCTGGCCCGAGGCGGAGGCGGCATTGAAGTTGGAAAACGAAATCCTCGTCACGCGCGACTCCAAGCCGGTCGCCAAACTGGTCTGTCTTTCGCCCGCCGCGAGCCAACGTCCGCGCTGGGATGCTGAGGAACACGCCCGGTGGCAGAAGAAGGTTTGCGGTGGAAAAATGTCGTCCAGTGATGCGGCCCTGGCGCGGAGCCGCGCCGGCCGCAGATTCGCCGCCAAAGGCAAATGATCTATCTGGACACCAGTTGCCTGCTCAAGCTGTTGCGCGAAGAACCGGAAAGCGCAGCCGTACGCAACGCGGTGGACGCCGAGGATGAGGTGCTGGTGTCGTCCCTGGCCGAACTTGAAGCGGAGGTGCAATTGAAAGCCGCTGTGATGGGCGGGGAGATTCGCCACAACCAGTGGCGGCAGCTTCAGGCACGACTCGTGGCCATGCGTCATTATGATCCCTTCCATTTCCGCCCTTTGCCTTCCGCCGTTTTCGCCACGGCGTTGCGGCAACACCGGCATCCGCAGGCTGCCTATTGTCGCACGCTCGACCGGCTTCATCTGGCTGCGATGGAAGAACTGAAAGTGAGGCGGGTCATGACGCTGGACGACGTTCAGGCAAAGGTCGCAGCGGCCCTGCACTACAAAGTGGTCCAGCCTGGAAGGCTGTAATCGCCTCTCAGGCGGCGCTTGTCTCGCCGGTAAAATGCCTGCTGATTGCCAGAAAAACGCCGGAGCGATTTGCGGCCGGCAGGGAGCAGTTTGCTGCTCTTAATCCTAATCTTAATCTTAATCCAAATTGTGCGTGAAGAAGATTAGGATTAGGATTAGGATTAAGATTAAGATTAGGAGTGGATGCCCGGTTCACGTTTTCACCGGCACGGGGATGTGAGTCAAGTATTGCGATGTCAGCAAGGCGGTGGCGAAACAGAGGGCGGCGCAGATCAGATAGGGGAGGGAGGCGTGGGCCACAAAGAGTGTGGCGGCAAAGATCGGCCCGGCGATGCGCGCCAGGCTGCCCATGCCCTGCGTCACGCCCATGACCGCCCCCTGCTCGGTGGACAGCGTCAACATGGAGATCATGCCGAAGACGGGCGGGCGGGTCAGGCTGGAACCAATCGTATAAATGCCCAGGCCAGCCAGCAGCGCGGCCCACGTGGTCAAAAAAGGCAGGAGGCCAATGCCGATGGCGGCCACCACCAGGCTGGCGGCGATCATCTTTGGTTCGCCCAGCTTTCCGACCACCCGGCCTATCGCGCCCGGACTCTGCACAAAGAAGCCCATGACTCCGCAGTAGGCAATCAGCCACGACACCGTCACCAGGCTGGTCTTGATGTCGATTTTAAAATTCCTGATGACCAGCAGGCCGATGGTCACTTCGAAACAGGTGAAGCAGAAGGTGGCCAGGAAATAAATGCCAATGAGCAAATTGAGGCGCGGCGCGCGCAGGGTGTGCAGCCATTGCTCGATGTGCGGCCGCTGGAGGACGGCGTGTTCGGCGGGCTTCCAACTCTCCCCCAGCCAGAGGAAGGCCGAGATGAAATTAACCGCGCACAGGATGGCGGAGGTCCAGCCGGGCGCGGTCACGCCAAAGTGTTTGCTGCTGACCGCGCCGAAGACCGGGCCGAAGGCGAATCCGAGGCCGAAGGCCATGCCGATCAAACCCATTTGGGCGGAGCGATTTTCGGGCGGGGTGATGTCGGCGATATAGGCCTGAGCCACGGTGATGTTCGCGCCGCAAATGCCGGCGAAGAGGCGCGAGAAAAACATCACGGCCAGGGCCGCCGTGGCATTGGAAAGGCCGGAGCCGACGGCGAAAATGACATAGGAAAGAGACGCGCAACAAGTGCTGGCCAGCAGCACCGGCCGCCGGCCGATCCGGTCGGAAAGCCGGCCCCAAACCGGCGCGAAGATGAATTGCATCAGGGAATAGGCGCTGATGATCGCGCCGATGACGAAGCCGCTGGCGTGGAAGTTTTCGCTGTAAATGGGAATCAGCGGCAGGATCAGGCCAAACCCAATCAGGTCAATTGCGACGGTCAAAAAGATGATGGAAATGGATCGTTTCTTCATTACATTGCGGGCAAGCGCAACCGGGCACTATGCCACAGGTCCTACTTCTGCACAATCTCCATGTCTTCCCCCACCGCTCTTTGGAACCGGGCGCGGGCCACGGAATAATCGTGCAGGGCCTGAGCCTGGGTGGTGCGCGCCTGGGTCAGGGCGGTTTGGGCGTTGAGCACGTCCAATTGGGTGCTGCTGCCCGCGGCCATGCGCGCTTCGGCCAGGCGCAACGCTTCCTCCGCTTCTTCCTGCACGGCTTTCTGCGACTCCAGCACTTCGCGCGCCTCGATGAAATTGGACCAGGCCGTGCGCACTTCCAGCTCGATTTGCCGCCGGGTCTCATCGACATCGAGCCTGGCCCGCTCATAATGCGCCCGGGATTCTATGATTTTGCCGCGGGTCAATCCGAAGTCGAAAATGTTCCAACTGATTTGCGCCCCCGCCATCCAGCCGGATAGATCCTGGCTTTGATTATTTTCGTAGGGCAAACTTTGCCATTGATAACCGCCAAAAATCTGGGCGCTGGGTTTGAACCCGGCTTGGGCTTGGACGACGTCCTCCCGGCGCAGGGCTTGGGCTTTGCGCAACGCCGCCAATTCGGGCCGTTTTTCCACGGCGCGGGCCAGGGCGGCGGGCAAATCAATCTCCAGCGGGCTGGCTTGGAGGGTGTCGCTCAACTCCAGAGGCACGTCTTCCCAAATGGTTTTGGGCAGATTGCAGCCGAGCAAATTGAGGAGGTTGTTTTTGCCGATGCGATAACTGTTTCTGGCTTGAATGAGGCGCGGGCTTTCATTGGCCAGTTCCACATGGGCGCGCAGCACGTCGAACTGCGGCACCGTGCCGGCCTGAAAGCGCCGCCGCACGTCTTCCAATTCATGGGTCAGGAGTTTGACAGAGGCCTCGTTGACGGCAATCTGCTGTTGGGCCACCAGGACATCGTCATAGGCCACACGCACGGCGAGCAGCGTGTCAGCCAGGAGGGTCTGATAATTGAGCAGGGCCTGTTGCCGGGTGAGTTTGGCGGAACGGAAGGCCGAGGTCATGCGGCCGCCTTCGTAGATGGATTGCTGGACGCGGATGTCGCCGTTCCAATTCTGATCGGGGAATTGCACAAAATTGTACGGCGCCGGCAGCGGAAAATTCTCCACCAGCGACGACTGCTCCGCGTTGTAAGAGCCCCGGGCCGAGAGCGTGGGAAAGGCAATGGAGCGCAACTGCACGACCACCCCGTGGGCGGCTTCCAGGTCAGCTTTGCCCTTGAGGATGGCGCTGTTCTGGCGCAGGGCGATGTCCACCGCCTCGGCCCGCGAAATCGGATGCGGGAAAAGATTGGTGGGCGCCGCCTGGGGCGATTGCGCGCGGGCGGTGAAGCCGGCCGCGACAACCCCGAGGATGAGCGCCGCAAGGGAAGCTCCTGATCTTAATCCTATTATTACTTTGTTAAATGCCATCATTCCATCTTGTTCCGCAACAACTGCAAAAGCCGGTGGTGAGATTACAGGAAGCAGAGGAAGAGGCAACCCATTACTTAACAACGTAACACCAGAAACTGGCCAAATACAAGCTCTCCCAGCCCTAATCCGCGTTGGTGACAAATGCTCCGGTATCAATCAGCGGCCCCAAACACCAGGCCCGGCACCGCCCTGGCTCTGGCTGGCCCAATCGGGCGCGAACCCAATCATCTTTCGCCAAACCGAATTCACCCCTCATCCGCGCTCGTGTGATAAAATCAGCATGGTTATATGCAATCCCGCGTTCTCGATAAACTTTAACCTTTCCCCCGGCGGGCCTTGCATTACAATTTGCCGGGTAATTCATTGCCAATTTGAATATTTTTATGAAGCAGGAAGCCAATGCACCCCATGACGGCGGAGCGACTCGCCGTGAGTTTATCAGGAAATCAACCCTGGCCGCCGCCGCCGTCGCGGCCAGCGCCAATGTTTTCAAAACGCCCGTCTATGGCCAGGACCAGGCGCCTTCGCCCGGCAGCGTGGTCGGGGCCAATAACCGCTTGGTCGTGGCCTACATTGGCACCGGTCCGCAGGGGATGGCTCATGTCCGAACGCAAAAAGCGGGGGCCGCGGCGAACAATATCGCGCAGGCGGCCGCTTGCGATCTTTCCACATATCGGCGGGAGGAAGCCAAAGCGGAAATCGGCCCCGATTGCGCTCTGTTTAAAGATTACGAAAAACTGCTGGAGCGAAAAGATATCGATGCTGTCACCATCGCCACGGTGGACCACTGGCATTGCCGCGTCGCGAAGGCTTCGGTGCAAGCCGGCAAGCATGTATATCTCGAGAAGCCGATGGGCCGCTATCTTGGAGAGGCATTTGATTTATATGACACAGTCAAATCCATGGGGAAAGTTTTTCAGCTCGGCTCGCAGGGTTGCAGTGCGGCCGCCTGGCATAAGTCGGCCGAGTTGATCAAGGCCGGCACTATTGGCACTCCCGTCTGGGCGCAAGGCTATTACTGCCGCAACAACCCCAATGGCAAGGCCGAATGGAATTATGACATCCAACAATGGTGCCAGCCTGAAGATCTGGACTGGGACAAGTGGCAACAACCCGTTCACAACAAAACCGCCTTCAACGCCGATGCTTATTTCCGGTGGCGCAAATACTATCCTTATTGCGCCGGCCTTTTGGGGGATCTGGTGCCGCATCGCCTTCTGCCTTTGATGGTCGCCACCGGCAATCCTGAATTCCCCACGCGCGTCGTTTCCCTTGGCGCCAAAAATGTCCACAGCGACCGGGGCATCACCGGCACGCCGGAGCGCGATTGTCCTGAACAAGTCGAGCTTCTGGCCGAGTTTCCCAGCGGTCTGACTCTGGTCATTGTGTCCAGCTCGGTGGCGGCGCGCAGCCCGGGCTTCGTCATTTATGGACACCATGCCTCGCTGGAAATCGGCAGCAGCGGCGAGAGAGTCGAAGTGAAACCGGAGAAGGATTTTTCCGACGACGTTGACTTGCAGACTTTTGACGGCCTCAAGCCAAACGAGGACATCGGAGCGCACGAAGCGAACTGGTTCGACTCCATCCGCAACAACAAGCAGCCCAATGCCGGCATCGACCTGGCCATTCGCGCCCAGACCGTCATTTCCCTGGCGGAAATGTCCAATCGCCTGAACATGATGTGTTTGTTCGACGAAAAAACCCGCAAAATCACCTCTATGGCGGACGGCAGGGAAGTCAGCGCGATCACTTACGGCACGCTGGCCAAGTCATAAGCCGGGTGTGCGCTGATGAAAGTCACTCTCAACTGGCTCCGGCAATACGTTGATTTCAATGGGTCGCCTGAAGAGCTGGCGGAGCGCCTGACCATGCTCGGCTTGGAGGTCGAGGGGGTGCGGAAGCTCGGCGGCGAGTTTGAAGGCATCGTCGTCGCCCAAGTCCTCACGCGCGACAAACATCCCAATGCCGACAAACTGTCTCTTTGCCGCGTCCACGATGGGCGCGGCGAACGGCAAATTGTTTGCGGCGCGCAGAACTTCAAACCCGGCGACAAAATCCCGCTGGTTTTGCCCGGGCAGACGCTGCCCGCCAAACCCGGCCAGCCGCCCCTCGCCATCAAAACCGGCAAGATTCGCGGTGTCGAATCCCAGGGCATGCTCTGTTCGCCGGACGAACTCGGCTTGCCCGGCAATGTGGAGGGCCTGCTCATTTTGCGCGAGGACGCAATCGTCGGCCAATCCTTTGCCGAATATCTTGGACGGCCCGCCGGCGACGTGGTTTACGATCTGGAAATCACCCCAAATCGCCCGGACTGGAACAGCGTCATCGGCATTGCCCGCGAACTCAGCGCCCTGACCGGCAGCCCGTTGCGGCTTCCCGAAGTCAACATTCCAGCATCGCAATTGGGCGGGGAGGCGACGGAAAAATTTGTCCGGGTGCGCATTGAGCAGCCGGATCTTTGTCCGCGCTACACCGCCCGCCTGGCGCGCGGCGTCAAAATCGGTCCCAGCCCGGATTGGCTGCGCTCGGCCCTGGAAAAGGCCGGCTTGCGCAGCATCAACAACGTCGTCGATGTCACCAATTACGTCATGCTCGAAACCGGCCATCCCTTGCACGCCTTTGACTTTCGTTTGCTCGGCGCGGCTCCGGCCTCCAGCCTCCCCATAGTGGTCATTCGACTCGCGCGCGCGGGGGAAAAATTTGTCACCCTCGATGGCAGGGAACAAACGCTCACCGATCAAATGCTCTTGATCGCCGACGAAACCAAAGCCGTCGCCCTGGCCGGTGTGATGGGCGGCCAAAACAGCGAAATCAGTCCCAGCACCACCGATGTCCTGATCGAGAGCGCCTGCTTCAAACCGCAGAATATTCGCGCCACCTCCAAAAAACTCGATTTGCGGACCGATTCCTCCTACCGCTTCGAACGCGGGGCTGATGTCGGCATTTGCGAGTGGGCCGGCCGGCGCGCCGCCCAATTGATTCTCCAGACGGCTGGCGGCACTTTGTTGGAACCGTCCATCGACGCTTATCCCGCCCCTCCTGCGCCCGTGGAAATCACCCTGCGCCATGAAAAGACCAGCGGACTGCTGGGCGTCGTTATTCCCGCCGCCGAGCAAAACAGTTTTCTGCAACGGCTCGGCCTGGTCCGTTCCGGCGAGGCCACATTTCGCATCCCCACTTTCCGTGTCGATCTCAAGCGCGAAGTGGATTTGATCGAAGAAATCGGGCGCCTTTACGGCGTCGATAAAATTCCGTCCACGCCGCCCCGGGGCGCGATCGGCGCCCATGCGTTCGACGCGGTCCACGACCAGATTTCCGAAGCGCGCCGCATCCTGGCCGGCCTTGGCCTCAACGAAGCCCAGGGCCAGACCTTGATTTCCGGCGAGGCCGCCGCTCTGCCGGGCGGTTCAAGCCCCGGCCAGATCGCCGGACTGCGGCACCCGCTGAGCAGTGATATGAACGTGCTGCGCCCCAGTTTGTTGCCCGGCCTTTTGAATGCCCTGCGCCACAACATCGCCCGCCAGAACACGGACGTGGCGCTCTTTGAAATTGGCCGCGTCTTCCTTCAGCCGCACGGCCAATTCAAAGAGGAACGCCGCCTCGGCGTGGCCCTGACCGGACGCCGCTCCCCCGCCTTTTGGGCCGGCGCGGAACGCGACGCCAAATTCGACCTTCACGACTTGAAAGGCGCGCTGGAAGAATTCCTCGAACAATTCGGCTTGCGCGGCGTGACTTGGGCGCGCCGCGAAGACGACCGCGCTTTCTTCCTTGAATCCGCCGCCATTCAACTCGGCAAGCTGACCCTCGGCGAAATGGGCCAGCTCTCGCCCGTCCTCCAGAAACGCCACGATCTGCGCGACGCGGTGTTTTTGGCGGAACTGGATTTCGAGCAGGTGCTGGCCCGCCGCGCCCCGTCCAAAACGTTTAAGCCCCTGCCGTTGTTCCCCACCATCCGCCGCGACGTTGCGATGCTGGTGCCGGAAGAGACGGCGCATGAAGCCATCGTGAATGTTGTCAAGCAAGTCCGCCCGCCCAACCTGGAAAAATTCGAGTTGTTCGACGTTTTTCGGGGCCAAAACATTCCTGCCGGCCAGAAGAGTCTGGCCTACGCCTTCACCTATCGCAATGCCGAGCGAACATTGACCGACGCCGAAGTCAACACGGCCCACGAAAAACTGGTCGAACAGCTCAAGCAGACCTTGCAAGCCACAGTGCGCGAAGCGTGAGAACCTTGCATTTTGTATGCAGCCCCGAATGGATTCGGGGTTGATTCTCTCAAGAGAATCCACCCGGAACAAAACCGTGAAATTTTCGGCATTTTGTCCGTAAAATAGTCACAACCGATTGTCAATAAGGCACTTACCCGCCTTCGCTGGGTTCTTCGCTGTTTTCAGTGGAATAGATTCTCATTAAAAGCCTTCTTTGGCACCAAATTGGAGCGGCCAGCCGGAAGGAAGGAGCGCGCTACGCACGGCTGAAGTGACTGGGATTCT
>Ga0326727_10006543_pt1 | contig 31850 bp, 25 predicted proteins | sample MB2enrmetagenome_FD_207643 | JGI IMG/M metagenome (GOLD analysis project Ga0326727, IMG submission 207643) | Lab enriched peat soil microbial communities from McLean, Ithaca, NY, United States - MB29MY | ecosystem: Environmental > Terrestrial > Soil > Wetlands > Peat | place: USA: New York...
GAAAACCCGTTGCCCGCATGACCTGAATTGCTGTCCACGTATACGACCGTGTTGTTGGAGCCGCTGACGTTCGGTGTTCCGTCGCTCCAGGTCAGCGTGCGCGGGTCATTGCCGGTGGTGCCCACCGCCAGAGACCCGATCTCCTTGTAGTTGCTGATTTGCGCCGTGACGCCGCGTTTACGATCCGCGATTCCGGGGCCACCGGAGATGACGCCCCAGTTAACCCAATCGGTAGGTCCTTCGGTGGTCAGGTTGAAAGTGCCCGAGTTGGAGTTGGCGGAGCCGGAGAGAGATCCGTTGCCGCCTTTGGTCGCGGCCATGTTAGTCAGGCTGAAGCTGGCCGAGCTAGCGACGCCCGTCACACTGGCGGTCACGGTGTAGCTGCCCGCCTGGCCGTTGGCGGTCAGGGCTGGCGCGGTGGCGACTCCGCTGGCGTTGGTAGTGACGCTCGCCGATCCGCCGAAGGTCGCGCTGGCGCCGCTGGCCGGCGCGGCGAAAGTCACCGCGACGCCACTCAGCAGATTGCCGCTGGCATCCTTCACGGTGGCTTGCAGGGCGGTGGCGAAGGCGGTGTTTACGGTAGCGCTCTGCGGGGTGCCGGCTGTGGCTGTGATGCTCGCCGGGGCGCCGGCAAGATTAGTCAGGCTGAAGCTGGCCGGGGCCGCGACGCCCGCCACGCTGGCGGTGACGGTGTAGCTGCCCGCCTGGCTATTGGCGGTGAGTGCGGGCGCGGTGGCGACTCCGCTGGCATTGGTGGTCACACTCGCCGATCCGCCGAAAATCACGCTGGCACCTGTGCCGGGGGCAGTGAACGTCACCGTCGCTCCGCTCACCGGATTACCGCTGGCATCTTTGACCGTCGCTACCAACGCCGTAGCGAACGCTGTGTTCACGGTCGCGCTCTGCGGCGTCCCCGCGGTCGCGGAGACGCTGGGTCCGGCGAGCGATAGCGCCGCACCGTTCAATGTCACGTTGCCTCCACCGGAGGTTGCCACCCAGGTGACCGTCAGGGCCTGTCCCGTCGAAGCTGCGTTATAGGTCAAGGCGTAGTTGCGATCATACTGGCCGCTCGCCGGAGTCGTGCTGTCTGCATAGGCTGCCGCCGATCTATCCGACAGAGACGCTGTCAGCGTGCCCCCGCTGAGCCATCCTCCCACATGCACAGTGAGAGTCCGCGAGTTGGTGTCGGCTGGGGCGGTGAACGAAAAGCCGTTATGCAACGAATTGATGTAGATCCCGTTGTGATTCGAACCGCCGGCCGTGGGCGTGCCGTCCGTCCAGCTCAAGGCCCGCGGATCGTTGGAATAGCTTAACACCGAACCCGAACCCACCACCGTGTAATTGGCGATCTGGGGCGTCACTCCGCTCTTGCGATTCAACACTGTGTCCCCCCAATGCACCCAGTCGGCAGTCCCTTCCGAGGTCAAGTTATCCGTCGTGGTCGCGCTGTTGCCCGAGCCGGACAGATTTCCCCCAATCACAACCGCGGTATTGGCGAGACTGAAGCTGGCTGGCGTCGCCACGCCCTCCACGGCCGCCGTGACCGTGTAACTGCCTTGCTGTCCTCCGGCGATCAAAGCCGCCGAGGTGGCGATCCCGTTGCTGTCGGTCAGGGTCGTGTCGGCAGTCGAACCGCTGAAGCTCGCACCAGCGCCCCCACTAGGTGCGCTGAAAGTCACCGCGACACCGATGACTGAATTGCCACCGGAATCGAGCACCTTCGCCTGTAGAGCCGCGCGGAACTCCGTGTTGACAATTGTGCTCTGTGGCGTTCCTCCAACGGCCGTGATGCTCCAGCCTGTGGACACCGGGCTACCCTGATATGCCAGAGCGCCGATATCGAATGCGGTGCCTGTCAAGCGCGGATTACCTGCTTGATCCGTGGGTATGGGTGGATTCGCCGTCAATACGGAAACCGGAAGGTGAGCCGCCCCAATGGCTGGAGATCCCCCCTGCAAACTGTAATTGCCCAGCGGAGCATTGACGAAGAGGGGATCGCCCTGAACTGAAGCAGTGTCGAGCCCGAAGGCCTGCCACTGACTGAAGGTCAGGTAACTGAAGCTGCCACCCATTCCGGCTTGCGCAAAAATGGCGACGGTGGGATATAAATTGTACTGCGCCAGGGCAAAATCTTCAGCCACCGAATGAGGATCCCATTGCTTCAGAGCTGTCGAAGGCGTTACGCATATGTTGGCATAATATTGGAACTGCGCTCCTTGACTCGAGGTATCGGAGTAGTCGCTGTCCAGGGTCAGGCAGGAGTAAGACTGTGCCGCCCGGGAATCCAAAACGATCGTGCTGAAGCGCAGCGTGTTTCCGGTGGCGAGCGAGACTGCGGCGGTCTGATACCCGTCGGCTTCCAGATAACTTCCCTCGATCAGCATGTTCTGGAAAGTCGAATTCGCTCCACCCATGCGCAGGGAGCCGTTCGCTCCGGTGATGAGCATTCCATCAACCAGAGTGCTCTGCCCGTACGCTTCCAGGCGGGCGTTTTGAACCAACCCGCCTTTGACGTTAATATCCGCACTCGGATTGTCGGTATTATTTACCGTCAGATTGGCGCCCAGCGAACTCATGTTATCCAAGAGAACCGAGGTTATATTGGAACCGTGAGTAAAGAACGCGTAATAATTTAGAGGGTTCTGGGGATCGACGGGGTGGTCCCAAACGCAATCACGCCATACGGACGTTTGATTGGGCAGGGAAACGGTATTGTCACCGAATGCAACGTACGCCGATACAGCTGGATCGATACTGCTGGCACCTACCCGGGACTGTCCGGGCATCGCCCAGGCAGAGTATAGATTTGTACCGACAAACTGAGTCGAGTTAATCGATGCTATATGGTGTTTGCCAGCGCGATACGCTTCACAGCTATCCACCAGCACATCGGTACTATTCTGAATACGAATTCCATATCCCTGGTTCGCTGCCGCGGTTTCGTCCACCACCAGATTCCGGAACACAAGATGACTCATGTAATTGCTGAATATTGCGTCTTGCCGCACTACTGCCGTGTACACGTATCCATTAGCGCGAGGATCGGAATTTGGGGAACTGATGGTCAGGGTTCTGCCGGTGTATGACCAGGAGTTCACGAGATCGGCTGCATTGCCGGTGGGGCTGGTTAAGAAGAATGTGTGGTTGACCAGAGCGGCCGTCACGGGCGTGGAAATCGAATACGTGTAGAGCCCATTTCCGGCTGGCACGAAAAGAGAGTTTGTCAGAACATTACTGCCCCAGAACTTGGGCTTAGCGCCGGTGCCGTAATCGGCAAAGCTGATGGGATTGCCGGCCGCACCGCTCGATGGAGCGGTCAGGGACTCGTGCCACTCGCCACCTCGCTGAAAAAGAACCGTATCCCCAGGCAGCAGAGCGGCGCTGTTGACTTTGGCAATCGTCTGCCAGGGAGACCCGGGAGAAAGACCGGAATTCGAGTCACTTCCGGATGGACTGACATAATAGGTTCGGCCAGTTCCAAAAACCGGCGGCGGAGTATCGACAACCGTCACGGTCACTTGTTGCGTGGCGGCGGCCGAGCCGGTGCTCGCCGTCAATGTGTAGGTGGTCGTCTCGACCGGTCCGACATACACGGAATTCGTTCCAGTCACGTCTCCAACGCTCTGGTCAATCGTGACAGTCGTTGCATTGGCAACTGACCACCACAGCTTCGTGACTACCCCGGGATTCGTAACCGCCGGAGACGCGGTGAATGAATTGATAATCGGTAACGGCTGGGAGCGCAGCGGGCCGTCGAAGAAATTGCCAAGAGCAAAGAAGATCAGAGCGGCCGAGATACCATGCGGCAGGCGTGCACAATGTCTCCTCGGCCAGGACCAGCGCAACCGGATTGTCGCGTGAACCGCGGCAGTCATATGCCAGATCGATGTGCTTCAGGCTGCGCGTCCCATGCTTATGCGTTCAGGGCAGCGCCTCTCAGTATATATCGGCTTCTGTAGGGCGGCAGACCTCGCAGGTTTTCTGAGATTGACTGATGTGACGTTACTAACGTCGGATTATAGACGGCCGCGAATTGGCTGGCGGAGAGGGGGGGATTCGAACCCCCGGTAGAGGTTTAGGCCCCTACGACGGTTTAGCAAACCGCTGCTTTCGACCACTCAGCCACCTCTCCGGCGTTGTGATGGTCCGTTTCACCAATCGTAGCATAAGGCCCGCGCCGGTAGCGTGCGATTAGCCGATGGCCGGCTGCGGCTGGCGGGGGCGGGTCGGAGTGGATGCCGGGCGGCCCTTCCGGCGCCCCCGCAGCCAGGCCGCCAGGCGGTAGCCGAGCAAGAGCGCGACCACCGCAGCGTAGAACAGCGGCAGACGCACGTCCGATTTCACCAGCCAATAGTAGTGCACCACCGCCAGCGCCGCGGTCGCGTAGATCAATCGGTGCAGCCGCTGCCAGCGTTTGCCGCCCAGGCGGCGGATCCAGCCGGCTGTCGACGTCACCGCCAGCGGGATCAGCAGCACGAAGGCCGTGAACCCCACCGTGATGAACGGGCGCTTGCCGATGTCCTTGACCATATCGTGCAAGTCGAAAAACTTGTCCAGCCAGATATACGTCAAAAAGTGGAGCGAGCCGTAGAAGAACGCGAACAGCCCGATCATCCGCCGGTAGCGGATCAGCGCGGGAATGCCCAGCAGCTTCCGCAGCGGCGTGATCGCGAGCGTCGCCACAATCAGCCGCAACGTCCAATCGCCCGTGAAATGGGTGATGCGCTCGATGGGGTTGGCCCCCAGTCGGTCGTGCCAGCCCAGCCAGCCCAGCCATGCCAGAGGAGCCAGGCCCAGGCAGAAAACCACTCCTTTGATCCAGCCGCCTTTGCGCATAGATTCAATAATATTTCTTGAGGTCCATCCCGGTGTACAGGCTGGCCACCTGGTCGCCGTAGCCGTTGAACATCAGGGTCGGGCGTTTGCGGAACTCGCCCAGGCGCCGCTCGGTAGCCTGGCTCCAGCGGGGATGATCCACGTTGGGGTTTACATTCGAGTAGAAACCGTATTCGCGCGCGTTGGACTTATTCCAGGTAGTGGGCGGCTGGCTGGTCACCAGGCGGATCTTCACGATGGATTTGATGCTCTTGAACCCGTACTTCCATGGCACCACCAGCCGCACCGGGGCGCCATCCTGCGGCGGCAGCGTTTCGCCGTACATGCCGACGCACAGCAGCGCGAGCGGGTGCATGGCTTCATCCAGCCGCAGTCCCTCCACGTAGGGGAACTCGATCCCCGCTTGCCCCGATGAGAGCATCTTTCCGGGCTGGTAGGCGCTCTCGAAGGCCACGAATTTCGCTTTGGGGGTGGGCTGCGCTAATTTGAGGATGGCACTCAGCGAATACCCCGCCCAGGGCACCACGATGGACCAGGCTTCCACGCAGCGGTGCCGGTAGATGCGCTCCTCGAGCGGCGCCACCTTCAGGAGGTCTTCAAAGCTGTATTTGCCCGGCTTGGCTACTTCGCCCTCCACCGTCACGGTCCAGGGCGAGGTCTGGAAATTCCGGGCCATTACGGCGGGCTGATCTTTCTGGGTGCCGAACTCGTAGAAGTTGTTGTAGTGCGTCACATCCTCGAACGAATTGGGCTTCTCGGTGGTGCTGAAAGGGCTCTTCGCCAAGCCCGGCAGCTTGGTGGCGGCCAGGGCCCGGCCCGCCCGCATGGCCAGGAATGCTGCCGGGATGCCGGCCAGAAACTTCCTGCGATTCACATAGACGGCCTTTGGCGTGACCTCGGAATAAAGGATCTCCGCCGGCTTTCGGATCAGCATGCCCCCTCCATCTGAAACATTGGACGGCCCAACCTCCGCTCAAGGTGCGGCTATTTGAGATTGATGGTACCCCGGCACCCCGGCGCGCCGCAGCGGCAGGGCACGCGGCCGATCTTGTTCGAGAAGCGGTAATCCACGGTGATCTCCTCGCCCGGCGCGATGGCACGCTTGCTCAAGTAAAGGATATGGCCCCGCATGATGCAGGCGGAGAGGTTGGGCGCGCAACAATGGTTGATGATCTCGGCGCCGCTCCCGCCTACCGCGCCATCCAACGTCCAATAGTCGTCGAGCGTGAACAGATACGTGACCGGACCGTTGCCTCGGCGCTTGGTCTCGCGCCGGCTGATCCGCTCGCCGGTGTACTCGATGACCTTGCGGCGCGGAGGGATGGGTTCGGCGGCGAATACGCCGCGCCCGTGGATGCCTGAGGCGCGAATCGACAGCCGGAAACAAGCGAAGCGCGGATCGATAGAGGGCGACTTGCACAGGGCGCTGGCCATGGCTTGTTCGCATTGTAGCCGAGCGCATGGAATTTGCCAAAAAAACAGAAACAGGGGTCTCCCGGGCAGGCGGGACCGCCCGCCCGGGAGCCGCCACGGCAGCCCCCACTACACCTCTCGCCAGGCTGCCGGTCAATCGTTTTTCTCTCTTGTGACCACCCAATTATAGGCCGCAAATCCGGACCGGCGTATCCGGGAACGTCGGTCCTCGTGCTGCTCAGCACAAATGTCGCTTGGAACTGAATAAATAATTCCAATTCGCCCCATAGAAACTTCGACTTTGGCGCTTGGAAGCGCCTAGTAGAGAATGGGTTAGACGCTTGGTCGCGTCCCGAAAGTCTCCATGAAGATTCTGAAGAGGTTGTGTGTTTTAGCCCTCCTCACGTTGCCGGCTTCCTTGTTTGCGCAGGCCGGCGCGGAGGTGCAGACTCGGATTTCGTCCCTCGAATCGGCCGTGCAATCGGCCCAAAGCGCGGGCGACAATGCCTGGATGTTGGTTAGCGCGGCTCTGGTCCTGATGATGACCGGCCCCGGCCTGGCCCTGTTTTACGGCGGGTTGGTGCGGCGCAAAAACGTGCTCAGCACCATGATGCATAGCTTCATTCTGATGGCGGTAGTTACGGTAATCTGGGCCGTGGTGGGTTACAGCCTGGCGTTCGGCGAATTCTCCCCCGTCGTGGGCGGTTTGCGTTACGCCTTCCTGAACCACGTCGGCGCCGCGCCCAATCCCGATTACGCCTCCACCATTCCCCAGCAGACCTTCATGGTCTACCAGTTGATGTTCGCCATAATCACGCCTGCGCTGATCTCGGGGGCGTTTGCCGAGCGCATGAAATTCAGCGCCATGCTGCTGTTCACCGTTCTCTGGAGCCTCATCGTTTACTTCCCGCTGGCCCACATGGTGTGGGGCAAAGGGGGCCTCCTCAATGCCTTCGCTGGCGGCAGTATCCCGTGTTTCGATTTCGCGGGCGGCACGGTGGTCCACATCAGCTCGGGTGTCTCCGCGCTGATGTGCGCGCTCTACCTGGGCCGGCGCGTAGGCTATCCGGAGGTTCCCATGAAACCGCACAACCTGGTGATCAGCGCCATCGGCGCTTGCCTGCTGTGGGTGGGATGGTTCGGATTCAATGCCGGCAGCGCGCTGGCGGCCTCTCCGCTGGCCACCAGCGCTTTCGTGGCCACCCACTTCGGCGCCGCGGCCGCCACGCTGGGCTGGGTCCTGGCGGAATGGCTGACCAACGGCAAGCCCAGCGTGCTGGGAGGCATCTCGGGATGCGTGGCGGGGCTGGTGGCCATTACGCCGGCTTCCGGATTTGTCCAGCCGTTTCCGGCGCTGCTGATCGGTTTCTGCGCGGGCGTGGTGTGCTTTCTGATGGTGACGCGCGTGAAGGCGAGGTTCGGTTATGATGATGCGCTGGACGCCTTCGGCGTGCACGGCGCCGGCGGAACCGTCGGGGCTCTGCTCACCGGTGTGTTCGCCACCAGCGCTGTCAACCAGGGGCTGAAGGACGCCGCTGGACGCGTCATGCCGCTCGGCCTGGTGGATGGCCGCCCCGGCCAGGTCCTGAATCAGGCTATCGGCTGCGCCATCTCCTGGGTGCTGGCCATCGTGGGATCGCTCGTCATTTTGAAGATCTGCGATCTGGTGGTGGGCCTGCGGGTCACTAAGGAACAGGAAATGGAAGGCCTCGATGTCGCCATGCACGGCGAAGAGGGGTATATATTCGAGGGGTAACCACATGCACCGGCCCCGCCGACCCCGCGGGGCACGAGGATGAGGCGATGAAGAAAATCGAGGCAATAATCCAGCCTTTCAAGCTGGAGGAAGTCAAAGAAGCGCTGAAGGCTCTTGGCATAGACGGCATGACCATCAGCGACGTCCGCGGCCATGGACGACAGAAAGGGCACCGCGAAGTGTATCGCGGCCAGGAATATAACGTGGACCTGCTGCCCAAGGTGAAGCTCGAGCTGGTAGTCCCCTCCGGCCGCGCCGAAGAAGTGCTGCGCGCTCTGGCTTCCGCGGCGCGCACGGGAAAAATCGGCGATGGCAAAATCTTCGTCTTCGACGTAGCCGAAGCCATTCGCATCCGGAACGACGATCGTGGAGAATCGGCCCTATAACGACACCCCAACCCGGGTCAACCAGACGTTTCTGGAGACCGGCGACGCCCTGATTGCGCTCGCCGCCCGCACCGCGCATGTGGACCGCGTGGTCACCGAGGCCGCCTATACGCTGCTGCTGGCGGATTCCGGCGCGCCCTTCGGCCCCGGCACTGCGGTGCTGGCGGTGGGCGGCTACGGCCGCCGCCACCTTTTCCCGCATTCCGATATCGACCTGCTGCTGCTGTTCGAATCCGAGCGCCTGGCGCTCGACGGCAAGAGCCGCATCGCCGCTTTCCTTCAGCACCTCTGGGATTCCGGCCTGCGCGTCAGCCACTCGGTGCGCACCGTCGCCGAGTGCACCGAAGTGCACGAGCAGAACACCGAGTTGAACATCAGCCTGCTGGACCAGCGCTACCTGGCCGGCGACCGGGGTCTCTACGCCGCGCTGGCCGAAAAGCTGCCGCGCTTCCTGGCCTCCAATCGCGATCCGCTCATGCGCAACCTGGCGCGCCTCACGCGCGAGCGCCACGCCAAGTTCGCCGATACCTTCTACCACCTGGAGCCCGACGTCAAGGAAACTCCCGGCAGCCTGCGCGATTTTCAGCTTCTCTGCTGGTTCGAGCAGCTTCGCGGCGCGCCCGATGGCAGCCAGGCGCCCGAGATCCAGGAGGGCTTCAACTTCCTGGCGCGGCTGCGCTGCCATCTGCACTGCCAGGCCGGCCGCGATTCAAACGTGCTGACCTTCGACGCCCAGGACGCCCTGGCCGCTTCCGGCGACGCCGCCGGCCTGATGCGCACCTACTACCGCCACGCGCGCGTGATCCACCGCACTGCCCTGCGCTCGCTCGACAGCTTCGAGGCGCAATCCAGCCGCCTGCTCTCCCAGTTCCGCGACTGGCGCTCGCGGCTTTCCAATTCCGAATTCAGCGTGCACCGCGAGCGGGCCCACTTCCGCTCCCCGCACCTCATGGACGCCGAACCCGAGTTAGTGCTGCGCCTGTTCGAGTTCGTGGGGCGCCACGGTATCCGTCTCTCCTTCGAGGCCGAACAGCAGATCGCCGCGCGCCTGGGCCGGCTGCGCGAGCATTTTTCCACCGCGCGGCCGTTGTGGCCCGCGCTGAACGCGATTCTCTCGCTGCCCCACACGCCCCTGGCCGTGCGCGCCATGCACGATTCCGGCGTCTTGATGGCCTTGTTCCCGGAGCTGGAAGCCATCGAGTTCCTGGTGATCCGCGATTTCTTCCACCGCTACACGGTGGACGAGCACACCCTGGTGGCCATCCGGAATTTGTGTGCCGTCGAGGGCGCGTACGCCGAACTGCTGGCCGAGGTGACCTGGCCCAGCGTGCTGCTGTTCGCCACGCTGTTCCACGATTCCGGCAAGGGCTATCCCGAGGAAGGCCACGTGGACGCCTCTCTCAGGCTGGCCGATACAGCCATGCGCCGCATCCAGATGCCCGCCGCGGATCGCGAAACCGTCTTCTTCCTGATCCGCTGTCACCTGGACCTCTCGGCCGCCATGCAGTCGCGCGATGTCTTCGATCCCCAGACGGTCCGCTCCATGGCCGCGCAGGTGGAAACCGTGGAGCGCCTCAAGGCTCTCACCCTGCTGACCTACGCCGATATCAGCGCTGTCAACCCTTCGGTGATGACGCCCTGGCGCGCCGAGCAACTCTGGCAGTTCTACCTGATGGTTTACAACGAGCTGACGCGCGAGTTGGAGACCGACCGCATCGAGGCTCTGCCCGCCGGGCCGCCCGAACGCGTGGAGTTCCTCCAGGGCTTCCCCATGCGCTACCTGCGCACCCGCACGGAGGAGGAGATCGACGGGCACATGGCGCTGGAACAACGCAGCCGGGCCCGCGGTTTCGCCGTGGATGTCCGCCAAATGGGTTCGGTCTGGCAAGTGACCCTGGTGGCCGGCGACCGCTCCGGCCTGTTTGCCGCGGTGGCCGGAACGCTTTCCAGCTTCGGGCTGAACATCCTGCGCGCCGAGGCCTTCGCCAACCGCCGCGGCATGGTGCTGGACAGTTTCACGTTCGCCGATCCTCTGCGCAACCTGGAGCTGAATCCCAGCGAGGTGGATCGCCTGCGTTCCACGCTGGAGCGCGTGCTGGCTGGCAAGGCCGATGTGAAGTCGCTGCTGCGCAACCGTCCCAAGCCGGTCCCGCCCAGCCGCAAGGCGCGCATCGCGGCGGCCGTCTCGTTCAACTCGGAGGCCAGCGCCTCCGCCACCCTGATCGAAATCGTGGCCGAGGACCGCCCCGGCCTGCTCTACGACATGGCTTCGGCGATCTCCTCGAATGGAGGCAATATCGAGGTGGTGCTCATCGATACCCAGGCTCACAAGGCCATCGATGTCTTCTACGTGACGGCTGCCGGCCACAAGCTCGATCCCCAGAAGCAGCAGATTATCGGCGAGGCGCTGCGCAAGGCCTGCCAGCCGGCCTGAGACCGAACCTCCTCCCGGAAACGCGCAACCCGTCCGATAAGAATTGGGACGCGGTATGCCGCTGGTTCTCAATCGCTGAGGTCAGTTCAGTTTATGGTCGCAATTATCGGAATTCTGGTGGTCTTCGGCGCCGTGGCGGCCGGGTACCTTATGGAGAAGGGCAACATCCTCGTTCTTCTGCAACCGGCCGAGCTGATCATCATTCTGGGCGCGGCCATCGGCACCGTGCTGATCTCCAACCCACCCTATATCCTCAAACAGATCCTGGTGGGCATCGCCGGCGCTTTCGGCGGATCCAGGTACAACAGCAACTGTTACCTGGATTCCCTGAAGATGATGTACGATCTGTTCACGCGGGCCCGCAAGGACGGTCTGCCGACGCTGGAAGCGGACGTCGAGGAGCCGGCCAAGAGTAAGATCCTGGCGGCCCATCCGGCCTTTCTCAAGGACCGTCACGCCTGCGCCTTCGTCTGCGACACGCTCCGCGCGGTGACCAGTGGCACGATAGAGCCGTTCGATCTGGACCAGATGATGGAATCGGACATGGATGTCCACCATCAAAGCGCCCGCGCGCCGGTGGCGTCCCTGACCACCATGGCCGATTCGCTCCCGGGGCTCGGCATTGTGGCCGCGGTTCTCGGCGTGGTCATCACCATGGGCGCGCTGGGAGGGCCGCCCGAGGAGATCGGCCATAAGGTGGCGGCGGCCCTGGTCGGCACTTTTCTCGGCATCCTGCTGTGCTACGGCCTGGTCGGACCGCTAGCCAGCAGCATGGACAAGCGCGCCGACGACGAGCACGCCTTCTATAACGTCCTGCGCGTCACCATCACGGCATTCGTCAAGGGCGTCCCGCCGATTCTGGCCGTGGAAGTGGGCCGGCGCTCGGTTCCCGGCCATGTCCGCCCTTCCTTCAAGGACCTCGAGTTGGTCTGCCGCAACCGGGGCGCCGGGCCTCAGGCGGCCGCGGCATAAACGGCGCGAGATTATGGCGGAGCAGCGTCCCATAGTCATCGTCAGGCGCAACGGAGATCACAGCGGCCACCACGGCGGAGCGTGGAAAGTGGCCTACGCGGATTTTGTGACCGCCATGATGGCGCTGTTCATCGTGCTCTGGCTGCTGAACAGCAGCAAGCAGATCCGCGAGGCCGTAGGCGGCTATTTCAAGGATCCCACGGGAACTTCCAAGCTGGTCGGCAGCGGCCTGACCGGCTCGGGCGACAGCTTCACCCTGACCAAGGACAACATGGATAAGCTCAAGGAGGAGCTGGAGAAATCCATCCAGGATTTAAGTGCCTTCGATAAGTTCAAAAACCAAATCGAAATGACCGTTACCGAGGAGGGCCTGCGGATCGAGATGATGGAGTCCCAGGTGGGCACCTTCTTCCCCAGCGGCGTCGCCGAGCCCAACGATAGCGGCCGCGAGCTGCTGGTCAGACTTGCCGAGGAACTGGCCAAGATTCCCAACAAGCTCTCCATCGAAGGCCACACCGATGCCAAGCCGTTTGCGCGCGGCGGCGATTATGGGAACTGGGAGCTCTCCTCGGACCGCGCCAACGCCGCTCGCCGGCTCATGCAGAAGAGCGGGTTGCGAGCCGACCAGGTGACCCAGGTGCGCGGCTTCGCCGACCAGCACCTGCGCAACAACAAAGACCCCGAGGACCCCGCCAATCGACGGATCTCGCTGATCGTGCAGAGGCTACCGAGAACGGCAGCGGAAGCGCCCGCAGGCGCGGCGAAGCCGGCGGCTGAAAAGGCCCCGCCGGCGCACGGCGGAGAGTAAGACTCCAGAGGCAGACTGCACGGAAAGGGTTTTCTGGCGCGCCCGGAGGGACTCGAACCCCCGGCCTACTGGTTCGAAGCCAGCCGCTCTATCCAACTGAGCTACGGGCGCGCACGGGCCTGAACAATCACCAGAGTACTACACGGCGCGGCCGGTCCGGTCCCCAAGCGCATCCGCCGCCGCGCTCCGCGGTCACCGGGGAATCGATCGCCGCGGCGAAATAACCCGCTTTTTTTCCTGGAAACCGGGGCCGATCGGGCCGATATGAGGATAGAGGAGCCTCTTCGTGGTTGTTTCTACGCCTACTCGTTCGTCCGCCGAAATCAGCGCCCAGGCCGACCGGCACGCCGCTGTGTATGTGCGCCTCTCCAAGCTGCCGCCTTTCCGCCCCGCCGCGCTGAAACTGCTCAACATATCGGTGGAGAGCGGCTCGGCTATGCGGGATTTCGAGGAGATCTTCAAGTCCGATCCGGCCCTCAGCGCCGACCTCCTGCTGGTGGCCAACTCGCTCCAATTCGGGCCGCGGGCGCGCGTCGAGACCATCCGGCACGCGATCACCTACCTGGGGCTCGAGCGGGTCCGCTCCCTGGGATGCACCATCGGGTTTTCGTTTTTTGTTCGCAATCTGCCGCGTTCCGACTACCTCCGCGCGGTCTGGGCGCATAGCCTGGCCACCGCCGTGATCGCCGAAGCGACCGAATCGCCGGAGCGATCGCAATCTCTGTATACCGCCGGTCTCCTGCACGATCTCGGACGCCTGGCTCTCTCGCGAAGCGCCGGACCGCCGTACGACGAAGCTCTCTCGAAGGAGTTCGCCGATATCGCGGAGGCTAACGCGTTCGAAAAAGATCAATTCGGCCTCACCCACTGCGATGCCGGGGCCATGGTCGCCGCGAAGTGGTGCTTCCCCGTAAATTTGCTGACTTCCATCACCCTCCACCACGAGCCGGTCGGGGGCCGGCCGGGCGATTCGTTGAACCAGGTCCGCATGGCCTGCCGTATGGCCGATTGGCTGGGCTTCCCCGAGATCGCCAGGCGCGATCTCGAGCCTTCCGAGGCGCTATCATGGCGCACGGAGCCGGAGGAGCTCCGCAAGCGCATTCTGAGGCGCGTGGAGGCGTTCGGCTGAACGGTCAGCGCGCCATCCTGGCGGCGTAGTACAATCAGGGTTCCGCTGGCGTCCCGGCTTTTCGGAAACGTCGCCGCTAGTTTATCGATCGAGACCGATGTGCAGTCTTGTCCGCCGCATTCTCTATTGAAGCGAATCGTGCCTGCGTTCTGCGTTTTCCTTATGATCGCCGGGATTCAGTGCCGGGCGCAAGACCGCATCGCGGATGATGCGGCATCTCCAGCGGCTCCGTCCCCGTCCCCGGTTCCAGCCGCCGCGGAACCGAAGCCGGTTGACACGCCCCCGGCTGGCACACCTTTCCTCAAACGGCTTTTCAGCCTCGAGGCGCTGGGGGCCACCGTGCCCAGTGCGATCGTGGAGCAGGTGCACGACTGGCCCGATGAATGGGGCAAGAAACGATTGGGATTCGAGAAGCGCACCGGCTCTCTCTACGCGCAGTTCGTGGTGGGCATTCTGATCGCAGACGGTGTCAAGGCCATACATCCCGAGGATACGCGCTACCGGCGCTCGGGCCAGGGGAATTTTTTCCAGCGCACCGCGCGCGTGATCGCCGGCACCATGGCGGCGCGCAAGCCCGATGGCGGCTGGACCCCGGCGTGGTCGCTGGTGGCCAACGATTATGGAAGCTGGGCCCTCGCGACGTTATGGAGCCCCCGCGACTTGCGCAACGCCAGGTCCATCTTCGTATGGGGCAGCGCGGGCATGGCCACCGCCCCGGTGACCAACTTCGTCAGAGAGTTCTGGCCGGACGTGCGCGGCGTCTTCCGCAAGAAGACGGCCGGCGCGCCTGCCGCTCCCTGATGCGCAGATCCGCCCCCGCCGAGCCTGCGCTATCGTGGAAGTTGACCGGAATTTATAAGGCCGTCATTTTCGATCTCGGCAAGGTCCTGATTCATTTCGATTTCAAGCGGGGATACCAGGCCCTCGAGGGAATCTGCCCCTATTCCACCCCCGAGATTCGCCAGCGGATCGGCTCTTCGGGCCTGGTCGAGCGCTTCGAAACGGGCCTCGTCGAGCCGCGCGATTTCGTCGCGCAGCTCTCGCGCATCCTCGATCTGATCGTGGATTACGATGGCTTCTGCGCCATCTGGAACTCCATCTTCACCGATCCGCTCATTCCCGAAGCCATGCTGGAGGGCCTTGCGGCGCGCTACCGCCTGCTGCTTCTCTCCAACACCAACGCCATTCACTTCGAGGGAATCCGCCGCAACTACCCCCTGCTGCGCTATTTTCACGCCCTGATTCTGTCGTACGAAGTGAAGGCCATGAAGCCGCAGGCGGCTATTTTCGAAAGGGCCGTGGAACTGGCCGGCTGCCAGCCCCAGGAATGCTTCTATACGGACGATATAGCCGCGTATGTGGAAGCCGCGCGTAGGCTGGGCATCGACGCCGTCGAGTTTCATTCGGCCGCGCAGATCCAGCGGGAACTCGCGGCGCGCGGCATCCGCTGGCGCGACGCATAAAAAAACCGGGCGCCCTTCGAGGACGCCCGGCTGAGGAGCCTTACCATCGGCCCGGAGGTGGCGGATGGCAAGAGTGGAGGAGATCGTCAGGCCAGCAATCCGCCGTGTCCCAGGCAAGCCACTTCCCAGCCGGTGACGTGATAGCGCGCCAGCAGCGGCGGCAGCACCAGGTCCACCACGTTGGGCTTGGCCGAGCGGAAACAGCCCGGCGCGGAGATCACCGGCACATCGTCCTTATATGCCAATAGCAGCAGGTTGCCCGGCTCCACGGGCGCCAGGAAGCGCTCCACCATCGAACCTATCTTCAGCATGGCTTGGCCGATCACATCCTCGGGTCCAGCCGGCGCGGTAGTGGAGGCCACCAGAATGACGCACGGCTTGGAGCGCAGCAGGTGCTGCAGGCAGCGAGCCACCGAGTTCTCGTCCTCGACGCAGGAGAGCACGAAGTTGACGTTGACGCCGAAGCGCTCCAGGCGCTGCCGCATGATGTTCTCGAAAAGCTGGCGGGCGCGCTCGCCGCTGATCGGGTCAGTGTATAGCACGCCCACGCTGGGCGTGCGCACCGGGCGCGCCTGCAGGATGGGCCCGCGCTCTTTCAAAATGCCGGTGACGGCATCGAGCTGGTCTTTGGAAACCGCGAACGGCGCGCTCTTGACCGTGGCGATGCGCTGGCCGGCCACCGCGTAGCTGAAATTCAGGGCCGTCGCGATCACCACGCTGGCGGTGCAGTTGATCTGCTTCAGCAACTCGTCATCCACCAGCACGCAGCAGTTTTCGGTAGCCAGCAGGTTGGCCCGCCCGCCCGCCGCCAGGCGGATTTCGAAACTGCCGCATCCCATCTCGCTGGCGACCGCGCAAACCGCATCGTCCTCGCCAATCTCACCGTCTTCCAGTTCCGTGACCCAGATGGACTCCATGCCTTCGGATTCCAGCACGCGGACGTCTTCGTCGCTGATCACATGGCCCTTCGCCAGCAACTTTTTCCCACCCGGCCGGAAAACGGTGCAACACAGGACCCGACCGGTTGAAGCTTTCACGTCAACCGTTTGCGCTCTCATGTCTGCCTCACAAGAAGTAGGATCGTGGTACCTAAGAAAGAATTTGAGACTATTGGACCCCTAAAGAGCGATTCTAATTCGTATCAAGATTGAAACGTTGAATTTTTCTTCGGATCTTTTGCGGGGAAAACCTGAGAACCCTACTTTGGGGGTATTTGCGGGCTAATCTAACGGGACTGCTTGGCGGCCGGGATCTGAATGAACTGATCGTCGGGCGAGACCGTCCTCCGCAGCCAGGGCCCTAATTCGGTTGGGCGATTTTCCGAGCGGAGCACGCGGATGACCGCAACCTCGTCGCAGGCCTGAAACTTCGGGCAACGTACGCAATCTTTCCAAGCCTTGAGGGGCAGCGCACCCCGCTCCACCTCGTGGAAACCCGCCTTGTTGAAAAATACAACAACATACGTGAAGGCAAATACGGCGTCCAATTCGTAGGTCCGGGCTTCCTCGACCAGGGCTTCGACGAGTTGCCGGCCCACGCCCTGCGTCTTGGCCTGCTCATCCACCGCCAGCGAGCGGATTTCGCCCAGCGTGGGAGTGTAGAAGTGCAAGGCGCCGCATCCCACCAGTCTCCGCGCCCGCGTGACCACCGTGAAATCGCGTATGGCCTCCGAAAGCTCAAACTCGGTGCGCGGCAGCATTTGGCCCTTGGCGGCGTAGCCGTTGATGAGTTCGAGGATGGGCGGGATATCGTGCATTACGGCTTTTCGCGCGTGGAGCGAAGGCGGCGCTTCAACGCACTCGATGAACGCGTCGGCCTGGAGCGAGCTGATCATGCGGCGTGAACCTCCTGAGGAACCAGGCGACTGCCGATAGCTTCTCCAGCGAGGATGCGCGGCAAAATATCGGGAGCGGCGCCGGGCGCGATCAGCACCTGGGAAATGCCGCGGCCGAGCGCCGCGAGAGCCGATTCCAGCTTGGCCCGCATCCCGCCAGTGGCGACCGCACCATCGATGAGGCCCTGGCTTTCGGACGCGGTCAACACGGCGCGGACTTGGCCCGCGGCATCCAGGACGCCGGCGACGTCGGTGAGGAAGATCAGGCGCTCGGCCGCGAACGCGGTCGCGCAGGCCACGGCCATCTGGTCGGCGTTGATGTTATAGATGCGGCCTTGGCGGTCGCCCGCCACGCAGGCCACCACAGGCACAAAGCCGTTGGTGGTAAGGAGGTCGAGAAGCGCAGGGTTAGCGCGGGTCACCCGGCCAACCGCGCCGAGCGCCGGGTCCATTTGCTCGGCCTCCACCAGAAAGGAGTCGATGCCCGAAAGGCCCACAGCCGGCGCTCCACTGGCATTCAGGGCGGCCACCAGTTCGTGGTTGACGCTGCCGGCGAACACTTTGAGAAGCGCATCGACAACCGCCGGGCCGGTGACCCGAAGGCCGTTGACAAATTGGCTCTCGACGCCGCGTTCGGCCAGAAATCGGGTCATCTGCTTGCCGCCGCCGTGCACCACGACAATCCGGGCGCCGTCCAGGCGCGCCGCGGCGATCTGCGCGGCCAGGCGCGCGCGGGAATCGGGTGCGTCCAGAAGCGTGCCGCCCAGTTTGACGAGCAGCTTCACCGCAGGGCCTCCGTCTCGGGGAAGCCCAGCATCAGGTTCATGTTTTGTATCGCCTGGCCGGCCGCTCCCTTCACGAGGTTATCGATGGCCGCCACCACCACGGCCCGGCCGCTGGCGGCATCCAGGGTCACGCCGATATCGCAAAAATTGGTATGGGCCACCGCGCGCAGGTCGGGGTTATGGCCGGGATTGTAGAGGCGGATGAAGGGTTCGCCGGCGTATCTTTTCTCGTAGATGGCCAGCAGCTCTTGAGCGCTGGCCAGGCCGGCAGCACGGAAATAGATGGTTTCCAGGATGCCGCGATCGACAGGCAGAAGCTGGGCGGCGAAGCTGAACTCGCGCTCCTCGAGACCGGAGATCACGAGGACTTCGGGAACATGGCGGTGCTTCAGGATGGAGTAAGCCGAGAGATTCTCCGTGACCTCGCAGAAGCTGGTCTTCAGCGTGGGCTTGCGGCCGGCTCCGCTCGCGCCGGATTTGGCATCGCATACGATTCCGGCGGAGCGGTCGATGGCGCCAGCTTCGAGGAGCGGACGGAGCGCCAGATTCGCGGCCGTCGGATAGCAGCCGGGGTTGGCGACCAGGCGGGCGCCGGGGATGGCGGCGCGGCAGAACTCCGGCAGCCCGTAGACAGCCTCGGCCAGTAGTTCGGGCTGGGTGTGCGGTTCTTTATACCAGGCGGTGTAGTTTTCCGGAGTGCGCAGCCGGAAGGCGCCGGAAAGATCCACCACGCGCGCGCCGGCCGCTAGCATGGCCGGCGCCAGCTCCATCGAAACCTCCGGCGGAGTGGCCAGGAAGATCAGGGCAAGTCCTTCCGATCTAACGGCTTCGGCCTTACAAGGCAGGCGCCGGGGGCCGGCCGGATGGCGCAGGGGAGAGCGGGTTCCATCGTCTTCGCGGTGTTCGAGCAGCACCGCCTCAACCCCTCCGTGGCGGGAGAGCATTTTGACGAGTTCGGCCCCGCTGTAGCCGCGGTAGCCCACAATACCAACCGGGAGGTTCATGGATTTTTATGCAGCCCTATGAATAAGTATACCACCGGATTGGGCGGCCCGCTAAGCCGCTCGCTGGTCCGACGGCAGGTGCCTAATGGCTGCCGACATCCGCCGGGTATTCCCAGATCGAGTCGCCGCCGAGGTCGCAGGCGTGATCCGGCGCGCGCACGATCACCATCAGTTCACCGGCGTCCAGCCAGTTCAGCTCGCACTGGGGACAATCGTCGATCACTATGTTTCCGGGGCCGGCGTAGTAGTGAGTATCCATAGTGCGGTGGCACTGGGGACACTGAATGCGCCGCTGCAGCTCCTTGGGATCGGGTGGATGCGAGGTCGCCGAGGCGTTCGCTCGATTCTCCCGGAGGTCCCGCAAGATCAGGACAAAGGCCGGCGCGGAAATCAGGCTGCCGCGGCAGCGGGTGCAATAGAGAATCCGGTGCGCATCGAGAATGGCAGGCGCCAGCGGCACTGCGCAAACCGGGCAGGAAAACTCCGACGGGTTGTCCAGAACGCGGATACCGTCCTCATTCTTCTCCGGAAAGTACACGCTCTTGCAGTAGTCGCAAACCAGACCCTCGTGGCCATCCTGTAGGCGCATCGGGGCGCCGCAATTCGGGCAGTTCATCGCCGCTACTCCTGGGAGGCCTGGGGCTTTCCGCATTCCGGGCAGAACTTCGCCGCGCGGGGAATCTCCCGCCCGCACTCCCGGCAGAACTTGGCGGTGGCACCCGGCGCAGCGGCGGGCGCGGCTGGATGGGGCAGCGCCCCGGCGGCATTCATCATCGTCTGCGCCATTGATATGCCAGCGCCAATCCCTACGCCAGCGCCGGCCGAGCCGCCCGTATTGGCGGCGGCGGTCTCCAGCGATTGGGCGGCTTCGAATTGCGTGTAGCGGCCCAGGTCGCCGGCTAGGTTAGCGCCGATCCGCCGGTCCAGCACCTTCTGCAGTTCGTCGGGAAGCGACAGGCTCTCGATCACCAGGGCATCGAGCTTCAGCCCAAGCGCGGTAAAGGAGGGCCGCACCGCCGCCGCCACTTTTTGGGCGAGGTCCGCCTGGTGGGCCGCCATATCCAGGAACGCCACTTCGGAAGGAGCCACCACCTCGGTGAGGCGCGCTACGACCAGGTTGCGGAGCTGACCTTCGATATCCTCCACGCGGTAGAGCTCGCGCGTGCCGCTTACGTTGGTGAAGAAGGCCCGCGGATCGGCGATGCGGTAAGAGTAAATGCCGTACGCCCGCAGTCGCACAGCCCCAAACTCTTTTTCCCGGATCGTAATCGGCGTGGCGGTTCCCCATCGCTGATCGATCTGGAATCGGGTCGAGAAGAAATACACGTCCGATTTGAAGGGAGATTCGAAGTCCTTGTCCCAATTGTTGAGATCGGTCATCAGCGGCAGATTGTGCGTGTTGAGGGTGTACAGTCCGGGCCCGAAGACGTCGGCGATCTTCCCTTCGTTGACGAATGCCGCCATCTGGGATTCGCGAACGGTGAGCCGCGCGCCATTCCGAATCTCCATGTCGGCGATGGCATACCGGCAGGCGAGGATGCCCTCGTCGGGCTCGTTCCATTGGATGACCTCGACGAACTGCTTCTGTACAAAGCGTGCGAACGACATGATGGCTCCGTCCGGCACACGGGCTCACCGGTGCCTTCCCTGATATTGGCGTAATTGGGACGACAGGGGAAGGTTGCGAAAGGCCAGCAGTGGGCCCCTAACTTCCAGCCAATCTGTCCTGCGGGCGAGGGCCTCCGCGGCCGCCCAGGAAAAACGCTCTGCAGTGCGAAAGCGGGGCTAACGCATGAGCAGCAGTTCCGGCGAAGGATCGCCGAAATGGACGTGCAGCTTGCCGGCCACCGGGTGCACCCAGATCCCATCGCCTTCCCGCGGAAGCGGGATATCGGCCGGGCCGTCCACGACCACGAACTGGTCGTCCTCGGCGCCCTCGCCCAGCTTGCCGATGTGGATGTGCATGTGGCACTGGGAGCGCTCTCCCACGTCGTTGACAGCCAGGCCCCATTTCTCGCCCCACAGCTCGTGCGCCTTGGCGATGGCGAAGGTCCAGTAGGCGGTGCGCTGCGCGGCCGTCATGCCGCTCAGTTCCTGGGGATTATGGCCGTGGTAACGGGGCAGGGCCAGCCAGCGGTTGGGCTTGGTCGGATTGGCGTCGCGGATCGCGAAGTATGCAACATCGGGAGGCTGCTCTTCGGCGGCCCGGCACAGCCCGCATTCGCGGCTCTCCATGGTCTCGGGCCGCGCCACATCGCAGTCGCATCTGCCCACCTGCGCGCGGACGAGCGGCAGCAGCAACGCCATTGCCAGCAGGCCGAGCATTCGAAGATGGCGCATCTCCCTCGATTATACCGGCCTGGGGCGCTACCGGGGCTCGATGGCGCACGGCAGATCCTTCTGAAACAGGCACAGGTTCTCGGACTTCCAGCGCATGGCCGCGTAGATCCGGGTGCGCCCGCTGGGGTGGTCGAAGAACACGAACTCCTCGAGCGGCCCTGGGTCAAGCTTGCGGTACTCTCCCAGCAGCAGGTCCACCTCGGCTTCGCCATCCGGCTGGCGGGCCGCGTTCAGGCCGTAGATATCGGCTGCGTACTCCTGCGTCCGGCTGAAGGTGTTGCCGAGCGGCGTGAAGAGAAAGCTGAGCGTGGAGAGAATGATGACGGCGAGCGGCAGCACGGCCACATCGCCGACCCCGCGAATTCCCCAGCGCACTCCCCAGCGCTTCAGCGAGGCCTCCAGCGACCATCGCAGCAGGGCAAACAGGACTGCGAAGACCACCGCGGAGATGAGGATATCCATCTCCACGTGATGCATCACATAGTGGCCCATCTCGTGGCCCATCACCGACAGGACACCTTCCGGGGAACAGCGCCGCAGCAGGTTGTCGTTCAGCGTGATGCGCTCCGTGCCCGCGAGACCGCTGACATTGGCGCTCACCCGGTTGCTCTGGCGGGAGGCATCGATCTGGTAGACGTCGCGCGCCGGAATGCCGCTGGCGTGGGCCAGGCTTAGAATTTCCGAGCGGATGGGCGAATCCGCCAGCGGCTTGGGGGTATTGAACAGCGGCACGATGAAGACCGGCGCGATCGCCACCGTGAAGGCGTCGAACGCTATGGCCACCACCGTTCCCCAGATATGCCATGTGCGCGGCAGGCGCCGCACCACCGCAAACAGCGCGGCCACCGCGAGACCCGCCAGCACGAGACTCACGGCGAAGCCGACCGCCTGGTCGCGGAGCCACGCGCCGAACGTCTGATTCGAGAGTCCGTACCGGTGCTCACGGAAGAAGCCCTCATACACCGCCAGCGGAAACAGGATCACCGCAGTGACCACCGCGAACTGCGCCCAATAGAGAAGCGTCTGGAGGAATCCGGATCGCGTGGCGCGCTCCGCCAGGTCGCGCATGCGCGCCGAAACCCGGGTCGGGAGCAGAATCGCGCAAACCGCCACTCCCGCCAGAAAGTCCCACAGGGTCAGCCAATAGGTGCCCTCGAAATAGGCATCCGAGCGGGTCCGGAAGGCAGGCGGAAGCGAAGCCAGCCAGGCGTCCGTGGCGGCCTTGGCGTCGAAGTGCGCGGTAGCCTGCGCGGCGGCAGGCACATTGGGGTGTTGTGGAGCCTGCGCGGAAACCAGCGCGGCCAGCAGGAGCAGAAGCGGGAGCAATCGCGGCATGTTCAATACACCACTGGATTATCTTACGCCGCGCGTGCCCGGCTGGTTCAAACGTTCTGCGAGAAAGCTTGCCTCAGCCTCTCCCAGGTGATTTCCAGGTCCTCGGGCAGTACACGCGTTTCGGCCACCACGGTCATGAAGTTGGTGTCGCCGGTCCAGCGGGGCAGCGCGTGCAGATGCACGTGGCCGGCGATTCCCGCCCCGGCGCTGCGGCCCAGGTTTATCCCCAGATTGAGACCTTCCGGCCGGTAGACCGCGCGCAGATGCCGCTCGGCCGCGCGCGCCAGGCGGATCATTTCCACTAGCGCCTCGTCGGGCATCTCTTCGAGAGTGGCAACATGCGCGTACGGCACAACCATGATGTGGCCCGAGGTGTACGGGTAGCGGTTGAGGATCACGAAATTGCATTTCCCGCGATGCACCACCAGGGCGGCTTTATCGTCGGACGACTGAGCGGCCGCGCAGAACACGCAAGCGGCATCTTCCCCCGTGTGGCTGATATATTCATAACGCCAGGGGGTCCAGAGGTAATCCATGCCGTCCCCGGACCGGTCTATTGGGGGTTGGGAACCTGCTCGGGGGCGGGCGTGCCCGTCACCGAGTTGTTGACCACATCCTTCAGTTCCTTGCTGGGCTTGAAATAGGGGATTTTCTTGGCGGGCACCTCGACTCGTGCGCCCGTCTTGGGATTGCGGCCGATCCGGGGTTGTCTCTGACGCGTGCGGAAACTGCCGAAGCCGCGGATCTCAATCTTGTCGCCCGTGCGCAGGGAACGAACGATGCTGTCGAAAATCGCCTCTACGATGACCTCGGATTCTTTCCGGGTCATCTCCACCACTCGGGAGACCTCTTCAATCAGATCGGCCTTAGTCATCGTATTCTCCTGGGTGTCAATCGGTTACGAAACCGCAGTATCGCGTGATTCGAGGCATTTTGCAAGCTACTCGGTATTACGGACCTTCAGGCTCATGGCCTCTTCGATGGTTGTGGTGGCCGCGTCGGCCTGACGCTGATAGTCTTCCAGGCGCGTCTTCTCGCTGTCCGCCGATACCGCGCGCAGGCTCAGGCCGATCTTTTTCTCGGCCTCGCTCATCTTGATGATCTTGAAATCGCGCTCCTGTCCCGCGCGCAGCGGTGGCTCCTCGGCGCTCCGGCGGCCCGCATAGCCCGGCACTTCCGAGAAATGGCACAACCCTTCCACACCCTCGGCGAGTTCCACAAACGCCCCGAAGCTGGCCAGCCGGCAGACTTTGCCATGCACCGTGTCGCCCACCTGGTGGGCCTGGAAATAGCTCTCCCAGGCGTCTGGCTGAAGCTGTTTGACGCCCAGCGATAGCCGGTGCGCCGAGGAATCGATGTTCAGAATCACGGCCTGCACGATCTGGCCCTTCTTCAGGATCTCAGAGGGATGCTTCACGCGCTTGGTCCACGAGAGGTCCGAGACGTGCACCAGGCCGTCGATACCCTCTTCGATTTCGATGAAGGCTCCGAAATCGGTCATGTTGCGCACGCGCCCTTCCACCACCGATCCCACGCTGTAGCGCGCGTCGATGGTGGTCCAGGGATTCGGTTCGAGCTGCTTCAGCCCGAGCGAGATGCGCCGCTCCTTGGGATGCACCTCCAGGACCACGGCCTCCACCTGATCGCCCGGCTTGACCACCTTGGAAGGATGCTTCATGCGCCGCGACCAAGTCATCTCGCTGATGTGAATCAGCCCCTCGACCCCCGCCTCCAGTTCCACGAAGGCTCCATAATCGGTCACGTTGACAACCCGCCCGATTACGCGCGCGTTCACGGGGAAGCGTTCGTTCACGGTTTCCCAGGGGTCCGGCTCGATCTGTTTCATCCCCAGGGAGACGCGCTCCTTGTTGCGGTCGAATTTGAGAATCTTGACCGTGACCGTCTCGCCCACGTGCAGCACTTCGGAAGGATGCGACACCCGCCCATACGACATGTCGGTTACGTGCAGCAGGCCATCGATGCCGCCCAGGTCGATGAAGGCGCCGTAATCGGTCAGGTTCTTCACCACGCCCGTGACCACCGCGCCTTCCGTGAGATGTTCCAGCGTGGCGCCCTTGCGCGCGCGGACCTCGTCCTCCACCGCCATCTTGCGCGAAACCACCACGTTCCCGCGGCGGCGGTTGAGCTTGATAACCTTGACGGGAATGTCCTGTCCGACCAGGCTGTCCAGGTTGTGCACGGGGCGCGGATCGGCCTGCGAGCCGGGCATGAATGCCTTGATCCCCACGTCCACCGCCAGCCCGCCTTTGACCCGCCCCAGCACGCGTCCGGAAACGATGAGCTGTTCCTCGTAGGCCTTGTCCAGGTTGTCCCAGATGCGCAGGCGCGCGGCCCGCGTATGCGAAAGCAGGACGTAGCCCTCCGGCTGCTCGCCGTGATCGATCATCACATCGACCACGTCGCCGGGCTTCACGCTCACTTCGCCTGCGGGCGATTGAAACTGCTCGATGGGGACCAGACCTTCCGACTTGTAGCCGAAGTCGATGATGACGTCTTTAGCGGTGACGCTGAGGACCGTGCCTTGCAGCACCTCGTCGGCGGCGGGTGGAGCGAAATGCGAGTAATCCTCGAGAAGATCCTCGTAGTTCTCAGGGACCGATTGGTCCACTTGCCCCTTGTCCTGGTCCGCGGCCATCACGCCTCCACCGTTTTACTGATCGGCCGATGGTCGCCGGAAACACTGGCCGGGCAGGCTCCGTCCTGCCGAGCCTCGTCGTTGTTTCGGACCATGGTCTCAATTTCAGCCAAAGCACTGAGAGATCAGTATGTTAGCAACTATACGCCGGTTCCGCGCGGGTTGTCAACGGCCCCCGCCGTGCAAACTGGTGAAACTGGGGCCGGGTTAAACGGCTTTGAGGGGGCCGATACGTTAAATCGTGGCGGTTACTCCCCGGAGGCGCCGATCCGCTGCATGACGGACATTACCTTCGGGGCGTATTCGGCCAGGGGATTGTAGGTGGCCAGAAGTGCGTTCAAGCTCTTGTCCCGGTACAGCCGCGAGTAGGACAGGCGATACGCCACAACGAAGATGCTCTGGATGGGGGTAGCAAAGTGCGCGCGGCCGGAATCCCAGCCGAAAAGATTGTTATGCGGAGCGCTTCTTCCGCAGCTTGTTTCGACGTAGGAGATGCTCGGCAAGAGCCGCCAGTCCAGACTGTAATCGTCGGCGGCCTGCAGGAACTCGCGCGAATAGGTAATCACCGGACACTCGAACTTCTCAAAGAAGCTATGTAAAGCCTGAAATCTTGCATCCGTACGGTAATCTGGAGCGGGCGCGGCGCGGCTGAAATCCAGCGGCTTTGATATCGGCGCAGACATGACTCCGGCAAAGACGACCAACCCCGCGGAAAGTAATTTTCGCATTTCAGATTCTCCTTAGGATTTTCGGAATTGAAACTTGCTGGCAGCTTCGCGCTCCGAGGCGTCGAACCCTGCAGCGATGCCGGGGGGAAGGACATGAAGTCCCTCGACAATGGTGAGTTACAAGAACGACATATCCCGAGATTATAGCACTTTGGCCATCCCTGAACCCCCCGCTTCTGCCGATTGTCTGCGGCGCTTCGAAATCCAGAGTATGAGAACTCACAATCCGATATTCAGGCGATGGCGTTGGAGCTATTTTGCATCGTGCGCCAGGATCGCAGTGTGGTACCGGTACTACTATATCGAACAGGCAGCCTGCCTGCCTATGGCGAGCGCGGCCGATCTGTCCTAAAGTGTAAGAGAATCAATTCAATGAGGATCCCATGCGTTTCGTTCGAGTAGCCCCCATCGCTCTGGCGGCCGCCATGGCGCTGGTTTCCTGCAATCGCGATCCCAACGTAGCTAAGAAACGCTACCTGGAAAGCGGCAACCGATACTTCGAAAAGGGCAAGTATAAGGAAGCCCGCATCATGTATCGCGATGCCAGGCAAAAGGATGCGCGCTATGGCCCCGCCTACTACCGGCTGGGGCTGGTGGACGAGAAGCTGGCCTTGTGGGCCGAGGCCGTCCAGTCTTTCCGCCGCGCCATCGAGCTGCTCCCGCAGGATCAGCCCGATCACTGGGATTCTGTCGTCAAACTCTCCGAAATCTACATCGGGCTCTCGCGCGACCCCAGCCTCATGAATGAAGTGGGGGATTACAGCGCGCAGCTGCTTAAGCGCGATTCCAACTCGTTTGACGGGCACCGGCTCACGGGCGACCTGGACTTCGCGCGCGCCAACCAGGCTTTCGGCTCGGTGCGCAACGATGAAGGGCGCAAGCTGCTCGCGAGCGCGCTCGAGGAGTACCGCAAGGCCGACGCGGCCAAGCCGGGTGACCGGGGCGTGATGACGCAGATCGCCCGCACACTGTCCTGGACCGGCGACTACGCCGGCGCAGAACAGATCTACCGCAAGACGTTTGAAAACGACAAGACTTTTCTACTGGGCTACAACGAGCTCTATAATCTGGAGATCGCCCAGAAGAAGTTCGCCGATGGCGAAGAGATCCTGAAGCTGGCGTATCGTAATAATCCCACCCAGTACAGCTTCCTGTCCCGGCTGGCGCTGCACTACTTCACGCAAAATCGCCGCCAGGACATGCTTACGGTTCTCGACCAGATTAAGGCGCACGCCAAGGATTACGACCGGGCGTACCTGGACGTAGGCGACTTCTACTTCCGTCTGGGGGACGGCGAAGCCGCCATTCGCGAATATCGCGAAGGCATTGCGCGCGATCCCAAAGCCAAGCTCACCTATCAGAAACGCGTCATCGAAGTGCTGATGCAGCAGAAGAAGCCGGCCGAAGCGGCCGCCATCAACTCCGAAATCCTGAAGGACAATCCCAATGATACGGATGCCCGCGGCCTGGCTGCCACTTTCCTGCTGGACAAGGGCGAGGTCTCCAAAGCCGTGATCGAGCTCCAGTCCGTGGCGACGCGCGATCCCAATAACCCCGTGCCGCACTATAACCTGGGACGCGCGCATGTCGCGCGCGGCGAATATGAGCTGGCCCGCCAGGAGTTTCAGAAAGCCGCCGATCTGCGCCCGGACTATCTCTCCGCGCGCATCGCGCTGGCGGAGCTGCTGGTGGCCCAACGGCAATACGACGCCGGTCTCAAGAGCGCCCTCGCGATCCTGGGCTTCGATAAGAACAACTCCAACGCGCGCCTGATTCAGGTGGCCTCGCTGATCGGCCTCAAGAGACTGCCCGAAGCCCGCGACCTGCTGAATGAGCTTCTCAAGACCAATCCCGATTGGCCGGATGCCCTGTTTCAGCGCGGTTCGGTGAACCTGATGGAGAGCAAGTTCAAGGAAGCGGAGGTGGACTTCCGGCGCTGCTACGAATTGAATCCTTCAGCCGTGCGCGGCCTGTTGGGCATCGTTGAGGCTGACTTGGCGCAGAAACAGCCCGACCGCGCCATGGCCGTGCTGCAAGAGGAATCCGCCAAGGCGCCCAACCGCCTCGACCTGGTGGAGGCCCTCGGCAATACCGCCGCGCGCACCGGCAAGCCGGATCTGGCCATCGCTTACTTCCAGAAGGTTCTGAACGGCCTGGACAAGAACGCCAAGCAGGGCAGCGGCATCTACATGAAGATCGGGGAGGTCTACCGCGGCAAGGGCGATCTGACGAACGCCATCGCCGCCATGCAGAAGGCCCGCGACCTCGCTCCCGAGAACCCTGCTATCCTGACCGCGCTGGCCACTGCGCTGGACTCCGCCGGCCACTGGAACGAAGCCCGGCAGGCCTATGAAAGCAGCGTCAAACTCGATCCCAATAACGGCGCGGCCTTGAATAACCTGGCCTTCCTGCTGGCCGAGCACGGCGGCGATCTGAACGATGCCCTCACCAAGGCCCAGCGCGCCAAACAACTGCTGCCCAACATGGCGGAAGTCTCCGACACCCTGGGCGTGATCTATCTCAGGAAGAACCTGTCCGACAATGCCATCGATATCTTTCAGGACCTGGTGACCAAAGCGCCCACCAACGCGCTCTACCGCTACCACCTGGGCTGGGGATTCTATCAGAAGGGCGACAAGCCGCGGGCCCTCAAGGAGCTTCAGGACGCGCTCAAGTACAACCCCCAAAAGGAAGACCGCGAGAAGATCCAGGCGCTGATTGCCAAGCTGGGCTGACGGACGGCGCCAAGAAGTAAGTCGCCATACCAAGATACAAGAAGATCCCATCCGTTCGTTGGAATCCTCACTCGCGCAGGCCGTGGCATCTGAGTCCACGAAGGCCATAAAGTAACGGCCGGCGGCCAGCTTCGGCATTGCTGGGGGGAATCACCGGGGCAATGCGAGTTCCGTTCGTTGTAATTTATCCAGGATTCATTTATCTGAAACTCGTGATTAACATTCCGGCCGTATCGTAGGGGAGACTGCACCCTGGATACGAAACGCTGACGTGCTACCGTCATCGCCGTCGAGTTGTGGTGCTCACTCGCCCCTGAGCAGGCATGCAGGGGGTCGTGTCCAAGGCCGGTTTTGGGCAATGAGGCAGAGAATGGAATCAAACAATAGAAAAGGAGTATCCGGTCCGATGATCTCGAATCGCAGACAGTTTCTGAGCCGTGCGGCCCTGGGCGCGGGTGCTTTGGCATTAGCGCGCCCGAAAGAGAGTCAGGCCAGGCCCCGATCGGGCGCGGTCAGTTCGTCGCCGGGGGCCTGGAAGTTCGGCGTCATGAACGACACGCAGTGGACGGTCCCGGACGATGGGTACGATCCGGACACTTGCGCGGTCGGCATCCTGAAACAGATCCAGCAGCAGTTCATCGCGGAAAAGGTCAAGTTCGTAATTCACGTCGGAGACCTTTGCGATAGCGGCGCCCTCCCCGGGGAAGACATTCGCGCGCTATATGCACAGCCGCTCTACGATAACGGGATCGGCTTTTTCCCGCTCCGCGGCAATCACGACGACGGCGCCCCCCAGGCGGCGGAATGTCAGGCTCTATATCCCCAAACTCGGAACGGCATCCACAACGCGACGCCGGCGGCTAAAATCGACGCGGCCGTCGCCGCCGTGGGTGTGGCGGATAGCGTCAACCTGGGCATTCCGGCCATGCCAGCTCCCGGTTCTACCTTCCAGGTCGGTGTCAACTTCAGCAGCCCGGATCCGGCGGTTGTCGGCGACCTGAGAGGTCTGACCTATTCGTTCGATCTCGAAAACGCGCGCTTTATTCTGCTCGATCAATTCACTCCAGCCTCGCCCGCGACGGAGCCGATGGCGCCGGCATACGCGCTGGCGACGACCATAGGCACTCAGCAGATCTGGATCACCCAGCAGCTGCAAGGCAGGTACCCCGGCAGCCATGCATTCGTGTTCGGCCATAAGGGCCTGGTTACGTGCCAACATGCCGATGTGCTGTTTGGGAACTCACCAGACCTGAATCCTGCCCTGACGGATGCATTCATCAACAGTCTGGCCTCGAATGGCGTGCGTTATTACATTCATGGCCACGATCACATGTATGACCGTTCGTTCGTGACCACGACCACCGGCAGCGCGAAGGTAACGCAGATCCTCACCTCTTCCAACAGCTCGAAGTTCTATGTTCCTGCAGGCAGTCTGACGAATTCGGCGGCCAACGGGGGTGAGTCGAACGACGTTTATTACGATGTGCCGGCCTTCGGCAGGCGCCGGCGGGTACCGCTTTCGCAACAGCTAAACAGCGTCGGGTTCCAGATCGTCACCGTGGATGGCGCCAATGTAACCGTCGAATACTATGCGGTTGTAGTTCCGATTAATATGTCTCTGAGCATCAACGTCGGCGCAACCAGCGAGTTGGAAATTCCGAGCGTCTCCGCATATACCTTCACCAGGCAAGAGACATACGGCTACGGCCTGCAAGGCAAGGAGTTCGTGGTTTCGTCGGGTGGGAGCTACACGGTAGTGCAGGATAATTCCGCTCCGGTCGCGGCTGGCAGACCGACGGTCGCTCAGATTCTCTCTGGCGTCAACGGCAGCAAGGCGACTGACGCCAACGGCGTTTCCCTGATGAAGGTGGTAGATACCGGCTGGAAGGCGAAGGCGGAGGCGTCGAACTCGAGAACGTTGGCCAGTGACATCCTCTATCTGTGGGGGATGGGTTCGGCACTCGGCTCCGACCAGACCGATACCTTCACCCTCTCGTTGAGCTACGAGTCGGCGCCTGCCACCGCCGCCAACGGGGGCTTCGGTATTGGCTCTTTCGACGAGAATGCGGGGTGGGTGAATGCTGTCGACAGAAACACCGGCGGCACGAAGCAGTTCGTGGCGGGCCCGTGGAAATCGAGCTATGGGCTGGGCACGTATGGGGTTGACAGGGCCACCAACACCGCGTGGGCGGTGATCAATTGCAACGGCCAGTTCGCTGTGAAAAACGATATCGAGGCCATGCCCGGGTTGTTAGGGTAAGCCGGCGGTTCCTTAAATTACGGTTGTTGGGGCGGGCGATTGATTCGCCTGCCCCAACCTATTTAGAACTGGAAATAGATAAACGGGATTCGGGCGTCGATCACGCCGAAGATCTCCAGCACGAAGAGCATCACCGCCATTGCCGAAGCATAGGCGAGAATGGGCGCATCCATCAGGCGCTCGAACCACTCCAGTTTCTCTTCTCCGATGGCCAGCAGGAGCGCCGCGACGGCCAGGCCGATGTGCCACGGCTCCAGCAGCAGGTGTCCCTGCGTGCGGCCGAAGAGCTGCCGCATCACCTGCATGCTCTGCGGCAGATCGGCGGCCCGGAAGAAGACCCAACTGATCATGACCAAGCCGAAGGTCACCATAGCCTGGAACGGATAGAGCCAGGTCCAGCGATCGCTCACCGGCCGGTCCCCGCGCAAGAGGCGCTCGATGCTCAGCAGCGCCCCGTGGTATCCACCCCAGATCACGAAATTCCAGCTCGCCCCGTGCCACAGGCCGCCCAGCAGCATGGTCAGCATCAGGTTGCGATAGGTCTTCCAACGGCCGTGGCGGTTGCCGCCTAGAGGGATGTAGAGATAGTCGCGCAGCCAGGTCGAGAGCGAGATGTGCCAGCGGCGCCAGAAATCGGTGATGCTCGAAGCCAGGTACGGCCGCCGGAAATTCACCGGGAAATGAAAGCCCAGCAGCAACGCCATCCCGATAGCCATATCTGTATAGCCCGAAAAATCGAAGTAGATTTGCAGCCCGAATGCCACCACGCCGGACCACGCGGTGACCACCCCCGGGTTGCCCGCCACATTCGAGAAATAGCTATTGGCCACTTTTGCGAACTGGTCGGCGAAGGCCATCTTCTTAGTCAGTCCGAGCGCCACCAGGAACAGGCCGCGCGAAACGTCTCCGGAAGAAGGCGCGTGCCAATCCCACAGATCGGGAAAGAAATTCCGCGCGCGCACGATAGGCCCGGCTA
>Ga0326727_10006545_pt1 | contig 31843 bp, 39 predicted proteins | sample MB2enrmetagenome_FD_207643 | JGI IMG/M metagenome (GOLD analysis project Ga0326727, IMG submission 207643) | Lab enriched peat soil microbial communities from McLean, Ithaca, NY, United States - MB29MY | ecosystem: Environmental > Terrestrial > Soil > Wetlands > Peat | place: USA: New York...
CTGGAAATTATTGGAATAAGCCTCTTTTACCGAACATACGGTAACGTGCAGATTTCCCAAAGTAAAACTGTGTTTATTAGCGGACAGAACTTTTTCGCCTTCATTTTTGACCAGATTCAACACCTATTCGTGTCGCAGAACGCCATCACGTTTATGACGCTGGGGCTAATAATACTGATTTTGACCCCCTACATCCGAGCAATTTCTTCCGTCGTCTACTTTGCGTGGGAAAAAAACCGCAATTACGTGTTGATAACGCTTTTTGTACTCATTGTTTTGACAGCAAGTTTGGCACTGCATTAATCGAGCAGTCAGCACAAAACTGGCAAGCCCGACGGGAATTGAACCCGCGACCTACGGTTTAAGAGTCCGCCGCTCTAGCCTGACTGAGCCACGGGCCCGCAAAGCTTCTTTTGAAAAAGGTTTCATTGAATAATATAAAATGGCAATCCAAACAACCACAGATGAAATTCGAACGTTTCTAAGCGATGCTAAGCTAGATTTTGAGTCAGTAGAGAATAAGGCGTTGAACGATTATCCAAAAAATATTTCATAGCTGCCCATTTACAGAGGAGTTATGCACAACAAAACAATGCGTAGAATGTGCGGTCTTCAATAAACTTCACAAATAAGCAAACTTTTTGCTGAAGTCGGGAAGAAAATTCAATATAGAACTTAGTCCAGTGAGAGCTTATGAACCTTGACGGCTTCTCTGGAGAAAAGGAGATTCTATCTTACAAACTTGCAAATGGCGTAGGCTGGTTAACCACTCATCGACTCATCATCCAACAAGAGACACTTAACCCACGCTTAAACATCGTTGAGAGACAAGAGCCTGAAATGTACCTTTTACACGATTTTAAGAAAGCCGAAATAAAAGACGAAACGCTCACAATAAAATTCAAAGGTAGGCAAAAAGCGAAGATTCGTCTTCAAATTTATTCGCCGGCACTGCTTCAAGAAGTCAAAGATTACATCGAGAAAGCAGCAAAATATTGCAGGTAATATTCCCTAAAATGCATCCATCAACGCCTCAAAAGCGTGTGCAAAAAAACACCAATAAACTCATGCGGAATACCTTAGACGGACAAAACAAATGGATCTGAAAAGAATCGTCCTTTCAGCTTAGTTTTCTAAAATTAGGCGGTTGTTTAATTTTGAGCCTGCCAAAACAGATAAACTTTAGTTTGAAGAAGCATTCCAGCAAGCTTGACTAGCTTTGCCATTTTCACATGATCCGCACTCTTAATGCAGGCAACGTAGTCCGATGTTTTGCCAAATGGTTGATGTCGACTTATGGCAAACTCCTTCTTGAACCGCGGATGTTTATTCCTTATGAATGCAGCTTTAAGCTCATCTATTTGTTCCGAGCTCAAGCTCTCTAGTCTTCCCTTGACATAGCGTTCACTGCCTAAGAGTTGCGAGTCAAAACCCAACTCTAAGAGCACTGTAGAGACCTCCGAAACGCTTTCAACCTTTTGTTGTTCAGCTATTTTTTGCATTCCTGCCTTTTCTGCAAACGGGTTATATTTCGCCATGACTGCAATCATCTCAATATAAGGCGTGCCTACTAGAGGAAGGGTTTCATGGATTAGTTTGGCGCCTAAGCCGACTGTTCGGTATTTTGGATGGATAACGACTCGGCTAATAATGCTTAGTTGTTTGTTTATTTCTCGGATTGTCATGCGTGGAAGCACTAGACGTCTTCCATAGCAGCTTGGCGGAGGATAACTATAAACTATAACGCCACAGAGCTCTCCATTTCTTAATAGTCGGAAGATTTTTCGGGGAACTGCAACATTGTGCCCTCGATAATGGAAACCGCTAAGTCTATGCCAATCTTCCTTGTTTCCCTCTTCAACCTTCATCTCACGAATTAGGCTACACTCAGAGGCTAGTCTGTTTGGATAATAGTTGATTTGGATTTCTTCCCCAAACCGCTTATGAACAAGCACACTGGGATTTAAGTCCTCAAACAAGTCTCCATGTGTAGTAGCTGCCATTACGGCTTTGCCCTGTTGACGCGCGATTTTCTGCAAGTTAAACGCAATAATCTTAGCTGTATCCCTATCTAAGCATGCAGCGAACTCGTCCATCAGCCACCACTGCTTCCCACTCTCGATCAGCTTGGCGATTCTGTAACGGTACTTCTGACCGTCGCTTAGTTGGCTGTATGTACGTAGGAAAAGAAAAGCATCGTTCAAACCAACCTTACTTAGCAACTCTAAGCCTTCTTCAACTGTGTCGCCGACCGTTTCAATTAAAGGCTTATCCGGGTCTACTGCAACCTCTGACAAGTCGATGGCTTCGTCACCCAAATCTGCCTTAATTGCTCGTAGCAAAACGCTCTTTCCGCTACCACTATTGTGGCATAGTATTCCGTTTGCGATGAAACATTGAGAGTTAGGAACACAAATATCAAAGACTTCTTTGTCACCGATGTATTTAATTTCTTTAACCGTTCGTGTCATTAATTGGTTTAAAGTTACGGACTTTTCTTTTTTAAGGATAAAAATTAGCTCTTTCTTTATTGGATAAATGAATCCAATATCTGCTAGAAATTTTTCAATACACGTCCTTCGCTCAATTGCAATCTTAATTTTACGGTGTGCAGTTGTGAAGCCGGTTTTCTGTTTGTGCATTCCGGTGTTAATACAACCTTGAATACCGATTCTTTCCAAAAGAGTTTGAATATCCTTCAAGAGGTTTCCATTAACTGATGCAGCCTCTACAATGACTCGATCTTTTCCCTTTGTATGAAAACTTCCGTCTCCCGAAAAGTATCCTTTCAAAAATAGGCCAATTTGTCTTTTACTTGCAGTAAATAGCCAACTTGGGACTCTTTTTGTGTAACAGTTTCCTTGAAAACCTAGCTCAACTAGTTTCTCTTTAAGACCCTTGTTAAAAACGCTGGCATCTCCGCTTTTCTTGATGGAAATATGGATTCTGTTTGATCTAATAGCATAACGTGGCAACAAATGGCGTGCATTTCGAACATCAAGTAGGCTCTCACCAATTTTCCTACTTACCTCCTTGTTGCCAAGCGTAGGATTAGACATGATAAATCTCGCTATTCGTTCTGTTTTTGTGACAAACCTTGGTATAGCCTGAAGAAACGATAATATGCTTTCATTATTTCCGGTTGAAATTTGAATACTTGTCTTGTAATAAGATCCATCAGCAATCCATAGCCCGCCAAGTACAAGTAAGTAATCTTCTACGTTTTTTTCTTCCCCTTCAAAAAAGTCGAGTTTTGCAGAACAAACCAGTCTTTTATCGGTGTTTAATCTTGAAAGGTCTATAGGATAAAATTGATATCCTTCGGAATAGAAGAGCGAGTGATCTTTAGTAACCTCAACACTCTTAGCACTGGAAACCGTAATCTCGTACACTGCTTTTATACCCTGGCGTTTGACATCTGACACTTTTTGCCATGAAATTCTTGATCCCTTTATCTTTTTGTCGATGGAGCTCAGAATTTCAAACGAGGATTTTGCTTGATTTGCGTAAAAATCCTCGTATAAATCCTTCATATTTCCATACTTTAGATGCCCATCTTTTTTCCAGTACATACTTGACTGTCCTGTGAGGGAATCACCAGTGATATAAACAATATCTCGAGATCCGATTTTGAGTTCGGCATCAAGAACCTTAAACTTCTGTGCCTCGTCAATGCCTAAGCCAAACGCTTCAGCCACAACAAGGCTCCTCGGAGTCAGCTTAGTATGCGTCTCGTAACTAATGTTAAACGCGAACTTGCCCGCATTCCTGTCATAGACTCTGCGGAACCGCCTGATACGGAAAAACTCGTCGCGCCTTCTCGCGATTCGGCATTCACCATTAACCCTGCGTTCTGATAGTTTCTTTCGGATACGAGTTAAGTCAGATTTTTCTTTTCTCATTTTGCGTAGTCTCCACTGACCAAACATCGAATTATCTGGTTACTCTACGTTTTGCGCCCAACAAAAACACCAACAACTATCCCAGTTAAGCCTGTAATAGCGCTGAAAACTTCGCTATTCCAACTATGCAAAAACGCCATGTTAGCGATTTCAAGCGCTGAAAGACACGCAGTCATGCCCATACCAAACTTTACTACGTACACAAGCGTCTCATCAGGTTCCTCATCTATGAACTGCCCACGTTGAAATCGCCTGCGCTTCAAAGCACGCTTAATCAGGTCTGCCATCAACGCTTAACCTCTGCTGAAACATACGGCGCTGAAAAGTCCGTGTACGTCTTAGCGTACGGTGCCCGCCCAGCAAGAAACTGTTAACAAGCTTGCCAGCCGCCTCTCTGGGAATGTGCTCTCTAACCAGCACTGACACGTCCACGGCCCAGCTAAGCGGAATAGCCGTATAATCCAAGTCAAAGACACCGTCGGCATAGCGGAAACTGTTCTGCGCAATAACAACATGCTTAGTTTTGTTGCCGAATAAGCCAACGTAAACACCCCAGCTCTTCACAGGCACATCAATAGATGCCCCACTGCCTAGGCTCTTGCCAACGCTAGCATCGCACCATTCCACACAGATCAAGTCACCGACGCAAAGAGATTCAAGTTGCCTCTTCAAATTTTTTTGTTCCAAACATTTTCACCTTTTACTATCATTTACCAAGAAATTGCGCTTTTGACGACTCGCGTTTATGTTCCCGCTCCTGCAAGCAAGGCTAACGCAATAGGCAAAACTAACAATCCGCTTTCAGTTGACACTATTCGGCGTCGCCACAATTTACCAGTTAAGTCAACATAATCGCATACCTGCCCGCCATTAAGAAGGAACTTATTTGCTTGGTTTTTGCCGAGGCTTCTCTTTTGCAGGTCCTTGCAGTTTTGGCAGTTCACAATCTTTGTTCGCCTTCTTCATTTTGGCAGTAGCCACTTCGTCTTCAAGGTCTTCCTTTGTTTTTTTGCCCTCTACAAACCGTTCGTACAAGCCGAGCATGCTGATATGCAACTGTTTTTTCTCGCTAAGACCCTTCAAAGCCTCAACAATTATATCACGAGCTTTCTCGCCAATAGCCACATCTTTTAGCACGCCCAGTTTATCAACATTCACAGTTTCAAATTTTGAACCATTCGGAAGCGGCATCGTAATGATAAACTCCTTATGCTCCGCCTCACTAAGACCCAGAACTGTCTGCAAATCCCGCACTATCCTCAGCGTCGCAGCGGATCCTTCTCGAGGAATCACATTCAACAAGTTAATGCGTTCAGCTGGATTCAACTTCATTTCACCGTTTCGCCTCCATTCTCAATTTAATTAATTTAAATTTTGAAAATTTCTTAAGGGGATGGCGGAGCTGCTTGAGTTGACGCTGTTGCTGTCGTTGATGCAGGTGCTATTTGAGCCGCCGTTATCGCCGCTGTTACAGATGCGGCTGGCAACGTAACGCCGAGCAATGCAGCTAACGCGGCGACTGCGTCCGGAAAATCATTATAAACCTGCTTTACCGATTGTGCAGATCGCGTAAACGGTGCTGTCTGTTGCTGTTGCGGCGTAATAATGAAACCGTTGCTTACAACTTCAACCAAAACGCCTGTGACAACTGGGGCTGTTGTTTGAGCCAAATTAATCACCACCTTTCAAAGCTTTAAATTGCAACTGTAAAACATTAATTTCTTGCTCAATCTGCTCTATGCGCTTTTTCTGATTTTTCATCTCCACAAGCATTGGAACTGTTAAATTTTCATAATAAACTGACTCAGGCTGACCATTTTTACAATATACGAGCTGGGGATTCACTCTAACAACCTCTTCAGCTGTTAATCCGACTTGGTCTTTCAATTTGTCGCCAATTTTATAATCAAACATTTTTGGCTTCAAAGCATATATCCATGAGCAATCGGTTAACTCTCTAATATTCTCTTTGTACCTTATAGATGACGAAGAAGGATACCCAATTTCTCCTGAAGACGAAATACATAATGTGTGAGCAGACGTAACCTGTTGAATATTCATAATCCACATGTAGTTTGCGGCCACACCAGCCCAAGGCGCACTTGTACTCCCGCAATAAGCATTATTTGTTGTGCAAACCAAGCCACTTGTCGGATTCATAACTATGCCGCCGCTGTAACTAACGGAAAAAAGAGATTTGCCGCCCGATGCCGCCGTATACACATTCCAAGTGTTACTTGAACCGCCGCCAACGAAACAAACGTTCCCGTAAGCGTCAAGGCAGATCCCGCCACTGTTTCCGCCGCCGCCACCACCATAATACGAGCAGTACCCGATACTGCTATTTGTGGTGTTGTTTGAGTATAAGGTGCCACCGACTAAAATCCCATCCCCACCATTCAACTCATTCAAATGATTAAGATAAACAGCGCCGACATCAAGCACACCCCAATAATATGTAGGGCCAGTGCCCGATGGCCATTGATAAGAGCCAACGCCGGCGTTGGAATTAGCGAGAAGCGCCAGAACATAGGGGCCTGTCCAAATGAAATATGCGTATGCACCGCTACCTGGATAAAATGTTATTTCGCTTGCGAAATTTACAGTTTCATTGAAGTATGCTTGCCCGTATACTGAAAACGGATATTCAGCACTTGTATTCTGAAAAGTGACCGCGCCCATGACGTTTAAGGCGCCTTCAATCTCCGAGGTTCCCGTGCCGTTAACAGTTAAGTTGCCTGCAAGCGTCAAGTCGCCAAGATAGTCAAAGGTGAAAACCGTCGTTCCCGCCCCGTTAGTCATTGCTGGTATGTAAATGATATCCAACTCCCTCGTACCCAAGGCGCCGACAATAGAATCCCTGATAGCGAATCCACCAATTTGCGCAGAAAACAAAGGCAACGCCCTCGTTCCACCAGTCAATTGAGCATTAAAAATCAAATACTGATCAACATTATTAGAATCATAAATACACGCCAAATCCATCTGCCAATCATTACTATAAGCTACAGAACCCAACAGCCAATGCATGGGCGTAGCCAAACCGGGCGTTTGAACACCAAAATTAATCAAAGTTGTCAAACTACCTGCAGACACTGTATAAGATGGTGCTGTTATTGCATTGGTTACTGTGCCGCCGTTCCATGCTGCCGGTGTATATGTCGTCCACACTGGCAACCCTGAACCATTCACCGTTAAAAATTGCCCGCTTGACCCAGCACTATTAGTTGCATCATACAACTTAACACCGCTCCCAGCAACGGAATAAAACTTCAACGGCGAATCCAACGCAATAGCTGAAGCATGCAAAACCTGCAAAACATCCGTAAAAACCAAAACTGAGTCAACCCACAAAAACGGGTTAACATACGTTCCCAAACCAAATGCAGGAACACCCACACTCATATACGGATCCTTAAAAGTCACTGCTGACCCAGCCTGATTCGACACCGCAGGAATAACATAAACAAGATCAGCCCCAGATGGATTCATCGTCACATAAGATGGCGCAGCCTGACAACCCAACGTCAACGTCGCCACGTCGCCGAGATTATCAGTCAACGTCAAATACGCATCCTGCTGAACATTCGAATCGCTTCCAGGAGACAACGTCTGCAACGCAGCAGTAGAACTCGCCAAATTGCCTATGACACCGTTAATCGACGACGTCTCATTAATCAACGCGAGAAAAGCGCCTGCAGGAATCACAATCTCCACAGTACTCTTAGTCAAATTTTTCGTAATACGATAAATCGCATAATTCCCAGACAAACCCAATTCAGCACCATTAGAAATCGTAACTAAATCGCCGCTATTCAAACCCGCAGTCTGGTTAATGTCAGCCTCCAATGGGCAGCCACTATTCGTCTCCGCCAAACTCTCCAGATACGCCGACGCCAAAGCATTCAAAGACGACTGACTAGTCACAGCATTATTCGTCAAAGTAATCGTGTTATTGCCTGCCCCAACACTGCCAGCCGTACCAATAATAGTTTGCCCCGTAGGACTGACACCACGAATAATCACGCCGGCAATCGCCGTTTTACTACGGTCAAAATTAACGCTGCTCTGAGAATCCACATAAATCGACGTCGGTGTCTGATTGCCTTTCTGGCCGATAATCACGGTTGAACCCGAATTATACACGTTCTCGTTCAGAAGAGACGCCAAGCTAGTGGCAGCCGTTAAACAGTCAGTTGAATTAAACTGTATGCTAACCACAGTTGACGGACAAGAACCTGCAGTCATACCGCAAGCAGTACAGATCGCAGCCAAAACGGTCGACGCAGCAACATTATTGAACGCGCCCGTAACCTGACGCTTCTGCATAATCTCAAAAGTATCATTATAAACTGTGCATTTTATCTGAGTAAAAGTCGCGGTATACGCCATCAGCAAACCGCTAAAAATAACAGATCCTGAACCATAACTGCTGCCCCACAACAACTGAACCTGCTGATTACTCTGCACAAAAGTCATATTCGCCGACGTATTTGGGATAATAAAATCAAGCTCAAGCTGCCCATTCAACTCATCAATAATCTGGTCTATGACAGCATTCGCTATATCAACCCACGAATAACCATTATAATATTGAAAAGTAAAAACCATAAGTAGCACCTACAAAACCACATAACTTGCTGCATGTTTGAAGACAAGAGTAAATTTGAGAACGGGATTGTTAGAGTAATCCTTCGTCTGAATGAAAGTAGCCTTATCCAGCTTCCACGTACTATTCAAACTGGACCTAGGCGTCGATAACGTGCACACCAACCCTCGGAAACCCAGCAGAGGCGTAACGTAATTAGTATCCAAATAAGCCATGTTCTGGCCAGAAACGTAAAGAACACCCTCAAGCGTTAACTGCCTAATATCACTGCCAATAGAAACAAGAACAGGCTCCTGCTCAGGCACCGTAATAGTCGTATCATCAACAGTCGGCGCCTCATCCGTCACAGTCTGCGGAGCCAAAGGCAACGTAACCGTCGTAGACCCATAAGTAATCTGCCAACTCATCAAATCACCTTATTCATCAACCCATGCTTATACAACGCATCACAGAGACCCTTGCTGACCGCATCACGAGTCTGCTTAAGACTAGCGGACCCCATGATGCCGCCGTTAATTGTGATGTTCGGAGCCTGAATATTCACATTGCTTGTTCCGCCGCCACTGCCAACTTTAACGGTTCCGCCTAAAGCCTGCAAGCTAGAACCAAGCGTGCCGGTTTTATGCGCCAACTCATCACTAAGCGCCAAACTCTGCGTCAACTGTTTATTGAATTCTTCCGCTGCGGGCGCCGCATGAGCAAAACACAAATGACTCAAAGCAGAACCCAAATCACCAATAAAATTGCTAAGAGGCTTCACAGCACTAGCCACAGCATTTATCGCTACTTCAAAAGCCTTAATCGGAATCAAAGCGACATCAAGGTCAGAAACCAAGATTTCCTTAAAAAAATTAGCAACCGGCAAAAGAATATTCGTATAAGCCCAGTTCAACCCGTTCCATAAAGCGTCTCCAGCACTCTTCAAATCATCAAACGCAGAAAGCAACGCTCCGCCGATCACATGGCCCAAATCATTCATGACATCGCGGAAAGGTTTGCAGTGCTCATACGCCTCATAGAAAATAGCGGCTAGTGCGGTAACAGCCAAAACAACAAGCAAAATCGGGTTCGCATCACAAACCGCATCAAACAAACCCATAGCACCAGTCGCAGCCTGAGTAGCCCCATAAGCAATATATTCTCCTGCAGCCCACGCATCAGTCGCAACCGTATCCGCCATTTTAGCCACCGTCCCAGCTTCATACAAAGTATTCAACGAAGTTAAAACACCGAGAACACTGGGAATAACCATAAGCGAAGACATAATAAGCGTACTGTTATAATTCCGCTGCGCATCACCCAGCCGTTCCGCATCAACTACCTGAGTTTGCTCAGCAAGACTAAGCGCCTTCGAAGCATCCGCCGCCTTCAAACTGGTAGGACCATACTCTGCAATAGCTTGATTATACGCCTGCTGAGCCAAGGTAACATTATTCGCAGCCTTCTCCTCAACCAAATGCGCCCGGCTCAAAGCAACCTCCGAATTCTCAACATTATTAACAGCCATATACAACATGGCACCGCTCATAGCCATCGTATTCATCGTCATGGCCCCCTGGCTGAAACTCTGAGTAGATTGAGTAACCGCCGTAGACGTCTGCTCAGAAGCCGCGCTGACATTATCGCTCATAGCTGTAAAGTTGCTACTGACATCTTGGAAAACATCTGAAGCATCATCAGTCGCAACAATATCTATCTCTGCAGGAACACCACTCGCTTGCTCATCCCTCCGATAACTTATGGTACCATACAGCTGCCTGAATCAAAAACTCAAGCTGAAAACTCGTTAAACTCGACGCGTACTCTAAAGTGTAATGGTAAAGGTTAATTACGGCGGCGAGGCGTTGTGCTTCTCCGCTCCAATGAATCCAGTCATAGACCGCCTCACCTGACGCGTTAAAAAACCCTCATTCAACAACGCCTTCTCTAGGGCACGCACCAGATCCCAAGGTGCATCACGCAGATCCTTCTCAACCATCTCCGGGTAACACGGCTGCATCATCTTAAACAAAGCCTGCAGCTCGAATTCGCGTTGATCATCCTTGTATTTCTTGCCAAGCTCACTGAGCTCCTCATGACTCAGCAACACAAATTTAACCCAGCCCGCACCAGGCACATTAGCCTCCTGCGGAACCTTACTGTTCTTCAGCAGGCCCACGCTAAAGTTTTTAAACCGCTCTTTCTGCTCAGCATCGAATTCATTGAAAGCAACTTTAAGCTTTTCAAAACCTTCTGAATCAAACTTCTCTTCTTTACTTTGTTGGTTTTCACTCATTTTTGATCACCATGATTTTTAGGGTAACGTTCAGGATGACGTTTCCTGTCGCTAACTCACGTTATTTCAACCATACATTTTTCACCGCATGGCTTACCTAAATTACTAAATATCTAAATTACTAAGGAAAACTGGAAAGAAAACAAAAAAGAAAAAGCCTCAGAATGTGCCTGTTGATATTGTCTGTGCTTCGCCGCTGATATCGTTGGCTATAGTGACCTTCTGACCATTCTTCACACTATACGCAGTCAAAACAACATTGCTTAAGGTTATTTTCGGGTAATTCTGCCCTGTCGTAGTACCCTGCGGACCCCAAATAATTGTGACAAGCGTACCGTTAAGCACATCATTTAATAATGCTGCGTAGTTTGCTGGCACATAAAGCGCTGAAGCTTTGAATGTGATGCTTTGGTTGCCGCTGGCAATAAAGCTTGGCTGAGCTGACGGCGCTATAGGAGAAGACGGCGCTGCAATGCTGACCGAAGGCGTAGACGTATAACCGCTTCCGCCTGCAGTAACGTTAACTGCAACCACTACGCCGCTGGCTATAACCGCCGTAGCCGTAGCACCAGATCCGCCACCACCCGAAATAGTAACCGCGGGAGCCGTAGTGTAACCAAGACCCCCAAGCGAAACAGTAATAGACGAAACAGCCTGAGAAGTCAACGTCGCCGTAGCCAAAGCCGTCACACCAGTCGTATTAGCATACTCCTTAATCAACTCAGCCTTAGAATCCAGAGTAAAATCTGTCAAGAAACCAATAGCGGTCCCTGCCACCTGAACAACCGCATTACGACTTAGAATAGGAGTCGTTGTCGCCATGTATAATCACCTCACACAAAGTTAATAACAAAATAAAAACAAAGAAACTCTTAGAACGTACTTACCGCCACAGTCTGCGCTTCACCAGATATATCGTTGGCAATAGTGCCCTTCTGCCCGTTTTTAACGCTGTAAGCCGTCAAAACAACATTGCTCAACGTGATTTTAGGCGTACCTGAACCCGACGAAGTACCCTGCGGACCCCAAATAACCGTCACCAACGTGCCATTAAGCACATCATTAAGAAGCGCCGCGTAAAGCGAAGGAACATAAAGCGCTGAAGCCTTAAACGTATAAGACTGGTTACCACTAGCCGTAAACGCCGGAGTCGCAACAGACTGACAAACATATTCCTTGATAAGCTCAGCCTTAGCATCCATAGTGAAATCCGTCAAATAGCCAATAGCTGTTCCCGCCACCTGGACAACTGCATTTCTACTTAGAATCGGAGTAGTTGTAGACATTTTCTCACCTCGATTACAATGTTACTTTAAAGTCCTTCTGAAGGGACTTTTAAGGGACTTTTAACCTTGAAGGATCTCTTGAATCTGCTCGGTTATCGCAGGTCCAAACTCAGGCAAATGCTGATTAACCGAGTTCGTCAAAAAAAGCCTCGCCGACATCTTCCTCGTGCCAAACTCAACATAATACGCGTAAGGCGCCGTAGCTTTAACATTAATCTGAAAACTGCTCGGCTGCTCAAGCGCCAAAGTACTTTTCAAAAAACCCGTCCGCACCGGAACCAATGTGTTCGCAGTCGCCAAAATGTTTTGTGCAACACTCATCATAGTCTGGCTTACAGCCTCCGGATACTGCTCGCAAAGACATTTCAGACAGTTACCTATCACATCAAAATTCGACAAGTTAATCGAAATCGCAACACTCATTTAAACCACAGACCAGAATCCCTCACAAACTTGAAATATTGAAATACACGGCGTCGACGTTAACCATAACACGCGTCACTTCAGTCGCATTACTATGAATCGGCTCCCCAGACACCACATAATTCGGATCCTGCAAATGAATAATACGGTAAACCTCAACCTGCAAAGCCTCTAACATTGACTCCGCCAGCGCTAAATCCGCAGTGCTCTGGCTCGCGTTAACCACGATTATATCGATGACAAGTTTCTCAGTAACCAGGTAACATTCACGGCTAAGCGCATCCACCTGCTTGCTAGGGCTAGCGTTATACACGGCCACCTGCAAGGACCCTTTCCCCTGAGTAACCCCAATCACATCCAAACGCGTAACAGGCCACAGAATATTAGCAGCTGCCAAGGGACTTTCAAGACTCCAATTAGCCTGCAGCAACCCCGAAACCACTGAAGCCTGATTAGTCGACATATGTCAAACCCCTTAAAACAAATCTTTCTTCTTTTTAGCACAAATTGATTTCCCATAACATTTACGGCAATCCTTAATATGCAAAGTCAATTTTGCAAGATAACAGGCTTCCTCAACAACCACCGGGCGCAGGATCCTGCTGGCGAGGCATCGTCGCTTCATGATACGCTAGTTTGTACTTCCCGTCTCACATTCACTGCCAATTGCTTCCAAATCATACCCAGCACGTTTAAGCTGCTCAAACTCAACACTCGACAAAACCATGTTAGCACCATTAACCTTAGCGATTATACGGTTATTCCTGATCCTGAAGCTCCCAATAATCGCGTTCTCCGTAACAACAACATTCGGTTGACTCATGGATTAATCAATCCGCCCTTGTAACGAGGCACCTCTCTACCTAACCGCGCTTCAGCTCCTATCGCAACAGTTGAAAGATTCAACACGTTACGGGTGAAACTATCCTGGAAACTCTGCACAGCACTCTGCAACGCAAACTTCCCAACAGTACCCTTCGTAACAAACAGGTCACCAAGCTTATAATCCGCCGCACCCAACAACATGCCACCACTAGCAGCCACCAAAACACCCATACACGCAAGATCCAACGCTGCAAGCTGAGCAAACGGATAACGCGGATCCGTCGACGTCACATTTGACACCAAGCTGTTAATGTAAATGTTCGCGTGATCAACCTGCGCCTGAATACCCTGCTGACTGATGAGTAAACCGTAAACCGTGTAGGCACCTGTCGAGTTAGGTCCTTGAACGTTAAGGTGCCCCATAACCTCGCTAAACGTCGTGAATTGCGGCAGCGTTGACGGTGTAGTTACCGGCTGAATAGGAAAAATAATGTAGAATTCGCCGACTGTTGGAAAAGTCTGCGTGGCTCCGCCTGGCAACGTAACAATGAAGACCCCAGTGCAGACGCCGTAAACATCTTCTGTGTCGCTCTCTTGCCAATTATACTGGACGATTCCAGCCGCCGCGTCGGTTATTGTTGCTGCATGACTAAACAAGATTTGCCCCTGCTGACTCATCTGGAACAACACAGTACAATTTGTCAAATTAAAAACTGAACCATCACTATTCTGCAACGTAGCAACAACACTAGGCGACCAATCACCCGTGTTCATTTCAACACTAGGAATACTCATGTTTTCACCTATTAATCTGAATCACTTTGAAGCATAACTTGACCTTTTTCAGTCTGAAGCGTAACCGTGCCCTTCTCACTCTGAACTATGATCGCGTGAGTAGCAAGCCGCGCAGCAACCAAAATAATGGTGTCAGTGCCTACAACTGAATCTGAAAGGGAAATTGGAAACGCGATTATGAGCGAATCAGAGCCTTCTACAGGTTCAGATAAAGGAATCTTAACCTGTAAACTTCCTACAAAGTCAGCTCCTGAACCTGAATCTGTTAAAGGCACTTGAGCCTGCAGTGAGGATAAAGCATCCGTGCCTAAGCCAACATCAGCTACAGGAACCTGAGCGTTAATTGATGTTAAAACATCTGAACCTGAACCGCTATCAGAAACGTTCACGGGGCTACCAACTACCGCGCTATCAGCTCCTGAACCTGAATCGCTTAATGGAATTTGAGCAGTTATAGAAAGCGGACTTAGATTATACAACGCTGAAACCTGAGCTGCTGATAACGCGGCGTTGTATAAACGTACTTCGCTAATGACTCCAGTAAAATACGTTCCTGTGTTTTGGTTAAGTCCAATGTTAGCATTGCTGCCACTAATAGTTGTTGATAACGCACTTCCGATCGTTAATGCTTGTGACTGTATCCCCGATGGCGTTGCGACATAGCCAGTCACATTCGTAGTGCCGTCGTAGACTACTGCTATGAAGACCCACTCGTTAAACGGAACCGTCAATGAAGTGAAGAACGTGTTGTTTGAGCCGACTACGTTAAGGTAAATGTATCCCGACGGGCTAATTGACAGTGAGAAAAATTCGTCTGCTACATCTGCCCCATATGCAAAAACGCCTTCGTCATTACTCGAGGGATACGAAGCTAAATATACCCAAGCACTCACCGTTCTTGCGCTTGCGCCAGATGGAAAGTTGTTTTGCGAGCCAAGCGATACGTATTGGCTGTTTGCAGCCGTAAATTGCAACGCATATTGAAATCGTCCAGCCACCCAACTTGGCAAAGGTGAACCTTCCAAAGTGCCATTGTTTCCGTTTCCACTCATATCGTGAACTGTTGATCCCAAGCCTTCCTCAAAAGCCCAATATCCAACAAGCGCTCCTGCCAAAGAATAGGCAAGCAAACTATCAAAACCAAAACCAGCATCACTTACAGGAACTTGAACATTAACTGATGCCAAAGCGTCTGAACCTGAACCGCTGTCAGAGATATCAACGGGATTGCCGACTAATGCGCTGTCCGTTCCAACTCCAATATCCGTAACTGGAATCTGCGTCCGTAATGCACTAATCACATCTGATCCGCTTCCCGCATCTGTTATTGGAACTTGCACTTGTAACGCAGAAACTGCGTCAGTTCCACTTCCAGAATCGGAAACGGGAACGGGACTGCCTACTAAAACGCTATCGGATCCTGTCCCAGAATCAGACGTTGGAACCTTTACTTGCGGAGGAACAATTGAATCCGCTCCACTTCCAGCATCAACAACGGGAATTTGAGCCTGAACGCCAACCGCATCTGAACCCGAACCCGTATCTGTCGACGGCGTAACAGACGCCTTCAATGCGCCGATCGCGTCTGATCCACTGCCCGAATCCGTAACAGGCACATTCGCGGTTACTGCAACAGCATCCGAGCCCGAACCTGTATCGGAAAGGTTAATGTTGGTTGAACTCGCTGCCGCGAAGAAAGTGGCAATGCATCCTTCCCAATCATCAACGCCACCCCCGCCGCTTTCAACAGTCACACCAGTACTTGCCGCTCCTTCCGCAGAAGCAATATAATAAAGTGCTCCAAACTCGCAAGCAGTCGGTCCACCTATACCAGTTGCTAACGTAAAACTGTTAGTAGGAGTATTTACTGGTTCATAAGCAGTATTGCCATCTCCGCCGCAGACCCCAATCCATAACTCACTCGCCATCGTAGTTGTCGCAGTTGTCCCAGTCGAAATTGTAGACCCTGAAGTACCGCCCGTATTCGTAGCTGTTTTATCGGTATAGCTTGTAGTTGCAACGCCTGAAAACTCTAAAATACAAGCGTTTGGCTCACCTTGATTTGTTGGACCAATAGTAGTATTCAAGTTTACTGTGACGTTTTTTGATGCACTTGAACCTATTACACCCAGCCAAATTTCGCACTCTATCCCAGAGTTAGCAGCGGACACGCAATTAACAACTTTATTCCAGGTTACACCAGTTTCAGTTATGCTTGAAACATCAACATTACTATAGCTGCCGGCATCAATGGAAATCATCATAATAAGTACGTTTCCATTGGTTGGCGTAGAAGTCATAGTTACGGGCACAGTATTATACGTGCTTGTACTTAGCTGTCCTGTACATGGACCTTGAACTAAAGTTATCGTCATATATTTTGCCACCAATTCGTGTTAGGCTGTGTAAATCCGATATAACACCAAATCCCCGTTACACCATCGGAGTAAACAGCAACGCAAGAACCTAATTGAGTAATGCTTGTGCATTGCGTTGAATCTGGGGCAGCATGCTGCGGAATCGTTAAAATAGACTGATTAACATTATTAACTGCTTCTGACCATGACGGCAAAAAAGGCGTTAAGTTTACGTTGGCTCCACAAATGGGGCAAACGCAATATGCTTGGTGCGTAAAGCATTGGCTAAAAAAACTTCTCCTGCTTGCCACCAGTAACTGATAACTTCTCCCGTGTTTTTGTTTAGCATGTCAGAAATTGGGCTTGCCTGCATACAAAAGCAAAAGCCGACAGTGCCGTCTAAATGCGCTTCCAAGTTTAAATTGATAACTGTATTGCTAAAAGTGCAATCATTACCGCTTGAATCATCGTGATCTGGATACGTTATGGCGATTAATTCGTTCATGTCGTATGTTCCGCTGCCATCGTAATCATCAAACATTATGGTTAACGACCAAGTAGCACCGCAGACTGGACACACGAAATTCACGACTAAACCGCCAGTTATCTCCGTAACTGAAATAGCATTGAAAATCAAAGTAGTACATGGAACTGCTGTTGAATTTTGAACGGTTCCGCCTAAAGCTGATTGCGATTGAGTGGTAGAACTGCCGCCCGATGCTACAGATTCCAAATCTGTAACATTTGCAGTTGATGAATCAATAATACTCATTTCGTTTTTCCCGTCCAATCTACAATTCTATTATGCTTCACTTTACCGTGAACGTGTGGCCGATACCCTGCCTGGATGAGAGCGCCCGTGACCCTGCCGTCCAAGTTAAACCAAGGCCCCTTACCCCATCTTTCAGGCGCAGAAATTTGCTGCGCTTCACAACTGAATTTGGTTAAACCTAAACCTGTCTGCGGATAAAACGGCGGATTCTTATCATCCATATACCTGATTTCGTACTCGTAAATACACCAAGGCTTATCACAGCCAAACAGACCCGCAATCATCTCAACAGTCGGGACGATATCCTGTTCCACAACGATTAAATCGCCCTTTCCCCAGACGCCTTCCAACGCTTTATCATAATCCTGCTCATCAACCAAAAAAGCGTCGACAACAGGAAAACTATTCCTAATTTCCTCTAGCGCCTGCCAAGTTTCTAATTGCTCATTAAATCTAAAACGGGAAAATGAATGGAGAACAACGACCACGTTCTCCTACGACCAGGTGATCTGTATCGTTAAAACCCACGTCTGACCTGAAGTCTTCGTACCCTGCGAGCTCACAAGACGATTTATACACGTACCTGAACCTTTAGACGAAGCATTAGTTACAACAAACTCGTTCCAAGCATAATTAGCACTTGAACTGCCAAACGACGCCTGCCACGACAACGTCTGCGAAGACTGCGACGGATAACCCGATTGCATACCAACATAAGTATAGTTTGTCGATGCCTGTAAGTCTGTCTGCGTAGCTGCTGCAGCTGTCGTAGAATCACCAACACCCAAGTACGCATACGTGTTGCTCCAAGCGTTAGGCGGTGAACTCAATCCAGCAATTAACTTCTCGAATCCTTGAATCCCAGTGTTCAAGCACAAGTTTCCTTTAGCATTAGGATGCCCCATAAACCGTGAAATTCCAAGTACCCTATGCGGAAACAAGTTAGCAATTGCTTCCTGCGATAAGCCTTTCTTTAACAATTTTTCAACTAAGCCATCTTCGTCACTGAACTTGAAAATTGTCCAGCGCGTCTTATGCGTGCACCGGTCAGATAAGCGGGTCACGTTTTTTGCTGAGACGCGATCGATGCTTCTTGCTAGGTCGTTTGCAGTTTTAGACATTGCTGGCAACTCCATCTATGATAGCTCTTAGGCTAAGTAGTTTTTGCTTGGTTAATCCAATTTCCACTTGAATAGCAGTATCTTGCAGTAGCAACGTGCCGTCTGCGTTTTTTATCAGTTTCCAATCTGCGTTTTCAACTATTGTTTGACTCAATTTTGTTTTTTCCTCCTAAATTTTAAATAAATTTTAAGCCTCAACTTAAAAGATGAGGCAATACAACGTTAATTTTTAGTCGCTGTACTCGCACTTGCTGCTCCAGCTTTTACTTCCTGAGCACCTGCAACGATGTCTTGAACACCTTGCGTAGTGTCGCCATTATAGTATTCTTCAGTGCCTTTAGCCACCATGCCTACGCCGCCTGCGATCATGCCTATGCCTGTGGTGGTACCGCCATAAATCGCAGAAACCATGCCAGCAATAGTAACTATAGCGCCAAGAACAGACAAAATCTTATCTCCATTCTGCATATTTTCACCTCACACAATTTTTAATTATGTTTACTCGCTTCTCCAGGCCACAATGCTTAAGCGAGCCAGCATTTTCAACCTGGCAAAAAATAAAACTCAAAGTCTAAATAGCCTAAAAATATTTTAGCTGTGCCGTCTAAAGTCGCAACTATTTTAGGCGGCAAATTGCCCTATTATTTCGAAGCTTTGAATACTCATTTTTGCATTTTCACTTTCCAGTCATCTAACTGTTTACGGGTTATGCGGCAGAGATAACAAAAATCAGTCGGTAGCGGTGTTTCTAAACCAACTGGACTCTTACGCCAGCCGCTACGCATCCAATGATGTTGATGGCTAATGCAAAGATGTTTTGGCTTTCTGTGGCCGATGCCCATTTTTTTCCTTCCTGATATGAACTGCTTTTAAACAAAAATGGAAAATGAAAAGAATAGTCGATATTTCAGTTTAACTTGTTGCTAACCCCGTTACTTTTACTATTGCTTCTCCATACGTCACTTCCTGTTTCTGGTGAGAAGCCAAAGTCACTTTAACTCTAATTACTATCAAATCATTAGGTGCCAAACAGTTCGTGACCTTAGTTGTACGATTCTCCCGTGAAAATTACAGGTGCGTATCGGGTAGTAAGCGACACATCTATGGAATCGAATTCTTTCTTAATTTCAACGTCAGTCATCAATGGGCGTTTTACTTCGCGGCTGCCTTAACCTGCAACCTTAACGAAAAAGCCCAATGGTGCATACGCTGCGCTGAAGTTACCTCCAGTGCTAAGTACAAATGCGGTTCCAGCGGGGACAACCATGCTAACGTAGACTGTCATGCCAAAGATCGTGCCGAGTTTACCAGTTTGAGTGGGAGATACGCCTTGTCCGCCTTCGTTGCCATACTGAGCCCACAGTGAAAATTGCGGTAGATACATTACGTCTCTTGCGTTTACTGGGTTAAGCAGTATCGTGTCAGCGATTAAGCTTACTTGTTCCAACAGTGCTTTAGCTGCTAAGATGTCTTTGCTGCCAAGCGTATTTGCGATAGTGAATGGGGTGCCTGTTGAGCCCAAGCTTGCGCCCGTGCCTGCGAAACTGTTTCCTGCTGCATTATTAATAACGGTCATGCAATCGCTATCTATAGTGAAAGCCATTCTTCGGGCTACACGTCGAAGTTGGTCCTCAATTATCGGAATGTAGAGGTCTTCAATGTTTTCACGTGATATGCGTTCGCGTAAGCCTTTCTTGTACGGTGTCACAGTAAATTCTGTATACGGCGTAAAATCCATCGGGATATGCTGATGTTTTTAATCGATTAACACTTTCAGCTCCCTCAGAGATTTGGCTGATTGCTGCTGCTCTGCTGCCGTTTTGCTTCACAAACGTTGCGGTTCTGCCTTGAACCAGCGGGAACTCTGGAAACAGCTTTTTGACGACGAGTGCTGGCATTGTAAGCTCTATAATTTTCTGGTGCAACGCTGGATACGCAACTGCCCCTGTGTCAACCCACGTTAATGCCGATTCAACAAATGCCATATTCAATCAATCCTCTTACATTTTAGAATAAAAGCACGTAAACTGTTCCGCCGCTGCTGGCTGATGTAATTGCTACGCCGATTATGCTTCGCGCATTGTTGATATCTGAAGCTACTGAAGCATAACTCGTTTCGGTGGGTGCTGGTGATTCAGTTATGACTTGACCGCTGCTTGTTGTAACTAACTGATCGCCTACTGCTATGCTTCCGCCTGCTATTGCTCTGCATACACCTCTGCATACGACTGAAACGGTTGCGCCAATGACTGCATTGCCAAGCGCAAAACCTATGAAATGTGCGCTCGGATTCGTTGTCGGAACTTGAACATTCCAATTGCTGCCGGGAACCAATTCAAGGGCTTGGCCAACCGATATGGCCGAAGCCGCAATCATGGTTATGATGTAACGATCTGAAACGAGCGGAGTCGTTCCTTCATAAAAAGGTGCTGATGCTGACATTATTGCATTCCTACCAGTTTCTTATCTGCCTTAAGCAAGTCTTTGTACCAGTCGCAATTGCCAAGCGCAGATCCAACATCATTACGGTTCAACTCATCAGTTGCAACGATGCCTTTACCGTGCGCTTTGCCTTCAGCTTTTGAGCCTTCACTTTTGCATGCTTCGCTCTTTTCAGCTTTTGAGCCTTCAGCCTCTGAGCCTTCCGCTTCAGCTCCTTCAGCTTCCGCGCCGTCTTCGTTGTCTTCGTCGTCTGGTTGCTGCAGTTGCTTCTGTAAGTCGCTGATTTTCTTGCTTAAACTACGTTTAGTAGCCCTTTTCGCTGTTTCACCTGCCAAATCATCAATTTTCTTGTTCAAATCAGCCATTTCATTGCCGCTTCCGCTGCAGTTCTTTACTGCTTCGCTAAGCTTTTCAAGTTGGCTCATTATGTCTTCGTAGCTTTCGTCTTTGCCTGGTTTCTCTGGCTGTGCCGTATTTACTACGCCTGCTGCTTGATGTGGAGAAGCATCATTCTGAGCATTAAGTTCAGACATTTGCTTCACTTCCTTTGCTTTCAATTTTTGCTTTTCAGGTTCTTGCAACTTTCGTTTAGAACCCTCATCATCACTTTTAACAAATGACTGTAAATTCATGGAGTCCGCTAAATTTGCTAAATAGGCTGTTTTTTGGGCTTTCCAAATTTTAGAGGCTAAAACGTTTTTTGCGTTAAGCAATTCGGCGTTGCTTTGATTCTGGTTCATTGCGGCGCCGAAACCCACAGGCTTAAAAGCTGTATTCTCATATGCCGGGCTTGCAACAATACTAAGCTCGCGCACTTTGGGGTTATGAACGATTTCCCACGCGCCCGGACACAGGTGAGTTAAGAGGCCTTCGCTGCGCGACAGTTTCTTGCACATGCTACATTCAACATCGTCACTGTCAACTTGGATGCTCACATGCGTAACGTAGCTGCGAAGAATCTTCTCGATAAGCTTCTCTTCGCCGACTTCAGCAGTAAAAAACACCTGGTTGCCAACACGGTTTGTTTTGGAAACTTTACCAACAACCATCAACACGCTTTCAGCATGGTCCATACGCAACTGGACGCCTAGCAACGACTGAGACAGCACATCTAAATCTTCCTCAGGAACCTGCCACTTATTCGCGTTAACCGAGGTATCTATAGCGATACCCTCGATGTTTATGAGTTTTTCCTTCAGCGCTAAAGCTTCAGAAACGCCTTCCTGAGCCTTAAAAGGCACAAAATAACGAAGCTGCATCTTAAATCACCATAACTATGAAACTTCTGAGATTTTCACGTAGGCATTGACTACGCGACGCCGATATTCGTTCCAAGCCTTAAAATCCAAAAGTAACTGAATCTCACCTTTCAAATGCTGATCCAGCCACTTACGAACCTGTTCTTTAGTAGTAAAGACCTGTTTTTCAAACATGTAATTCTGAATTTCCCAACGCTGCGAATTCTTGATTTTCCCAAGCGTTATCTTAACGCCTTTGCCGAGTTCTTTAACGCGGAACACCTGAAAGTCAGAGGGATCTCTAACTCTATATCTCCACACAGTTTCACTTTCATCAATTCCAGGCATTTTAATTACCCTTCCCAATTTTTTCAACAACTGCGTTAGCGATATCTTCAGGCTTCAACTGCTTCTCCTTATTTTTAGCAGGAACAGGCATGCCCGGCGGCGTTTGCATTCCTTCAGGAAGCTCTGGAAAGCCAAGCTGCATACGCGCTTCAGTAACTGTGACTATGCCATTTTCAACTAAGTTAACTAAGTAAGCAGCCTTATCCTGCAGTGATGCATCCCAAATCGGCTTCCACTTAATTTCAGGGACCTCAACGCCGACTCCAAACTTATGCTCGATCAGCTGCTTAAATAAATCAGTCTCTAGGATATCGCTGAGTATTTCCTGCATCATCCGCAGACGTGTAACGTACTCTTGCATGACGACTTCAGCTGTTGATTTGTTTGTTCCTTCAGGCTCTGACATAAAGATTTTTGGGACTCCCAGGACAGCTTCACGTTGCTTGTAGAGGTAATCAAGCCACCACTGCAAATTAACGTCCTTAGTCATGCTTTGGACGACATCAACGGCCACGTCGCCTCGCACAAAAACGTCCGTCGCAGGTCTACGGTCTCGAAAAGCCTCCATAAGCGATTGAAGCTGAGTATCACTGAAAGGCCTCTCAGGAGTACCCGCCTTCACCACAAGCATCGGCTTCGAATAAGTATGAACAATAATCGCCATATCATCTTCAAACTGGTTAATCAAAGCTTGAATCTTCAACAAGGGTCTAAGAAGACTTGTGCCATAGCTGAATTCGTACCACCACGATTTGGCGCCCCAGCGAAAATGAACCATGTCCTGGGCTTCAAAAACCACTGGGGGAAAAGTCAACAACTGAATATAACCGAAAACGTCGCCGTACTCGTTGCGTCTAACGCGCATTTGTACAGGATCAAGCGGCTTAAGCCACGCGACGTCGCCAGTGGTTTCGTCTCGGCAAATCTCCAAGAAAGCGTTGCCGAAATCCAGCATATCCGTTGCGACTATGCGCAGCGTCTCCAGAATGTTCTGTTCATCAAGCCAATCCGCAAGCCACTTGCGAACAGCTTCATCACCGCCTTCCAACTCAAAACCATTACTTACACACAAGTTAACAGTACAATCGATCGCTGCCTTAATGTATGGAGTAAAATTGTAGAGGTCTTTATACTTCGGCAGATCCTCAATCGGGACAGCTCCCCAAAGACGCTCCCAATAGGCGGTGTAAGGCGGAACAACGAAGCCTGCGCCTGAACTCTTAAGCATATACTTATTAACGTAACCCAGCAAGTTAGCGTCTTTTTCCCACGTTACGGGGATTTCATCTTTAATCTGCTGCTTGCTCACTTGTGGCGGAACAGGTCTCTGCGCTGAAAACCTGCTTCGAGCGGCTTCAAAACCTTTACGTATTCTACTTGTAAAACTCATCATTCATCACTTTGCTTTTTTGGCAAGAGCCTCAAAGACCACAAATCTATTCTCAATAGTATCGGATAGATCCTCAAGGAAAATCTCCTGCATCCACTCAGGCAAAGCAGCCAATCGATCATTCCATTTCTTACATTGATTTTCTAACAATTTCATCTATTCTCGCCTCCAATTTTGATTAATGCGGAAGCATAACCGCCCCCCTACCAGGCAACGGTGACTGGACAGCACCATAAACACCGAGTGCAATACTCCAAAACACGTCATCATGGCCACCTTCAGGATGACTAAAGCGCAAGTGCCCAGTCTTCATAAGCTCAAACTTTTCAATGTTCAATTCAGCCGTTAGATCAATATCATCCAGCTTTCTTGTCGGAACATAGGGAATCTTTACTTCGCCACTGCGCATCTTTTCCCTCAGAATCGTCGCCATCTCCTCTTTAGACTTAACTGTGAAGGTTATTCCAGTTACGCCTTGGATCCCACTACGAACCATATCCTCAACAATGTAATTTCCAACTCCCGTGACGTCAGAATATATTGCGCGGATTACTTTCCACCGATCTTGCAGGCTCTTGATATAACCTATAACTGAAGCGTATTCCGAATGTAATGGGAAACGATGGACATGAACTACCCGCAGCATAGAACTTTGCTTCTCGATCAATAGCACAACGCTGAAGTCTTGTTCCTTGCCAAAATCAACACCCATATAAAAATTGCCTTGCGGCTGAGCTTGAAAATCGTAAGACAATAGTTGACTGTCAATACAGCTGACGATAAGGCTCTGCGTTAGCCATGCATCAATGTCTTCTACGAATTCAGACATGAACTCTCGCTGAAAACGCTCAAACGGCAACTGACTTCGCATCTCATCAATAAAACTCTGCTTAACCAAACCACTCTGGATAACATCCTCGCATGTTATGGTATGCTTACTGAATTCTGGCGCTTGGCACATACGGAAGAAAACGCTATCTTTACTCCAAGGTGTGCTGCTTGCGATTAATGTACCATCTGTTGTTGACAGCATAGGATAAAGCACGTTATAAAAAACGAGCCTATCATCCTTGAAGAATCCTGATTCATCAGTGATAACCTGAGCTGCCGTATAGCCACGAAGCAACTGCGGACTATTAGGCAAAGCAACTATGCGGCTGCCATTCCGAAAACGGACTATTGTGCGCTGAAACTTCTCAACAAGCTCCGATCTCTTATCTTTCGGCAAGCCTGCAAGAAAATCTTGAATGCGATCCGCCATAATCATGCTCTGGCGCAGAGTAGGAGCCACAATCAAGGTCAAAGTCTTCGGGTGCATGCATGCAAACCAGATTGCCCTCAACGCAATGCACGTGGTTTTTCCAGCTTGCCGGCTCCAACGAACCACAATACGCTTACTCATGTCACGAAGAAGCCCAGCCTGATACTCCTTTGCATCAAAGCCAAAGAAATCCCGAGCAAAAACAACAGGATCCTCAGAGATCGCTACCGCTTTCGATACCTGTTTCACTGCATTTGTCGGCAGGTTTGCTTTCTGCTGGTCGATCTCCTTTCTCAGCTCTTTGAGCTTGAAGCTTTTTGATCTCATCTACCAACCGTTCCAATTCAGCTAAATCCTCATTAAACTGCCGCTCATCAAACCCCCTTGCCAAGTTACCCATAACTTCCGCTGTATGAGCAGCTACATGAGCCCACAGCTGCCGCTCTTTAGGAGCTATAATCTCTGGCTTATCGCCAACTTGTTGTGGTTTACTGCCACCCTTTGCCATCGAGGTAGCCATAGAAAACAAATCATCGAGTTTCTCAATCCATGTATTTCTAAGAAGTTGCGTATCTACATTAGTCTTAACCGTTTGTCTAGCTGTTTGTCGAAGATCAAAAATACGCCTTTCAACTAGAACAATGGAACCTGGATTACGCCTCATAGTTATAATCATCTTATTTTTTGTTTATTCTGCGATTACTCAATACAGCCTAACCTGCTATTTTGTGCAGAATCATTTTCCCGTTGCAAACTGCCCCTTCCTCGCAAATCAAGTAACACTTCGCCCTTTTCCACATCTGGCACAAGATGAACTTCAATAGGCTCTTTCAACTGCCCAATCACCTCTAAACGTGTCATTCTAGAAATCACTTCAGCTAATTTCTTATCGTGGAAGCTATTGTGAAGTATAATTTTCTGTATCTTTACAGACTGTAATTTCTCAGCGTTTCTCTTGTGCATAAGATCCCCTAAAGGCCACTCGAAGGCGGCGAGGTGAAAGTGAAGGGCGCTTTAACAAAAAGCGCTTGCCTACGTTTCATTAAGGTCTTGCAGACCAAAAATAAAAAGCATCTATCACTGAAAAGCCAACTTGGCTTTTTGAGGCTTGCAAAGCCAAGTGTCCAAAATCGGACATATCCCCCAAATCTAAATTTTGCTGTCTCCCAGAGATCAAAGAGTGGTTAATCAGGTGTAAGCTTGATGAATAGGCTTTCCAACGGAATTTGGAAACGGTTGCAAACCTGATCGGCAGAGGCATTAAATTAATATATGAGAATGATCTGAATTTGAACTTAAAGTATTTGCTATATCCTGAGCTATGAAAATGAGTCGATGAACTTGAGTAGTTGCTCGTCCGTGGCTGTGCGTAGAAATTCTTCTAAGCTTTTTTCATCTAGCCGAAGAGCTGCTTTTCCTTTGAGTGTCAACTCGTAGAGTATTTTATCCCCGCCTCTTTTTCCCTGTCTTGTTCCTTTCTGATCGATCCAGCCCTCTTGGTCTAATGCTTCCATACGCCTATAAGCCGTCTTAGAATCGATGTACCTGAAACCTTTGATTGCTTTGAGTTGGCGCCAAACATCGTAAACGATGAGAGGACTCTTCCATTCAAGAACCTGGCATATAACTCGGTTTAGGCTCTCCTGTTTACCACTAAACACTTCAAGCCTTGTGCCTTTGCCCTTCTTCCGCGCCAAAGTTTTCTGCTCTCCCTCAAGCTTTGGAAGGAAGAAAGAAGGGGCTGGAACTGCTTATCACATTAATCCATGCTTTTTCAGCAGTTTTGTCTCAGGCAAAACGTTTCTGCATGCAGAAATGCCTTGGGCAAAATTTGAAAAGCCGCCTTTATATACTAAAATTGCTAGTTACATGTAAAATTGGGAAGTAGTTAGGGCTTTAGCTTGGTTTTCAGCCAATTTTACAGGGATAGATTTCGGCATGCGTAAATGTTTTTCCCATCACATTTTCTAAATGAAAATGAAGAAGCGAGTTAGGATGTGATTTTTGCGCGAGAAGTTTGTTCATACTATTAACCTGGCAAAGAGTGGGCTGCCTTAGTTTTTAGAGTTGAATAAATTATTCTAAGCGAGCCATCTTGCGATATGACGTTTACCTGAAAGTCGTTATCAAAAAAGGGGCGAACTGTTGGCCGAAACCTACTTGGAAGCTCTAGAAGGTCGCGTTCATACTCATATATGCGCTTGCCATGAAGGTAGGGTTTCTTGCATTTTCGGCGTTGAATTTTCACCATGGCACGATTCGCCTTATCATACCCTTTGAAATATTATTCTGAGGTTGTTTAGTTTGCGGAGAAGACTTGATACGACTCTGCTTTTAGGTTTGGCATGTTTGTAATAAGTAAGAATCACTCTTAGAGCTTCGCCGTCTTTCACAATATCCATGTCAAAGTCTTTACCCACATAGAGCTTAAGCTCTTGAGTTAGTTGCTTTGGGAACAGCAGCCGGTAACCGCCAAAGCGGGTGCGAACTATTTCAGGGTATTTTCCCTCTGCTGGATTATCGGTCACTACCTTTTCGAGTTTCAGCTTAACCAAGCTGTTCACCTCACTTTTTTGCCAGAATACTTCGTTTAGCTTGTTTTCAATTTCCGCCTTTTTCTTTGTTGGCCACAGAATTCCTAACATGCGTAATGTGAGAAAGGACGAAGTCTTGTTCAATGAGTGCTTTGCGGATTAAGTCTTGGACGGCAACGTTCAAGTTGCCATTGAAGTAAGGTCTGACGATTTTTTGTGCAAACTCGGCAAGGAGCGAAGCAGGCAGATTATGAAAAGTCAAATCCACCAAAAGGTCTTCCTCTGTGGCTATTACTACTGTTTTTTTCATACGCATTCACTTGGGCTCCTGCATATCGTCTAAACCGTTTAAAAGGTAAGTGAACAAACTACACTCCACAGCAGTGGAGGGGTGAGTAAAAGTAAAATATTTCTGCTAAAAGGCCAATACCAAAAATTTTTCTTTCTATTGAATGATGCCTCTTCGGTAACATTCATCTAAGTATTCCCGCAGGGCTTGTTTAACGACTTCCGATGAACTTCTGAAGCCCCGGACGCCTACCAACTTTCTTACTTCATCCATAAGTTCTTTTGGAAGTCGAATCGTTGTATATTCGTCTTTGCGTTTTTCCTCTATCCCCATACTTCAGCATCCTCCCTATCGCTTATGAATCATATATGTTTACAATGTAATAAGCACTGCTGCGGATTGTTAAAAAAGCAGACGAAAGGAAAAATCAAAATAGCAAGTCCGAGAGCAGTTGCAAATCCCAACGCAAGGTGCGGGTGAACTTTTTCCGTCAAAAGCTTGATGTTTATCGTTTATTGATTCTATTGTTATGCTGGTTCAAGGGTAACTTCCATAACGTACCCTTCAAGGCTTGGCTGATCCCGCTTCAACAAAGCCATTGTCAAATCTGGGATACGTATCCGCCCACTTTTTTGCATCTTGGCTAAAAAACTCTCTCTAACGCCTAACAAACCGACAATGGTCACGGTGACTTTTAAGACCTCAAACGACTCCAGCTTATACTCCCATCGTACCAGCTTAGGAACCTGCAGGCGACTCTGCTTCTGCAACACCGTTTTGAAACTAACTCTTTGAGTTAACGGCAACCTAAACATTTTCTCCTTTTTAGTACACTGAGGGAGACGCGAAAATACTTCCTCGTACTTCCTTGTACTTCCTCGTACTTCCTTGTACTTTTGTGTGCTTTCTTGTACGCAGCCAGCAAACAATTTAAGCTTTGCTTCAAAAAAGCAACCTAAAACAACCTGAACAAAAAATTAGAGCTGTTATCGATTTAACAAAGGGCTACAGATGTTATCTAAAGAATTAAAAAATAGTATAGTATTTTATGTTTTCCACGCCCCAAAAACTCAACTAATACAATTTTTTCTCTTCTTACAAGAAAAGTTAGCAAGAAAACCTCCGAATCCTCAGTATGAATAGTGTGCGTTTTGTGTTTTTGGGATTGAATTACTGGATTTGCGTTTGTGTTGTTCAGTATCTGTGTTGTTCAAGTGCACAATAATGTTTATTAAGACTTACTACACAAGGTTTTGCGGGGCAAATCTCATGGAAAAACGAAAAATCTCAATAACAACCGCAGTAGTAGCATTAATCACAATCGGAATAGCCTTAACACTTATCTCTTTTGCAGCCATCACCACATCAACAACCATGTCTTCCGCCGGTACACTTACTACGTCAGCAGGTTTAGGCGTGTACTCTAACAGCGGATGCACCACTTCCCTGAGTTCCATAAACTGGGGAACCTTAACCATAGGAGGAACCACCACTCAAACAATCTACGTCAAAAACACCAGCACCGGCCTCTCACTAACACTGAACATGACGACAAGCAGCTGGAACCCAACAAGTGCGAATGGGCCAATAACCATAACGTGGAATCAGCAAAGCACAGACCTCCAGCCCGGAGCATCAGTAGCCGCAATCCTAACGCTAACCGTATCCTCAAGCACAGTTGACATCACAAGCTTCAGCGTCAACATAAACATCGGCGGCACAAACCCCTAACTAAACCAAAAGCAAGATGACACTCAAAGCTTTAGCATCCAAATATGCATCATCGATACAAACTAAGGCAAAAGCTCCCCCCAAAATTTTTTCCTCCAAAAATGACCGTAGCAGCGATGGTTGTAAAAATTATGCTAGCGTATACCGTGGCAATAGATTTTCCGATTAGGTGCTCAGGCTACTCTAGCGATTGTAGTTATATTATTCGTAAGTGTGAAGAGTGATATGACGTATCCTGAGGTTAGGAGGTTTTTTGCGAAAGGTGAGACTTGGTTGCTGATTTTTGTTTTGGTTTCGGCTTTGTAGAAAACGAGTCCTGTAAGTATGACTGCTGAGAGTTTTACGGCGCTGAAGATAAGCATTTTTTAATACGGCATAACAGCGCCCTACCAGCAAAGGCGCCTGCACCAGCCACCATAGAGAAACACACAGTAAGGTTTGGGTACAGCTACCTCTCTGTTGCGCAAACAGACATTTCTAAAGTCATGATTGAAAAAAAATGATTGAGCAAATGTTCTCTTAGCAATTCTGTTCAGGTTGTATACTCTGTTTTGGTGTCGGTACAAAAATAATTAGTTCTTTCTTAACTGGCAATTTTGGTTTTGGTGTTGTTGTTTCTCTTTTGGATCCTATCCAGAAGAGGCTCCAGCCAATGCACCACAGAACGACGGCCAGTGGCATTAGCAGGAAAACCACTGCTCTATTTCGCCTTCGCATGAGCCTTTATTGGCACAGTAAACTTATAAAATCTCATAACACGCACGTGTATATATCAAACATAAATTCTGTCCGATTCATTCCGATCAATTTAAAAAATTATTTTTTATTGGTTTTTGTTATGTTTTTCACTTTTAGGTTGACTGTTGCAGTCCTAATTTCAAAATGAAATCGGAAACAAAACTGGATATTAAAATGGGCATAAATCCATTTTTACCATTTTCGGAACAACACGTGCAGTCAACAAGAGTGGCAAATCATGTTTAAGTAGAGAAAGCGTCATTCCTCACCGCACCCATTTTTTCCCAAAACCTGATCATCCTGCCGTGTTGTAAGAATTACGCTGGCATATACCGTTGCTGATTGATTTTTCAGTTAGGTTTTCATGCAATTTTAGCGATTGCAGTTACATTGTTTGCGACCAATGCTGTAAGTGTGAAGAGTGATATGACGTATCCTGAGGTTAGGAGGTTTTTTGCGAAAGGTGAGACTTGGTTGCTGATTTTTGTTTTGGTTTCGGCTTTGTAGAAAACGAGTCCTGTAAGTATGACTGCTGAGAGTTTTACAGCGCTGAAGATAAGCATGTTTGATTGTGTTAATCCGGCGAGTAGAGGATTGGTTTCTGTTGCTCCGAAGAAGACTACGCCTATGATAGTTGTTAGCCAATCTACAGTGCCTATAAGAATGAGTGTTGTACAAAACAAGACTTCTTTCTTAACCATGCTGCTTCTACTGCCTTTTCAAATTCCCTTAAAATAAAATAGTAAAAGGCTCAGTTATGCATTCTGAATGGTGACTTGTAATAGCTGATATGCAGCTGTACGTGAGTTTTTACATAATCGAATAAAAAAATTGTTTTCAGCTCACTAAATTTTGAGTCCTTAATGGCAAAACTTGCAGTATTTGCGTTGTACATAAAGAACATCAGCAACAACTAGTTCGCGATTTTTGGTTCCATACTTCTACTTCATAAGAGCTGTTATCGCAGTTGACAGATGCATGAAATGTGACTGATCATGCCGGGGGCTAAACTTGAACTTTACATTGCCGTTAGCAAGACTGAACTATATGCAACTAAAACCCATCTTAAATAATTTAATAAATAAAAGGGGCCGTTCAAGAACAACACCTGAGAAATGTCTCTATCGTTTATGCAGTCACACCATTGAGCCAGCGACTGTCAAATCAGTTTAAAAAAACAGACGAATCCAAAACGGCTCTCACTAGCCAGGAAAAACAAAACATAGTCGCAATACTAATTTGACCGCCAAAAAATAACAGCAATGGAAGAGTAACGAGTAAGCAATGGAGCTGTTAAAAATCGGTCTAAAACTATCTGTTATGCTGTCACAAAACATTCGCTTTTCAGGAAGTGCATCTTAGAAATGCAAATAAAGTTCGTTTGGCTTCCTATAACTTCGGACGATGAGGAAATCGAGGTACGAAGACGCCTTAAGGGCGGATGACATCTTTTTCCGCTACCGAGTCCTCGAATAAAATTTTTCCTGAATTTTAAGGATTTAATTAA
>Ga0326727_10006546_pt1 | contig 31841 bp, 36 predicted proteins | sample MB2enrmetagenome_FD_207643 | JGI IMG/M metagenome (GOLD analysis project Ga0326727, IMG submission 207643) | Lab enriched peat soil microbial communities from McLean, Ithaca, NY, United States - MB29MY | ecosystem: Environmental > Terrestrial > Soil > Wetlands > Peat | place: USA: New York...
GAAGGCCAATCGACTGCCAGGTAGGCCACCGGTACTCGGGAAGCTCCAGCACGAACGGAGCGGCAGAAGACTTGAGCACGGACGACTTGAGGATTTTCGCCGTCGCGATGGCTGCAACAAAACCGAGCACGTACAGCGAAAGCATGGCGCATGCCCTGGAGCCGAGCAGCACGCCGACCACCGGGCGCTCCGGAATAAATGCCGCAATCAGCAATGTGTAGATCGGCAACCGTGCCGAACAAGTCATGAAAGGGGCGACCAGGATCGTCGCGATCCGGTCGCGCTTGTTTTCGATGGTGCGCGTGGCCATGATTGCCGGCACCGCGCACGCATAGGCGGACAGAAGAGGAATGAACGCCTTCCCATTCAGTCCCACGCTCCGCATCGTGCGATCCGCAATCAGCGCCGCGCGCGCCAGATAGCCGGAGTCTTCCAGCAGTCCGATAAATAAGAACAGCAGAAGGATCTGAGGCAGAAACACCAGCACGGAACTCACTCCCTTCCACAGGCCATCCAGAAGAAGGGATCGGAGGATACCATCGGGAACCAACGGCGCCGCCTGCTGCCCAAGCTTTGTGAGCAGATCCTGAAAAGCGGTGCTCATGGGCTGGCCGAGTCCGAACACGGTTTGGAAAACGGCGCCTACGACGATCACAAAAATAAGTGGTCCCCATATCTTGTGCAGGAACACATCGTCGAGCCGGCGGCTCCATACGCTGGGAAGATGCTGCTGGTAATCGATTCGGCGCCCAACCTGACTCGCCCACTTCCGGCACTGCGGAAGATCCTGCAAAACTGGGAGCAATTCGGACGGACGCTGATCGTGATCCTGCCGCAGGAAACGATCCACCGCGTCCAGTCCTGTTCCCCGTGTCGCACTCACCATAGCAACCGGCGCCCTCAGTTCCGCGGCAAGTTTCAGAACGTCGAGCGACCCGCCTCCTTTGGCAAAAATATCCGCCATATTCAGGAGCACGAGTGTGGGCAGCCCTAAAGCGATCACAGGCTTTGCCAATACGAGTTGACGGGAGAGATGGGTTACATCGAGCACCAGCAAAACCGCATCCGGGCGAGGCAGGCCGTCCATTTGACCGGTCAGCACGTCCACGGCGACGCGCTCGTCGTCGGAATAAGGCGTCAGGCTGTATACACCGGGCAGATCGATGAGTCTGATCGGGTGTCCGCAACCAGCCAGCAGACCCACACGTTGCTCCACCGTCACGCCAGGGTAATTGCCGACTTTTTGACGAAGGCGGGTAAGACGATTGAAGAGCGTCGACTTCCCGGAATTGGGTGGGCCGATCAGAGCCACCGTACGGATCTCACGCCTCGGGCTCTCCGCGGCTTCTCCACGGATGGCGGTCAAGGTCTCGGTCGTATGACAGGTCACGGCAAGTCACCCAGTGGCGAAAGCCATCCTCGTCGAACCACGATGTGGCTCGCGGTCTCCGCCCGCAAGGCAATCTCGGTTCCATCCACCGCATAGACGCTGGGGTCGCCCAACGGCGCGCGCCGGGAGAACCTCACCTGCGCGCCCGGAACAAAACCGATGCGCATCAGGAATTGCTGGTCGCCCGGAGGCAGGGAGATATAGTCGATCGTGCCTGCCTCGCCTATCGCAAGATCGGTGAGCGCGACAAGCCGTTCGGGCATTTCCGGTCCGATTCGCTTTCGGTTTCCATTCGGACCGGCGCCATCGGCTCTGCAGGAGCGCCGTCGGCGGATTTGCGGGGATGGTTGTGACCGATGTTCGGTTCGATCCTTAGTCAGGCACGGCAGGGCAATGCCGGCGACCAGCGCGGCTTCGGCGCCTTCGCGGAGGGTAACAAAGAATGCCTGGAGCATTGAAAAAGGTCCGCTTTCTAGTTGAAAATGAAATTCAATTTCAATATCAATAGGATACGGTGTCGGGTGGGGCCCGGTCAACGCACTGAATCACGGATGGCTGTGATTTGCATCACGCGGGGAAATGGGGCATTAAACGGCATTTTCGCGGGAACGCTAGGTACTTGTCACGATTTTCGTGTGACGCATGTACCGTTGAACCACATTAAGAATGTCCCCGTGAAACCACAATAGAAGTGTCCCCTTTTAGAGTGACTCCTGCGAAGGAGCACTCAGATTGGGGAGGACGGGATTGAGCAGGAAAGAGCGGAGCCGAGTGGGAGGGATGGGGCGGGTCAAGGCGCACAGTTAGCGATTGCGCGACGCGGCGGAGTTGCTGGACTTGAGATAACGGCAAGCCAAACGGATCTGGGCGCGGTATCGGGCGGGAGGAGCGAAGGCACTGCAGCATGGGAACTGCGGCCGAGTGTCGAAGCGGGCGTACACGGTGAAGTTCGGAGCGGCGGTGCTGAAACAGGTGCAAGCCCGCTATGAGGATTTTCGGGCCGACGCTGGCGGCCGAGCACCTAGCGAGCGATGACGGACGCTGCGGCGGTGGATGAAAGAGGCCGGACTGTGGCCGAGGCAATGTCGTCGGAAACCGTATGGGCAGCGGCGAGGAGCGAAGGCGCACTTTGGCGAGTTAGTGCAGTTGGACGGCAGCTTTCATGAGGGGCTGGAAGAACACGTGCCCCGCGGCGGTCTGATGGCCATGGTCGACGACGCGACGACGCAAGCGCTGGGATGTTTCTCGGAAGAAGAAACGATCTGGGCGGCGGCGGGAGTGTTGCGGCGCTGGATCGACCGCCGAATGCCGAAGAGCGGATGCGAGGAGAACCAGCGGTCACGCAGTTTGGGAGGATGTGCGCGAAGCTGGGCATCGGCATCATCGCCGCCAGTTCGCCGCAAGCGAAAGGGCGCGTGGAGCGGGCGCACGGCACGCACCGGGATCGACTGGTGAAGGAACTGCGCTTGGCCGGGATTGCGAACTACGAGCAGGCCCATGCGTCTTTGGACCAGCCCTATCTCGCTGAGCACAACCACCGTTACGCGCCTGCGGCAGTCGCCTCCGCCGACTATGACCGGCGACGACCCAGGGCACGGCAACTGGACGAAGTGTTCTGGCTGGAGGAGGAACGAGTGGTGAGTGAGGACTGGGTGGTGCGATACAACAATCGGCTGCTGCAAGTGGAACGGCAAAGCCAACATTGGGCGCCAGCAAAGAGCCACGTGCTGGTGCGGGAGAACGAAGCCGGCGAAGTCGCGATTCACTATCGCGGTCAGCGTCTGGTGTTCGGCGATTTCTGTTGTGGACAAGACGGGGACATCTCTAATGTGGTATGTCACGCAGTGATATTGGGACGTGACAGGGAGAGCCGGGTGTCCTACAATCGGCTGCCATGGGATTGCAGGAACTAACCGTCGAGCGCTATGAAGGGGTGGCGGACGACCAGCGGATTCTGTTGCTGCGCGGGCCCATCACGATCGAAACCGCTCCCCAGTTCGAACGAGCGGTGCGCCACGAGAGCGCGGAAACGATGATCGTGGACCTGTCGGATGTTCCGTACATCGATTCGGTGGGACTGGGGTCGCTGGTGGCGGCGTACGTGTCGCATCAGAAGTCGGGACGATGTCTGGTGCTGACCGGGGTGAAGCCGCGAGTGCGCAAGATCATGGAAATCACCAAGGTGAACGATTTCTTCGTGACCTTTGGCACCACGTGGGAAGCGGTGGAAGCGCTGGCGAATACCGGGACGGCTTGAGGCACAATTGAAATCCGCTAGGGAGGCGGGCGCCCCGCCCGCCCAGTCGCGCCAGTCGCGCGGTTTCATGAATCGAAAATCCTGAGCTGCCATCTAAACCGCATTGACCGAAATCGCGCGCCGGCGTCTATGAATCTTCTTTACCGATATTCCAAGCAGTACTGGAAACTCTTTGTGGTCGCGCTTTTGCTCGCCGCGACCAACCAGATATTTTCGCTGCTCGATCCGCTGATTTTTCGGCATGTGATCGACAGCTACGCCACGAAATATCACCAGTACACCCAAGCCCAATTTGTGCGCGGGGCCGGACTTTTGCTGCTGGCTGCGGTGGGAGTGGCGTTTGTGTCGCGCGTGGCCAAGAATTTCCAGGATTATTTCGTAAACGTGATCGTGCAGCGCTTGGGCGCGAGAATGTACTCAGACGGGATCCAGCATTCGCTGGATTTGCCCTACCAGGTGTTCGAAGACCAGCGTAGCGGCGAGACCCTGGGCAAACTGCAAAAGGTTCGCAGCGACGTGGAGCGCTTTATTACCGCTGCCATCAATGTGCTTTTCATTTCGCTCATCGGCATCGTTTTCGTGATGATCTATGCCTTCCGAGTGCATTGGTCGATCGCTCCCGCATTTCTGATCACGGTTCCGCTGCTCGGAATTATCAGCTCGGTGTTGAGCAAGCGCATCAAGAAAATGCAGAAAACGATTGTTGCCGAAACCACCGCGCTGGCGGGGTCGACGACGGAGTCGCTGCGCAATATTGAATTGGTGAAGAGCCTCGGTCTGGCGCATCAGGAAGTAAAGCGGCTCAACGGAATCACGGGAAAGATTTTGAATCTCGAACTCATGAAAGTGAAATACCTGCGCAGCCTGAGTTTCATCCAGGGGACGGCGGTCAACGCGTTGCGCACCAGCATTTTGTTCTTGATGCTTTATTTGATATTTCGCCAGGAGATCACCATCGGGCAATTTTTCTCCCTGATGATTTATTCGTTTTTCATTTTCACGCCGTTGCAGGAGTTGGGGAACGTCATCAACATTTATCGCGAAACGGAAGTCTCGCTGCAGAATTTTCAGCAAATCCTCGACACGCCGCGCGACCCTAAGCCCGCCGATCCGGAGTCGGTCGACGAGCTCATGACGCTGCAGTTTGAAGATGTCAGTTTTCAGCACCAGAGTTCTTCCTCCCTGGCATTGGACGAGATCGGATTCAGCGCGGCTCGCGGAGACACGATTGCGTTTGTGGGACCGTCAGGGGCAGGGAAGTCAACTCTGGTGAAGCTTCTGGTTGGTTTGTACGCTCCGAAAGCGGGCGAAATTCTTTACAACGGGATTCCATCGGACCGCGTGGATCTCGATCTCCTGCGAGAAAAGATCGGATTTGTGACGCAGGACACGCAGTTGTTTTCGGGCTCGATTCGCGAGAATCTCCTCTTCGTCAATCCCCAAGCGACGGACGAAGAATGCATGGAAGTTTTGCAGCAAGCGGCCGCGCACAGCTTGCTTTCGCGCGCCGACCGCGGCTTGGATACGCTGATCGGCGAAGGCGGCGTAAAGGTCTCGGGAGGCGAGAAACAGCGGCTGTCGATTGCTCGCGCCTTGCTGCGGCATCCGCAGTTGCTGGTGTTCGATGAGGCCACGTCTTCGCTCGATTCGCTGACGGAAGAGGAAATCAGCCGCACCATCCGCGAAGTCGCAACCAATCAGGAGGCGATCACGATTCTGATTGCGCACCGACTGTCGACGGTGATGCACGCCGACCGAATCTACGTGCTGGAGCGTGGTCACATCGTCGAATTTGGACGGCATTCCGAACTGCTCGACCAGAAAGGTCTGTACTACGCGATGTGGCGGCAGCAGGTTGGCGAACGCGAGGCGGTCGCGCACGGAAAATGATTCGAGTGCGTTCGGCGTCGTTGCGATCACGGCAGCTGCCGAGCTGCGCTCGGCTTGGACGGGCGAGGGCGCCCGTCCCCACACAACCTTATCTCCTCACATGATCACGGGGACGTTACTGATTCCCGCGGTGCCGAACACGCGACGGTAGCGTTCGATTTCGGACGGTGTGCCCAGCGCCTTGGCGTAGTTGTCGGAGAGCTTCACCGCGGACTTGCCCTCGACCGTGGACACCTTGCAGATCAGGCTGAGCGGATCGAAGTCGCTGCCGCCAGCGGGATCGCAGCCGCGGAAATCGTTGGTCAGCAAAGTGCCCCAACCTGCGCTGAAACGAATGCGGCGCCCAGGCGTCCACTTCTGGCGATCGTGGAAATCGGCCGCGCTGCGGAAGTCATTGATGGAAACGCCGCTCTCGATCGCTCCGCCGAAATAGGCGTGCAGTCCCAGGATGTCGTCGACGTCCAGCGCGTCGGACGCGATGATGAGCTTCTGATGCGCGTCCCGGCCACGGCTCTCGATCCATTGGATATATTCGTCGCCGGCAACATAGGGATTCTTGCTGTCGATGCGCTGGCCCGTCCAATCCGCCGCCCAGTCGGGGGCGTTGTCAAGAAATTGCGTGGTCCCAAAAGTGTCGGGCAACATGATGCGGAGAGCGCCTTCGTAGGTGCTCTGCCACAACTCGAGGAAGCGGTACTGCGAAGCTTTCAGAGCCTCGTCGTCCGGCGCGAGTGCGGCCATGACCATGGGAATTTCGTGCGCGTTGGTTCCAATGGCTTCCAGATCATGCTTATGGGCGAGAAAGGCATTCGAGGTTCCGGTGAAAGCATTGCCGAGATTCGCCGCCATGGCCTCGACCACGTATTCCTGCCAGAGGAAACTGTGGCGGCGCCGGGTTCCGAAGTCCGCCACGGCAAGGCCGGGGACGCCGCGCAGCCGCTCGATCTTGCCCCATAGTTTTGTTTTCGCCCGGGCATACAGGATATCGAGGCCGAACTCGTGCAGCTTTTTCATGCCGGCGCGTGTCTTGAGCTCGTCGATGATGGAGAGCGCATAGAGTTCCCACATCGTGGTCTCGACCCAAAGGCCGTCGAACGAGAGAATGAATTGTCCATCCTCGATCGACAGTTCGTAGTCCGACAGCCGGAAGTCGCGTTCCAGCCATTCCAGAAAAGCGGGTTCAAAGATCCCGCGGCGGCCATAGAAAGTGTTGCCCGCGAGCCACACCAGTTCCGACCTCCGGAACTGGAGGCGGCGAGCGTGCTCCATCTGGTGGATCAGTTCCTCGCGCGGGAACATGTCGGCGAGGCGCACGGATGAGGAGCGGTTGAACAGAGAGAACGACACACGGGTCTTCGGGTAATGCTTCCAGATGAACTGAAGCATCAACAGCTTGTAGAAATCGGTATCGAGCAACGACCTGGTAACCGGGTCCAGTTCCCAGTTGTGGTTGTGCGCCCGCTCGGCGAAGTTCACGATCATCGCGTACTATCCTCTGTGACCGCCAAAAGAAAATCAACCACGGTTACCTCCGGGAGGCCTTTTTTGCAGACTGGCTGACTTTCGGAAGGCAAACACGGTACTATCGAATTTCCGCATGAGACTGCCTCGGCCCTTCGCTACCGCACCTCGGAGTTGTCCATCGTTGTTTCTTGCGATGGGGCAAATCCAGGGCTGGGCGGTATTTTCCGCCCGTGCTCTACGTGCCCTGGTGGTCGGAATTCTGCCTGCAATGTTCCTTCTGCGCTCGACCCGCGACGAGGTCTACAACATTCTCTGGGCGCTGGTGTTTGGCTTTGCCACGCTGAATATTTTGAGCCTCGGGGCGCGCCGTTTCGAGCAGCAAAAAACTGGCCTGAACTTTGGCGAGATTCTGGCCATCCTGGTTGTCCTGGTGTCGATCGTTCTGCTGGGTTGGGAGATGCTGTATCTGTTCCACATTCTGCCGATTCGTCTCACGCCGTCCTGACCCCGCACTGACCTCGATTGCGGTATCATCGCCTGTGGTGAAACGCGAATCTAACTTTCGTGAGTCTAACTTTGAAGTGACTTGCCCCTGCTGCGGCGCGGTCATGAAGATCGACGCGGCGACGCGCAGCATCATCGCGCACACCGCGCCGGTCAAGCCGAAAACCTTCAACGACATGGAAGAAGCCGCTCGCGCCATGAAAGAGCAGGACAGCCGGCGCGACTCGATCTTCCGCCAATCCATGGAAGCGCAAAAGCACGCCGCGGAACTGCTGGAGAAAAAATTCCAGGAGGCGGTGAAGAAGGCCAAGGAAACGCCGGACACGGGAAAGCCGATCCGGGATTTCGATCTGGACTGATTCTCGCTTGCTCACCGCCGAGACGCCAAGAACGCCGAGAAAAGCCAAACCTTGAATGATTAAACCTCTTCTTCTCGGGCATCGTGGGGCGCGGGCCTTCCGCCAAATTCCTGAAAATACGCTGGCGTCGTTCGAGCTTTGTTTACAGCACGGCTGTGATGGTTTCGAGTTTGACGTGCGCCGTTCCGGCGACGGGCAGGCTGTGATCTGCCACGACGCGACCATCGGCGGGATAGAGATCGAGGAGACGGCGTCGAAAAGCCTGGCTTTGCTATTGCACACGCTGGAAGAGGTTCTTCGGCAATTTGCGCAGCGGGCGTTTCTCGATATCGAGTTGAAGGTGGCGGGACTCGAGTCGCGGACGCTCGCGGAGTTGCGCCAGCATCCGCCGCAAAAGGGATACGTCGTTTCGTCGTTTCTTCCCGAGGTGCTCACGACAATCCACGACCTCGACCCATCGATTTCGCTGGGATTTCTTTGCGAGACCGCAGACCAACTTCGAGCTTGGCGCGAAATGCCGGCGCATTGGGTGATTCCGCAGTTCGAATTGGCGGATGGACAATTGGTCGAAACGGTTCATGCGGCCGGGAAGAAAATCATGATCTGGACGGTGAATCACGCCGATCGCATGCGTGAGTTCGCGGCGTGGGGCGCGGATGCGATCATCTCAGATGAAACAGAATTGCTGGTTCGCTCGCTGCGATAGTCGTGGCCGAAGTTTTGGCGAAGGGCGCCGGCGAGAAGCACTGCCGAGCTCCGCTCGCATGGACGGCCGAGGGCGGCCGTCCCTACGTGTGCATCGTTGCTCCCATGCATCGTCGCTCCCATTGCTCCCGGAATTCGCCTCATTTACATTGAACAGGATGCCCACCACAGGCGAACGATTCGAGCGAGCGGTTCAGATCATGGCGCGGCTGCGGGCTCCGGGTGGATGCCCGTGGGATCGCGAACAGACCTTCGACACCATCAAGCCCTACACGCTGGAAGAGACTTACGAAGTCCTCGAAGCCATCGACAATCGCGATTGGCCGGAGCTGGCCGGCGAGTTGGGCGACCTGCTGTTGCAGGTGCTCTTCTATTCGCAGATGGCCAGCGAAGAAGACCACTTCTCGGTGGATGACGTGCTCGACCGCCTTTCCAATAAATTGGTGGACCGGCATCCCCACGTGTTTGGCGATGTGAAAGCGGACACTCCTGCCGAGGTGCTGCGCAACTGGGAGGCGCTGAAGGCGATCGAGAAAGAAAACGAGAAAAAGAAACGTCTGGCTGCGGATGGAGGCAGCCAGGCGGAGTCGTCCGATCGCGATCAGACTGAACACTCGCAATCGGTGCTCGCGGGCGTGTCGTCGAAAATGCCGGCGCTGATGGAGGCTTATAAACTGAGCTCGCGCGCGGCGCGCGTGGGATTTGACTGGCCGGAGATGGAAGGGCTCTTTGCCAAGCTCGAAGAAGAGACAGTGGAGTTGCGCGAGGAACTGAAGGCTGTACCGGCGCTTCCTTTCGCTGCAACGGCGATTAAAGACCAATCGATCGGGAAGGGAATTGCCGGCTCGGGAACGCCGCAGGTTTCGCCGGAGTTGCGCGAGCGTCTCGAAGACGAAGTTGGAGACTTGTTCTTCGTTCTGGTGAACATCGCGCGCTTTCTGGCGCTCGATCCGGAGTCGGCGTTGCGCAAGACGAATCGCAAATTCAAGCGCCGTTTTCAATGGATGGAGGAGCGCCTGCGCAAGAGCGGTCGAGCGCCGCAAGAGGCGTCGATGGACGAACTGGAAACCCTATGGCAAGAGTCGAAGCAGCAGGAAAAACGGGCATGACCGGAGCCACCACCAGAACGGCCACCAGCAAAGTCACCATTCGCAAGTGCGAAGCGCTCGAAGAGATGCAGGCTTGCTTTGCGCTCCAGAAAGAAGTGTGGAAATTCTCGGACGCGGATCTGGTTCCGGTGCGCATGTTCGTGGTGGCGTCGAAGATCGGAGGCCACGTGATTGGGGCTTTCGTTTCCAGGGAAGACGCCAGGGAAGACGAAAGACACGAAGAAAAGGAACTGATCGCTTTTGCGCTCGCGATTCCCGGAATGCGGAACGGTCACTGCTACTTGCACTCGCACATGCTGGCTGTCCGCCAGCGCTATCGCAATGGCGGACTGGGACGGCGTATGAAGCTCTATCAGCGGGAAGATGCCCTTGCTCGCGGTTTTGAACTGATGGAGTGGACGTTCGATCCGCTGGAGATCAAGAACGCGTATTTAAATATCGAAAAGCTGGGCGCGATCGCCCGCTGCTACAACGTGAATCAGTATGGGATCACATCGTCGCCGTTGCAGGGTGGTTTGCCCACCGATCGGCTGGTGGCGGAGTGGTGGATGAAGTCGAAACGGGTCGAAGCAGTCTTGGCAAATCGTCCGCGCACGAAGTTTGAATGCCGTGTGCGGATCGACGTGCCGGCGGAGATCTACGAATGGAAGGCCGCGGCGCCGACACGTGCGCAGGCGGTGGCGGTGCAGGGAAACAATCGCGAGGTGTTTACAAAAGCGTTTGCCGAAGGGCTGAGCGTGCTTGGCTATGAACGCGACGAACATGGGAACGGCGAGTTTCTGCTGGGCGAGTGGGACGAGGGCTGGCGGTACTAAGGTGCTCCGGCGCGCGTTGCGCGATGACCCACGTCTCGAAAACCGCGAGACGTGGGGTACCCTTTACACAGGCATTTGCAAAACCGAATTATGAAAATCGAATCCATAACGCTGCGTGAGATCCACATGCCGCTCGTTCATTTTTTTGAAACGAGTTTTGGCCGCGTTTACAGCCGCCGCATTCTGCTGGTGAGCCTCGAGGCTGACGGCGTGCACGGATGGGGCGAGTGCGTTGCCGGGGAAGATCCATATTACAGCCCGGAATGGACAGAAAGCGCTTGGCTCACGATCAAGCACTATCTGGCGCCGCTGCTGCTGCGAAGCGAGTTGGATACCGGCCGGGATTGTGCCGAGCGTTTTGCCCGAGTCCGCGGCCACCGCATGGCGAAGGCCGCGATCGAGAATGCTGTCTGGGACGCGGAGGCGCGGCAGAAGCAACAGCCGCTCTGGAAATTGCTGGGAGGAACGCGGCGCGAAATCGCTTGCGGCGTTTCGATCGGCATTCAGGACACGCCCGAACAACTTCTGCAGAAGATCGAAACTGAGTTGGCGGCGGGATACCGGCGGATCAAGATCAAGGTGAAGCCGGGATGGGATTTGAATGTGCTGGAGAAAATCCGCGCACGCTGGGCGGACATCGTTCTCAGCGTGGACGCAAATTCGGCCTATACGCTCGACCAGGTCGAGCACCTGCGCAAATTCGATGCCTTCAACCTGCTCATGATCGAGCAGCCGTTGTGGAACGACGAAATCTATCTTCATGCGCGGCTGCAGAAAGCCATCCAGACGGCGATCTGCCTGGACGAATCGATTCTCAATGCGCGCGACGCCGATTTCGCGCTGGAGGTTGGCGCCTGCCGGATCGTCAATATCAAGGTGGGCCGCGTGGGCGGCTTTAGCGAGGCGGTGAAGGTGCACAACGTCGCTCTGCGCCACGATGTTCCGGTGTGGTGCGGCGGGATGCTGGAATCGGGAGTAGGTCGAGCGCACAACATCGCTTTGTCGACGCTCGAAAATTTCCGTTTGCCCGGAGATGTGTCGGCATCGAAGCGTTATTGGAAAGAGGACATCATCGAACCCGAAGTGGAAGTCCGCGCCGACGGAATGATCGCCATCAGCGACGCGCCGGGAACGGGTTACCAAGTGCGCGAAGACCTGGTGAAGAAGTTCACGGTGCGCGAAGAAACATTTCGCGCCGGGAAATAAATGAAAGAAGCGCCGGATCGTCGCCGTAGAGACGCGGCTTGCCGCGTCTCCCTCCATGCCCCAAAAATACTGGGAAATTCCCGTCTCTACATTGGGGAACCGGCCACGAATGTCTCTTCCTTCTTCAACATCTCCAGCGCCTGGGCAAACGTCAGGTTCGCGGGAACGCGCTTGAAGCCGCTGAAAATCTCTACCGAACTGATGGAGAGATTCTTGAACAGCAGAAGCTTTCCGGTGAAGCGCAAGGTCATGCCTGAAATTTCCCAGAGATTGTCGCCCACCTCCTGCTGCTGAACCATGAAGCGCCCGCCGCGATCGAGGTGTCCGAGGATTCCCCACCCGAAGCCGACTTCCTTGAAGAGCGTGCCGTCAATGCTGGCCAGGCGGTGGCGCACGGCGTCCACCAGCACATAGCCCTCCATGCCGGTGAGGACCTCTTCCACGCGCGACGGCGGCGCGTAGCGGGGATTCGGCCGGAACTTCAACTTAACCAGAGTGGCGCCAGCCCGGCCAATGCCAGTTGAGCCCGTTTCTTCTCCTGCGTACTCAAACAGAAAAGCATCGGGCAGTGCGCGCACGATGCGCATCGTGTGCTCGGCGTTCTCGCGCTCCTGTTCACGCTTCTTTCGCAATTCTTCGGGATTGTCGATGAAGCGTTCGACGCGCGCTTCTTCCTCCCGGAGTTGTTCGGCATCGAGTGGCTTGCCATTATAGGCGACCACCAAGCCGGCAGTAGCATCCTTGGTCTCGACATAGAGTCTTGTCGTCGAACCCTTAGGCGTAGTCTTGGTGCCGCGAAACAGGAATCGGGCGCTGTCGTCATTGGCGGCCGCGATTTCGTTTTGTACTGCTTTGCGCACCAGTTCCCCGGGATCGTGATACGAAGAAACGCTCGCCTGCTGCGCCGCAAAACTGGCTGCGGCGAGCAGCAGCATCGAGGCACCGGTACGGGCCATGCTGCGGGCGATACTGTGAGCGACGGAATTGCGCGCGATCGAACTGACGACCGTCATGATTGGACTGGGCCCATTGGCTCCCGACAAATGGATCCTGACAAATGTCTGCCGACAGACGATAGTAGCAAACCAAACGCCGCACTGGGGCTGTGCTTTCGACCGCTGCTGTAAGTTCCCGATGGAGAATGACTTCCGGCGGCCATGCCGAGCGGCAAGCGGGCGGAATGATTTACAATCACTTCATTCGCGGCGAACAGAGCGCGAGAAGATGGAGGCTAAAGCATGGATGCTCCGCAGACCGGAGAGTTTGCCCACATCGGCAAATCGGTTGTCATCAAGGGAGAGTTGTCGGGCTCCGAAGACTTGTATGTGGATGGCAGCGTCGAAGGCAAAATCGAGCTCCGCAACCACAGCCTGACGGTCGGGCCCAACGGAAACGTCAAGGCCGACGTCACCGCCAAAGCGGTGGTGATTCAGGGTAAGTTGGATGGCACGGTGAACGCTTCCGATCGCGTGGAACTGCGAAAGTCGGCGGTGGTAACGGGCGACGTGACCACGCAGCGCATCGCCATTGAAGAGGGTGCGTTCCTGAAAGGCAAGGTCGATATTCAGAAAGAGGCCGGAAAATCCGGGCCCGCATCTTCGTAGCCAGTACCGGGCTGATGGCGCGACCGGGCGCGCGGATCGATGTCGTCTGTTTCTGAAAACGTAATGAAATTCTTTCGGAGCTCTTCGAAACCGGCTGCGGCTGCCGCCGTCCCGCAGAAGCGAACCCGCCGGTCCAGCGGCATGGCCGAGATTTCGCGGCTGCTGAATTCCAATTCCAATTCCGAAGAAGGGCTGTGCGTGCTCGACCTGGGCTCGACCTCCGCCAACAACATCCGCTTTTTTACCGATAAGGGGCACAAGAATTACAGCGAAGATCTGCTGCGTTCGTCACTCGATCCTGCCCTGCGCATTCAGGACAGCGCGGGAAAGTGGGTTGTGGACAGTAAAACGTTCATATCCGAGAACCTGGTCTACGAGAACGCCCAGTTCGACGTGGTGCTGTGCTGGAATCTGCCCGACTACATGGAAGAGAGCCTGGTGAAGCCGACCATCGACCGCCTGTGGTCGGTGATGAAGCCCGGCGGATTGCTGCTGGCGTTTTTTCACACTCGTGACGCCGGACCCGACTCGATCTGCTATCGCTATCACGTGACCGGCACCGACGTGCTGGAGATGCAAGAGGTAAAGTTCGCGCCGCCCGGACGTCCCGAGTCCGATAAACAATCGCCGCGCCTGCAGCGCGTGTTCAACAACCGGCACATTGAGAACCTCTTCCGCGATTTCGCGTCGATCAAGTTTTTCCTGGCGCGCGACGCGATTCGCGAAGTGCTGGTGGTGCGCTAAGGTCCGCGAGTGTAGGGACGGCCGCTCTCGGCCGTCCAGGCCGAGCGCAGCTCGGCAGCTGCCCGTAGTCACTCCAACCCTGGGTTCTCCAGCGCGGGCGCTGATCTCTTCACCTGTTGGACAGACAGGTTGGACATGTTTTCGCGTGAGCCAGGCGTGCCTTGTGCGCCTGCTGATAAGCTTCCATTTCTTCTTTTTGATGCTTCCGCTTTGCCTTCTCGGAAAGCCTCGGCTTGACTTCATTGCGGTACAAAAAAGAAGTCCACGCCGCGTGAGCGCGAGTTTCACGTTCTTTGAGCTTTTTGTAAACGGCGCACTCCGATTCAGCCATGGCGTGACTCGATGATAGTCGAAATCCTGAGCCCGTTCCTGTTTTCGGCGATCTCTTGCTAAGATGGAGAGTCAGGCATCGGTTCCGCGCGACGTTTTCCCGCCAACCCCGCCAGGTCCGGAAGGAAGCAACGGTAACGGGCTCTTTCGTGTGCAGTGGTTCGCCGGTGCCTGACTTTTGTTTCTCTTGCGAGATCGCCCAGGTTAGCGCCCAAAAGACGGGCGCGAACCTGGGGCACCAGGCCCTTGGTCATGACCAAACGCCTTTATTACGACAATTCCGAAATCCACGAGTTCGATTCGGTTGTCGAGGAAGTTGCGCCGGTTTCATCTGAGCAACCGCGCCCGGCCGTCATCCTGCGCGAAACCGCGTTTTATCCTACCAGCGGCGGTCAAGTCCACGACACCGGATGGCTGATTCTCGAAGGGGCCGAGCGCGTGCGAGTCACCGAAGTTGCGGATGCGAAGGACGGCAGCGTCGTCCACTACCTGGAGGCGCCGGCGAAATTGCCGCTGCCAGGCGCCGCAGTGCATGGCAGCATCGATCTCGAACGCCGCCGCGACCACATGCAACAGCACACCGGACAGCATGTTCTCTCGGCAGCTTTCATCGAGCTTTATCAGATGCCGACCGTCTCGTTCCACATGGGTGAAGATTATTGCTCGATTGATCTGGCGACGCCGACGGTGGGTCCCGAGCAAATTGCCGAAGCCGAAAGACGGTCCAATCAGATTGTGTTTGAGAACCGTCCGGTGCGGGTCCGCTATGTTTCGCGTGCGGAAGCGGAGCAGCTTGGCCTGCGCAAATTGCCTCCCGCGGAGCGCGACGAACTGCGTCTCATCGAGATCGCGGATTTCGATCTCTCGGCCTGCGGCGGGACCCACGTCGGCGCGAGCGGTCAGATCGGTTCGATCGTTCTTCGGAAAAGCGAAAGGGTGCGGCAGGGAACCCGCGTGGAGTTCGTCTGCGGCGGTCGCGCGGTGCGCATGGCACGGCGTGATTACAGTGCCCTCAACGAGGCGGCGGCGCTATTCTCCGCGCAGCTCTGGGATGTGCCGGAGCAGATCCGCAAAAGCATCGAAGAGAGCAAGCTGTTGCGCAAGCAAAAAGACGATGCCCTCGACGAACTCGCCGAGCTGATGGCTTCGGAAGCTCTTCGAAGTCAACCTGGCAACGATCAACCGGAGAAGGCCGGGCGAAAGATCATCGTGCGGGTGTTCTCCGATCGCGACATCAGCTTCGCGAAGTTGTTTGCCCAGAAAGTGACGCGAGCGGCGACGCCAGCCATCGCGCTCGTAGCCAGCACTGTCAATCCGCCGGGTCTGGTATTTGCGCAGTCTTCGACGCAACCTTCCGCCGGCGGTCTGGCCGACATGGGCGCATTACTCAAACAAGTCCTGTCGACGGTCGGAGGCCGTGGTGGTGGCAGCCGCGATTTCGCCCAGGGCGGAGTTCCAGCGGGCTCGAATATCGACGTCGAGCGGCTTTTGCGCGAGGCAGCGGGTACAATCGAAGCCTGATCCCGTGCCGCGCACGCGATCCTCCGGGAAGAATTCATTTAATAATGGAACCACGGCTAATACTCGTCAACCTCCTGATCAAGCTAGGCGTGGCTGCAGCCTTGTCGAGCGCGCTGGTGCGCTCCAAGGAATTCAAGAACCTGATCTTTCGTGAACAGCGCGAAGCCCGGCACAAGATCTATCTGGCGTTGTGGATGGCGATTCCGATCGCACTCGGCGTCTGGATACGCGTCGGCGTTAAGAGCTTCCTCGCCGGTGACCTCTCGCTCGAAACCGCGCTGCTGCTGGGCGTAATCGGCGGCCGTTTGTCGGGTGGACTCGGCGGAGCGCTGGTCTCGCTGCCCGCCGCGCTGCACGGCGAGTGGGCGAGCTTGCCATTGAATGTGCTCGCCGGAATTGTCGCCGGGTGGCTGCGCCGGTTCGCTCCCGAACAGGAAGACATCTGGTCGTTCTCGCCGTTCATCGATCTCACCCTCTATCGCATGATTCGCCGCAATCTGCCGCGCCCGCGCGTCTTCGATTGGCAAGTCGCCTTTTTCGCGACGATCCTGGGCTTGCGTTTCCTGCAGACGGAAATCTGGCGCTCCTGGCCGAATTCCATCTTCAGCCTGGAGAGCCCCGGCCTGTGGGCCAATAACGCAACTCTGAACGGTTACCTGGTGGAGAGCGCCATCTACCTCACCGTGGTCATGGTCGTGGGCACGGAGCTGAAAATCTTCAACAGCGTCCGCATCCAGATCAAGCTCGAAGAGCAGGAACGCCTGCTGCTGCAGGCACGCATGGCGGCGTTGCAGAATCAGATCAATCCGCACTTCCTCTTTAACACTCTGAACTCCATTTCCTCGCTGGTGCGCTTCGATCCCGACACGGCGCGGGAGATGATCCTGAAGCTCGCCACCATTCTTCGCCGCCTCCTCAACAGCACCGATTCGTTCGTGGCGCTGCGCGAGGAAATCGAGTTCATCGACAATTATCTGGCCATTGAAGTCGTGCGCTTTGGACGGGACAAGCTCAAGGTCGTCAAGGATCTCGATCCGGCGTCTCTCGAAGCCATGGTTCCCAGCATGTTGCTGCAGCCGCTGGTCGAAAACTGCATCAAGCACGGACTCTCTCCCAAGGTCGAAGGCGGCAGCATTACCCTGCGCAGCCGCCTGATCAAATCGCGGCTGGTGGTTGAAGTGGAGGATGACGGCGTGGGCATGGCAGCGGCTCAAGAGTTCGTTCCAGAGCGCGGGCAAACCGGCAGCTTGGCAGGTATGGGAATCGGAATGGCGAACATCGCCGAGCGCCTGAAGGTGCTCTACGGCGATGCTGCCAAAATGATGATCGAAAGCCGCAAAGGCGGCGGCACGCTGATCCGCTTGCGGCTGCCCATTCTGCCCAATCCCGAAGAGCTCATGACGACTTCGTCGATTGCTCCAGCACCTTTCGGTAAAAGCCTTCGTAAAGCGGAATAATCTTGCTGGAGCAGTATCTTTCCTGCGCGGCGGCGCGCGCCCGCTTCCCCATGGCGCGCAGAGCCGATTCATCGCTCAGCAGATCGATGGCGTAACGCGCCATGGTCTCCACGTCGCCGACATCGGCCATGAATCCGGTCACCCCGTGCTCGATCAGTTCCGGCACTCCGCCGCAGCGCGTGGCAATCGGGACCACCTCACAGGCCATCCCTTCGAGGGCGGCGAGTCCAAACGATTCCAGTTCGCTCGGCATCAACAGCACGTCTGCGATAGCGAGTTTTTCGCGGATCTGATCCTGCTTCCCAAGAAAAGACACGTGCTCGTGAAGGCCTTTCTGCACCGCCAGCCACTCCGCCTGCGAGCGATCGGGCCCGTCGCCAATCATCAGCAGCTTGGAAGGGATTTTCTTGCGCACCCGGTCGAAGATTTCGATCACATCCAGAACGCGCTTGACCGGGCGGAAGTTGGAAAGGTGCACCAGCAGCCGCTCGTCGTTCCGGGCATACTCGCTGCGCGTTTCCAGCCATTCCGGCTTGCGCAGATACTCGTCGCAGTTCACGAAGTTCGGGATGACCTCGATGTGATTCTTGATGTCGAAAACGTTCAGCGTGCGGTTGCGCAGATATTGCGAGATCGCCGTCACGCCGTCGCTCTGCTCGATGGAAAACCGCGTAATTGGTAGGTACGAGCGGTCGAGTCCGACCAGCGTGATGTCAGTTCCGTGCAGGGTGGTGACAAACGGCAAATGCCGCCGCGGCGGAGTCGCCGCCAGCATCTGCTTGGCCAGCATGGCGCTTACCGAGTGCGGGATCGCGTAGTGCACGTGCAGCAGATCGAGTTCGTAAAGCTGCGACACTTCCGCCATTCGCGTCGCCAGCGCCAGATCATAGGGAGGGAATTCAAACAACGGATAGCGCGTGACCTCGACCTCGTGATAATGAATGTTAGGTTCCGGCCCGGTCAGGCGAATGGGCTGCGAATAGGAGATGAAATGAATCTCGTGGCCGCGGCGAGCCAGCTCAAGCCCCAGTTCGGTGGCCACAACTCCGCTGCCACCATAAGTTGGATAACAAGTGATGCCAATCTTCATGCGCCTCCCGATGCGAGTCTACGATAACACTATTGGATTCGCGGGAGGTGTTGGGGATGCAGGAGGAGGAAGTTGCTAATGGAGAGCCGGGCGTCCCCGCCCGGCCACTCTATGACTCATCGTGCGGTCGCTGTACTAGTCTTTGCTCGGCTTCTTCGGCGTCAGATCGCAGGCTTGTTTGACGCGATCGAAATTCAACCCGCCGGGAGAGAACTCCGCGATCTGCCGGCCACTGCGGGTGGGAAGCGCGATGTTGAAGACATTGGCTCCGAGCAAGCCTCGAACCGTACCTTTGTCCATCGAAAGAAAGTGGCCGCGCATCCAGTTCCAGCCCTTGAAGTAGTGGGTATCGTCAACCCGAACCTCCACCTCCAATTGCGGCTGTCCCCAAAAGCCGGGACGGTTTGGCGGAAGCAGTCTGACTCCGGGATTGAAGTCCGCAAACTTGAACTTGCCGTTACTGCAATACAGATTCACTCTGGGCTTGTACTCATTGTCTTCGCGAAAATAATTGTTGGACTGGATCTCAAAGCGCACTTTCTTCGCGCCCGTCATTTTGTCGGTGGAGGCGAACTCCAGCCATTTTCCGCCGGCGCTGACGCCATCCGATTCGCCCTGATAAGGAGTCATGGCGCCACTCTGGGCGCAAGCCAATGCCGCCGTAGCAGCCACAAAGAACAAAAGAGCGGCTCCCGCCGCCTGCCCGAAACCAGTTACTTTACGAAACCAGCGCGATACGTTCAAGATTCCCTCCAGACAAGTACATTCCTACATGATATTGAACCCTGAACCTCCCGAAAAGTTGTATGGAATGTTCCAGCATCTGCGCCCCCGATCCATAGGAAGCGGGGTGTAAGCCCAAAATACGTCCGCGTTTAGCAAACATTGGCCGCGAAGCCACCTCGCCCCGGTCCAACTGATATATTCTCATCAATGGTCGGATGCCCGCCCGGATGGCGAAACTGGCAGACGCACGGGACTTAAAATCCCGGGTCCGTAACAGGACGTGACGGTTCGATTCCGTCTCCGGGCACCACGTACTCTCACCGTTCCCGTAGCTGCGGAGACCGGACGCTGTTATGGAATACGAAAGAATTGATCTCATCACGCTATTTGACCTCGAGTTCCATCATGACAGAGTGTCGCGTGCCGACATGCACACGCTTCAAAATGCAGCCGGCAATCCAGCCTTGGACGAGGTATATGGTGAGAGCCGCAACTGGATTTTCGATCGCGAGCCGATACCGAGTCTGCAACGATTCTGTTTCCCGCCTTCCCAGCGCTTAGGCAACTCGAAGGGGAGTTCAATCATCGTCAGTCCAGAGTATGGCGCTGGTGTGTTTTCAGCTTGGCAGACAAACACTGACGGCACCGACCCGCTGAAAGTGAAGCAGCGGGCCTGGGATTCCGGCGAACCCTATCAGGAACTCGTTAGCCTTGGCCTGGGCATCGAAGAAAACGACAGGGAATATCCGTTCGTCGCGATACAAGTGCGAACAGACGATCTCGATAAGTTTTGCCAAGGCGACTCCGCAGATCTGGGACGAGTGTTTACAGGCAACTATGAGTACGAGGAAGCCAAGTACTTGGAGGAGTACGTCAGCGCCAAAAATAACATTAGCAGACGGAATTACGAGAGGCTCTATATCCGCTGGACGGAGGCGCTCGCTGTCTACAGCAACACGGTGGATAAGGACCTGTACGAAAAACCCTCTTCCGAGCCGTTCAATTATTCGAGACTTGTATTATTCTCCGGAGACTCCTTAACAACATGGACAAGCGAGTGGATAAGATTTCATCCACTCTGGCCTTTTACCGTCCGCGCCCTTGGGCGGTTCAGCAAGTTCTTCAGTCGGTCAAGGACCTTCAGCGGCAATTTGTTGACGCGCCACCCATCTGGTCGTTGGAGGCACGCCGCCTCTTGGCAACTGCGTACAGACGCTTCGGTATTAACAACATGTTCGACGCGACAAATCGCGGCTGCGATCTAATGGAAAGGCGTTTCCAATGGGCAAAGACGCAACTCCTCGTATCTCTGGGTGTGGCCACCTATCTTCTCGATAAGCTCAAGCTGTTTGACTTAATCGCGAGAAGACTAGGCTAGGGCCGTTGAGCCGCGCCCGCTAGCTGCATCACAGCACGGCCTTCGGGAGGAGAAGACTGAGTCCGCACCACACTCAATAGATTTCCGCCCGCGCCACCCGCGTCATCAACTCATCGATGGCCAGATGTGGCGACTTGCCGTTTTCCAGGATGGCGAACATCTGCTCGGTGATCGGCATCTCGACGTTCTTCTTGCGCGCCAGACCAACCGCGGCTTTGGTGGTGAAAACCCCTTCGGCGACGGCTCCGTGCATCCCGGCGGTGATGTCCGGCAGCTTTCGCCCTTTGCCCAGTTCCACGCCCACGCTGCGATTGCGCGAGAGATCTCCGGTGCAGGTCAGGACCAGATCGCCCAGCCCGGCGAGCCCAGCCATGGTGTCAAGGCGCCCGCCGCAAGCCACCACCAGACGCGCCATTTCGGCGAGACCGCGCGTGATCAGCGCCGCCGCTGAATTGTGGCCGAGGCCGACGCCATCGCAAACGCCGGCGGCGATGGCAATGATGTTCTTCAGCGCGCCACCCAACTCCACCCCGATCACGTCGTCGTTGGTGTAGACGCGGAAGCGGGAATCGTTGAACGCCGACTGCACGGCGCGCGTCACTTCTCCGTCAACGGACGCCACGGTCACAGCCGTCGGATCGCCGCGCGCTACCTCTTTGGCGAACGACGGGCCGCTGAGCGCTCCCACGCGAGGCGTGAAGTCGCGGCTGCCCAATACATCGCCAATCACTTCCGTCATGCGCAACAGAGTTCCATCTTCGAGTCCCTTGGTGCAGCTCACGAAAAGCGTCTCCGGCCGGAGCGCCGGCGCCATGCGTTCGAAGAGCGCCCGACAATGCTGCGAAGGCATTACGCTGACGACGATCTCCGCCGCCTCGAGTGCGGTGTTCAGATCGCCGGTCGCTGCAATCGATTCGGGCAGGATAAAACCCGGCAGAAAATGTTCGTTGATCCGGCTTCTTGCGATGCTGTCCACAACTTCCGCTTCGTTGGCCCAAAGCCGTATGTCGTGCGGGACATGCTGCGTCCCTTTACGTGCCAGCACGATTGCCAGTCCCGTGCCCCATGCGCCTGCGCCGATGATGGCAATACGACTCATCTGTGGGTTGCTCCCAACTTTCCGGACTCTGAGTCTGAATTTGTTTCCGGCTTTGCTCCGAACTTCGATTCCGTTCCAGCGGCGAGACGGCCGATGTTTTGGCGGTGCTTCCAGATAACAAGCGCAGAGACCAAGGTGATAAAAATCAGTTGCCGCGAGTCCGCGTATTCGTGCAGCGCCCATGCCAGCAGCGGAAAAGCCGCCGCCACAGCAACGGACGCGAGCGAGACGTAGCGAAGAGCGACGGCGATGATCAGAAACAGCACCATCAGGCACAAAATGGATTTCGGGGTGAGCAAGATGAACGCTCCAAGGCTGGTGGCGACACCCTTGCCGCCGCGAAACTTGAGCCACACCGGGAATACGTGGCCGACGACCGCGAAGAACGCCGCCGTGGTCATGATGAGTTGCTGATGCGGTCCGCCGAAAAGAACCCGCGCCACCAGAACCGCAGCCAGCCCTTTAGCGGCGTCGAGAACGAGAGTCGCAACCCCAAGCGCTGGCGATTTGCGGGCCACGTTGGTCGCGCCGATGTTGCCGCTGCCACTCGAGCGCACATCCTGACCAGTGAAAATCCGCACCAGCAGATAGCCGAACGGGATGGACCCGAAGAGGTAGCCCACGGCAGCGGCGATGATGTAAGGATTCATGTTCGTCTATCTAACTAATATTGCTCGCTCCACTAACTATTCCGATTGAGCGCGAACCTTTCCAGCTTCGTGTACTTCGATCCTCCCGGTGAAAGCTGGCTCTGAAAGAGAATAAACTCGTGGGCCGTCATTGAGCCGAAATCAAGCTCACCCATCGCGGCCAGTCGCTTTTCGAGCACAGCGAACGTCGCGTTCGGGCCGTCGCCTTTGCGCCATTTCGGCGAGCCCGAACTTCTCCCGCCGCCGCCCCGCGCCAGAGTTAGATGTGGACTGTAAGGCCGATCCTCGCGCGGAATGCCGAGTTCGGCCGTGGCCGTGTCGATGCTCTGGGCCAGTTCCGCGAGTTGTGGCCCGCCGTGGATTCCGATCCAGAATACGCGCGGAGCCTTTGCGGTTGGGAAAAATCCGTATCCGCCAGACCGAATTTCGAACGCGCCGCCGTCGACCCGCCGCAAACGTTCGGTGATGGCCTCAACCCGCTCTGGCGTTTGTTCTCCGATGAACTTCAACGTAATGTGCAGCGACTCCGGCCGCACCCAGCGCACATCGGGCGCGAAACTCTCGACGCCTTCAAGGAAGCGCGAAATCCGCTCGCGGACTTCAGGGTCGAGATCGATGCCGATAAATATTCGCATGGGTAAATCGATCTAGTGGAGCGCCGGGCGTCCCCGCCCGGCAGGACGGCCGAGACGCCCGTCGCTCCACTGGCTCGGTAATACAAACGCCTTACACCAGCGCCCGGCGGATCATCTCCAACGCCTGTTGCGTGGCGAACTGGCGGATGCGTTTGCGGTCGCCGGGAAAAGTGCGTTCGACAACTTGCGTGCCTTCTTCTCCCGCGAGCGCGATGTACACCAGTCCCACGGGCTTCTGCTCGGTTCCGCCGCTCGGCCCGGCGACTCCGGTAATTCCGACTCCGTAGCTCGCCAGGCAACGCTTGCGAATGCCCTCAGCCATGGAAGCGGCCACTTCGCGGCTGACCGCCCCGTGCTGATCGATCAGGGCTTTAGGAACATTGGCAAATTGCGTCTTCAACTCGTTCGAGTAGACCACGGCGCCCCCCAGAAAATAGCGCGAGCTGCCGCTGAGCGAAGTGATGCGCTCGGCCAGCAGGCCGCCAGTACAGGATTCCGCCACGGCCAGCGTCATGCTACGCATCTGCAGCAGATAGCTGACGATCTGCTCGATGGTTTCCCCTTTGCGGGAGAAAATGGCGTCGCCAAGTTCGTCTTCGATCTTCTCGGCGAGCTCTTCGACGCGCGCTTCGGCCTCTGCTTCGGAGTCCTTGCGGCAGCGCAAGTAGAGTTGAATCTCGCCCCCGCCCGCAAGAATAGTGGTCTCCACATCGGTGTAAGTTTTGTAGATGGGCGCAACCCGCGCATCCACCTGCGATTCGGGCATCATCGCCATTTTGAGAGTGCGAGTGGCGATGTGCTGGACGGGGACTCGGGCGCGCAGTCGCGGAATGCACTCCGTTTCAAACAGCGCCTTGAGTTCATACGGAGGCCCGGGAAGCAGCATCAGCAACCGCTCCTGCCCGTCGTACTTGCCGGCGATCCACTGGCCGGGAGCGGTGCCGAGCGCATTCGGCAACGCCGTGGCGCTGGTCAGGATGTCGGCCTGCTTGGCATTGTTGGCGGACATCTTCATGCCGCGCTTAGCGAAGCGTTCTTCAAGCCTCGCGATCACCTGCGGATCGCGTTGCAGTTTCAAGCCCAGCGCGTCGGACACCGCTTCGCGCGTCAAGTCGTCTTCCGTGGGACCGAGGCCACCGGTGAAAACGATAATGTCCGAACGCCGCATCGCGAGTTTGGCCGCCGCGGTCAGTCCTTCGCGGTCGTCGCCCACAATGGACTTGAAGCGCACTTCGACGCCCAGTTCATTCAACTTTTCGGTGAGATAGAGCGAGTTGGTGTCCTGGCGATGGGGAGTGAGCAGCTCAGACCCAACGGCAATGATCTCGGCGTTCACGGGTAAGAGTGTAAATGATGGAAAGCGCGGCTGGTGCAGATTGCATTATCTTCCCGGCTGCTGCTGCGTCATGCAGTGCAGCGCGCCGAATCCCCAGATCAGATCGGCGCAATAAATCGGCACGATTTCGCGGGTCGGAAACACTTCCGCCAGCGTGTTGAGCGCAATGCGATCGTTCGGATCGTTGAAGACCGGCGCCAGTACCGCGCCATTCGCGATATAAAAATTTGCGTAGCTGGCGGGCAACTGGCGGCCTTCGAACACGACTGAACGCGGCATGGGAATTTCGACGATCTCAAGTTTCTGTCCGTCAGGAGTGCGCGCGTTTTTTAGCCGCCCGAGGTTCGCATGGAGGGCCGCGTAGTTTTCGCTCCGCTCATTCTGCTCAGTCATCGTGACCACAATATTCGGACCGGCGAACCGGGTGATGTCATCGACGTGGCCATGCGTGTCGTCACCCGCGATTCCACTTTCGAGCCAGATGACGGACTGCGCACCAAAATAGTCGGCGAACATCTGTTCATAGGCAGCGCGGTCCATGGGCGGGTTGCGTTGCTGGGTGGTGGAGAGCAAGCATTCTTCAGTCGTGAGCAGAGCGCCGCAGCCATTGACGTCGATTGATCCGCCTTCCAGCACGACGCGGTGTTTTTCATTGAGCGGATCAACGACGAACGGCTGGACCACGCGAACGCCGGCGTCCTTCGCCATGCGCTCTCCAACTTTTTCATCGAAATTGTAATTCGGATACTTGGCCCAGGCGTTGAATTGAAAGTTCAGGGCGAGCAGCCCGGAGTCTGCATTATCGGCTGACGGCGTCAGAAAGATGCAGCCCGAGTCGCGCATCCAGACGCGATTGGTGCGCCAGCGGTGAAACGAAACACTATCCGAAAGCGCACCTGCTTTTTCGAGCACGGCGCGCGCACGTTTCTCCCAACTCGCGCCATTGACGATCACGTCCACCCGTTCGTGCCGCGCCAGGTTGCGGACGATTTCGGCATAGACCCACGGGATCGGCTCGAACTTCCCCGGCCAGTCGCCGCGAAAATGCGGCCACGCCAGCCATGTGGATTCATGCGGCTCCCACTCGGCCGGCATGCGGTATCCCTGTGCGGCGGGAAGAGGTTTGGCGCGCGTGCTGGATCGTTTAGCCATTCGTGTTCCGGTCACTTTTCGTCAATCATGTTTCGCCCATCATGTTCCGTCAATCATGCGGCTGGTGATTGGCGCGTAACTGTCGATGCGGCGGTCGCGCAGAAAAGGCCAGTTGCGGCGAATGTCTTCTAGCTGATGGAGGTCCACTTCGCCGAGCAGAATTTCCTCTTTGTCGTGGGAGGCTTCGGCGAGCACGCGGCCGAAGGGATCGCAGAAGAACGACCCTCCCCAGAATTCGAGCCCTTTGCCAGGCGCGGAATTGCCGCGGATGTCACCCGTCTCAAACCCAACCCGATTCACCACGCCGACATAAACTCCGTTCGCGATGGCATGCGCCCGCTGAATGGTGCGCCAGGCATCGTGTTGCGCCTCGCCGAATTCGGCCTTTTCCACCGGATGCCATCCGATAGCCGTCGGATAAAACAGAATGCTCGCTCCCTGCAGCGCGGTGAGGCGCGCGGCTTCGGGATACCACTGGTCCCAGCAGACGAGCGTGCCCAACTTTCCGGCGGAAGTGTCGAAGGCCTTGAAGCCGAGATCGCCGGGCGTGAAATAATATTTTTCGTAGTACAGCGGATCGTCGGGAATGTGCATCTTGCGGTAGATGCCGCACAATACGCCGTCCGAATCGAAAATCGCGGCAGTGTTGTGATAAAGCCCTGGCGCGCGCTTCTCGAAGAGCGACGCGATCAGCACGACTCTATTCTGGAGGGCAGCGGCGGCAAGCTTCTCCGTGCCCGGGCCCGGGATCGGCTCAGCGAGATCGAACAGGGCGGCGTCTTCGCGCTGGCAGAAATACTGCGTCTGGAAGAGCTCGGGCAGGCAGACAACGTCGGCGCCTTTGCGTGCCGCCTCCGCAACGCGATCAAACGCCTTGGCCAGATTGTCGGCAGGCTCGGGGCCGCACGACATTTGGACCAGGGCGACAGTGAATTTGTCTGGCACGTATTCTCCCAGCTGGCGGAGGCGCGGCAAGCCGAGTCTCTACGCCTGTGCGGTAGCAGTCTAGAATATCAAACTGCTCGCCGTGGGCATGATGGTCGCAAGAAAATTACAGCTAGTTATTTTGAAATTCAGCGTGGTTTAGCGACCATCAGAGGCAGAAGATACATGATCGATAACAGAAATAAAAACACACCAACAACCCGAAATATAACTGTCATAATCTTGGTATTCCGTGCCCGCCATTCCGGAGTTGGCGTCGGGTTAACGTTGGGATGACGTTCGCGCAGACCAGTAGTCCAGGCGTTGTAGCGAACGGAGAAGGGCGCAGCCCAGAGAATCAGAGCCAGCCCGATCAGGGCATATACAACACCTATGATCAAATTCACGCTGCCGCTCCTTGCGCCTTAGCCTCCAATAGTCCCACCAATTCTTCCAATCTCCAAACCCAACCGCAAAAGCAACTCCCCGCGTTCCCCTCACTTCTAGTAAATTGTTTCTTCGGTCAAAACCGGTTTTTATTCTGGAGGTTCGTCCCTTGAAACAGAAAGGTATCGCGAAGCACGGCCATTATGTCGAAGTCAATCATGAAGAAGGCGCGGGCATCGACCGCCAATTGCACGATCCGGTGGCCGACCGTCTGATCCCGCTGGAGCCGCTCGATCTCGGCAAGATCAAGTCCATTGACGAGCTGGTGCGCGCGATGTCCAAGACGGCTTTTACGGGCCGCCAGCTTGGCGAAGCCGCCGACGTGCTGGAGGCGATGGCGCGCGACCAGGAATGTTTCGTCGTCATGACGCTGGCCGGCGCGATGACCGTGGCCAAGCAGGGATTGGTAATTGCCGAACTGATCGATCGCGGCATCGTGAATGCCATTGTTTCGACCGGAGCGCTGATGGCCCACGGGCTGGTCGAAGCGACCGGCCGTGCGCATTTTCGTTACAATCCAGAGCTCAGCGACGAGCAACTCTACGAAGCCGGATACAACCGCGTCTACGATACGCTCGAACCCGAGCAGAATCTCGACGACGTGGAGCGCGTGATGGCGGCCGTGTTTGGCGCCTGGGACGCGGACGAAGTAATGTGCTCGTATAAATTGAATCGCGCGATTGGAGAGCATCTCGCCAAGCGCGCCAAAGGAGAGCGCGGCATTCTGAAGTCCGCCTACGAAAAAAATGTTCCCGTATTCGTTCCCGCATTCTCCGATTCCGAACTCGGCCTCGATTTCGCGTTGACCAATCGCGAACGCGACAAGCAAGGGAAGGCGCGATTCCGCTTCGATCCCTTCGAGGACCTGGAATATTTTGCCGCAACTCTGCTGAGGCAGAAGCGGCTGGGAATCTTCACCATCGGTGGCGGCGTTCCGCGCAACTGGTCGCAGCAATTTGGACCATTCATCGAATTACGCCATCGCCGCGGCGGGGAAGACCTGCCGCTGAAGCGCTATCACTACGGCCTGCGCATCTGCCCCGAACCGGTCTACTGGGGCGGCCTTTCGGGCAGTCCGTATAGCGAGGCGGTTTCCTGGGGCAAGTTCGTGCCTCCCGCCGAAGGCGGAAAGTTTGGCGAAGTTTTTGTGGATGCCACAGTAGGCTTGCCACTGATCGTAGCCGCCGTACTGGAGCGCCTGAAGCAGAAGCCCGCAGCGAAAAAGACCGTTAAACAAATCGCAGGGAAGTAGAGATGCGGCTGGTTCCGTCTCGTTCGGCTGAAGACCCAAATTGATCGAGCGCTACTTGCCCGATTTAGCCGCGGTCAGCATCTCGCGCCGCAGGATCGCATTGATTCGGGACTGGTATCCCTTCCCCTGTGCCTTGAGCCAATCCAGCACATCGGCATCGACGCGCGCTGTGATCTGGCGCTTGCGCGGGCGATAGAAATGGCCCCGCCTCGCATTCTTCCACTGTTCCTCCGTCATTTCGGGGATATCGCTGGTATCGATCTCGCTGTCTGGACGAGTTGCCAGCGCCTTCATTCTTGCCCGCCGCGCTTTCGTCAACGGCGGCAACCGTTCCAATGTGTAGCTAACTATTTTCGTCTTCATAGCGTCGCCTCTCTGTCCGAGTAGCGGGTCGAGCCGAGATGATGCGGATGACCTCAATGAATGTGCTGTCATCGAGTTCTTCTCTGACGGTGTGGGCTACCGTAAGAAGGAGCATGCCCTCCACGAGGCCAAGCGTCTGCCAGCGCGGTTCTCCACCCTCGGTGCGGTCCTGAACTGAAACATACAGGGGATCGCGGAACACCGAACTCGCTTCCTCGAAACTCACGCCGTGCTTGCGCTGGTTGGAGAGGTTCTTGGCCTCGTCCCACTCGAACCGCATGCCATGCACAGAGTCATTATAATTATAAATTTGTCATTATTCAATGCGCGCTGGCTGGCTGGGGAGTTCAAGGCCGCGCATTTTCGGCGGGGCGAAACGAGTCTTGCCGCGTCTCTACACCACCCATCTCGATCAGTCAAAAATGAAGATGGCCGAGGCGATCACCGTCGTCCACAGCCCGCGTTTGTCGCCTACCGCCGATTGTGTCACGTTGGCGGTGCGGACGATCTTGTTGGAGATGCGATAGATTTCTTTTTTCTCGTCCCAGGACCGGTCGGAATCGAACTCCACATTGAGAGTCGTGGCCAGCATTTCGGCGGCGAGCTCTTCGGCGTAATCTCCGGCAGAGTCTTCGGTTTCGCCGAACGAGTGGTGCTCGCTCAGATACCCGTAGGTGTTGCGATCGGCGGGGATGGCGACGCCGATCGAAGCGGCCAGCAGACGGTGCGGCTCGTGGGTGGAGTTCTCGGCCACCACCGCAAAAACGACTTCTCCCGGATGCAGATACGTGAGTCCCTGTGAGCGGGGGATCAGTTTGCAGTTGGGCGGAAAGATGGAAGAGACACGTACCAGGTTTTGCGCCGCAATGCCAGCATCGCGCAAGGCGAGCTCGAAGGAGGTGAGGCGCTCCTTGTGCTTCCCCACACCTTTGGTGAAGAAGATTTTCTTGGGGACCATGTCCTTTCCCAATTCAGTTTCCTCCAGGAAATTTTAAGTTGGTCTGACCGGCAAATTTAACACAGCGATTTGTGAAGATTGTATGAAAAAAATAGGAAGTCCCCACTCCGCCCAACGAGCTCGGGCTTGACAGCATCGGGAACAGTTCGTTAGCCGTCCGTCGATGGTCGATGGTCGTTCGTCGTTGGTCGTTCGCGAACAACGGCTCCAGCGACCAAGCCTAACGACTAGCGACCAGCGACCAACGACGGGCTCAAGCCGCGTGACTATGGGCCTTGCCCACCGCCAGCGGGATGATCACCGGCTTTACCAAATTGCGGAAATCGGCAAATCGCATGCGCACCAGTTCGCGGTGCGAACCGGCGTTGAAGGCGATTTCCTGATCCTCAGCCAGGGATTGATCCACGAAAACGTCCATGCCGTAGAGGTTGCCAAACGGTGGCATGGATCCCGTTTCGCAGTCGGCAAAACGCCCGCGAAATTCGAGCTCGCTGGCCAGTTCGACCGAATCTGCCCCCAGATATTTCTTCAGCCGGTACAAATCCACCCGGAACGAAGCTGGCACCACCGCCATGGCGAGACGTCCATCGACCATGACCATGACGGTTTTCGCCAGTTCTTTTCCCGGTGTATGAGTGAGGGCGGCAATCCCCTGGGCCGTGTAGGCCACCGAGTGCGAGATCACCAAGTATTGAATGCGGTTAAGATCCAGGAACTCACGAAGCATAGAAAGAGGCATAGACACCTCCTGTCCGAATCGCAAGCGGTAGCGCTTCTGAAGGACTTGCCGAAGCATGCTCTGCGGAATCGGCGTCGCTTCAATTATGCGCTCCTCGGAGGCTGCGGGGTAGTGAAATTTCAGAGCAGTGGGTGTGACCCAAAATGGGAAATCGTGGGGTAAAAACCGGAAGAGGCTAGCGAGGGATGTTCACTTTTGGCCGCGAAGCGCTGTTGGGGAACAGCGGAGCTTACGCGGCTTCTTTCGTAACCAAGGAGTGTGCGGCCTCTCTGGTCTGCGATCCCACGATCTTCATTTCGTGCCAGTCGTAGCGGAATTCCTTGCCGCAATCCAAGCACGCGACATAGGTTCCCGAGCGCTGCGCTGTCGGGTGGCGGCGTGAACCGGCTCGCACCGTAATCGGAAAGCTGTAGCGAGCGTGACGGCATCCAAACATGGCGTCCATTAATTTAGACAACATCGAATACCTCCACAGAGTAAAGCGACAAAATTTGGCTCGGCCCCTTCGCCCAAATGTTAGGACGAACTCTACCCACTTAGATTCCAGTACAGCGGAAAAGGTTCGCGGCTCCTGATGACTCGGCAGATTCACCCGGCAGGAGCCAAGGAATCAACCACTTGCGCGCATCTAGCGGAGCGACAGTGGGGAACGCCAGAGAGAACGAGGCGAAATGTCTAAGTCGACCTCGGCGATCAACTATTCGGCGGCCCGGACTTCTTGTGCGCGCAGCACTTGCTCATGATGGCCGACTCGAGCCGAGCGCGCAGATCGTCGGGCAATTCGTAGAGTTCCGAGTTGTGATAGATCTCGATGGTCTTGCGAGTCGTATCGCAAACCACGTAGCAGTTGTGGCACCACGCCAAGTGGTTATCCAGTTCGGACTTGGTCCGGGCGTCCAGCGCGCCATCCAGGTAGTTGGTCAGTTCGTTGAGAAACTCAGAACACTTCACTGGTCGCCATCTCCACTCGCCCGTTTCTGAAAGTAGCGGTTCAGCCGCTCGCGCAATTGCAACCGCGCGCGCAGCAATCGCGATTTCACCGCCGGGATGCTTAGCTCCAGCGCTTGTGCCGTCTCTTCGGTCGAGAGGCCTTCCACGTCACGGAGTACGAACACCGTCCGGAATCCCGCCGGCAATCCCTGAATGGTGCGAGTCAGAATCTCCCGCAACTCCCCTCGGTTGTACATCTGTTCGGGATTGGGGCTCCAATCCGCAACCTCGCGGGGTAGCGAGTCATCCTCGGTTTTTACCTCTTCGTCCAGAGAGACCGTGCGTTCCGGCTTTCTCCGGCGCAACTTCATCAGCGCTTCGTTCACCGCAATGCGCACCAGCCAGGTATAAAACTTGGACTGTTCCTGGAACTTCTCCAGGTTGCTATACGCCTTGAGGAACGCTTCCTGCACCACATCTTCCGCGTCCTCGCGATTCTGCGTAATGTGCTGTGCAATGCGGAAAACGTTGCGATCATAGCGCCGCACTAATTCTTCAAACGCCTGATCGTCGCCGCGCTTGGCCCGCCGGACCAGCGCCATTTCTTCGCTGACCGGTTGCTCTATGTTGGGTTGGATGGTACTCATTCGTAACTTGATGCAGATTTTTCCGACCGCGCCACTGAATCCGCAATGCTATTGTACTTGGTGGCCGTGTTTTTCGCTGCGTGGTTTGGACGCGCGCTGGCAAAAAAGTTTTGCCCGCATGGCGATCGGTTTCTTCGGGCACCGGTAGGGCAGGTACCAA